>Ga0206973_1004_pt1 | contig 74321 bp, 62 predicted proteins | sample Alteio_BWOrgHeat_83_FD_152927 | JGI IMG/M metagenome (GOLD analysis project Ga0206973, IMG submission 152927) | Enriched cells from forest soil in Barre Woods Harvard Forest LTER site, Petersham, Massachusetts, United States -... | ecosystem: Environmental > Terrestrial > Soil > Temperate forest >...
AGTGATTTTTTCATAATTGGATTTGCAATGCGGTTAATAATGTTTTAATTGTTACTCTCACAATTGTAAAGATAATGTCTGATGATAATCATCCATCAATTCAGGTTATAAGATTGAAAAAAATTACACGGTTAATATAAAATATTTGTACGTAAAAAATTAAACAAACAATGAAAATATTATTGATGATAGCTTTAATAGGAATACTGTTTGTGCTTACTTGCACAGATTTTATTTTCTGGACATTCAAAGGAAAAGTAAAGTTGGATGAAACGGACTATTGATGAAGATTATATTATTATATATTTATCACTTCAGGATTTACAAGATTTGGTATGCGCCCGTGCTTATAAAATTCTATAATATTTTCAGCAGCCAACCTGCTCATTCCGTTTCTTGCTTCAATTGTTGCAGAACCAATATGCGGTAACACTGCAACATTTTCCATGTTAAGTAACGGATTGTCTTTACTCATAGGTTCAGGGTTTGTAACATCTAATCCAGCGCCCCATATTTCCCCTTCAGTTAAAGCCTGCAACAAATCTTCTTCATTATGCACACCGCCTCTTGATGTATTAATGAATATAGAAGTTGGTTTCATTTTTTCAAAAGCAGTTTTGTTGAATATGTCTTTTGTTTCTACACTCAATACACTGTGCACAGATAACACATCACTTTGTGCCAACAGTTCATTAAAAGAAACATATTTTGCACCGAGTAATTTTTCTGCTTCAGTATTTCGTTTGCGGTTATGATAGATCACATTCATGTTATAAGCACCTTTGCAACGCTTTGCCATTTCCATACCGATAAGGCCTAAACCAAAAATACCCAGCGTTTTATTTTTTAATTCAATACCAAGGTTAGATGTTAGGGCGAAATATTTCCATTCGCCTTTCTGAATTTTTTTGTGCACGAAAAACATTTTTCTTGATACAGCAATCATTAACCCGAAAGCAATATCTGCAGTAGCATCAGTTAATACACCGGGTGTATTACCGATAGGAATTCCAAGCTTTGTTGCATCAGGAATATTTATATTATCATAACCAGCACCACACTGCGAAATGATCTCAAGATGCTTGCATTCATTTAAAAAAACCGCATCAATTTTTGTAGTAATCGAGCATATTAATGAATTGCATTGCTTTGCATTTTCAATTAATTTACCCTGTGGTATAGGATTGCTGTCATCCCATGTTATCACATTAAAATTTTCATTGCGCAGCATGTCAACACCAATTGCAGGTACAACATTGCTTACAAAAACTTTTATATCTTCTGGTTTTCTTTTCATGTTTGTTTATTGAAACATTGTATGAACAGAGTACTTAAGCTGCCTGATAAAATACTATACAAGTGTTGCGACGCAAGGAACGATGCCATTTATTCATTTGCTGATAACCAAAAAAAATAAAACCCACTTAATACTCCGCTATCATCTTATCAACAAAACACCAAAGCCAGCGCTCGCCGGGCTCTGCAGAAACAATTACAGGATGCCCGCTGCGATGAAAATGTTTGGTGGCATGTTTATGCGGAGAATCATCGCAACACAACGTGGAGCCACAGGTTTGACAGGTTCGCAAATGCACCCATTCTGAACCTGTTTTTATACATTCTTCACAAACAAATTCCTTTGGTGTTTTTATTGAATGAATCGCATCAAGATGTTCGCAAAAATCGCTCATACAATTATTTTAAATTTCCGCAAGATATCTATGTACAAAACTAATTGCCATTGAACCTTCGCCCACTGCAGATGCAACGCGGTTCATTGCGCCGGCACGCACATCGCCTGCGGCAAAAATTCCTGCACAACTTGTTTCCAGCAAATAAGGGTCGCGTTCAAGCTTCCAAATTTTTTGAAAATGATTATAGCGTTGCAATTCTCTTCCTGTTTCAATAAAACCTTTATCATTAATTATAATGTCTGCACTTAACCATTCGGTAAAAGGTTTTGCGCCGATAAAAATATATAAGGCTGCTGCATCTTCTGTGTACACCTCGCCAGTGTTTACATTCTGAATATTTAACTGCTCAAGCCGTTCATTACCCTTAGCTTCCACTACTTCGCGGCCAGTACAAACAGATATGTTACTCACTCCATTTATCTGGTCAATTAAGTAAGAAGACATGGTGTACGACAAGCTATCTTTTCTTATCAATATATTCACCTGTCTCGCAAACTTTGAAAGATACATGGCTGCCTGTCCCGCTGAATTTCCTCCGCCAACAATAAATACAACATTGTTTTTACAAGCTGCAGCTTCTGTGTTAGCAGCGCCATAATAAATGCCCGCGCCTGTAAATTTTTGTATGCCCGGCGTTGTTAGTTGCCGATAGTCAACGCCTGTTGTAATAACAATGGCTTTGGTCATTATTTCTTTATCGCCTTCTAAAATTATTTTCTTGTAATTGTCCTGTACTTCGATTGCTTTTACAGATTGCGGTGAAAGAAAATCTGTACCGAATCTCGTTGATTGCGTTACTGCTCTTCGTGTTAAATCAGCGCCGCTTAAACCTGTTGGAAAGCCGAGATAATTTTCAATGCGTGAACTTGTGCCTGCTTGTCCACCAGGCGCTTTTCTTTCTATTAATAATGTTTTTAATCCTTCCGATGAACTATAAACAGAAGCTGCTAATCCCGCAGGGCCTGCACCAATCACTACAACATCATACACTTCATTTTTTACTTCAGGATTTAAACCGATGTGCGTAGCAATATCAATGATCTGTGGTGATGAAGCCATTGTTCCATCTTCAAAAAATATTACAGGCAGGTCTTTTATTTCGATGTTATTTAATTGTATCAGCTGTATGCCTTCTTCGCTGTCTGCATCAAGCCATAGATATGGAACAAGATTGCCTGATAAGAATTCTTTTATCACATGACTTTTAGGCGAGAATTGATAACCTATCAATTTGATGCCTTTAAAATCTGGGTGAAAGCCGTTTTGCCAATCGTCAAGCAGATCATCAATTACAGGATATAATTTTTCTTCCGGCGGATCCCATGGCTTGGTTAAATAATAATCAAGCTTTACATCATTGATCGCTTTGATGGCAGCATCAGTATCTGAATACGCAGTCAACAAAACTTTTTTTGCATCATCATAAAACTCTTTTGCCTGTTGTAAAAAATCGACGCCTTCCATTTCAGGCATGCGCTGGTCTGAAATAAATATTGCAACAGATTCACCTTTATTCTTCAATTCAAGTAAACTGCTTAATGCTTCTTTTGCAGAAGACGTGCTAAGTATTCTATAATCATTTCTGTATTTATTTTTCAGGTCGCGGGCAATAGCGCGCAATACTTGGGCATCATCATCAATTGCAAATATTATTGGTTGATTCATACTTTATTTTAATACTGTTTAAATAGGCAAACAAATTTCAAACTCTGTACTGCCACTTTCTGATTTTACTCTTACTGAACCGTTATGTTGCAACATTATCCTGCTTACAACATCAAGGCCTAAACCAGTGCCTTTTCCTATTTCTTTTGTGGTGAAGAAAGGAGCAAATATTCTTTCCTGTATATCTTTTGGAATGTCCGGCCCATCATCTTTAATATACACTTTCACAAACCTTGCATCGTATCTTGAAGAGATGGTAAGATTGCCTTTACCATTCACTTCCATTGCATCAATTGCATTATCAATAATGTTTGTCCAAACCTGGTTCAATTCGCCAGGCATTGCTCTTACTTTAGGAGTTGATTCATCATAATTATCAATCAAATTAATATTTGCTTTTTTAAGTTTATGATTCAGCATGGTCAATGTATTGCGAATGCCTGAATGAATATCTACCATCTGCCTGTCAGTATCTTTATCCATGAAAGTAAAATTCTTAACAGCGCCAACAAGTTCTGATATGCGCTCAGCAGAAGTGCGGATATCATCAGCCATTTTATTTGTTACAAGATAATTGCCCATCCATTCCAACACAACGGGCAATTCTTCCGGCGATGAACATCCTCTTATAGTATTAAGATTTTCAATTGTGAACCCTCTTTCTGTTAAACCTTCAGTATCTATGTTTTGAATATTGTTATCATAAAGCCAGTCTGCAAGTTCATCTTCAAGAGCAGCACGTTGCAGCATACTTAATTTGGCAGGTTCGCTTTGTATTTTATTGGTGATGAGTTCGTGAATGCGGTCAACCTTTTCATCTTTTATACGCAGGCTTGCAACTTCTTTAAACAATTGTGGTAATTGTTTTACCTGCCCCTGCAACAATGCAGCAGCGCGCGAAATAGCTGCGGCGGGATTGTTCAATTCATGTGCAAGTCCCGCAGAAAGTTTTCCGAGTGCAAACATTTTTTCGTTTTGCTGTTGGATAGAAGTAAACTCGCGCACACGGCTTAACATCATGTGTATGGTTGCTTCAATTAATTCATAATTATTACAGATGCCTGCTTTTAATTTATCTGCAGGACATTTAAACACCCATGATTTTTTTAAAGCGTCGCAGAATGCAGGTGTAACTGTTGCTCGTGTATAAGGTAAAAAACCTGTAACAAGTCCTGGGTCAAGTGTGCGCAATTCTTTTTGCACGCCTGATTGCACAGAGCAAATGCGCATCCTTCCTCCCAATATAATGTACATTGTATTTACCGGCGTACCAACATCAAACAATAACTCTCCTTCTTCTACTTCAAATGTTTCGCCCTGACTGATGAGCCACAGCAATTGTTCATCGGGCACTTTTGCAAATTCAGGAACAACTTTTATTTCTTCAAGACCAAGTGTTTTCATAAATAAAAATTATATCAGGCAATATAATAACAGTTATAACATAACAACAATTCTTTTACCGGGAGTAGCTTCTTTCTGCCATGCATGTTTAATGTTGAATAATGGTTCTGTTTCTGTTTCAATCGCCAATCTGCCATTAGCTGCAAGATGAAACATCTCAGGCAAAATTTTTGACGTGTATTGCTGCCAGTCTTCTTTTGAAATACTGCCCAAACCCGAACCAAGAATTTCAATAGCTGAGCTGCGTAAAGTTCCTGATTCAAGATTGATATGTTCGCCTGCCATGCTGCCAACAGTTACCAATCTTGCGCGATGCGAGAAGTGATTAACGCCACCGCCTTTCAATGATTTTAAAATAAGTTCAACAGGTTTGCCCCAGAGATAATCAATAACAATATCAACAGGTGTTGATGCATTGAATTCTTTTAGTTGATGAACGATTGCTTCATCATCCTGTTTTAAAGAAATAATTATATCTGCGCCCAATGATTTCAATTGTTCAAGCTGCACACTGTTTCTTCCTGTTACTGCAATTTTTGATGCACCATAATATTTCGCCAACTGCACTGCAAGACTTCCGGTTACGCCTGTTGCACCATTAATCAATATAACTTCATTTTCTTTTATTTGTGCACGATATAATAAAGCCATGCCTGCACCTAATACTGCGTTTGGTAATGCAGCGGCTGTTGCGTCATCAATTTTATCGGGCAATTCAACATAATTGTTTTTGTTGATTAAAGCTTTTTCAGCGATCATTCCTGTAATGCCTTGCGCATACACTCTCTGACCATTTTCTAAAATGCCAACGCCATCAATACCTACAACAACAGGCAAATGTTTATAGCTTGCATAATGCTTTCCGCTTGCGCGGCCTTTGTCAAGATTTTTAATTGATGCAGCTTTTACATTGATTAAAATTTCATTTTCATTGTTAGGAACCGGATCTGCAAAATCTTCATATTTAGGTAAACTTCCGAGCTGATGTAATACGGCTGCTTTCATGGTTTTTATTTTATGAAAAACAAATGTAGCTAAACATAGTTTTAAAAAATTGATGTACACCTTTTGCAACGCATTGTGTAAATGATGTATTTGTTATTTCAATTAGTAATGTGTGCTAACTTTATTTTATTACGATGCTACCAATATCAATCGAATTAATTATTCTCGGGTTTCTTGTAGGTGGATTCGGAACGCTTATCGGCGCAGGTGGTGGGTTTATTTTAGTTCCGGTGCTTGCCTTAATTTTTCCTAAACTTCCTACAAATGTTATCACTTCTATTTCGTTGTTCATCGTTTTTCTAAACGCATTTTCAGGAAGTGCTGCTTATGGAAGAATGAAGCGTATTGATTATAAATCCGGGCTTGCATTTGGTCTTGCTACATTACCGGGTTCAATTATCGGAGCGTATTTAACAGGATATGTAAAGCGCGAGGTTTTTGATATTATACTTGGATGTGTGTTGATCATCATATCAATTTTTCTTTTTATCAAACCTGATGAAGGCGCTTATGCAACCAATAAACCGTATAAGATAAATACAACAAGAAATATTACAGATGCATTTGGCAACAAATATGTTTATTCATTCAATATAAAACAGGGAATTATACTAAGCTTTTTTGTTGGATTTGTTTCAAGCTTTCTTGGTATCGGCGGCGGTATTATTCATGTGCCTGCATTAATAAGCCTGTTGGATTTTCCTGCACATATTGCAACAGCAACTTCGCATTTTGTGTTGGCAATAATGGCTCTTTCAGGAACGATCGTTCATTTAATGAATGGTACATTGCAACATGGCTGGCGAACAGCATTATATCTTGGAGGAGGTGTTGTTGTTGGCGCGCAGGTTGGCGCACATTTTTCAAATCGTGTAAAACCTAAAGCAATTATTAAAGCATTGGCAGTTGCATTAATAGTTGTAGGAATACGATTGGTATTTTTTTAAGCTGTGGCTATTCACTTCTTAAACTCTTCGCCGGGTTTGCCAGTGCAGCTTTTATTGCCTGGAAACTAATAGTTACCAATGCTATAACTGCAGCAGCTACTCCCGCAAAAACAAATACCCACCACTGAATGTTTATTCTATATGCAAAATCCTGCAGCCAGTTATACATTGCATACCACGCAACGGGAAATGCAATAATTGTTGCAACCAATACAAGCTTTAAAAAGTCTTTTGACAACAAAGCAACGATGGTGCCTGTTTTTGCACCCAATACTTTGCGCACACCAATTTCTTTTACGCGCTGTGAAATAGCAAAAGCTGAAAGGCCAAATAAACCTAAACATGCAATGAAAATAGCAATACATGCAAAAGTTGTAAAGATGGTTTCCTGCCTTTGCTCAGACTGATACAACGTTGTAAAATTTTCATCCAAAAATGTATATTGAAAAGGAAGATCCGGAAGGAATTTTTGCCATGTATTTTTTATTGCATCCATCGTTGCAGGAATATTGCCGCCTGATATTTTTATTGAAATATTGTTGTAGAAAGTTTGATTAGGTGCAGGTGGCGGCAAAACAAAAATTAATGGCGTGATTACCTGGTGTAATGATTCGAAATGAAAATCTTTTATAACACCGATTATATGGCCTTTGAATTGTCCATAATTAAAATTCTTTCCAACAGCTTCCTGTGAATTCTTCCACCCTACTGCTTTAACAGCAGCTTCATTAATAATAAAATTAGAAGTATCTGTTGCGTAACTGCGAGAAAAATTTCTTCCTGCTGTCAATTGTATTCCATAAGTAGGAATGAAATCGTAATCGGTCGCAAGAAAACGTATGTCTGCTTTTACAGGCACCATCGAATCATTGCCCGGCGCCTGCGCTCCCATTCCATCCAATAATCTTCCCGTAGGAATTCTTGATGAAAGCCCAACATCTTTAATGTTTGAATTCTGCAGTAAAGTATTTCTGAATGATTCATATTGATCGTTCAATTGCGAATTATAAGCCATCGTAACAATATGATCTTTATCATAACCGAGCGAAACATTTTGCATATAGCTTAACTGCTGAAATACTATGACTGTTGTAATGATGAGTATGATTGAAATAGCAAACTGTGTTACTACAAGCACTTTACGAAAACTAATATTGCTGCCGCCAACTTTAAATAATCCTTTTAATGTTTTTACCGGTTGAAAAGACGACATGAATAATGCAGGATAAATTCCTGAAATAAATCCTATAACAAATGGTGCTAAAAACAGTGGTATTAGTATTTGCCATTTTAATAAAATATCTATAGAAAGATTTTGCGCTGATACTTTATTAAGCCATGGCAATGCAAAGTATAATAACAGAAATGCCATTATAATTGCTGACCATGTTATTAGTATTGATTCGCTTAAAAATTGCATTACCAATTCCCTCTTTTGTGCTCCAACCACTTTTCTTATGCCTATTTCTTTTGCACGCAAAGCGGAACGTGCAGTGGACAGATTCATATAATTAATACATGCTATCAACAAAATAAATAAAGCGATTGCTGCAAAAATGTAAACGCGCTTAATATCGCCGTTTGGCTCTGCTTCATAATCTGTGTGCGAGTAAAGATGTATGTCAGTAAGTTTTTGCAGATCGAGCTTAGTAAATTTTGAAGGCTGATTAGGGCCGTATTGTCCTGCCATATGTTTATCAAGAAAAGCAGGAAACCTCGACTTCATGTTTTCGATATTATAATTTTTCGGAAGCATGATGTAAGTAAAAAAAGAATTATTGCCCCAGTTTGTACGCAGGTTGTCTGCACCATAAACAGTAGTATCATTCAATGTGTTGAATGATACCAAAATGTTTGGATGTATATGTGAATTGGAAGGAAAGGCTTTGTAAACACCAGTTACTTTAAGATCGAATTGATTGTTGGCGCGTAAAACTTTATTGATAGGATCTTCATTGCCAAAATATTTTTTTGCTTCATCTTCTGTAAGCATTACAGAAAAAGGGTCGTTCAATGCTGTTTTTGGATTACCTTTTATAACATTAACTGTAAATACATTAAAAAGATTTTCATCACCAAAATAAACATTAGGTTCATTAATGAGTTTGTCTTTATAACGAAGCGGTGTATTGCCATTGTTCAATAAGCGCGTCATCTTTTGTATCTCAGGAAAATCTGTCGGCATATAATAACCGAAAGGTGGAGCAACAGTGCTGAGGTTAAGTGATTCATCTCCATTGCCATTATAAAAAGTTCTTGTTACACGATAAACCTGGTCTGCGTTTTTGTTGTACCTGTCATAGCTTAATTCATTCAGGATATAAGTAAGAATTAGCAGGCAACAGGTTAGCCCAATAGTTAAACCAAATAAATTGATGAAGGAAATAAATTTATACTTCATCAAATTACGCCATGCTGTTTTGAAATGATCTTTAAACATAAAGCAAGTTTATATTACTACTTATTGAAGCAGGTTATTATATAAATGATTTTCGGTATAAAATTTCAATGCGTGTGCCAACTATAAAACAGTTTGCAGATAAGTACTTTATCTAAATAAGATTATACAAAGTGTACGGAAACGAACAGTTTTTTGTGCGACTGCGAACAGCAAAAGCATACAGAAAAATTATAAACTATAAACAGAAAACTGAAGCTGAACAATGCTATGCTGTATAAGTGAGTGACACAACCGTGATGCTATAAAATACTACAGCCGGTAACAGAAATTTATACAAGCTGATTGAGGAATACTTCGGCAATCATACATCTTGCGCTGCCGCCGCCATTCATTTCAATTGAATCGAGATTAGAAGACAGAATGTGGTTATATTTTTCAAGACTGCTTATTTGCTGATAAGACAAAGCATCGTAAGCCTGCTGAGACATCACCAAAATCTTTTTACCGTTTCTGTTTTGCAGTTGAAGCATGTTGCCTGCAAAGTGATTCATTTGTTCAAGAGATATAATGATGATCTCTTTGCCTGTTTTTGTGATTGTCTCAATAACAGTTTTGCGTTCATCATTGTTTGCGATTGAATCAAGACAGATGACAACATATTTATCTGCCACGCACATCATCACATTGGTGTGATAAATTTCATTGCCGTTGGAATCTGTTGCCTTAAACGAACAGGAAGTATATGCGAATTGATTGCACCAGTCTTCAAGTATTTTCTTATTCGTGCGTTCAGATACACATGCATAAGCAATTTTATTTTCGCGATCAAGCACCATGCTGCCGGTACCTTCCAAAAAAATATTTTCGCCTTCATAAGCAGTAAGATCAATTTTATTTTTGATGTTGAACTTACTGTTAATTGCATCCACTACATGTTGCTTTCTTTCTGCACGGCGGTTTACGGCATACATCGGGTATAAAACAATAGTTCCGTTATCATGAAATGATATCCAGTTGTTGGGAAAAATAGAATCAGGCGTGTGCGGTTCAGGTGTATCATTTACAACAGTAACATCAATATCATGGCTTCGTAACTTTTCAACAAACGCATCAAACTCTCCCAATGCTTTTGCCTGCGCCGCTTCTTCATTACCTGCAACCTGGAATTTATTATTCACAGCAGTTTCTGCATTGTACGCAAAATGTACTGGGCGTATCATTAAAACAGTGCTTGTGTTTTGCATATAAATGTTTTAATTGTTTCAAAGTTTCATTGTTATAATCTATAACAAACCCGTGAAACTTCTAAACAAGCTTATCTCTCAACAACGGCATACTCATACAATGCGATCCGCCACGCGCTCTTGATAATTCAGCTGATGGCAACAATATCAAAGTATCAGTAATGCTTTGCGCATTTAAGCCTTCATCAAACTTTTTAAACAATTCAGTAGTAGTTATAACATTAAAACCTTCTTTACGAAAACCTGCAGCCGTAAAATCATTTCTGTCGTAACCAATCACAACACCTTCTTTTAAAGCTACCACATTACAGGAATCAGTCCATTGCTCACGGTCATCGTAAGGAAATTCATTGCCACCACTGTAAATAATTTTTACATCTCCGGGTTTGCAATTATAGTCTTCAATGCTTACCTGTTTCAACAGGTCTTCTATGCCTGAAAGTTTTTTTGTTGTGCTGTAATCTGCATCAGCTTTGTAAGACTCATTAGCCGCCTTATAAAATTGCAATACTTCAGGTTCTTCAATAGCAATTAAATCCGGTTGATGCATTAACCTGCGCAGGTAAGATTGCTTCACCATATTTTCCGTAGCAATAATATTTTCAGAATATCTGCCATATAAAACCCACACGTTGCGCTTTACCTGTGTGAAGATGGTATCAATATGCATTTGCGCGCGGTTCTTTGCAATTTTCACAACAGATATTTTTTCAATTCCTAACTCTTTTGAAAAGATAGTGTGAATGATTTCATTGATTGCGTTTGATGATGTTCTCTCGCTGCAGCCAACAATTAAATGGCGCGGATGTATCATCATTATATCGCCGCCTTCAATACTTATAAAACGAGCTTTGCGTTCAACTTCTTCATATAAAAAAAAGTCGCTGTCTTCAATTACTTCTATCACTTTGGAAGCATCTTCATTAAACAGAAAATACATGGCGAGAAATTTTGTTATCAAAGACTCACGCTTTCTTGCTGTTGTTGCCATACGGCTTAGCAGGATATGGTCTTTGAGCATGATGCCAATATCTCTTGTGAAAATAAAATTTGGTATAGGCGGGAATATGTATTGATCTTCTTTTAACCCACTGGCAGATTTTGGTAATATGCCGCTGATGAGAATCTTTGCAAGCAATGCTGTATCGTCAATTGCTTCCAACTGCAATTGTGTTTGATGGCTTGATTCTTCATATGAACAAACAGCAGAAATTAATCGCAATTTTACACGGTCATCCTTTAATATTTGTTCAAGCAAATGCTGCACTTCAAGCACTTTAGCAGAATTAAAATATTCTTTTTTACCGGGAATAAAACAATTTGCTTTTGATTTTTCATCACAACTTTCCTGGTATTTCTTAATGTATTTTATTTTTTCAGGATCAAGAAAATACAACAGCAGCATTACATAATGATTGTATTCTTTCTGCATGCTTTTTAAATGAACAATATCATCATACAAATTATCAGAAAAAGTACCGGGGATTATTTTGCCGATACCACCATCAGGACTATGAATAATTAATTTTCGAAGTGTTCCAACTTCAGATTCTACATAATATTTTTTGTCATCATGCATAAAAACAATTTTTGATTAATGAAGCAATAACTGTAAAACAATGGCAGCAATGCTGCGTCATTAGATGAGATTAAGAAAAATGGCAAGTAGGTTATGCTTCTTCATAAGAGGGCTGCAAGATAAGCATTTTTGCTGCAATGCTTTTATCGATACCTTTCATGCTGATTATGCGAAATCGCACAAACATTTCTTCTTTATACCAGTTTTCGCTTCTTGTTTTTTGGATGACATCCACATGCTTTTGCATACTATAAGCAAAATCTTTCATCGCATTTTTATCTTCCCATATACTGAAAGTTGCTTGCCTAATCCACGGCATCTCTCCTATTCCATAAGAAATAATCAATCCCTTTGCAGCAGACATTTTTGAGGCAACACTACCTACATTATTCCAGAAATTTTTTAAGCGGTTCATTCGTATAGTTGCTCTTGTTAAAACAGCAATTGAACCATTATAATTTGTTTGCTTTGGCAGTTCGCCGAAGATTTTTTTCTTATCCCACAAACCATGGCCCTCTATTGGCTGCAATAAAAATTCTTTTATATTACAATGAAAAAAATTCCAATACTTATAAATGAATTTCGGTGTCGATATTATAGCATCTTCGGCAGTAAATAATAATGCCCATTGATTGAAATCAGGATGAATATCAAATGTTCCGTTTTTACCGCTGCCCATCAACTTAAAAAACTTAATTCTTTTATTAAAGTACAAAGGCAAACGAAACAATGCCATTGATAAAAAGCCAAACAGCCCCAGATATTTTGGATAACGCGTTATAATAAGCGTGCAATACAAGCTCTATGTTTTTGTAACGAAGAAAATAAGCGCGCACAATATTATCGCAATAACTACAGCAAGAATTATTTTATTCTTTTCCCAACGTTCTTCTTTTTGCTGCTGCTGTATGATTGAATTTAATTTATACTGCAACCATTCATGCTCATAATAAAATGGCATTAATAATTTAATCAATTGTTTTGTTTGATACGATTGTAAATGCTGCGCTGCAATAGTTACATGTTCAAGAAACTGCTGCAACATTGCAGGATTGGTTTGTATCAACAAAGTAAGGTCGTCCGGAAATAGCTGTTGAATTATGTACAACAAGGCGCTTTTGTTTATGCGAAATGGGTCGCTGCGCTTTACATATTCATTTATTTTTTTTGCACGATTTATTAATGATTCAATCGTTTCAACCGGCCTTTTGTATTCTTCTTCTGCGGTTAAATAACGTTCATAGTTATACTGCTTTCTTGCATCATTATCTGAAAGGACTTTATATGCTTCGGCTGCATCACTGAATACTGCGGCAGCCAATGCATCATCAGGATTTCGGTCAGGATGATATGCCATCGCAATCTTCCTGTAAGCATTTTTTATCTCGCCTGATGTTGCAGATGATTTTACATTGAGTATCCTATAATAATCCTTCATGATAGCCATGCATAGCGAAAGTAAGTTTCATTCGCATGAAATTCATGCAAATCATTATTCAATTATAAAGGATAGGTTTATTGTAAATGCTGGTTACTCAAAGTCGAAGTATAAACTATCGCTGACTCGCGATCAATAAATTCAAATCGGTAAACTTCAGATCAAAACGCTGACTTATGTACAAATCGGTTAAATGGCCTCGATACATATATACACCATTGCGCAAATTAAAATTATGCCACATCATTTCTTCAAGACCGCCGGCATCGCCCGTATCTAACAATAAAGGCATAAGCACATTGCTGATAGCATGGCTTGCTGTGCGCGCATAACCACTTGGAATATTCGGAACACAATAATGTATAATGCCATGCTTTACAAATGTTGGATGTTCATGCGTTGTTATTTCACTTGTTTCAAAACAACCACCACGATCAATGCTTACATCAATAATGACACTTCCGGGACGCATGGCCTCAACCATTTCTTCTGTAACAACAATCGGGCTTCTGCCACCTTCGTTCGTTAATGCACCAACAGCAACTTCGCAGGTCTTTAATTGTTTTGCGAGTATACGTGGCTCCATAACACTTGTCCAAACACGCATACCAAGATTATTTTGCAAACGCTTTAAACGATACACATTGTTATCAAAAACTTTTACAGACGCGCCCATTGCAAGTGCAGTACGTGTTGCAAATTCACCAACAACACCGGCACCGATGATAATAACCTTTGTTGGCGGAATACCACTAATACCACCCAACAAAACACCTTTGCCATTTTCCCTGCTGCCTAAAAATTGGCCCGCAATTAGCATAGCTGCGCTGCCCGCGATCTCACTCATGCAACGGACGATAGGGTAAGTTCCGCTATCATCTTTTAAATTTTCAAAACCAAGTGCTGTTATCTTTTTCTCCATCATATTTTCTAACAATTCTTTTTTCAACATAGAAAGATGAATAGGAGAAATTATAATTTGATTCATTTGAAGAAATGCAAGATCTTCTTCCATTACAGGCGCGCTTTTAATAAGCATCGGAGCTTTGTATACTTCTCTTTTCTTTAAAGCTATCTGTGCTCCAGCCTCACTAAAATCATTGTCAGAATATTTGCTTCCTTCACCGGCTTTTGTTTCCACAATTACCTGGTGGCCATTACTTACTAAAACGTTTATTGCCTCGGGAATTAAAGCCACACGGTTTTCCTGCAATACCGTTTCTTTTGGAATGCCAATAGTTAGCTTGGCGCTTTGTGGCCTTATATCTAATTTTTCTTCCTGCGTTTCAAAACTGAAACCAGCGCTTATTACCGGTTTGGTAGTTGCCATACCCTGTTTGATTGGATTATAAAAATAAGATTAGTTTACGTTAATGAAGATAGAATGCTTAACCTTCGTTCAGAATTATTTATTGCTTCTAATGAAATATATAAAGTGCCTTCAGGTAAAAGCTGCGGAAACTTTTCAGGCCATTCAATAAAACAATAAGTACCGCTTTCAATACAATCTTCGCAGCCGGCCTGAATGGCTTCTTCTTCATTTTTCATGCGATACCAGTCCATATGAAAAATTGTTCCTGCAACAGCGCTTGTGTATTCATTAATGATGGCAAACGTTGGGCTACCTACTGCACTACTTACTTTCAATACATCGCATAATGCATGAATGAACGTTGTTTTGCCGCTGCTCATTGTTGCCTGGAAAGCCCAAACTTTTTTTGAGTTGTATTCATCCCACAATTGTTCTGCAACTTTTTTTATTTCGGAAAGATTATAATTGAGTTGTTTCAAAAATTATTTTTATTTGGTTACCAACAAATGAACTCCGATTAAACTTCGTCGCAACACTGCAGCTACATATCATTATTCAGCTTCAGTTTTATATTCATAGTTGCTTATTAATATATAAACATTTATAAAATGAACACTGAATGTTTTATAATTTCAAACAATCAACATTCAATATTCAATGCTCAAGGTTTGTTCTTCAAATGAATATTGTTTATTGTTTATTGAACATTGAATATTCCATATTACTTCTCTTCAGGGGTCGGGGGCTTTAACTTCTCATTCTCCTTATGCCTTGTTGCATCCCGCACATTTTTCTTCTCAAAATTCTTTTGTAAAGCTTCTGTAAGATCAACACCGGTTTGATTGGCAAGACAAAGCAATACCCAAAGCACATCTGCAAATTCATCACTTAAAGAATTGCTTTTATCAGATTCTTTAAATGATTGTTCGCCATAAGTGCGCACTATTAATCTTGATAACTCTCCTACTTCTTCCATTAAAATACCAAGATTGGTTAGCTCGTTAAAATAACGAACGCCGGTTGTTTTTATCCATCCATCAACATCTTGTTGCGCTTGTTGTATTGTCATGATTTTATTTAAGGAATAAAATTAAATAGTGGTTTTGTTTTTAGCTCTCTTTTACAACCTTGTATTTTTTCAGTTTGCTTATTTTAGACTGAATAATAAATAAAGGTATCAACCCGATCACACCAAAAGAACAATCAATCAAAATATGAAAGAATGGGATACCTCGTATGCTGCCTGCAATAGCAGCAAGTGGTAAAATACAGATACAGGTTATGATCGCCCATTGAATTATCCAGCGATTACGTACGGGATGCTGGTAAACACCAATAAACAAAATAGCAATAACAATGTGAGCAAAGGCAAGCCAGTCAAAGCCATAAAAAATAAAAGGATATTGTTTTTGTGTTTCCTGTAAAGCAACTACGACTTTCGATAACCATTGTTTTATAGCAGTATCATCTGCAAAAATATTTGTATTGAGTAAAAATTTTAATTCCGATGGCAGTGGAAATACTGTTATACCACTTAACAACAACGCAATTATAAAAAGTATGGTAAGAACACGTATCTGTTTTAAAAGCTTTGACATGACAGGGGATATTTTTCAAAATAAAAATTATAACTGTCAAAAATAAATACCCAACATTCAATAATCAACAATCGGTATTCAATGTTCAATTGTTTACGGTAAAACCAAAACAAATAAAAAACCCCCGATACATCGGGGGATTTTTTATTACTACTTTAAGTGCAGAACTTATTTTACTTCTATATCAGCACCAGCTTCTTTAAGCTTAGTTGCTATCTCATCTGCTTCTGCTTTAGAAACGCCTTCTTTAACAGGTTTTGGAGCGCCATCAACTAAATCTTTAGCTTCTTTCAAGCCAAGACCAGTTAAGTCTTTAACGATCTTTACAACCTGTAATTTGTTAGCGCCACCGCTTTTCAAAATAACATCAAAAGCTGTTTTTTCTTCAACAGCAGGAGCAGCAACGCCTGCAGCAGGACCTGCTACAGCAACTGCAGCAGCTGCAGGTTCAATACCATACTCTTCTTTAAGAATTTTTGCTAATTCATTTACCTCTTTAACGGTGAGGTTAACCAGTTGTTCTGCAAATGATTTTAAATCTGCCATAGTTTTAAATTTTTGCCGCCTTCATTGCTCCCAGACATTCGGGACTCCGGCGGTAGTTTTAAAAAAATTTTTTGTCTTAACTACCCTAAGACTTAGGCTGCCTGTTTGTTTTATTTATCTCTTCAGGCTTGAGATAATATGTTGATTAGTTGATCGGTTAATAGGTTGACTGGTAAAGCATTTCAACTTTATCAACCCTTCAACTAATTTGCTCTTTCTTCCAAAGCTTTTACCAAACTTGCAAGCTTGCTACCTGCGTTCAGGCCGCTGATAACATTCTTGGCAGGTGATTGCAATAAGCCAATGATTTCGCCAATAAGATCCTGCTTGCTTTTAAGTGTTTTCAATGTTTCTAGCTGATCGTTGCCAACAAAAACATCGCTGTCAATATAAGCTGCTTTTAAAACAGGTTTTTCTGTTTTGCTGTCAGTACGAAAAGTGCTGATGATCAATGCAGGCTCCTTTGCATCCTCGCTGAACATTAAAGCTGTAACCCCATTCAGACTGTCGAACATACCGGAATATCTTTCAGCATCAATGCTTTCAAGCGCTTTGCGGATAAGCGTGTTTTTAGCTACTTTCATTTCAACATTTTTGTTGAAACAAATACGGCGCAGTTTACCAATCTGGCTAACAGATAAAGCTTCTGTGTTGGTAACATAGAAGTTATTATATTGATTGAATTTCTCTTTCAGAGCTTCAATTACTTCATTTTTTTGATCCTTATTCATAAGAATATATTTTGTGCCATTCCCCTTTTAGGAGGATGGGGCTAATGAACAGATTTTGTATCAACAGTAATACCAGGGCTCATTGAGCTGGCAAGGCTTACACCTTTCAGGTAAATACCTTTTGCTGTTGATGGTTTTAATTTGATGATAGTATTGATAAGTTCCTGTCCGTTTGCAGCAATTTTTTCAGGAGTAAAAGATACGCGGCCGATAGAAGCATGCACAATACCTGCTTTATCAACTTTGAAAGCGATCTTACCGCCTTTAACTTCATTAACTGCTGCTGCAACATCGTTGGTAACGGTTCCTGTTTTAGGGTTCGGCATTAAATTGCGCGGACCTAAAATTTTACCGAGCTTACCAATCTTAGGCATTACAGACGGTGTAGCAATGATAACATCAACATCTGTCCAGCCACCTTCGATCTTCTGAACAAATTCATCCAGGCCAATAAAATCAGCACCTGCAGCTTTTGCATCTGCTTCTTTATCGGGAGGGCATAGTACCAATACTTTTTTTGTTTTACCCGTACCATGTGGTAAGTTAACGGTACCACGAACCTGTTGGTCTGCTTTTTTAGGATCAACACCTAAACGGATATGCAGGTCAACAGAAGCATCAAACTTTGCTGTATTTACTTCTTTAACCAGCGCTGATGCATCTTTTAAGGTGTATAATTTATTATTATCAACCTTTCCTTCTACTTGTTTTCTTTTTTTAGAAAGCTTTGCCATTGTAATAAGTTTAAGTGTGATTAATTGTTCCAGGGTGCAGTGCCTTCAACATTTAAACCCATGCTGCGGGCAGTACCGGCAACCATTTTCATTGCGCTCTCAACAGTAAAGCAATTCAAATCGGGCATTTTGTCTTTAGCAATTACTTCAATTTGTGCCCATGTTACTTTACCAACCTTTGCACGGTTGCTCTCTTTGGAACCTTTCTGAATTTTGGCAGCTTCTAATAATTGAATTGAAGCGGGAGGAGTCTTGATAACGAAGTCGAAAGACTTATCAGTGTAAACAGTAATTAAAACAGGAAGTATTTTTCCAATTTTATCCTGTGTACGGGCATTGAACTGTTTACAAAATTCCATGATGTTCACGCCCTTAGAGCCAAGCGCAGGACCAACCGGAGGTGCAGGGTTTGCCTGACCGCCCTTTACCTGCAGCTTTACATAGCCGGAGATTTCTTTAGCCATTTTTATAATTTTTATTGGTTCAAACGTTTCGCGAAATCTATCGTGAAACTCCCAAGTTTATCCCAACTGTTACGAAGGGAAAATATTCTAAAAGAACTTTTTGGGGCGGCAAAGATAGTAGAATGCAAGAAAATAAACGCAAGGTTAAAGAGAAAGTTTGTGAAAGATTCGAAAAAGCGGAGAATTTGCATATAAAACATTGGATGAAATCTTAAAGCCGGGTGCAGATGTTATAAACATAGATGCTTCAACTGTTGCGCCCTGATGACCTTATTAAACTCTTGCCTCCTTTTCAACGTCATCACGTGCCTGTCCCGATATGTTAGGGACGTGCGGGAATCCACCAATTATGAAAACGCAAGCCTCATTATCATCATTTACCATATTTCAAAGATCTCCGGTTTCAAACCATTCAACACTGTTTCGTAAAACCGATATGCAAGATTAAAACAGGTTAAAAACATCATTTCCCGTTTGGGAACATTTAGGCACAAAAAGGACTAAAAGGGAACGTTTGGGCAGAAATGATAAAGGGAGTAAGGCAGAAGGCTTGAGGAAGGTAAGGTGGAAGAAAGAAGACGCAGGTAGGGTTACCTTATTAAGGCTAGTAAGTTGAACATCTTTGCGCCGTGCAGGGTTTTATTGCCGTTCATTTTTTCAGTTTTGCACTTCATAATTCAAAAAAAATCTTGCTGTTTCAATACTTTCCTTAAAAGACACAGGCTTGGTTATGTAACGTTCTGCACCAAGTAATAAACATTTATCTTTTTCAAAAGGGTTGATAGAAGTAGAATATATAATAACAGGTATATGCCTGAACTTTTTGTTCGTTTTTAAAATCTTTAAGGTTTCTGTGCCATTTAATACAGGCATATTTAAATCAAGAACAATCAAAGAAGGAAAATCTTTCTCCACTGTGCTTTCCAATAATGTAACTATCTCGCGACCATTTTCCTTAAAATGAATAGCGTGTTCTGCATTGAGTTCTTTAAATGCCTCTAACAGAATTTCCCAATCTTCTTCATCATCATCAGCTAAAAGTATTTTCTGATTCATGTACACTTTCTGATTGTTTTACCGGTAATAATATTTTGAAAGAAGAGCCTTTACCAGGAGCGCTTTCTGCTTTAATATTACCATTATGCAACTCGACAATTTTACGACAAATAGCAAGACCAAGGCCAGTACCTTCAAAATCTTTTTTAGGATGCAGGCGCTGAAATAATTTAAAAATATCAGGTAAATGCTCAGTTCTAAACCCAATACCATTATCCCGGATTTCTATTTCAAAATAGCCGTCTTTTTCCTGGCTTAAAACCTGTATAACCGGCGCAATATCTTTCGCCGAAAATTTCAGTGCATTACTTATTAGATTACTGAAAAGCTGGTGCATCATTCTTTCATCGCCGGTAATTTCAGGTAAGTTATGTACCTGTAAATTGGCTTTTTTTTCTTCTATAACCAATTCCATATCCTGCTTTACATCTACAATTACTTTATTAAGATCAACAGTTTTAAATATTATTGATTCTTTGTTTACCTGGGAAAACGATAAGAGATCAGAAATAAGTTCACGCATTCTGATTGCAGCCGAATGCATTGTAGCTAAATATTTTATACCCTTATCATCAAGGGTGTTTTTGTAGGCTTCTAAAAGATAATCACTGTAATACAATAACTTTCTTACAGGTTCCTGCAAATCGTGTGATGCAATAAATGCAAACTGTTGCAACTCACTGTTGCTGCGGTTAAGTTCTGTAATATAATCTTCCAATACCTGTTGATTTTGCTTTAGCTGGGTTTGCGCATGTTTAAGTTCAATATTGTCTTTAAGTGTTTCTTCAAAAACTTTTTGTGCATGTATATCAACTATATAACCTATCCAGTATAAAATTTCGTCGCCGGTATTTTTTAAAGGGGAAATGGAAACCTGGTGCCACAGGTAATCGCCGCTGATATTGTTTTTTAAGCGCGCCTGTATTTTCATGGTAATTGTACCGCGTGTTATATCATTATTCAGCAACAATAAAAATGAATTATAATCTTCTTCAAATACAACAGTCTTCCATTTTGTAGTGTTGAGTTTTTCAATAGTCAAACCGGTAAAACTTAATAACCATTCATTGGCGTAAATAAGTTGCCCATCGTTATCTAAAGTGAAAATTGTTAGCGGTAATGAATTGGTAAGCGTTTTATATTGCGATTCGCTTTTTTGTATTTTTTCAGAAAGATCCTGCAGTTGTTCGTTCTTTCTTTTTAATTCTTCATAAGGCGAAACAGGCGGTTCATTCCTGAATAAAGTTCTCCACTCATCTAATTTTTTAATATCAATTTTAAAAGGGGGCGCTACGTAATAAAATAATTCAATTGATGTTTCATCATCATTTGATGAAACGTTGTATTTGTTTACAAGGCGTTTGGCATAAGCTAACCCTTCTTTATATTTTTCATTTTCGGGTTGATTATCTTTTATACGTGCAACAATATATTTATCTCTTTTATTTATTTCAATACACAGGGTTAGTGAGCCATTTCTTTTACTTTCAATTGTGTTTCTTGCAACTTCTGAAACGGCAGTAGCAAATGTAGTTTGTGCCGATAACGATAAACCTGTAAACTCGCCCAGCTTCATAGAACGCTTGTTGGCCAGGATTAAATCCATTTCATTTTCAAGCGAAATTTTTACTAACTCATGCATATTATACATTTAGTGAGCACACCATTACAGAGGTATCATCCGTATGTCTTGCAAAATCTTTGAACAGGCCCGCACAAAACACTGTATTGTCATAGCGAAATACAGAAGGATATTTTGTGCTGTCCCAACGCGATTTAATGCCATCGCTGCACATAATAATACGCTGCCCTTTTTCATAAGCAACTTCCTGTGCGTTCAGCGTGTTGGGTATGTTTAAACCTATTATGCCGTTATAGCTTAAATGATTTTTTGAATTTGTTGGATTAATTATTTTGGTTGCAATATTTCCTACACCGCATATTTGCCATTTCCTTGCATCTATATCAAATACAACTACTGTGCCCACAAGCCCCCTGGTTTTTTTTACGGCAGTATTTATAAAACGAATTATTTCACCGGGATCCGTTTCAGAACAATGCATAAATGCTTCGCCTGCTTTTTCCACGGCAGCAGCAGCTTCAACACCATGGCCAAGGCCATCACCCAAAAAAAGTTTTAAATGTGTATCAGAAGCAGTGTAATAAAAAGCATCGCCACAAGCTGTTTCTCCATGTTTTGGAATGATAAGCGTTTTAATTACAGCAATTGCAGGTTTTTTAAATTTTGATAATTCTTCCTCAAACATCCTTACGAGTACTACGGTGCCCCAGTCTTTTTGCGAATACACCTGGAAAACATCACATAACCTGTTCATAGCGCCCAGCCCCTGGCCCAGTGTATTTTTGGTGGAAGTACCGTCTGATATCATCCTCGCTACATCGGTCATGCCGGGGCCTTCATCAATACTTATTATTTCTATGCCCTGTTTATTATCTTCTTCAATAAGTTTTACAAGTATTACCCCTTCATCGGCATGTTTTACAAGGTTGCTCACCATTTCAGATACAACAATATCTATCTGCCCAATCTTATGTGTGCCAAAATTTGCAAGAGTTGCTAACGCATGAATTTCTTTTTTAAGAATAGCTGAATAACTTCTGTCGGTAGCTTTGTATACGGCGTGTGTAGTATTAACCATTCTTCCATTTAATTATAGAAACTGTAGTTCCCTGGCCCGGGGTGCTTTTAATATCAAATTCGTTTACCAACCTTTTGGTGCCCGGCAATCCTATACCGAGACTTTTGCCTGAAGAATATCCATCTTTCATTGCCAGTGCAATATCTGCTATGCCCGGCCCTTTATCGCTAAATGTAAGGCGTATTCCATTATCCCTTCCTTCACTTATTACTTCAATTAAAACCACTCCGCCATTACCATATTTAAGCATATTTCTAACCAGTTCGCTGGCAGCAGTAATAAGCTTGGTCTGGTTTACCAAACTCATTCCTATTTTAACTGCATACTCTTTAACACGGCCTCTGAAAGGCACCACATCCTGCTCTCTCTCAATTTTCATGCTGTCCTTACTCAGTACTATCTTCATCAGTTTCATCAGGCGGTTCTTCGTCTGACGCAATTTTTTCTTTTAATAATTCCATCCCCTTTTCTACATTCAGCGCAGTATGCACACCCTTTAGCTCAAGGCCGAGTTCTATTAATGTTATTGCAACAGCAGGCTGCATGCCTACAACAACAGTTTCTGCATCCATAATTTTCGACATGCTTCCGATGTTACCCAAAATGCGCCCCATAAAAGAATCAACTATACTAAGTGCGGATATATCAATTAAAACACCCTTTGCCTCTGTTTTATTTACCATTTGTACCAGGTCAGATTCGAGGTTAGTGGCAAGCCTGTCGTAAAGGTCGATCTGAATAGTGACTAACAAAAATTTCCCCATACGGAGAATAGGAATTCTGTCCATAACTTAATTAAACAATTTTTTCTTTTTGAACTTTTCTTACTTCAAGTCTTAAAATACCAAACGCATGTTTTAACGCATTTGCCAATGTTGCTTTTGTAACAATGCTCGAAAGGTCAATGCCCAAATGCACAACGGTTTGTGCAATTTCAGGCCTGATGCCACTTATAATACATTCTGCACCCATTAACCTTGTGGCAGCCACCGTTTTAATTAAATGTTGTGCTACCAATGAATCTACCGCCGGCACTCCGGAAATATCAAGTATAGCAATAGTACTGCCGCTTGCCACAATTTCCTGCAGCAGGTTTTCCATTACAACCTGTGTTCTTGCACTGTCTAAAGTACCTATAATCGGCAGGGCAAGAATGCCATCCCAAACACGTATAACCGGTGTTGATATTTCAGTGATTTCATCTGTTTGCCTTAATATAATTTCTTCGCGCCCTTTTAAATATGTTTCAAATGTTAGTATGCCCATGCTATCCATCAGCTTATTTGTTTTAAGCATGGCATCTAATAAGGTTGACGGGTCATCTTTTAATTCAGTTTGTAAGGTTTTAAGTAAAGCGTCTTTTAAACTGAAAACGTATATGCCTGTTTCTCTTGGTGAAAATCCCTGTTTGGCACGGGAAACAGAGATGCCCGCCAATATCTCATATACAGGTTCAAATTCCTTTGATTCAACATCAGAAAAGTTCTTATCCGTTAAAGCCTTTAATAAACCATCCAGCAATTCTGCAGACTGTTCGCGCAGTTCATCATTACTCATCAGGTCTTCCCTCAATGTAGCATCAGCTAGCTGGTTATTTATCCAGTCTTCTAAAATTTGTTTCTTTTTCTTCTGCAACAGTTTTGAAATATCTTGTTTCATGTAAAAAATTAAGGAGTTAAATATAGTGTAGAAATATAAGGCCGGATAAAATTACATTTTGCAATAATACAAGCAGTAATTTGATTTATAAAAAGCATAGGCCTAAAATGGTCAAACGGCTTATTTTCTTTTGCGGAAAAGGAAAGTTATGTAATATAAACCTGCGTTGCGTTTTGTGCTCTGCGGGTTGGCATTACATTACGTTTTAAAAAATTTTTATTGTTTAATAAATGCCTGTTTAACGGTTATAGTATTGTTTTCTGAAACAATTACGTAATAAATGCCTGCAGAAAAGTTATCCAGTTTCAAATTATACTGTGCATCCTGAACATTGGCCTGCAGCACCGGTTTACCCTGCGCATTCAGTATTTGTATCACAGATTTTACCTTGTTGTTTAACCCGGAGATGGTTAGATGATCCGTTGCAGGATTGGGCGATAGAAGAACGGCAGGCAATGGCTTATTTACAGAAAAATTATCTGCACGCACTGTGGTACTGCCTGCCACAATATTCTGAGGTACTACACTGTTAAGATAACGGGATATATAGTAATAACCGGTAACGCTTACCCCAACAAGCGGGTAGGCGAGTGTTACAATTTTACTGTCCTTCTGTAATAATACCTGGCTTACCAGCAATTCGCTGTATTGGGTTACAGGATTGGGAAGGTTGCCGTTATTTGCAAACGTGCTGTCCGGGTTACCGCTTTTCAGGTATCTTGTTATTACATTTCCTGAAAAATCTTCATCAGGGCCTGCGTTGCTTACCAGGAATTTATAATCCGGCTGTACAGTAAGGCATCCTATGGCCGGTGGCAGTTCGAAGAAAAGGTAATTATTATAAATAGCTAATACGCCGTTGGTTGCAAAAGATGAATCTATTGTTCCGTTTTTGGTGTACCTGTACACCCTGTCTGTACTAAAGCCGCCGCCATCATCAAAATATTGTACCTCGTCAGCCAGGTACATAAAACTGCCATCAGGCAATACAGCCAGGCTATGTAATATCTCTCTGTAATTTCCAATTTTATTACATGTTACAAGCCCGCCTGTGCCAAAGCTCAAATCTCTTGTACCGTTACTGTTAAAACGGGCGATATCCACAAAAGTAACCAGTATCTTTCCATCCGGTTGAACTCCTAACGGCTGTGAATTATAATAATAATCACCACCGGCAACACCAATTGTTTTATACTGAAAATAATTAAAACCTGTGCCATTAAAAGTTTTATCCGGTAAGCCATTTGGCTGAAGCCTGATTATCGCGCATTCATCTACATTATTAAGCCTGAAACTTCCCGAAACAAGTATTTTATTATTTGGTAAGATGACCAATGCATCCGGCTGAGCCTTCACATGAATATTCCGATTGATATAAGTAAAAACACCATTATTGCCAAAAGATGAGTCGGGGCCGCTTCCATCAGCTTTAAATTTAGCTATTGTAAAATTTGCATCAGGGTTTAAAGCAGACGCATCTGTTGTTATCACTATTTTACCGGTAGAATCTACAGCCAGGGCTGCTATGCTAAAATATAATAAATCAGGAAAAACTTCTATAGTACCTTTTTTACCGAAGCTTTTATCGGGCAGACCATTTTTATCAAATTTGGATAAATAAACATGATTGCCATAAGAAATATCGGAATAATAAGATGAACTGGCTACAATGTAGCCACCCTGTGGCAGCTGTACTATTTTGTCTGCGCTTATGCTGTTATCAGTTGTTCGCAGTTTAACAGGAACGGTAACCATGCCATTAGTGCCAAAAGCAGGATCCGGTGAGCCATCCTGGGCGTAGGTGCAATAAAAACTAACAATAAAAGCAAGGAGGGATAAAGTTTTTTTCATATACTATTAGATTTTACCAAATTTATCAAACATTTAAATAGCGTTAAAATAATTAACCCTGCCGGCAGTAAATTTTCCTTCTTCGAATGTTTCTTAAAGGACTTTTGTGTGTTAGCCCGGGATATTGCGTTTTAAAACCATATTGACCTTTTCTTACATATGCCCGGACTAAGAGACATTCGTGGCAAAGAAAATCACAATGCCGGGTGCAGGTGTTGTAAACATAGATGCTTCAAATAATTTGAGTTAGGTTTGCGTGTTTCCGTACTTAAATAAGATACTACTACCGAAACCTAAAAAGAATGAACAATCAGACTAAAGACCTTTATAATATATCAAGAGGTATATCAAAAGCAATAAGGGAGATGCCTAAAGATTACAGATTAAATTTTTTAAGAGAATCCGATCCTACCAATCAATCGTTAGAGAACCTTTATAGAGAGGCAATAGAAATTGAAGATTATGAAACCTGTGCCGTTGCTAAAGAGCTGATATTAGAAAGAGGGCTTATAATTCCAAATTGAGATTAAAAAAATCCATTGCAGTAAGAATTAAGAAAGTGATTGAATTAAATCGTTTGGCAAACGTATTGAGCATTGGGTTGCTTATTTTCACCTATACACCTGAATTTGTATTGCCCCGAAACATACAATAACCGCCATCACAATTTTGAATGGAATAAATAGAAATGCTACTAATCAATTATTTAATCCCTGAGGGCTTAACAGATATATAGTTATCTCTTGAGACTACGCTAAACAGCTATGCATTCTACGCCGGGCCAGGGATTGCAAGCTATGCTCATGCTTATTAATATTTTTCCATCCGGTTGTAAAGCGGACGCCCGGGCAAGCCCAATAAAATCCATACTGTCTGTTACCGTTATAACAAATCCTTTATTGCCAAATGATTGGTCAACACTCATTTGCTGACAGTAATTGATGCTAAAAATTGCTACATATAAAACAGTAAAAAGTGTTTTCATAAAGCTATAAATGTTCATTTCCTGAATGATTCGGCTAAGTAAATATCTGTAATTAGTTAAAATGAATCAGGAGATAAATACCCTGTTCTTTTGTGAAATAACACCTTGGTGACTACATTTTTTCCTGCTATCTTTTAGCCTGAATTTAAAACGCGGTGTCTCATTTTCCGTTTATAAGTCATGCTATGAGACCCGGCTACGACGAAAGCCGAATGTTAGCGATTCGTTGTTTTCTTGTATTTCGTAATATTTATTTTATAAAACGATGTATTGCTTTGTCAGCATTATCTTGAAATGAAGTATTTTTCAAAACAGTGAAAAAAGTGCTCTGGTCAACCATGTCACCTGATAACTTACCCTCTTTACTTGCATAAAAGACACCACTTTTATATCGCTCATCCGAAATGCCATCTACAAAGCGTTTTGCACCTACTTCCAGCTTATGCACCATTCCACCCATCAATGGGAGTACAACAGGCATCATAAAATACTTCAACATAAATTTCATTGCCGGGGGAAGATTATTTGGTGCCAGAGTTCCTTGTGTGTTACCTGGACTTACAACAACAAATTTGAGGTTAGGGTATTTTCTTGCCATGGATAAGGTCCACATTGTTGCCACATATTTAACGTATCCGTATGCTTGCGTTACGTCGAATTTATTACCAAAATATGATCCATCAAGAACAGCAGCAAACTCATCGACAGAAGAAGTCCTCATTGAAACTGGTTTCATTCCGAGCAACTTTACACCTGGCACAGCTTCCGCACTTACAGATAGCACTGCTTTTTTTAACTTCTCATGTTTTATTAATTCCTCCACTAAAACGACATGACCTAAAATATTGGTAGCAGCCAATTCATTCATACCGGAGGGCGTAACTTTTTCAGCCGTTTTTCCAACCATTCCACCTGCATTTAAAATTACGGCATCAATAGGTTCTTTTATTTTTTCTACTGCTTTTCTTACAGAATTTGTATCCGAAACATCCCCAATAATAATTTCAAAGATCTTTTTCGCCGTTTTCTCCTCAAGGTCTTTTTTTGCTGCCTCTGCTTTCGCTTGATTTCTACAGAAAAGAATTACTTTTTTTGTTTCTTTTTTCAATGCTAACTGCCGGGCAGTCTCTTTCCCAAGCCCAATATTTGCTCCGGTTATTAATATGCTTTCATTCATTTTTATCGCTTTTTATTATTATAAATCACGATGCAAAAATGAAACTTGAAATAAATTCACACTTGGCTGTAAAGTTCAAAAACTGGTAAATTCAGTTCAACTACTTCTTTCGATACTTAGAAGGCAATTGATTATACTTTTGTTTGAAGGTCTTTGTGAAATGTGAAGTATCCTGAAAGCCCACTTCGTAACAAATTTCAGATACAGATAATTCGGTTGATTGTAATAGTTCAAGAGCCTTTTCCAATTTCTTTTCTTTAATGAAATTGGCTGGTGTATTACTAAACTGTGTTTCAAAATCTCTTTTAAATGTTGAAAGGCTTCGTCCAGTCAAACGGGCTAAATCAACTATAGAAATAGATGAGTATAAATGTGCTTCTACTACCTCAAATAAACCTGCTTGTCTTGGATTAAATAAATGAGAGAATAAGGTAATTATATTTTCTGCATTGTCTGTTTGAAGCAGCAGCAGGATGAGTTCTTTGATTTTTAATTTAAGCAAATCGTCTGTAACCAAATGTGGGTTCTCAAAATAAAAATCAAGGCTTTGGATGAAATGGGCTATAACACTTTGTTTTTCTATTTTCCTGATGTAGGATTTGATAGCATCGTCTTTTATGAAATTTGGAAATTCGTGTTTGTATAATTCTTTCAAAATGTCTGGGTATAGATGAACAGCAAAAACTTCACAAGTCTTAGCAGGTAGTTTTTGAATTGCATTTACGAAGTAGTTACCACATCTAAGTAAAACACTTTCCTCTGTTTGAATAGATAAGTTGTCGGTTGGGGAAGTGACAGATAATTCTCCCTCTTTTAGATAAGTAAAACAGGCTTCGTCTTGAAAAACTGAATCAAGTATTAATGGTGGCTTGATTATTAATTTTTCAATTGCACATTTATTATTGATGTCAAAATGTTTTCTGTCAAGAATCATTTCTTATTTTTTCTCCACAACGTCTCTTCTTCTTGCTTTTGAGCAGGAGCAAGGACATTGCGGCTTTATGAACATAATTTCGTTAGATCAACATCCCTTAACTCTATAAAATTTAGGCATGGTTGAAATTAAGGGAAAAGACGGACTCTTGTGCTTCGTAAGCAGCAATGTCCTTTGCCGGGCTTATCGCTTTGCTAAAGAGAAAACATTGCGGAAAAGGAAATAATAATCCTGTTATTGGTTGACTACTGTTGAAGTTATGTTATAAGTCCGCCGACATAACGCCAATGCCTTAGTTAGCCGTTGTAAAGTTTTCTTCATAGTTCGTAAAGACCTGAGCTAAGTTTTACAATTTCTTTTGACTTGAATTGTCCGTATTCCCAAGTTGGCTCGTCAAATTTTTTATACTCTTTCAATGCTTTTGTGTTAATGTTTAGTTTCCAGATGAGTTTGTTACCCATATCGCATACAAAAACAAAGTCACCAAATGTTCTTACTTGTTCTGGATGGTCAAAGGTGTCGGGGTTTTCAAAGTCACCACCAATTCTGAACAACTCTTCCTGTGTGTCAAGTGAAAATTGTCCGATGTAATGTGATGTCGGTTGAGCAATCCAAAGGTTCCCATTCTTGTCAAGTGCAATACTATAGGTTATGTCAAAGCCTGTTTGGAAATGTCCAATATTATATTCTTTGATTTTGTTTCCGTCAATGTCGTGGCGAATAATTGTTGAGTCGTGAAAGATGCAAGTCAAATACTCGCCGTTGTTAAGTTGTATGCACTCTGTATATGCTGATTCAAGTGTCCGCCAAGCTTTTCCAAACTTAATATTTGTGTATTCGTCTTTGCCAATTTCTGAAAAAATATCCAAGTCCGTTTTGAAAAACTTATCATTATTTTTTTCGTCACGGTCAATAAAAAACATGAAGTCGCCGCTACAAAAAAAGTCAAACCCTTTCTTAGAAATCAATTTCATAGTTGTTTTTGTGTCGGCTGATGTTTGCATGTCACCAATTTATGGCCGCTAATGGCTCGCTGCTTGCCAAAGTAGCGGCATTAGTATTCCATCGATTCAAATATTTTAGTTCTATCGTTCAATAGAATTCCTGTTATTGATTAACTTGAGTCAGCCGCTATTTTGGCAAGCACTGTGTTGCGTGCATTTCCTTAAACCCGCTTATTCTTTTTGCTTCCCCAAGTGAATTTGAAAACCGATGCCCATACGAAAGCTATTTGCAGCTAAAGTATCTTCCAGGCCGTTGGGTAGTGAATGGTTATAACCAAACGTTAATTCCAAGGACGTATGTGAGTTTAAAAACAAAACAGGTCCGCCTTTAACATCGATGACTTTGCTATGCCAGGTTTCAGTTTGAAAAAAGGGATCATTAACTTTATACTTCCCCCAGGAGTAACCATAACCGCCATCTACAAAAAAGTTGATTTTTTGTTCAGGTGAAATTAAATAATAACGTACAAAAGGTAAAAATTGAATAAAAGTATTGGAAGCCTTCCCGTTTCCGCTAGAATGATTTAAATCAAATCCAGCTCTTAAGCCTCCTGTTAATCGATTTATGAAAAAGTAGCCGCCGTTAGCTGACAGCGTAAGATCGGATATTTTACTTGAATAATATTTATAGGAGTTAAACTCTGCGTTTCCACCAATTAACCATTGCCCTTTATAAATCTGCGAAAAGCCGGGTAGGGACAATTCAACAAGAATCAATATTAGCAGCGTTGATATGATATGCTTCACACTAAATTGATTTACAAAAATCGGAGTTCTTTGCACACAACGTTTACGCATTTGTGAAGGCATGCCAATAGCAATTGGTCAGCCTGGTACAAATGCTTAATTGAAAAACTAATGTTGAAGATAATTACAAATGTTTAATAACATAATGTCGGCTTGAACAAAAGATGATAAAAATTACTGCAGCATAAGTGTGGTTAATTAAACCATGCTTTTACACATGCATTTGTTGGCAGTTGTCTATTCCTGAAATAATCGCCCATAAAATGTCCTGATGATCATGCAATCACCCCTTTCATCTAATGGGATAATAGAAGCCTTCGTTGTCATCTTTTTATTTGGCAATAATTTGACTTTACAATTTTGAATCATTCTTTTTGTTGTGTCGCATAATTGAAGTACGCGAATAGTGTCACCTGTAATTGTTTTTATTATAGATAAAGAAGCTGAGATTAAATATCCACAATCTGCAACTGGCAAAAAATATAATAATTGTCCTTGTATAGCTGTGTCAGTAATTAAATATTTCCAACGACTTCTACAATTAAAAGCTTTTGAAGTCACTTGCCCAGAAGAAAAGAAATGAAAAAAAATTAAAGATGTAATGATTATTATTTTTTTCATATTAAAGTGTGTCCAAAAATAACTGCTTACGCAAATATTTATATTATTAAACGCAGCTCCAAATAAAAATTCGCACCCTTAAAATCGACCGGTTTGCATTCTCCGGTTTAGATTGTTAGTGTTATAATCCGATCTTTCAAATTTATTATTTACCGCCCTTATTGTTTTGTTACTGCCATTCACACTATCATCCGTCCCACCCACACTATCCCGAACGCGCTGCTATTACTCCCCTTCAGGGGTTGGGGGCATAAACTGCACAAAGCCCTTAATGTCGCTGGTGTTCCTGCAATTTTAAACCTGCTTTACTTAAAGGGACTCAGGGGGCTTTAGCGACTGCCCTTTCATCACAACATTGAAGGCATACAAGCAGGTAATTAAAAGATACCAGGTTCATGTTTTTTACGATAAAACTTCGATATATATTCGATGTTTCTTCGATCCAATTGATCGAAGTTATATCGAAGTTATATCGAAGAAACATCGAAGTTATATCGAAGAAATGAGTTCACAAATATGAGTTGCCTTATATTGTCTTACCAAGGTACCCGGCTTGTCTTTTACTGAAAACACCTCTATAAATACAGGGTTTGTCTTATAAGGCCGGCAGGGCTTCATTATTGAAATCCGCACTTGTGTATACCCGTTAAGGCAAAAAGCTATGTAACGGGTCTGGTTGAGTTCTGTATATTTGAACCGGTAGCATCAACTTTAAGCGTTGAATCTGCAAGCAATTTATTTAGCACTAAAATGAAATTAATATTAGCCATCGGCGCAGGAAGCTTTATCGGGGGTATTTGCCGTTACCTGCTTACCCAGTTCATACAAGCCAGATTTCTTTCAACGTTTCCTTTTGGCACTTTGGGTGTGAACATCATCGGTTGCCTTGTTATCGGCCTCATATATGGGCTTAGCGACAAAGGCAGCCTTACACAAGACTGGCGGTTGTTTCTTGCTACAGGCGTATGTGGCGGCTTTACTACTTTTTCTGCATTTTCCAATGAAACATTCCTAATGCTCCGCAACGGGCAATATGCGTATGCATTTATTTATGTTGCCGCAAGCGTAGTGCTTGGACTCCTTGCAACATTTGGCGGCTATTCAATCATCAAATTATTTTAATTAAGGTGAACCCGGAATAAAAAGGTAAAACATTGCAGCCGATTGTACCCTGGCAGCAATTTACACCGCCCAGTCGATCCGCCTGATGAGGCGGATAGGCATCCCTTAAAGTTTTATAATCCGCAAAACTTGTTCAATCTTATTTATAAGATTCAATTTTCTCCCACACAAATTTTGCAAAGCCTTCAAGGCCCGGGTCTCTTGCGCCCATCAGTAATACTGCGCAATCAGGTGCCAGGTGCGATTGTACAGCATCAGGAAAATCTGCACGGTGCTCAACAAAGAATGCATTTTTATTCAATGCTTTTAAATCGTTGATAAGATCATTGGCTGAAATATCTTTTAATGCAGTGCCTCCTGCATAAAATATTTCACTCATCCATATTTCATCCTCATTACGCAGAGCTGCTGCAATTTCTTTCACATAATCAGCGCGTAAAAACCTTGTAGGTGCATAACCGTGCGGTTGAAACCATGCGATCAGTTTTGCCGCAACGGGCTGACAAGCTCTTATACTTGCAGCGCATTTTGCAGGGTTATGTGCGAAGTCATCAATCAATGTAATTCCGTCTTTTATACCTATCAATTGATGCCTGCGGTAAATGCCTTCATACTGTTGCAATGCCTCTGCACATGTGTTCAGATCAACACCAATAAAATTGGCTGCAGCAATTGCAGCTAATGCATTTTCTGCATTGTGTTTTCCGGGTGCATGTAAAGTGAAAGTTGTTTCTTTTACATTAAATGAAATAACAAATCCATCCTGCTTAAAATTGTTTGCACAATAACCGGCATTGTTGTTTTCATCAAATGAAAAATCAAGTTGCTTATTTAATGAAAGCGTTGCTGCCAGTTTATTATCTGCGTTTACAATAAATGTTTTGCTGTTTTGTTTGAATTGAATAAAGAGATTTATCAATTCATCAATGTCTTTATGATCTTTATCAACATTCAGCAAAATGCCTATCTCCGGTTTGTATTGAACAATGCTGCCGTCGCTTTCATCAGCTTCAATTATCAGCCACTCTCCTGATCCTACCTGCGCATTACCAATTTTATTTTGTTTTATTAAACGTGTTAAGCCTGCGCCGCTGATCAATCCCGGCTGCAATCCGGCATGGTCAAGTATCTCAAACAACATAGCTACTGTTGTGCTTTTGCCGGAAGTGCCGCCCACTGCAATTGTTTTTTTGCTTTGTGAGATCAGCGCGAGCAATTCACTTCTTTTAATGATCGGGATATTTAATTGTTTTGCTTTTTGTACTTCAACAACTGTGTCTTCAATAGCTGTTGAAACAATAACGAGTTCCGTTGATGCAGTAACACCTTCGCCTGTTTGTTCAAAACAAATTATTCCTTCTGCTTCTAATTTATCTTTTGTTTCATTGAATTCATTTGGTTTAAAATAACGGTCGCTGCCGCTTACATTCTTACCAATGCCTTTTAAATATTGTGCCAACGCGCTCATGCCTGTGCCTGCTACTCCAATAAAAAAAATGTTTTGAAAATCTTTAAGTGTGATCATAAAAAATTAATGCAGGCAATATAATAAACAGGATGAGGATTTTAAAAGTTGTTTCTATTTTAAAGCATATTATAAAACTCCCCTAGGAGCCCGTGGGCACCAGCGGCAACTTTACATAAAATGTACTGCCTTTTCCAACGGCAGTGGTAAACCATATTTCTCCTGCTGCATTTTCAATAATTGCGTTACAAATAGCAAGCCCCAGGCCTGTACCTGATGATTTGGTTGTAAAGTTTGGATTGAAAATCTTTGATTGAAGCGATTGCGGTATTCCGCTTCCATTGTCAGACACAGAAACAGTTATATGATACCGCCCGACAAAAGATCCTATTTTAATTTCAGCAATTTTAGATTCATCTGATGCTTCAATTGCATTTTTAATAAGATTGGTAAAAAGGCGGTTTACCTGTGCTTTATCTAAAAACACTTCAGTATGGCTATTTGTTGGTGCATACACAATGGAAAGATGTTCATCCGTTTTATACAGATTAACGAGGCTTGAAATAAGCTCATTAATGTCGAAACGTTCAGGCGTTGTGTTCTGAATATTTGCGAACTGAGAGAAATCTCCTGCGATCTTTGAAAGCTGGTCTATCTGTTCTACTAAAGTTGAAGCAAGCTTCTTTGAAAGCTCAACTGCATTGGGTGTATTTTCTTCCATAGAGCGCTGCAAATATTGAAGGCTTAGCTTCATCGGCGTTAACGGGTTTTTTATTTCGTGTGCAACCTGTCTTGCCATTTCGCGCCATGCGCCTTCACGTTCACTCTTTGCAAGCGTTTCCGCACTTCTTTCCAATTGCTTCACCATTTTATTGTATTCAGTTACCAGCATGCCTATTTCATCGTTACGGCTCCATTGTATTTCTTCATTGGAGCTTCCGATTTTTATTTGCTTCATTTTACCACCGATCAGTTCAAGCGACGAAGTGATGCGCCCTGTTAAAGCAACCGCGATAGCACCTGCAAAAATGAAACTAAGCGCATTCAATATAATGAGTGTTACCAGGAAGCCGGATATCTCGTCATGCAGTTCATTCTCTGCACTCAGCGAAGGGATATTCAGATACGCCACTGTTTCATCTCTATCGTCTTTAACCGGCGTATAAATACTTTGAAAAGAGAAGTTGCCTATTTTTTCTGTATTCACAAAGCGTGTGCCTTTGTTGTAGCGCAATTCGTAATACGCCTTAGGATCCATATGGCTGCTGATCACACCACGTGTATATAAATAAGGTTGAGAGGTAGCAAGCAAATCACCACTTGTAGCATAAAAATTAATGTCAACATTATGCATGGTTGCAATGCCTGTTATCTTTTTTTGAAAACTGTTTTCACTATCGGTGTTGGCAATATCAGCTATATCTGCAGGTATTATTTCAGAGGCAAGCGCCTGTTCAATTTCGCTGGAAATTATCTGCGAATTATTTATAAGTTGTGTAGTTGTGTTCTTACCAAACCGGAATATGAAAAAAGAAATTGTTGCAATACCAATGATCAAAAAGGATAAGATGCTTACGCCGATTATAGTTGCCTGTATCTGCGATCGTATGTTTACCCGGAATATATTTCTGAAACTGAACTTAGTATTTTTATTGTCTAATACACGGCGGCCCTGCCGTACCGTAAAAGCAAGTACAATAAATAAAACAAAGAGGTAAGAAAACAGTGTGATGAAATTAGAAAAGCCATCATTTTTTTTGGCGATGATAAACAGCTTATTATTGCCTGCATTATACCAAAGCTGGTTATAACTAAGCGAATCACGAAAATAATAACCTGTCTTCGGAATTTGATTTACACTTACTGAATCTGAGAAATTAAACCAACCGATGCTGCTTACCAGTTTCCTGTTATCATATGTACCAAACATATAGCCGCTGCCCGCAGAAAGAATATCGTTATCCTGTTTAAATAACTCGGGAACAAGCGCTGTATTCTCATATACCCGTGGTTGTATCAATACAAATACAGAACCGCGGTACTCGCCATCGTTCATAACTTTTTTTGAATAGATATAATTGTAATTGCCGGGCCTGTTACGATAAAAATATAAACCAGGCATTGTAGCAGCTTTGCACTTGTTCACTATTACGGAATTGATAACATCGTAGCTTGTAGAATCTACATTATATAAACCTGTATTGCTGCTGTCAAAGACATAAATCCTGGTAGTGTATTTATTAAGATAGGCGCCCAGGTTGTTGGCAATAAGACTGTCTTTAATAATGATGTTAGCTTCCGGATTATTAAAGCGATAGAAATTATTTTTTAAAAACTCATCTGAAAAATTGTTTACCGCCATACGTACCAGGTAGGTGCCTGTAGAGTCCGCCTGTTCCTGCATTTCTTTTGCTTTCTGAAGCCTTGACTCTTTTTCTTTTATATTATACTGATAAGTTATAAGCAACGATGCAAGTGCTGTTACCAATATAGACCAGAAAATAAAATAAGCTGAGCTTACAAGCGAACCGGCTGAAGGATTATCACGCCGTTTTATAAAAGAAACTACAAAAACAAGAAGTACAACAATAACAAGCAATACAATTGAATCAGCTAAAAAAATGTGTAGTGAAATTAAAAGCAGGCTTGCAATCATCATTAAGATAATTTGCCAGAAAAAAGAGATCTGTGTTGCATTTATAAGCTGTACAAAGAATCCTGTTAAATAAATCCACATGTACAGTAATATGCAAATGATAATAAAGCCTGTGATGGAAAAACCTGTGAGTGAAAAAAAGTCGGCTGCGTTAAAACTTATTTTTGATCGTAATACAAGCCCGCTTATAACATCCGTTACATAAAAACTAATTAATGGAATAATTATAAGTGCCGCATATCCTGCAAAGCTGTACAAAATCCTACGCTTCTTAAATAAGTTGACTATATAACTGTTAGCACTTCTTCTAAAAAACAATAATATCCACAAACCAAGCAATGAATTAATAAAAAGATCGCCTAATGAACAGTTAATAGCTCCGCCGTAATAAATCTTAGGATCAAACAAAGGCGAGTTATCTCTGTAGTTGAAAGGAAAGGGAAGAAGAAAAACTATCAGCCTTAATATTAGAAAAGAGGCTACCAGTAGCATAAAACCACTTCTGAATTTTTTTTCATTCACTACTGCCGATGCTACCCTGCTAAAAAAAGTGAGCAGGCATAATAATGCAACAATGCGTAAGAAAACAGAAAAGCCTACCGGTGTATCGCTGTAAGAACGGCTTGTTTCCTTAATGCTGAACAACGTATCTCTGTTTGAATTAATAACAGGTGCGCCTTCGTTTGCAAGAGAAATTTCATAGTTATCAGTTATTGCTTCCGTAACAGCAAAATGAGAGCTCAGGTATTCATTGTTCATGAAGTACTGCCATCGTACTGGTATCAGTGTAACAAAAAAATATTTTACATCATTTTTAGTGAATGATTTTTTCACCAGTTCAAAAACACCGTTCTCATAATTCACCAGGTAATTGCCGTCAGGGTTTAAAAGGTCATCCGCAGCCGGCGACATTTTATTGGTGTTCCAAAACAGTTCAACAGAGTTTCCAAGATCATTTACCTGGTAAGCAAAAATTCCCTGTGCATCGCTGATGAGTTGTTCTTTTATAAGTGAAGGCCCATCGCTGATGATGGCATTAACAGAAGCAGAATCATTTACTAAATTTTTAAAAGATTTTTCCTGCCCGTGAATGTATTCACTTAAAATATTGGCAACTTTTTGCGGCGAAGAACTGTAAGAAAAATAATTGGTGAAGATGAATGAAAGCGTATACACCCATGCCGCAGCAAGAAAAAGCCAGGCATTTTTATTTACCGCATTTTTTATTGTTTTAATCAAGCAATCCTGTTTTCTTTTTTTACAATATTCCAGATAGCATCCATTTCTTCAAGGCTCATATCATATAAATTTTTGCCGTCACTTTTTGCTATCGCTTCCATGCGTGTAAAACGGTGAATGAATTTTTTATTCGTTTTTTCCAAAGCATTTTCAGCATCAACATTCAAAAAGCGTGCGTAATTAACAAGGCTGAAAAGCAGGTCGCCAAACTCCTCTTCTATTTCGTTTTGATCATTGCTTTTAACAGCAGCATGCAACTCATTCATTTCTTCTTCAACCTTCAGCCACACATCTTCTTTATACTTCCATTCAAAACCAACCTGCTTTGCCTTTTCCTGGATGCGTGTTGCTTTTACAACTGCCGGCAACGAAACAGGCACACCGCTCAACACAGATGATTTTCCTTCTCTCAGTTTAATTTTCTCCCAGTTCTTTTTTACGTCTTCATCATCATTTACTTTAACATCGCCATAAATATGCGGATGACGTACAATTAATTTATTGCAGATTGTTTCAAGTACATCGTTCAGCGTAAACTCATTTTGCTCTTTTGCAATGCGTGCATAAAAAACAATATGCAGTAAAATGTCGCCGAGTTCTTCTTTCAGTTCATTCCAGTTTTTTTCTGTTATAGCATCAGCAAGTTCATACGTTTCTTCAATCGTCATTTGCCGCAAGGTTTCAATGGTTTGCTTTTTATCCCATGGACATTTCTCTCTTAGTTCGTCCATAATATTTACCAGCCTTTCAAAATTTTCTTTGTATTCCATCATCAACTTTATTAGTAAATAAGAGCATTGATTTTTAAAATATTTATTGGTCGCGGACTTTTCACGCTTAACGATTCACGTTTCACGCTCTTCATCTCCGGTTTCTTTTTCAAGCTTCTAACAATTATTTGAAACAGCTTCTGATAAACGTTTAAAAATTTTCACTAAAAATACACAAGGCATTTTAAGCAGCAATATATACCTTGCCGCACTTTTTACGTTACAGGTAAACCAAGAGAATCATTATGCAAAAAAGCTTGTTGCTGTTAACACTTCTTTTTGTTTTTTATTATTCAAACGCGCAATATTATTACAATGATGTGATTGGCCTTAAGGCTTCCAACAATTATTATTCTAATCTTATAAAGAATAATATAACAGGAATTTCTGCCGGCAGTACTGATGCAGATGGCACGCCTACAACAGGTTTCGCTTATTCAAAAATTATAAAAGATGATGGCAACTCAGCCACAACACATACTGAGCTGGAAACCGGCGGCATTTCTGATGATTTTGATACATACGCTAACGGCAGGTTGGTTAAATCTGAAGACAGTGCCGATAATGTGCTTACAACGATTGATTATACTTACGATAACGACGGTAAAATTCTTCTTGTACAAACACAAGCAGATGATACAGCAATGGGCACACACAGCGTTGAATTGCATAAATGGTTTTATACCGGCAATACTCCTGATTCAATGATAAGGATAAAAGATAAAACAGACAGCACAGTTATTCTTTTTAAAAAAGATGAGCAAAACAATGTTGCAGAAGAAATATGGACGAAGCAACGAAGCATAGCAGAACATTATTTTTATTATTACAACGATAAAAACCAGCTTACAGATATTGTTCGCTTCAACACCAAAGCACAGCAAATGCTTCCTGATTTTTTATTTGATTATGATGAAACCGGCCGTGTTGCGCAACTCACTCAAATTCCGCAGGGCTCTTCAGAATATGTAGTCTGGAAATACGTTTATGATGAACGCGGACTTAAAACACAAGACGTTTTATTTGATAAACACCAGGAATTATTGGGTACGGTAACTTATACTTATCAATAAGCATAAGTATATATTTCTGTTTAATTAATTTTATTTGTTAGCTTGGTGTTATGCCTTCTAACAAACCAGCTTGTCTTTTGCTGTTCATAGCTTTTACAATGCATGCAGCGGCGCAAAACTCACAGGAAAATATTTTAGATTCCTTTGCTTCAAAATTAATTACTGCAGTAAAAACTAATCAAACAGAACGGGCTTATGTAGTAACAGACAGGTCTGTTTATAAAGCTGGTGAATATTTATGGTTCAAAGCATTTGTTTTAAAAACTGCTTCCTTCAAAGAAAGCTATAAAAGCAGGTTTCTTTTTGTAGATATTGTTGATGATAATGACAGCATAGTAAAACAAGTGATCATCGATAGGGCAAATGATACTTCGGACTACAGGTTGCAATTATCTGATCATCTTTTTACCGGTTATTACTGGCTTCGGGCATATACCAGGCAAATGGCACAAAGTGATACGAATAGCATCGCGATAAAACCTTTATATATTGTGGGTACACCCTGGCTACATCCGCCAAAACAAAAAAATAATATAACCGGTACAGGTGATCCGGTGATCAATTTTTATCCTGAAGGCGGTAATATTATTCCGGGCATTAATTCAACGGTGGCGTTGCTGGCAACTGCAAAAAGCGGAAACCCTTTAAGTATTAATGGTTATGTAAAAGATAGTCGCGGTGATACCACTACGCATTTTACAACCAATGCCGCAGGCCTTGCCAGGTTTAATTTTGAACCATCCGGGTACAGAAAATATGAAGCAGTAATTAACAGCGAAGGAAAAGAATTACATTATCCACTTCCTCCTTTTAATTTTTTTACAGGGCAGTTATCTGTAACAAAAACATCAGGCTGGTATAAGCTGCGAATTTTATTGGGTGATTCTATTTATACAAAAGATGCGCTTACATATGTTGTAGGCATTTCAAAAGACAGTGTCGTTTTTGCAAGTGTTGGAGCAGGGCAATATGAAACAACTATTAACGAACACACTTTACCGAAAGGCATTACAAGCTTTTATTTGTTTGATAAGAATTTAAAGTTGTTAAGTGAGAGAACTGTTTATGTAAATGCAGATGCGGTTAACATCAATATTACTCCCGATAAGAATACATATGCAAAGCATGATAGGGTTTCTTTGAACGTATCATCAACAGATGCTGAGCAACATGTTGTTCCCGCGTTGCTTGCTTTGTCTGTTACTGACTCTGCTCTTTCATCAGTACCTGATATATGCAGTTTTAGTAACCTGCCTTTTGATCTTGATAGGGTTGATAATTTGTTTCTAGCGCGCAATCTTTGTTTTAACGACAGTGATATTGACCTGATCATGCTCACAAAAAATAACACTTATCAACTGGCCAATCAATTAGTAAACAATGCAAACATCAACAATAACGACAGCCTTTTTTATATTAAAGGCGCCATCATAAATAATAAAACAGAGCCGCTGGCTAACCAGGTTGTTACCATCATTTCCAAAACAAGCAACCCTGTTTTTTATAAAGACACTACCGATGCTAATGGCCGTTTTTCCTTTCCGACTGATAGTTATGCAGACAGCACAGAATTTATTCTTGAAATAAAAACTTTAAAAGGCAATTCAAAAAACAATAAGGTTGTTTTTGATGAGCCTGATGTTCCAAAACTAAAAACACCTGCTGCATTAAAACAATATCCTTTAATAGAAGCAAAAACAAAACAACGTTTAAATTTTTATTACAAAGACCAGTTTGGCGAAAACCAGTTGCCAACTGTTATTGTTACAGATAGTATAGCTGTTGATTATGATGCATCAAAGCGTGTAAGCCCGTTTTCTTCCATCATTCATGGCAAAGACCTCGACGGTAGGACCACTTTGGATAACCTGATATTGAAAGTAAGTGGTGTGCAGATTCTGAATGGTTTTCTCGTTATTCACGGCAATAATGCTTTAACGGCGCCGGGACCTAATTCTGAACCATTAATTATGGTAAATGGTGCTAACGTTGTTTCACCATCTAACAGCGTAGGGGCTGCAAGCCCGGCTATAAATTATTTGCACAGTGTAAATCCTAAAGATGTAGATTTTGTAGAAATACTCAAAAATGCTGATGCGGCAGCTTATGGAGAAGCAGGTGGCAATGGTGTTATTCTTATTAATACAACAAACAAAGGCAAAGATTTTATATTGGATAAAAACAATATGCAGGAGTTTTATGTAAAGGGTGTTTTAGAACCGGTTGCTTTTCCTGAATATAGTATTCCGAAAAAAAGTAAAAAGACCGAAGCTGCTGAAGACAATCGCTCAACATTGTATTGGAATGGAGGTTTGCTTACAGGCAATGCAGATAGAGCGATCAGTTTTTATACAAGTGATATTCCTGCAGTGTATACTATAACCGTTACAGGCATTACAGCCAACGGAGATATACTGCGCAAAACCATTGCTGTACAAAGCAAATAATGTAATTGCACACTTGTCTTAAACTTACTTTGTTCTATTCGACAATTTATCTTGTCTCTTAATTTTCTTTTTTTGTCGATTAATCTCTTATGCAATTTCATGTTAATCTACATTAGAAAACAATCACCAATAAATACATGAGTCATGCTACAAAAACTACACTTAAAATGTCTTGCATTATTTTCACTCATCACGTTTCAATTGTGCGCACAGGATTCAACACATAAACATCTTCCTATTATAGATGTGCATGTGCACGCAATGAAAGTTAATCCTGCTTTTGCAATGGATGCATGCCCATGGTTTTTAAGCAGCATGCCTGGTGGAGATCCCAATCAGCCTCCTCCTTCATTTCTGAATACAGATTGCGCTATGCCGCTGAAAGCAGCAAAGAGTGATAAAGAATTCCAGGATTCATTGGTTGCAACTATGAACAGGTTGAACATAACAGTTATTGCAAGTGGTGACCCTACTATTTTACGCAACTGGATGAAGGCTGCACCCGGCAGAGTAATCCCTGCTATTGGTATCAGTTCTTCAAAAGACATGACGGTTGTTGCATTTACAGATTCGCTTACTTCAGGTTTTTATAAAGTAATGGGTGAAGTTGCGCCGCAATACCAGGGCATGTCTCCAAGCGATACATCTCTGGATGCATATTTTGCGGCTGCAGAAAAATTAAATATACCTGTAGGCATTCACATGGGCACAGGCGGTAACGGTATGGCTAATATAACTTCTCCAAAATACCGTGCATCAATGGGCAACCCGTTATTGCTGGAAGATTTATTGGCTCGTCATCCAAAATTGAAGGTATGGGTAATGCATGCAGGCTATCCAATGGTTGATAACATGATCGCTTTAATGGGCGCCAATGCTTATGTGTATGTTGATATTGCCGGTATGATATGGAGTTATCCTTTGGCAGAAGTAAATGATTACATAAAAAGATTGGTGCAGGCAGGTTTTGAAAAAAGAATAATGTATGGAACTGATCTTATGATCTGGCCAAAATTGCTGGAGACTTCACTCGGCGTTATTGAGAATGCAAATTATTTATCGGATGATCAGAAGCGAGATATTTTGTATAACAATGCTGTACGTTTTTTCAGGTTGGATGAAAGCAAGCTGAATAAGTAATCAGTAAATAAATTTATCAGTTAAAGCATTGATGGTTTTAAAAAATCATCAGTGCTTTTTTTTGTTCCAATGCCACTTATCAGATTCAATTAGCTACTTCTTTTTCATAGAAATGTAAAATTTCAAAAAACTTAATTAAACGTTTGTTTAATATTAAACAGTTGTTTAACTTTGCTTCGTGAAATTTTAAAGTCATGAAAGACAAACGTATACAAATTATTGAAACTGCGCTTGGCCTTTTTGCGGAAAAAGGTTTTGAAGGCACTTCAATAAGAGACATCGCTGAAAAAGCTTCAGTGAATGTTGCAATGGTGAATTATTATTTTGGCACCAAGGAAAAACTCTTTGAAAGGATTGTTGAATACAAATCTGCAACAACAAGAGGTTTACTGGATGAGATACAGAAAAATGAATCCATCACACCCATTCAAAAAATAGAAGCAGTTATAGATTCTTATATCGAAAAACTTTTTACACACAGGATGTTCCATCGCCTCATACAGCAGGAACTGATCCTTAATCAACGTGAAAGTTTACAGAATTCTATTGTAAACAATTTTATTCCTAACGCGAACATTGTAAAAAACATAATCGAATCAGGAATTAAAAAAGGTGACTTTAAAAAGGTTGACCTGGAACTTACCATCGCAACACTTAACGGAACAATCAACCAGGTTTTGCTTTCAAGAAAGTTTTGCAACAGGCTCATGAACAAGAGCGACGATTACATTCCTTATGAAGATATAAAATTTAAAAAACGCGTATCAGTTCATTTAAAACAACTGATGCACTCACATCTTTTAAACAACTAAAACAGAAAAATTATTTATGGAGCAGGAAACCATTCAAACAGAAAAAAAGAAGAAATCACCTTTACGCTATTTTATTATCGGCGCTGTAGTAATTGCGGCCGGCATATTTGGCTGGACGAAGATTTCTTATGCAATTGCACACGAAACAACAGACGATGCACAGATCGAAACACAAATATCTCCTGTGTTACCAAGAGCAAGTGGTTATGTAAAAATGATCGATGTAAAAGATTACGATTCAGTTAAGGCAGGCCAGTTATTGGTAGAGATTGATGATGCTGAATTGCAAACCCAGCTAGCACAAATGCAGGCTGATTATGAATCGGCGCAGGCTGATATTCTTAATGCGCAGGCCGCTTTAAAAAATGGTGATATAGGATTGAGCACAAACCGTGGCAACATTTCACTTTCTTCCATCAAGATACAACAGGCGCAGGAAGATTTTGAACGTAACCAGAATTTGTACAACGACCAGGCGATAACAAAAAAACAGTTGGACGACAGCAAGTTTAATTTAGAACAGGCGAAGCAACAATCAACCAATAATCAAAGTGAGCTTTCAACTGCACAAAGCCGCATTGCAATTTTACAGGCAAGCCTTCAAAAAGCACAGGCAGGTTTAGCTACAAAAGCAGCCGCTATTCAGCAGCAGCAATTAAAAATTTCCTATACCAAAATATTTGCACCGCAATCGGGCAAGCTTGGTAAATTAAATATTGTTGCAGGGCAATACGTGCAGGCAGGTTCACCATTGTTTCAGATTGTAAATGATACAACATATTGGGTTGTTGCAAATTTTAAAGAAACTCAGATAAGAAAATTCTATCCCGGAATGCCTGTTGAAATTGAATTGGATGCTTATCCTGATTCTACCCTGCATGGAAGTATTGCCAGCTTAAGTGAAGCTACAGGCGCAAGATTTTCTGTGTTGCCTCCGGATAATGCGAGTGGAAATTTTGTAAAGGTTACACAACGCGTTCCGGTTAAAATAAGCATTAACAATGTGAACGATTACAGCAATATTCTTCGTGCCGGTTTAAGCGCTTATGTAAGTATAAAAACAAACTAAATGAAAAGGCTCGCTAAATATATAATTGTTATTACAACTGTATCAGCAGCCGTAATGGAATTGGTTGATACATCTATCGTAAACGTTGCGTTGAACGATATGGCGGGCAGTCTTGGCGTAAGCATTGAAGATATAAGCTGGGTGATCACCTCTTATGCCATTGCAAACGTTATCATTATTCCGCTTACAAGTTTTCTTGCCGAATATTTTGGCAGAAAGAATTATTACATCGCCTCGATGATCATCTTCACGTTCGCATCTTATATGTGCGGACAATCAACAGGATTAGTTGAGATAATTATCTGGAGATTTGTACAAGGTGTTGGCGGTGGTGCGTTGCTTTCAACTTCACAGGCAATTTTGTTTGATGCTTTCGAACCTAAAGACAGGCCAATTGCTTCAGGTTTATTCGGAATGGGTTTAGTGCTTGGTCCAACATTAGGTCCAACATTAGGTGGCTATATAATTGAACATTTCAGCTGGCCGCTGATATTTATGATAAATATTCCAATCGGTTTTATTGCAACATTACTTGCATTCTCATTCATTGATAAAAAGGAAGGTGAAGGCAAAAACAAAAAATCTATTTATATAGATTACACAGGCATTGGTTTACTCATGGCGGGAATAGGTTGTTTGCAATATGTTTTGGAAAGAGGTGAAGCGGAAGATTGGTTCAGCAATAATTCTATCCGTATCTGCGCCATTGTTGCTGTTGCAGGATTAGCAGGTTTTATCATCCGTGAATTAAGCATACCGAAACCTGCAGTTAATTTAAGAGTGTTAGGCAACCGCAACCTTGCATTTACAACCATCTTTACTTTCGTTGCCGGTTTCGGATTGTTTACATCTGTATTCGTGTATCCTGTATTGGCGCAACGTGTATTAGGCTTTACAGCTTATGAAACAGGTTTATCATTATTGCCGCCTACTTTATTAGCTGTTGTAATGATGCCGATAATAGGCAGAACCATGGCTAAAGGTGTACCGTCAATCCCTTTTGTTGTTACCGGTTTTATTTTGTTTGCAGCGTATGCTGTAATGTCTGCAAATGTTAGTCCTGATGTTGGCAAATGGGATTTCTTTTTCCCTTTGGCATTACGTGCCATAGGTATTTCAATGGTTCAATTACCGTTGATCAACCAGGCTGTTGTCGGACTTAAACCACAGGAATATTCATCAGGTATTGCATTGAACAATATGATACGACAGTTAGGTGGCGCGTTTGGTATCGCATTAGCCAACAACTATGTTTCCAATCATTATATGGTGCATCGTACAAGCCTTGTAAGCAATCTTACGCCTGGTTCGCCTGAACTTACAGACAGGATAAATTCAATACAACATGGCTTAACATCACATGCAAATATTGACAGCGCATCTGCTGCTCATGCGGCATTGGGGATTTTAAACAGCCAGGTGGACAGGCAGGCTTATTATCTTTCTTACCTGGATACATTCAGGCTTATTGCAATATTTTTTATTGCTGTAATACCATTGGTAGTATTTCTAAGGAATAAGAAAAAAACAACCACCAATAATGGTGCACCATCGGCCGCAATGCTCGAAGCACATTAATAATACACAACAAAAAATTATAAACAATAAAACTTATAACTGATGACACGCTTATATCAAAGATTAATGCATCAACAAATTATTCAGCAGGCGTTCCATCAGGCCAAAACAATAAAATACAAACAAATGAAAAAGCATTTGATAACATTCACTTTAATGTGTGCTTCTTTAGTAACTACAGCACAGGTTCAGGTGAATAATGAATTGAAAGGTATCATTGACCAATCGTTCGGTTATTATCCAAAAGTACAGGAAGCACAAAACCAGATAAACATTGCAGAAAAACGTTTGGACGTTGCAAAAACAAATTTGCCAACTGTTGATTTTAATGCCGGTTACGAATATGTTCAGCCAAAAATTGTTTTGCCTCTGGAATCAAATGGTGAAAAAGTAAATTTCCAGTTTGCGCCGGTTAACAATGTAAATACCAATGTTGGCGCACAATATTTACTGTTCGATTTTGGCAAACTGAAAGCAAATGTTGACAGGTCAAAAACAGACCTCAGGTATGCAACCGATAATGTATTAAACGTGCAAACACAACTGGCAAGCCAGGTGTCAACAATTTATTATAACATCGTCTATTTTAGAAAAGCAGTTACGGTTGAAGACAGCATTTTAAATTACCTGAATGCCAATAAAAAACTTGCAGAAGATAAACTTAAGAATGGCGATGCTATTAAGCTTGATGTATTGAACCTGCAATCGCAGATTGATATAGAAGTAAATTTAAGAGCAGATCTTTTAAACAGTCTCCAAAAACAACTTACACTGTTGCAATACACAACAGGCAACACAAACATTAATGGCAATGCATTTGATTTTGATCTTCCCATCCAAACTCCGGAAGATGCATTTGCAGCTGCAAAAGCTTCAGCACCTGATTTCATTCTCGCAAACGATAGAATAGACCAGTCAAAAGCCGATCTTAATATTGTAAGGCAAACTGATAAACCTACTGTTGCATTAAACGGTTCTGCGGGTGTAAAGAATGGTTATGTGCCTGAAGTAAATCAAATGCGATTTAATTACGCAGGCGGCGTTAGCTTAAAAATTCCTATATATGATGGCAAAACAAAAAAGCAAATAGCTGTTGCAGAATCGCAGATAAAACAAAACCAGTTGGCGCAACAATCATTGAGCAACGATTACCAGGAAAACATTCAGCAGGCTTTAACAGACATTCAAACCAACACTGATAAGTTGAAGACCATGCAATCTCAGATTGAAAATGCAAGGTCTGCTGTGCAGATTGCATCAAGCCGCTATTTAAATGGTATTGGTTTAAATACTGACATTACTGATGCAGCTGTAAACATGCAACGCATTTTATTAACCAACCTGCGTTATCAATACCAATTAGCACAGGCTAAAGTTGAATATGCAAGGGTAACAGGTTATAAATATTGGTAATAATATTTTTTTTGTGATTGATTAAGCAGCAACAAAAAGCTCCGTGATGAACGGAGTTTTTTTATTTAATCGACTTTTACACCAGCCATTTTATCAGCCTGCTTTTGCTTCATCACTTTCAGTTTTTCTATTTGTTCCGTCAGTGAATCCATCATCCAGCTTTCATGTTCAGCATTCTGTGCATCGTTTAATGCTTTATTGTATCCATCTATATCATCAAGCCCGAAACAAGCTTCAGCACGGTTTATCAATATCCAGAACAATTGATCTTTATCTGATTTTTGCTGCTTTATAAAGAATGAGTCATTCCTCGCCAATCCATCTTTTACAGCCTGGCTTGATTGCTTTGCAGTAATATCATTCCAGTCTTTATCACACATGGCAAGCACTTCGCGACGAACGCGTTTTGCAATTACTATATCTGCAATGCGGTCTTCATTTGTAGTGCATAAAGATGAAAGCGAACGGTAATCCGTTAAGAAAGCAAGGTTAATACCATGATACCTGTTGTGCAATAAAAAATAACCACGCTGATAATATTCAATACCTGCAGCAAGATGATCTTCCCCCTGCCCTGCCTCGAACAATCTTTTTTCAATAGCGCCTGCAAGCGATACGGTTTCTGTATCATTTGTATGCTGAAGGTCTATGCTTTTTAATAAATCCAAAGCCTTATGCAGTGAGGTTAGTTCATCAGGAAATTTTGATTTATATGTAACAAAAGCAAGCCTGTGTATTAAGTAAGTATTGGTTCCTGCTTTTGAATTATCACCTTCCGGCTTCCAGATAAGCAATGCAGAATTAAAGAGCGCCTGTGCAGTTATAAAATCATTTCTTTCAACTGCATCTTCTGCCTGTTCTGTAATAACAGACAAAGTTTGTTGGCTTTCAGGCGCGGGTGCCGCAGCTTCCAATTCTTCTTTCTTTTCTGCAACTGCTTTATTTATTTGTTCGCGCAGTGAAGGCGGATCAAGTTGTAAAAAAGTATAGAGAGGGCTATCGGTCTGGACGTTTGTCAACACATCATCAAGCGTATCTGAAAGCACTTTACGAAAACGTTCTACTTCTTCATAATCTATTGCATCGCCCAAATGCGTATAGCTCGTTATTTTGATATGATTCAGATCAAAAGGGTAAGCCATTTGATTTTCAGAAATAACTATAGTGGTTCTTGGCTTTAATGCATGACGCAATCCCAGTTCATATAAAGCATTTGGATTGGCAGTTGAAATATCAGCCACAACAATATCTGCATTCAATAATTCAAGATACATCTGCATATCAATAGTGCCGCTGTATAACATTTCATCGGCGCGCAAGCAGGTAATATTTTTTGATTCAACCACAGGTTTTATAAGCAACCGGTAAGATTTATTCAAATCAAGCTTACGGCCTGTGGCAAAATCTGTTTTAACGCCAAAACCCATTACTACGAAACAACTTTTTTGATCAGCCATAATTATATATTTCAGTTAAACTATTAATCGTAAAAAAGATTGAAAAGTATTTTTTGTTACAGGCAAATGAACTTCGATTGAACATGGTTGCGTATCATCATCTTGCCTGTCCCGGGAGCAAAGCGATTCGGGATGCTGAATATCATTGAGCAGCCTTCGTCAAACGTCAAACGTGAAAACCACTTCAAAGAGTCTTTATAAATTGAAAAGCCTGATAGTTTAAAATTTTGAATATAACAGCAATATCAGAATTTAGTGCTGTTGTATTCACGTTTGACAATTCACGTTTCACTTTTTTCAAATATTAATACAATTCAACGCTCCATGTACGCTGCCAGTTTTCATTTGCAGCCAGTTTATTAATACCTTCTTTATTGATGAGTTGCTGATTGGCATGAATGCCATCAGCAATACCGCACCAGGGCTCAAGGCAAACAAATGGTGCATCAACAGCTGCCCATATACCAAAAAAAGGAAAGTTGTCAAACTTAAATCTTAAACCATGCTCATCTTTTTCAGTAAACAATTTTATTTCGTTGCTTTTGATGTGCTTCAACACAATGGCATCTGTATAAAATAAAGATTGCTTAAGCGAAAGTGTTTTATTTACAAGTTGCAATTGCTCTGTTTGATCAGCTATTAAACCTTTATGCAACAAATGCCGCGTTAATACATCGTCGTTATTAAATTCAAGCGAATAATCAGTGTATTTAAGATAGCCGGACAACGGAACTTTAAACGCCGGGTGTCCGCCCACAGAAAAATATATAAAATCATCCGATATATTCTCCACATGATAGGTACAGGAAAGTACTGCATCATTCAATGCATATTCAATCCTGAATGTAAAATGAAAAGGATAAACTTCCAGTGTTTCAGGGCTGCTTCTTAAAGTAAATACTGCAGTTGTTGCGGAAAGCTGTTCAGCTTCAAATGTTTTATCTCTTGCAAAACCATGTCGTGGCAGTTTGTATTCTTTACTATTGAAAAAATACCTGCCATCTTTCAGTTCACCAACAATCGGGAACAGAACGGGCGAATGTTTGCTCCAGTGTGCCGGATCTGCCTGCCATAAATATTCAACTCCGTTTAGTTGTATGCTTTGAAGCTCTGCCCCTTTTTCGCTTATGATAACGGCTAGCTTATCATTAGAAAGACTTATCATAAATCAAATTTACGTTCTCTGTTATTATGCTGTATTGATTTTTAGCTTTCATTAAGAGGGAGGAGAAAAACACTTTTAAAAAACGGGATATTTCCCGTATTGCGGAGATATTGGTAAGTGTAAGTTTGTTGTGCTGTTTATTCAGCACTCACAAGATAAATAAGCAAATACAAGGTACATTTCCATTCTGAGTTAAACCCCTTGTTTCCACAAGGGGTTCTATTTTTTTAGAGTGGCAAGTATTAAAAATAAAAAGCCTGCACATAATTAGTATTATTTGTGCAGGCTTTACAGTTATTTAAGCGCAGCAATCTGCTGGTCGTAATAATTCTTTGTAAAGATCACATCCGGTAAGCTGTGATACCAGTTTGATTCATGTTCAATAGACAACATGCCATTAAAATTTTGCCTTTTTAATTCAGCAAATATTGCAGGAAAATCTATCACGCCTTTTGATACGATTGTATCTGCTGCCTGTGTATCATCAAACTTTACAATGTCTTTCAGATGCACGCCAAAAACATGGCCTTCTAATTTTTTCAGGCAATCAACAGGATTTAAACCATTGCGCGACCAATGGCCAACATCAGCGCATGAGCCAATGTTCGGATGATTTTGTATTGCTGCCAATACTGAATCAGGGCTCCAGTAAACATTAGGTTTAGGATGATCGTGTATGGCAACTTTAATACCATAGGCACCTGCTAAACTATCTACCATATCCCATTGCGTTTTTATGGGCTCGGCAGTTATATAGCTTAATCCAAATTCTTTTGCAAGATCAAAAGCTTTTACCCATTCAGCTTTGTTTTGAGGAACGATCACGCCCATTGCCACGATCTGTATGCCTTTGCTCTGCAGCATTTTTTTAAGCTTCGTTTTTGTATCGGCAGACATACCTGCACCAAACTCGCCTGGTAAGCCGCCTCCAAGCCTTTGCCCCCAGAATGCTTCAATGTTTTTAATACCGGCGCTGTCAACTTTATCCAACGCTTCTGTGAATGTAAACATCCTGAACGTCCACATTTGTACGCCCAATTTAAAACCGGCAGTGCTGCCTGCTGATGCTGATGCAGTTGTGTCTGTTGCTGTGGTTGCTGATGAATCTGAATTTGTTGTTGAAGAACTGCTGCTGTTACACGCTGCAAATGCAAGCGAGCCTGCAGCAAAAATGCATGCAATCAATTTCATGATAAATTATGTGTTTTGTGAAGTAATGCAGCAAAATAACAATAATGATGTTAAACACTAAACATCATTTCAGAAAGATGTTTTTAATGCTGCCCTGAATTTGGAATAGAAATTCAATTCAAAAGAGATCCTTTGCCGGTACGCAGCTCTTTACGGTACTTTATCGCCAGCAATAAACGCCTGAAAATTTTAGCCACAGAGGCTTTATCCTGCGAAAGCTTTGCCCTGATCTCAAGCATATTTTCTGTTTTCAAGGCAGGTTTAACTTTCCAGTAAACCTTTGCTGTTTTGTTTGAAGCATTCCATACTGCATGCCCCATGCCTTTATCAATTTCAAACATTTCACTTTCCCTGTAAATAGTTATTTCGCCGTTTAGTTTAACGGTAAGCTCCCCTTCATACACTTTGAAATATTCTTTTTGAAAAGGGTGATAATGCTCAGGCGGTTCAGGCGCATTGGGTTGCCATGCTGAAACCATTTCAAGCAAATTTCCGTCACTGTCATTTGCAGTGGTAAGAAATTCTATTACCTGTTTGCTGCAGGTGTTTATGAGTGTTTGTCCTTTGGTTGCCATCTAAGGTTGATTTCGGGGTCAATCTTATCATTTAAAAAGCAAATAAAAGCATTTCTTCAATAGGTATGTCAAAAAAAGTAATAATAAATTAACTGAATGTGTTGGCGGAGTTCCTTATAAGCGACAAAATAAAACAGATGTTTTTCGAAAAGGGCAGCATCATTTATTTTTTACATCATTGAGTTCATTTCTTCGATATAACTTCGATATAATTTCGATATTTCTTCGATATAACTTCGATCTATTGGATCGAAGAAATATCGAAGTTATATCGTATATATTTCGTAGAAATGAGCTCCCTGGTACATATGAGGCCAGTAATTGATTAGTAACATGATCCATACAGTTCACAGCCATACATCTGTCGTTTCTTAAAGAAGAATAATAAAGAACACCTTTCAGTTTTTACCTTCGGTTAGCTTCCTTGTGGCTATATCAAAATAATCCCGCAAACAGGTTAACCGGATACTTTATTTGTTTCCATAACAGTTATTCACAGAAAGAATATTTCTGTACGATGAATAATTTACAGTAGTAATTTGTAAGCCGTATGAAAAAATTAATTGCTATCCTGCTTGTTCTTGTATTTGCAAAGCAGGTACAAAGCCAAATTGATACAGGCTCTGTTGTTATGAGAACTATCAACTCAGCTTACCTGCAAAATACTGGCGGGGAAAACCCGCAAAGAAGGGTTTCTGTTTACCTGCCGCCGGGTTATGATCAATCCAAACAGCGTTACCCGGTTATTTATTACCTGCATGGTTTTATGGGCAATGACTCAATTTATCCTGCAATGAAAGCTATTCTTGATATGGCAATTGCAAAGAAAAAAATCCGCCCTTATATATTGGTGATCGCAGATAATAACACTTTATTTTCAGGAAGTTTCTACAGCAACTCTTCGCTGATTGGTGACTGGACTGATTTTGAAGCAAAAGAACTGGTTGCTTACATGGATAAAAATTTCAGAACCATTGCAACACGGGATGCACGCGGCATTGGCGGGCATTCAATGGGTGGTTATGGTGTATTGAAAATAGCCATGATGTATCCTGATGTATTTAGTTGTGCCTATGCTATGAGCCCGGGTTTACTTGCATTTGTAAAAGAGTTTGGGCCTGGCAGTGATTCATACAAACAGCTTGCGGCTATTAAAACAAAAGATGAACTGGATAAAACGTATTATCCGAAAGTAATTGCGGCTTGTGCAAGAGCGTGGTCGCCCAACCCAAATAAGCCGCCGTTTTTTATAGACCTTCCTTTTAATTATGTTGGCGATAGCCTTGTTGTTGATACAACAGTGTATGAAAAATGGAGAGCCAATATGCCGTTGTATATGATTGATAAGTATGCCCCGAACCTGAAAAAATTAAAAGCCATTAAACTGGATTGGGGCAGAAATGATGCGCCGCGTTTTCCTTTGCAGTGTGGTATGTTCAGCCAGGAGTTAGAGAATCATGGCATCGAACATTATGCTGAAGAATACATCGGTACGCATACAAATAAAATATGGACAACAGATGGAAGAGTACTGGATGAAATGCTGCCTTTCTTTAATGATTATTTGCTATTTGATGAACATTAAGAATGACAAACCGTAGCTGCTCAATGATATACTGCACAAGTGTGCGATCCCGGATCAAGTGCGGGACAGGTTCCAGGAACGATGCCACGAAGCACTAAAGCCGGTAACAAAAAAAATCATTGCGATGAAAGACCAGAACAAATAAATATACTTGCCTAGGCTTGCATTCTATGGTTTTGCAACCATCGTGGTTTTTCTTGTTCTTATTATTACAAAACGATTATCAGTAATAACGGCGTTGGTGATAGTGCCGGTTGTATTTGCATTTATTGCGGGGTTTGATTATAAAGAGATCGGCAACATGGCATTAGCCGGTTTAAAACAGGTTGCGCCAACAGGTATTTTGCTGATGTTTGCTGTGCTGTATTTTTCTGTTATGCTGGATGCAGGCTTGTTTGATCCTGTGATTGCATTCATCGTGCGTTCAGTAAAAGGTGATCCGCTAAAAGTTGTTGTTGGAACAGCAATACTTACGATGCTTGTTTATTTGGATGGCGATGGCACCGCAACGTTTATGATCGTGCTTTCTACTTTCCTTCCTATCTGTAAAAAATTAGGCATAAGTCGCTGAGCTATGCTTTGCTTCAAATGGAAATATAGATTTACCTTAAAAGATTATGCAGCTATATTAAATGGTAAACATCTGCTGATTATATTTGTTATCAAATAACCTGCGTATGAAAAAAAACTTTTACCTCTTTCTTTTTTTAGCTGCTGCGGTTATATCCTGTAAAAAAGAAAGTGATATAAGCGCGCTTTCTTCATCAGGAATATCCTCTGCAAAACAAGCGTATTATATTGGCGAGCATTTTGGCGGAGGTATTATTTTTTATATTGATAAAACAGGCAGGCATGGCATAATTGCTGCAGCTGCAGACCTTGAAGAACCTCAGCCATGGGCAAGAGAATATATAGTAACCGGGGCGGTGGCAAGTAAACCCGGTTCAGGATTAAATAATACCAACAGGGCATGTAAAGTACTGGGCTTCCCTTTATATGAAGCAGACGGTTATGCTGCTGTTGAGTGCACTGAAATTTATCTTAACGGTTACAACGACTGGTATCTTGCTTCAAAAGATGAATTGAATGAATTATATCTTCATAAAGATGTTGTTGGCGGATTCCTTCCGTTCTCTTACTGGAGTTCTACTGAAGTAAATGCAACCCAGGCATGGTTTCAGAATTTTGGTACAGGAACGCAGGTGATGCAGGATAAATTTGCCGGTTATTCAGTAAGGCCGGTACGATATTTCTAAGATACCCAATCAAAAATTAATTGATCTTATTTAAACGATCTTTCCGCATTCACTGTTAAGAATGCTGATGGTTTTTTCATACAGTTGCTTTGCACTCTCAATGTTTTTTGCAATGCAAACCATTCCAAGTTTTCCATACTGCGAAAGCGCTCCCATTATATGAAACATAACCCCTTCCTGTGTTGTACTGTCGTACATCAACCCGTTTAGCAAAGCGATCTCGATAAGGTCAGTAGGTGTAAGCCCAATGTATGAAGGTGATGAAACATTATCTGATGCAAAATAAAAGCGCGGTTCACCATTCGGCATTACATAATTGCCTGATGCCGCATCGTATTCTCCATCTGTTAAAAACTGCAACATCAAAAACGGATGTGTAGTGCCGCCTTTACGAAGATTTATTTCAATCGCATAATGCTCCCACTTCGAGTCTTTGTACACACTTAAGAAATCAATACTGAATCTTCCTAAAACATTTTTAGCAGCAAGCCCGTCTGCGATACTTTTTCCTAATACTGCGATTTCTTTTGAGTATTCAGCAGATGCAGGGAAACCAGCGCCAAGATAGACCTGGTTATACTCACCACCCAGAATCTGATCGTGCGTACTTACAATTTCAACTTCACCCAAAGGATTAATCCTGCATTGAACCGACGGTGAAGTTTTTATGTCTGCATCAATAAATTCTTCTACAATGCCACCTAATGCTTTAAACTTTTCAAAGAAATGTTGTGGTGATATTTTATCGGCAATCACATGAATCTTTTGCAAAGCTGTTTTAATATCAGCGCGGAGATCTCCGCCATCTTCCACATCACTGTAATTAAAAATTGCATTGCCTTCTCCGCTGAACCCTTCATTTATTTTTACAACTGCTTTTCTTATATCAGCATTTTCTGCTTTGAGTTTATATAATGCATCAGCCACTTCATCTTCTGTATACAGGTCTTCAAAACCCTTTGGCATATTTACATTGCAGGCCCTGAACAAATTGCGGCTCCCTGTTTTACTGCCAAGCGGAAGCAGTTCAGGATCGCATCCGAATATTGGAATTCCTAATTGCACCGCAAGCGTGCGTTCCAGTTCAGACACATTAAAACAAACAAGGTGCGAATGCCTTGCATCTGTAATTTTTTGTTTGATGCGATTGATCAATCTTGGCCGTTCCAGTATTTTTTTTGTGAGTGCCTTGGAAGAAGCATCATAACAACTCAGCATAGTAAGCCGCTGTGCAGCATGTTGTGAAGGTATGCCCGGCAAATGATGCAGGTAATAATCTATTGTTATCTGGTCAACTGGAATGCTGGTTACAAATACAACGCGTGTTTGCGGCATACGCAGTAACATCAGCAGGCACAGCATGCGCTCCTCGTAAAAAATATGGCCACGGATCTTTGAAAGTATTTCTGAATCTAATGTCAGAGAAGGAACAACCACAATTATTTTAGGTGCAATCCTGTCCGGAAAAATATGCTGAAACTGGTAAGGCAATTCTTTTTGAAGTGCGCTAAAAATTTCTTTTTCCTGGTCAGGCGAAATTTGAGATGATAAATTTCCGGTAGTCATTTGTTGCATTTTCTTTAAACGGATGTTGTTGTAACCGCGCGGTAAAATAAAATTTTCTGAAGAAATATTCAGATGATCTGCATCAGCTTTTACCAATTATTTTAAACGGATTATTCAACAGCTTACCTGCATCAAACTTATAAAAAAGAAATGATGTTTGTTTTAATAAAAACAAGCCCGCTTTTTTAAAATGCTGATCTAAGACTGCTGATTTATTTCTTCCGGATGTAGGTGAAGTCGTAACTGGTTGTCCATGTTTTGCCATCATCCGCTGATGTTTCATTAAACTGGCGAACTTTACCCGGGCCAAGATTATAAAAAATAAACCTGCCTGTAATTTTTTTGCCTTGTGCATCTTTTGTTTCAAAATCAAAACGCATGGCACTGTCTTTATATTCACCGTTTATAAATTCCTGAACACCATTTGCATAAGAACCTGCCCATGATTGCTTCCATTTATCAGTATTAGGATCAATAAAGTTGATGCTTTTGCCTGAGCTTGCCGGGCTATCCCAATTTTCCAGCAAAGCGCAACCATTTGAAATGATCTGGACAAGGCTGTGCCCTACAAGCGTTGCAGAACCTGTTGCATATACATCCCACTCTCCTGCCCAAAAATCAAATTCACGGTTATGCGGGTTGGATTCGCATGGATAAAGCAGGTTATAAACTTTTGTCCGCACTGCTCTGAGGGCAGTATCATTTTTAAGAGCGATAAATTCTTTGGCTGTATCTAATTCTTTCAGATTAAAATACCCTGCATTGCAGGCTTTATCAAGGTAAGCGATCGCTTTTGTTTCATCATTTTGCAAACTGTACACTTTTGCCATTCTTGAATATAAATAAGGCTGCATGGCTGCAGGCGGATTGCTGGCTTCTGCTTTTTGATAATTCATCAATGCATCCGCAGGTTTGCCGAGATTGTAATATGCAAAGGCCAATCTTTGCCATGCAATGCTGTTTGTAGAAGTATCTTTTAATAATTGCTTATATAATTTTACAGCATTGTTCCAGTCACTGGCAAAATAAAATGAATCTGCTTTTTTAAATAGTGAGTCATTGTTATTGGGTTGTGCATGCACAATGCAGCTTATCAAAATTGAAGTGGTGAGACACAGTGTTTTTATTACAGAAGCAGGCATACAATACGCTTTTAAATAAATTCAAGTTCAAATAAAAGCTGTTATTTCTGCCTGCAGAAATGATTAATGGCTGATATTTTTTGATGAATGGAATAGCAGGTAATACCTGCAGATCACATCAAACCCTGTGATGATCTGCACGCCATTGCCGCACTGCTTCTTTTATTGCAGAAGGCCTCATGTTTTCATTAGCTGCTTTTTCTGATAAAGAAGGGAATTCTTCATCAGGTGCAAAACGCAAAGCAATTATTTGCCCTCTTGTAAGGCGCGCGTCTAACGTTTTCCCGGTAAGGCGATAACTTCTGAAATTTTCTTCGGCACGAATTATTCTGTCCTGGTTTCCTGTAGCAAACACACGCAGGTAAGCAAACAATAAACCCAGGCTTACAGCCGCTGTAAAGTCAAAAATTGATGTAAGGCTAAACCATGATGACAGCATTAAAATAACTGAGATCACAAGCGCAATTAATATTATTACTGCTGTAAAAAAATGAAACCCTGGTACAAAACGGGAATGGTTTTTAAAATTTTGTTCCTGCATATTTGGTTGTTTAATGGGTTGAAAAGATCGGCTATTTTGTTATACGCAGAAAAGAATTTTAAAGCTTTATGATATATCGCTCAAATAAACTTTCTTATAGCGCTTCAATCTTTCTTTTATAACTTACATACATAATTCAAAATCTATGAAGTCGTATCTACCTGTTTTTATTCTGCTTAGCCTATGTTGCACTTTGCGTTCTCTTGCACAGCCAGCAATCAGTTTTAATCCCATTGCCACAGGCCTTTTAAAGCCCCTGGAAATAAAAAATGCAGGCGATGGTTCAAAGCGGCTTTTCATCGCCGAACAAGGCGGCCTTATCAGGATCTATAAAAATGGCGCTCTTCTTTCGTCGCCGTTCCTTGATATAAGTAAGCTGGTTGGTGCGGGGCAATTCAAGGGTTTATGGAGTATTGCATTTTCGCCAAACTTTGCAAATGATCAAACTTTTTTTGTATTCTACACTGATAGAAATTACAACACAGCGTTGGCACGTTATAAGGTTAGTAAAACCAATCCTGATTCAGCAGACAAAAATTCGGCAATCATTATTTTGAATTATCCTCAATCCGGTGGAGGCCATTTTGGTAATATCGCATTCGGTAACGATCAGAATTTATATATAAGCTTAGGCGCCGGTGGTAATAACAGATTTTCTCAAAACGGAAAAACTGATTTTGGTAAAATGCTTCGCATAAATGTGAAAGTAAATGTGCCTCCTTATTACAGCGTTCCAACTGATAATCCATTCATCAAAGACACTTCAGTATTGCCTGAAATATGGGCGCAGGGCTTGCGCAATGCATGGCGCTGGAGTTTTGATAAAACCAATGGCGATATGTGGATAGCGGATGTAGGCCAGGATTCAATGGAAGAAGTTGATTACAGAACGACTGCACAAGGATTATTAGGCAGCAATTTTGGATGGGATTGTTATGAAGGAACTTCGTTCTTTAGAAAGGCAGATTGCAACAATCAAAATAGTTATGTATTTCCCATTTTTGAATATCCGCATAGCTCACTAACGGGAGGCCAATGCATTATTGGCGGTTATGTTTATCGCGGTAGTGCTTACCCTTTTTTGCAGGGATATTACATATGCGCAGATTTTATTGCGGCGCATTTATGGGAGATCCTGCCAAACGGTTCAGGCGGATGGAATGTATATGAGCAATTAACCAAAGTGCCCAAAAGCATTACCAGTTTCGGGGAAGATGAAGACGGAGAATTGTATGCAGTATCTAACGGAACCAAAACATTATATAGCCTGCAGGCAACACCGCCTTCATCACAACAAAAGATTCCTTCAGTTGCAGCTAATACAAAAAAGCACTCACCTGTTGGAACGCGTTAACTGGCTTTTTTTACTTATAAACTACAACAAGTTTCGGCCTTCTTTCCGGAATATAATAATTGGAAGAGGAGAACTGCATGCATTTATAAATTTGTTCAACAGCCATTCTGAACATAAAGCCATAATTGGTTGATGGATCAGCAACCATTTTTTTAACCATTGCCGTAACATCAACATGTGCATCATAATTCCATTGTCTGTTCGATATTGGAATTACAACAGCATCAGTTCTTGTTACCTTAGGTTGTGTTGGCCATGTAACTGTGGTAGAAACCCAGTTCTGTGTTACCCTTAAAACAGTCATACTGTTGTCTTCTGTATAAGGTGAACGTGGATACAAAGAATTGCCAACAGGTAAATGTGGACTGTTATCAACGCCATACATGTACAATGTTGCCGAAAGAACCTGTGCGTTTGATGGAATTGCAGATAAGCCTGCAAACTTAATTAATGAACGGCCGGTAATAGGAATGCCATCGCCTGTCCATGCATAAGCTGCAGTAATGCTTACTGTGTCCCAGTTCCAGTTGGTAATTACAGAATCTCCGCGTTTCCAGGTGAGCCATGTATCATAACCATCCGAAGGGCCTGGCTGTAATGCAAGTTGCTTCACTCCTTTTGCATTGTCTTCATTTGAAGCATTCAGCGCATTGCTTGTTTGTGCTGTTTCTTTTTCACAAGCTTGCGAACAGAAAAAGATAAGTAATGAAAATAACAGGATGCGGTTTTGCAGAAGAGTTTTCATGTGTTAGAATTTTTGCGATGAAAATAATATATGAAATTGAAAATTTAATGAGAACTGATGCAGGCAGCAGAGATTTATTATTTAATAATATTTACAGCTTACTGTTGTGAGCAGCATTAATCATTCATGTTCATTTAATTTTGATTGTATTCATAACGCTTTATCACATGAAAAAAATTCTTTGCTTTTTATTCATTATTGTTTGTTACAAATCTTTTTCGCAACAACAATACGAAACTGTAAAAGCCATTCATTACTATGCTGATTCCGTCAACCAAAAAGATAATTATACAGATTCAACATGCGTACTTGATCTGTATTATCCCAAAGGCGCAAAAAACTTTCCTACCATTATCTGGTTTCATGGCGGCGGGTTAACAGAGGGCCATCGTGAATTGCCTGAACAATTAAAAAATAAAGGTTATGCAATTGTTGGTGTTGAATACCGCTTATCGCCAAAAGTAAAAGCGCCTGCTTATATTGAAGATGCTGCTGCAGCAACTGCGTGGGTGTTTCATCACATACAGGAATATGGCGGCAGTGATAAACTTATATTTCTTTCAGGGCATTCTGCGGGCGGATATTTAGACCTGATGATAACGTTGAATAAAAACTATCTTTCAAAGTATAATATCGATGCAAACAATGTTGCTGAACTGGTTCCGTTCAGTCCGCAGACCATTACACATTATACCATAAGGCATGAAAGAGGTATTGGCCCATTACAACCTGTTATTGATTCTTTCGCGCCTTTATATTATGTGCGAAAAGATGCGTCACCAATGCTTTTAATAACGGGCGACAGGAATTTAGAATTGTATGGCCGCTATGAAGAGAATGCATATTTATACAGGATGATGTTATTGAACGGAAGCACTACAACAACATTGTATGAATTGCAGGGTTATGATCATGGAGGAATGCCTGCCGGCGCATTTCCATTATTAATAAAAGAAGCAGATAAACGGGTGAAAGAGATTAATGGAGGCAGTAAATAAATAATCATTTATTAGGCTAACATAACGGTTAAAATTGGGAAAATAAATATTACAGAGGTTTGATATTTGACAACCAATTGCGCCGTCATGTCAAGAAAACATACGGTTGCACCGCAACCAAAAGAGAAGTGACGCAACTATCGGTCAGACGGTTCCAGCCGTCAGACCGTTCTAAGCTTCAAAACGTCATTGGCAACGATAGTGAGACATCGCTGCAGAAATTTTATGCTTAAATTATTCGGGAGATTTCTCCTTGCGTCGAAATGACGGGCAAACAGTTTCTTATTAGACTATCAGGCTGAATTTTATATTACTTACTTTGAATAGTTTATCGCAAACTGAATAATTAATGCATCAAAACAACTGTTCCTTTTTTATATACAGCAGCGCTGCCCTGTAATTGATAAGCGCATTGCCAGACATATGTCCCGATGTTTTGCGGCTGCCCTTTAATAGTTCCATCCCAGCCTTTTGAAGGATCGGTTGCAGAGAAGATCAGTTCACCAAAACGATCGTAAATATTTAGCTTAAAATAAATCACCTTACCAAAAACCATCGCCCTGAATACATCGTTTTTACCATCACTATTTGGCGTAAAAGCTGATGGTATATAAACACCGTACATGCAATCCTTCTGAACTACATCAGTTGCATCTGTGCCACTGCATCCGTTTGCATCAGTAACATTTAATGTATACAATCCGGGCTTGTCAACTGTTATTGATGGAAATGTTTCTCCCGTTGACCACAGGTAAGTTTCAAAACTTCCCTGCGCAGATAAAGTGAGTTCATCATAAGAACATAAACTATCAACAGGTTTTAAAAAGTCAGCCGGTGGCTGTAACAATTGCTGCACAGCAAAAGTGTCACTGCCGCTACAATGATCATTATCTGTAACGTTTACCCAATAAACGCCGGCCTGCGATACATTCAAATATTGTGAAGACGATCCATCATTCCATATATATCCTGCAAACTTTCCTGCATCCAATGTAATGGTTGAGCCGTTGCAAATATTTTTATCATTACCAAGATCGGGAGTTGGATGTGTATACACATTTACAATATGCATACTGTCTGAAGCAAAACAATCATTGGCATCTTTTGCTCTGACAATATATTCCCCGGTTTGATTTACTGTAATGGTTTGTGCGTTGCTTCCGTTATTCCATTGATATGAAGTATAACCATTGCCCGCATTTAAAGTAAGAGAAGCATAGTCGCAAAAGCTTGTATCATTTCCAAGATTTACAGGCCTTGCATATTTGGTTGAAACATTAACAGAGTCTGAAGTTACACAACCATCATGCGTAGTTGCATCGGCATATATCAATTGGTTTTGATTGATAACAGCAGATGCATTTGTATTGTTATTATTATTTAGTGAAGAAGGAAACCAGGTGTACTTTACAAATCCTGCAGAAGCAGTTAAACTGATTGTATCGCCCACACAAATCGTTGTATCGTTACCGATGCTGAAAGGAGGAACTTTTGCTGAAGCAACAACCAACGTATCTGAATAAACATTGCTGCAGAAATCAGTAACATCAACATAATATTTTCCCGGCTGATCTGCCATAAATGTAGAGTCATGTGATCCGTTTTGCCAGGTATATGTATTATACTTACCGGCATTTAGAACAATTGAATCTCCATCACACAAAATTGTATCAGCGCCAAGGTCTAAAACATTATTGGTTGATTGCACATTCACTAAAACAGAATCAGTTACTGTTAGTGAACACGCACCACCTGACACCTGTGCATAGATCTTGCCTGACCAGTCTTTATTAAATTTTACATCAAGCGTTGTATCATTAGGATATTCAATTTTACTTATTGATGACGAATCAAAATTCCATGTAAGCCCGGCGCCGCATTCTTTGTTTTTATAAGCTGTAAAAACAGCTTCCGGGTTCGTTTCACAATAACTGAGCTTGCCATGAATTTTTATACTATCGCATATTGATTGAGTATTGCACATACTTTCTTCAGTAATGTTTTGTGCACCAACCGAAAATGTATTTGATATAGTATATAACTCATTAAATGCTGAATCATTCACCTGGAATTGCGGGTAATCGGTATACTTTAAATCTCCAAAAAAAGCAAATGAAGAATCAAAACCGGCACATTCACTCTGTGTTGTATCACTTGGATATCTTTTTCTTAATGCTAAAAAACTTTGGTATTCAGAATTATTTTCAGTCTGATAATTGGAATAATGAAGAATGCTGTTATCTGCATTAAGAAATAATTCTGCATTGCCATAAGAGCCTGTATGCTGGTATAATATCCGGCTTTTTATAAAACGCCCGTTCACAATATTTGCAAAGAAGATCTGCTGTTCATTCGGGTCTGTAAACTTAAGCCAGTTAATAGCTGCATCACCTGAAGGGTTTACTCTGATGTTGCTTGAATAATAGCCTGACTGGCCGTCTGTACTTATGCTGTTCGTGCCAACAGTATAACCATTAACGTAAGAAAGATCATGGTCAAATTCCACAACGCCAAACATCTCATCATGAATGCCATCCTGAGAATAAGCATTCAGCATATTGCCATAAATATAAAAATGGCCATTATCGCCTGTCTGCATTTGCATGGTCCAGTATCCAAATGGCTTATAGTAAAAATCCGGGTAAGGATAATCTGCTTTAAAGGGTTTTACAGATATAGTTTTTCCAGTATTATAATCCAGTATTTGAAAAAAAAGGTCAATCGTATTATCACCCCCTGAAAAAAAGTTGTCAAGCTTTGCTGCAGACAATATGTTACCGTTATATAAAATTGCAGAAATACCATGCTGAAATCCAACCAAACATGCGAAGTTGGCATCCCATTTAATTTTCCCATTTTTATCTAAAAGAAAAATAGTGTTGTATTCCGGTGATGGGCAACCTGTTGTTGATCCGCAGAAAATAAAATCACCATTTAACCCGGGGTTTATTGAATTTACTGTGACTGAACTGCCACCTGAACATTCACCCATGCCTTTCTCTAAGTTTGAATTAATACTTGTTGTCCAGGTAATATCTCCGTTTTCAGTCAGTTTAACAACAGCAGTGCTATAATTGCTGTCAAGGCTATAATCCCCGGTATTTATAATGGAACCTACAGCAACAAGTTCGTTATTATCCGTTTCGTAAAGCCGGTAAAAATTAAACCAATCAATTTTATCATTGTAATATTCCTTCATCCATTTAACGTTACCGTTTTTATCCAGGCGCATTATGTAAGCGAAATAATAGTTGCGGCTGTAATTAGCATTGTTTGCAGCGCCGCTTAGAATAATGTCTCCATTTTTAGCGGTCATAACATAGGATGAATATGCGCTGAAATTGTCTGTTGTGAATTGTTTTGAAAAAGAACTGTCGGAACATGTACCTGTACTTCCTGAAGGTTGAACAATGTTTGCCTTATTTAATATACGTGGTAACAGCGAATTGATATATTTCGTAACGGCTTTTTTGCCAAAAGGATTGTCAGTGATATTTTTATAATAAACCTCTAACCTGTTTGAATCAGGTTTTGAATGCACAGCCTGTGCTATCACATGCATGTTCAAAAAACACAGAAAAAACAAAGTAAATACTTTCAGAACGTTCAACTTTCGCATATAGTTTACGGAAACAAGAGTTCAAGCTTATAAGCAATAAGGTTTCAATTTTGAATGCATTCTTTATGCAGCATAAAAAATCTGCGCGAAAATAAGTAGTAAATACTTTATAACCTTTTTTCGTAATCTTTCGGGCTTTTGTAAAGCTTTTGCCGTATAAAAGAAAAATACCAACAGGCTCATTTGTTCAGTCGCTGGCCGGTCCATAGTACCGGAAAAGTACCGGCTATTTACCGATAATAATTCAAAATAATATACTGGCGAATATTCTACATTTGACTCCTTCCAATTAACAGAATGAATAAAAATATCTTTCGAAGTATAGCAGGCATCATAATCTTTACATTGTTTTCATCTGTTATAACTGCACAAAAAATAACAGAACCCAAATTAGATTCAGACTGGATAAAACCATACCCGCCTTTTCGCATTGCAGGCAATTTGTATTATGTGGGCACGTATGAATTAGGTTGCTATCTTATTACAACCTCAAAAGGGAATATACTCATCAACACAGGAACAGCGGCCTCGGAAGCACTGATAAAAAAGAATATAGAAACACTTGGATTTAGGCTTCGCGACATAAAAATATTGCTTACATCGCAGGCGCATTATGATCACGTAGGTGCAATGGCGAATATTAAAAAAGAAACAGGTGCAAAATTTATGGTTGATGCTGCAGATGCAGATGTTATGCAAACGGGCGGTAAGTCTGATTATGAATTGGGCAAATATGGTGTAACATTCAAACCTGTAAAAGCAGGCCGTTTATTGTACAATGGTGATACAATCAGTCTTGGTAATATGCAGCTTGTTATGTTGCATCATCCCGGGCATACAAAAGGCTCCTGCAGTTTTTTATTTACAGTGTATGATTCAGTTGCAGCTTATCGTGTCCTGATTGCCAATATGCCCACCATTATTGTTGATAAATCATTTGCTGATGTTACTGCATATCCAAACATCTCCCGGGATTATGCATATACTTTGCAGGCAATGAAAAATATTCAATTTGATATCTGGCTTTGTCCGCATACAAGCCAGTTTAATTTGCATGAAAAACACAAACCCGGCGATGCATATAATCCTTCTGCGTTTATAGATCAGGAAGGCTATAATGATGAATTGAATGATCTGCAAAAGGCTTATGATGAAAAGATAAAGCAATAGCATTGTTCTTTTGCCTTGATGCAAAAGAACCAAAAGATCAGTGACGGCATGAACGCTCCGCGCATCCGTCCGTGCCACGCCTCCCTCTGTGTATTTTACCTGACAAATAGCAAGCTCTATATTTCTTAATGATAGTTATAAGTGATTATTTCTTAAGGTGGATAGCGGCAACACCTTCAAACCGGCTAAAGTAACAAACAGTGAGTTACACAGGTTTCACCAGCTCATGCGTTAGGCGCCTTCTGCGGTTCGATCCCGCATGCGGGATCGAAAAAAATCCGAAGGAAATTTTTTCAAAGAAGCGCATGCAGTCCCGCACCTGCAGGATTGCATGAGCGAGGCACAGCGGCCCTGAGCGATAAAAAATAATTTGTTATTTAAGCTTAGCCACGCGCAACGCAACAGGTTGCAACGGTTGCATATTATCTTCCGGTTTGTCCAGGTAATAATAAGCAGTGGCTGATACATCATCCGAACGATAAAAATTTGTCCAGCCTTTTTTCATTGTTGAATCGAATGCCGGTTTTTGTTTATTGTTGTACAAAAGAATCATTTTACCCGTATCTGATGCCACAGGTATTACAGGCAAATGTTGTTGTTGATAGCGAATTACATTCTCTGTTGTTGTGCCGCCAATTTGCTGCAACATTACTTTACAGTTTTGTTTAAAATAAATTGGGTCAGGAATATGATAACGATAAAACGCCCATTCACGCATTGAATCGCTTGCAACTGTACAACCGGAATAATTGGTAATGAATTTTGATTGTCCCCATCCATCACTGATATAATCTTCTGTGCCCGTTCCATTCAGTGTTGGATAATCTTTATCTCCATCCATATACACTTTTACTTCACCTTCACCAAACCAGGAATCTTTATACAAAGGATTTCCATTCACGCCAATATTCACACCAAGATATCTTCCTTTGCCTTCAATATTTGGCAACAACTCAAAATCCTGCCCGGGTTGTGTGGCTGTATCGCGATGCCAGTATGCATGAAAATATAACCAGTTATCATTCCAGTTGTTCAGTAAAGAATAATCCACATCATAAAAACAATGGCTAAGCACTTCATTGCTTTCATTGGTTAAAACAATCTTTGCTGATTTCTTAAAAGGCATTTGAATAAATGAAACAAATGATCTGCCTTCAGGATTTGCAAACAATGCATTTTCAAATGCAGTTGTCTTACCCAAACCAACACCAAAGAAATCTCCGAATGGAACAGACACTGCCGGTTTTGATGAACCATCCCAATACATATCCAATCTTAATGAACGCAACATTTGTGGTGAGCGATTATCGATCGTTATCCATATCCTGTTGATCATTCCGGGGCCATCTGTTTGCAGCAAAGTATAAGGCTCACCGGGTTTTATTGCATCATAAGGATGGCCTTTCGCACTGCTGTTTTCCTTCCCGCCTTCACCCTTTAAACCATTCCTGTTTTCAGGGCTGCTCCATCTTGTTGATGCATCATCATTAAACGTAAAAAGATTATTGTTGAAATCGTTTTGTGATGTATTGTTGTTGCATGCACAAAAGCAGTTAATAATACAAAAAAAAGTAAGTGCATGAAAGAAATGTGATCTTTTCAACATGGCGAATAATTAATTTATAGTGAAGATAAAGAGCCTGAATCTTTACATTATAATTTAAATAAATAGTTTCTGTACCGGAGTGCATTGCGAAACATTATAAGCTCTGTAAAGAAAAAACAAAGGCGAAACAAAACAGTTATGAAGAGTGCCGGAATGAAAAGAGAAGTCTTCTTAATAAAAACACAAACAGCAGGGATGCATTTATTTCAGTAATGTTACCATTCCATTTGCTCTTTGTGTTTTATTATTAAAGTCAGTAAGATTTATTATCCAGACATAAGACCCGATATTTTGCGGAATGCCATTTACTAATCCATTCCAGCCTTTACCAGGGTCATTTGTTTCAAATACTTTTGCCCCCCAGCGATTATATATCACCATATTAAACTGTTTTATAAAACCGGGATACTTCACTTTAAACACATCATTCAATCCATCACCGTTAGGAGTAAATGCGCTAGGCATCTGAAGCGAGCATGGCGCTAATGAAATGCTTATCTCGTCTTTGGTCGTTCCGCAATCATTACTTACCTGCAAACTATACAAACCTTCTCCTGGTACCGTGTAATGGTTTGCCGTTGTACCATCCTGCCATTTATAATTTATACCACCGGTTACTTTAGGATTCAGTGTAAGCGTTTCACCGGGGCATATAGTAGTATCAGCGCCTAAAGAAAAAACAGGCTTTGAAATATAATTAACCGCTACCGTATCACTATTCCTACAGCCATTAAGGTCAACAATAACAAAATAATTACCTTGTTTAGACACTGTATATGTTGGATGAGTATTACCATCCTGCCATACATAGGTTGCCCCATTATTATAAGCATCTAACGTATAATTTGTACCATCGCAGAATGAGGTATCATTACCAAGATTTACACCCGGTAAAGGTTTATAACTTACAGATATTGTATCAGAGCTGCTGCATCCCTGCTGCGAAACTGAGAGCCGGTATGTACCGGGTTGTTGAATTGTATAGCTGTTGGTTTTTGTGCCATCATTCCATAAATAACCTGCATTGTTTATATTAAAATTATAACTGAGTGTTTGCTTATCACACAACGTTGTATCTGCACCTAATGTGAACACAGGAGGCTGATTAACCTTGATGTTTATAGTGTCGCTGTTTGTACAACCATTATTACCTGAAACAAATACATAATACTGCCCGGGCTCTGTAACAAGATAACCCGGCTGGTCAGAATTATCCTGCCATCTATATGTATTTATAAAAGAGTTATAGGCGTTTAGCTGTAAAGATTTTCCACTGCAAAACCCGGTGTCGTTACCAAGATTTACAACAGGAAGGTCTTTAAAGTTCACATTAATGCTGTCTGAAACAGTGCATCCATTTTGTGTAAGCATTAACCAGTATAATCCACTTGCTGCAGGCTTAAATGTATTTGCTGCTGAGCTATCCTGCCATAAATAACTTCCATTTAAATTAGTGCCTAAAACAATTGGTTGATTTACGCAAAGCGAAGTATCGTTACCTAAACTGAAAACAGGTTTATTATTAAATGTTACATGAATTGTATCTGATAATGTACAACTGCCATTGGTTACTTTCAATGAATAATTACCGGTTTTATTTACATAAATTGAACCGGTTACAGCACCGGTACTCCATAAATACATTGCATTAACTGTGTTCGGCTGAAGCAACAATGAATCACCCTGGCACAGCGTTGTGTCGTTGCCAAGGTATACCTCTTGCCCGTTTACATACGAAACATTAATTGTATCACTTACCGTACAGCCATCATAGGTAACCTTTCCCCAATATTTACCAGGCTCAGAAACTGTATAAGTTTGGTCAGCACTTCCATCCTGCCACGTATAAACCGGGTGTGTGTAAAAATTTGTTTCAGGAGATAATTGAAGTTTTAATTTTTCATCATTACACAATGTTGTATCATTTCCAAAATTTGCCTGTGGGTCATATTTAAAAGACACTACAATGGTATCGCTGGTAAAACATCCATTCTTATCGTTCGTACTAATAATATAACTATTACCTGTTGTAATTACAGAATCACGGGTATTGCTTCCGTTCTGCCATAAGATATTCGAGTAATCATCATTAATATGAAGATCATAGCTTGTATTAGGGCAAAGCAAAGTATCGGTGCCAAGATTGAGTTTAATAGCCGCATCGGTTACATTAATATAACCATATCCCTGCGGGCACGAAAAACCTGTAGAACCGGTTAGCACATAATATATTCCGGGTTTGGTAACAGTTATCTTTTTTGTTGTTTCACCGGTATTCCATTTATAACTTTCCCAATCTTCCGGTGCTGTTAATGTTAATGAGCCAAAACAAACTGCAGTGTCTTTACCAATATCAAATTTTGTTACGGGGTCAGCTTTGGGATCGTGGATGAAATCATTAATAAGATCAGGGAAACAGGTATTAACGAAGTTAAAAGCCCTTTCATTAAAATTACAGGCATATTGCGGTAAATCCGGGCAGTTTATGGTAGCAGTAAATTCGGCATAATCAACAGACCCGGTTGTTGAGGTTTTTGATATGTATATTTTGCCGTCCGGAGCAAGCTGCATATCAAACAAGTAATCATAAGGACTTTGATAAATACGGGTTAAAGAAGAATTTATATCGGGCTGATTAAAATCGTATTGGCACAGGTAATCATAATTGATATAATATAATTTAGAATCATCAGGAGAAAACTGTAATTTCCCAATATTATTATCAGATTTCAATCTTCTGTAGTTACTTATTTTTCCGGTTGCATTATCAAAATCAAACAGCTGCACATGATTTACGTCAACCGAAGTACATCCTGCTAAAATTTTACCATTATGTGAAGCGGTAAAAGTGCCATAGGTTGACTGCGAGCCGCCATTTATCATTGGGCCGGCCCGGCTTACAACAGGTGCCTGAAACCCGGCATCTGTAACAAGAAAAGATTCATATTCATCCGAGTTATAAGGGTGAACAATAACCCAGACATCTTTACCATTTGCATGGCGAACCATTGTCATTTGCCCTGTTAAACCTGAAGTTACCTGCTGATTTACCGTTGTGAGTGTTCCGTTGCCATTATTTTTGCTAAGGTCAATAATTGAATATCCCAACCCTATCGCATTTGGACATCGCACCTGTAAATGCATTTCCTGTGCTACAAGATCAGCAGTTATAGATTGAAATTGTACAATATAAAATTCATCAGGATTATTTTGGAAGGGTATAATATGATAAGAGAATTCATCTCCCTCGCAGGAACGTAAAAATTCAACATCAGCATACGCTTCATAATTTGGGCCAAACACCAAATGATTAGAAACAATGAATTTCATTTTACCTGTTACAGGATCTGAATAAGATATACCTGATTGGTTCCAGAAATAGTAATTGTAAAAATCAGTTGGTGACGGAACGGGCTGTATAAAATCCGTAACATGTTGTGCATGGCCGCTGCTAAAACTTAATAAAGAAGTACCACTATTATACCAGTTACTCCATTCTTTTTGAGCATGACAGGTACAGAAAATAATATAAGCAATAAAGGTGAAAAGGGCTTTCTTCAAACGCAGTTGTTTTATCGCGGCAAATTTATATAAATTAAAATATGTGGGTAAAAGATTATGTTTTGTATATGATTTTAGTCAGGATGATTTTTACCTGCTGAACCGGTAAGCAATATTCAGCATACAGCTTCTCGGAGCACCGGGCCATTTGGATGAATAATTATACCCGCTTGTCCAATAGGTAGTGTTGGCGATATTAAAAACATTGAATGCTATCCCGAATTTTTTGTAACTATAACCAATACCTGCATCTGCTATACAATAGGCAGGTAATTGCAAACCGGGCGTAAGTGTATTCCTTATTCCCACCTGTGAATGGCCTGCAGATAGTGACAATTTTTTCAACCATCCTTTATTGAATGTATATTTTATCCAGCTCCCGCTGGAATTTTGTGGTGCATTTTCTTTAATGGTTCCAACTTCAGCAGGCACAGTACTTTCTTTGATCTTCGTTACATTATAAGCGTAAGAAAGCGTAATATTTAAACCAGGCAAGATATTACCATTCACTTCCGCTTCTGCTCCTGTTGCCTGCTCCTTTCCGCGTTGCACATATAGATCAGGATTATCAGGATCATTGGCATTTACAGCTACGTTGTTAAGTGTAAGTTGATATACAGACAAAGTGGCCATCAATTTGTTTCTCAACATACCGGCTTTAATACCTGTTTCATACAAGCTGCTGAAAATAGGTTTTAACGCCTGGTTAAACACCTGCCTCATGATGTTTATTTCAAACGGATCAAAACCTTTATTGTATGTAGCATATAAATTTATATCAGGCTTTACAGTATACATAATTGCAATTCTTGGCAACACTGTATTAATGTGCGAACCTGCAACACCGGTGTCTCCGTTATCATCATCATCGTCACCACCTTCTTTATAAAATTCCCCGCGAAGACTCAAAAGCAAACTCCATTTTTTATAATCCATCTGCTCCTGCACATACAATCCCTGTGTGGTATAAGCATCTGCATTGTTATCGGAAGGTTCATCACTTTCTTTATAAGCTTTTACATTTCTGTACTGGTATTGCGGATGTAATAAACTGAACGTTCCCACAATACCACTGCCTTCTCCAAATTCATCAGGCAACTCGCCATTAAATACATCAAGTTTTACACTGCTGTTTATAAAATCATAACCTGTCAGCAACCTGTGACGGATGTTGCCGGTATTAAAATCAAATGTTGCAAAATTGGTAAACGTGTTGGTGATGGTGCTGAATGTTTTCTGCGTGTAATATAAATACACTGAATCGGGTGTTATGTAATCTTTAATGCCATGTTCCTGTAGCTGCTGGTTGGTAATGTAATTAAGATATGCGCTGTTAAGCGTAATATGGTTATTCAGTTTGTAAGAAAATGAAATAACGGAAGCAATGTCTGTTTCTGTAAGGTTATCCCCGGGCTGACTTACCGTTAATGAAATGGGTGTATTTGTAAGATCATTATTTCCATAAATACCCGGCTGACCTCTATCGGCAAGTGTGTTTGTATGTGCTATTGAAAAGTCTGCGTTTAACTGAAGTTTATTATTAGGTATGTAAGAAAGTGAAGGCGCTACCTGCCATGATTTTGAAAAGTAATGATCCCTGAATGAGTTTGTGTTTGAATACCCTGCATTAAACCTGTATAGAAGATCTTTTGATGTATTCAGCGGACCTGTAATATCACCCTGTGCCCGCAAATTATTCCAGCTTCCTCCATACAATTCAATGCCTGCCTCTTTTGTGTCCAAAGGTTTTTTTGTTACAAGGTTGATGGTGCCGCCGGGATCTGCATTGGCATATAAAACAGATACCAGCCCCTTTATCACTTCTAATCTTTCAATATTCACCAGCATCGGGGTAATAAGCGTGGTATTGTAAGAACGCAATCCGTTTATCAAATGCGGATTCTCTGCACGAAAACCTCTTATCGTAAACTCATCATAACCGGAATATTGATTGGCGCCTGCTACATTTTCTATGGCTTGTTGCAGGCTGAATTCCATTTTATCCTGCATCAATTCTTTGGTAACGGTTGATACGGATTGCGGTGTATTTATAAGTGCAGTTTTTGTTTTAAGCGGTGCATATGAGTAGTCGCTTTTATATGATCGTTCTAATCTTCCAGTTATTTCCACATCCTGCAATACGCCTGCATCAGCGCCTGTTATAATTGTTCCAAGGTTTAATACCTGTCCGTTTGTAATTGCAACAGAATATGTGTATGTGTGTGTGCCAACTGCTGAAATAACAAGCGTATCATGCAGCGGAGGAAGATTATCTATTTCAAAAAAACCATCAGCATCCGCTGAAATCTTTTTCCCATTGCGCTTTAGTATGATGGTAGCAAAGGATGCAGGTGTGTTACCGGTTGTTATTGCGCGTCCTTTTATAACAGCCGTATTTTTCTGTTGTGCAGATAATACATTAAATACAATAAGTAAACTTACCAGGAAAGCCCACCGAAATAAATGGTTTCTCAATGCTGTTATTTTCAGTAGGCAAAATAATGAGTAAATGATTGCAGGCAATATTCTTTTGCAGTAATATTCTCCGGA
>Ga0206973_1005_pt1 | contig 70118 bp, 60 predicted proteins | sample Alteio_BWOrgHeat_83_FD_152927 | JGI IMG/M metagenome (GOLD analysis project Ga0206973, IMG submission 152927) | Enriched cells from forest soil in Barre Woods Harvard Forest LTER site, Petersham, Massachusetts, United States -... | ecosystem: Environmental > Terrestrial > Soil > Temperate forest >...
GCAAACGTTCTCTTGTACTTTTTACTGATTATTCTGTTCGTGAAATTGTAAGCTGACTGGTAAATCGCCGGGAATAATTAATCGTGCCATAAGTGTAATAGATTTTGCTTGTTATTGAAAAGAGCTTGATTTACTTAAAGTGGTTTCGTTGGTTGTTTGGTTTGAATTCGGAATTGAATGAATAAAATATAAAGCAGTTTTGAATTTGTAGCGGGAAGTTTTTAATGTGATACATGCTTAACCATAAAACCATCTTTTTTTACCGTAATCAACTTGTCTACATTCAATAAATACCAACCTTCATTGGTTATAGTTAATGTATGCTAAAGTATTTTAGGAGACCCGGTAAGGTTTCCGGTATTTCTTCTTTACTAAAACTAACGCTTTTACCAGGTGCGGTGCTGGTTTGCATAATGGCAGCGGCACAATCGCAATCAGCTGATTCAATAAAAATTAAAAAGGCTACGGATCAGCCTGCGCAAAAGCCCTCCAACATGGAAGTCTATGGCTTTATTCTCACCGATGTTATTTATGATTTCAAACAAATGGATCCTAAATGGTTTGATGTACCGAGGCCCAGTAAGTTACCTGCCTATAAAGATCAATTTGCTCCTGACGGGCAGGTTTATTTTTGTGGCCGGCAAACAAGATTTGGAGTGAAAAGTTATATATCAACACCATTAGGCCCATTAACTACTTTGTTTGAATTTGACCTGTTTGGATCGGGTGTGGATGCAGGGCAAACAACTTTTCATCTTTGCCATGCTTATGGCGAGCTGGGGAAATTTGGAGTTGGCCAAACCTGGAGCCCGTTTGTGGATATAGATGTATTTCCGAATGATCTTGAATATTGGGGGCCCAATGGAATGGCTAACATCCGTAATCCCCAGATTCGTTATATGCCTATACAGGGTGATTCAAAATTGACGATAGCATTAGAGAAACCCGGTGGTACTGCAGATGATGGAATATATGCGGATATGATAGAGCTAAAACATGTTAAACCCCAATTTAGCTTGCCCGATCTTACTGCAGAATATCGCCGCAGCATGCCCTGGGGTTACGTAGAGCTTGCCGGTATACTGAACCAACTTAAATGGAAAGACCTTGATACTACAGGTGTTAATTATAGCGGAAAGCAAACAGGCTGGGGCCTTAACCTTAGTTCAAGAATTAAAGTGTTTACACAAGACATAATTCACCTGCAGTTGCTTTACGGAAAAGGCATTGAGAATTATGTAAGAGATGCTCCCGCAAATATTGGAATCAAAAACACAGGCACAAATTCCATTGAAGGCGTTGCGCTGCCCATTACAGGCTTTGTAGGTTTCTTCGATCATTACTGGAATAATAAATTCAGCAGTACAATCGATAATTCAAACGGGCAGGCGCCTGACGCTTTTAAAACAGGAGAATATGCAATAACCGATCTTATTTATACTCCTGTTAAGAATGTGATCTTAGAAATAGAACTTCAATATCCCGATAGAAAAAATTTTAGCGATGGCTGGACGGCCACCGATCCAAGAATACAATTTTCATTCAGATTTAATTTTTCTAAAAAGCTTTATTATGAAACCAATACAACACAGTAAATTATTGGCAAACGGGTTTTGTTTTGCTATGCTTCTTTTGCCTGCCTGCAACAGTACAAACAATGGGCAACAGAAAACATCAGATTCAAATACTTTAGATCATTCTCATACGGATACTTCATTAAGTGATAATAAAGTGAAGGCCAAAGCGCCTGATGCAAATAATAAAACCGAACAGGGTTATGCGCTTCCCAGGAATACCGCAAACCTTGCACAGTCGCCCATTGATATTATTTCAGGCGATGCAGATACAGACGGGATGGAACAAGTTTATTTTACTTTTCATTCAGATATTAATGTTACAGAAAACCTCGGCCATACGATCGAGCTTGAATTTAAAGAAGGAAGCACCTGTATTGTGAATGGTAAAGATTATGCAAGTAAACAATTTCATTTTCATACGCCGTCTGAACACCTGGTTGACGATGTAACTTTTCCTATGGAAATGCATATAGTAAATGTTTTACAGGATTCTGCCAATAAGCCATCTTATCTTGTTGTAGCAGTGCTTTTCAAAATGGGAGCAGAAAACAAATTCCTTAAAGAACTCCTGGATAAGATTCCGGCGGAGGAAGGAGGAAAAGACACATTGCAAACCGGTGAGGTAAAGCTTGATGATCTGTTTTCCCAATTCACCAAGAATGATATTAAATCTTACTACACCTATAACGGTTCATTAACCACTCCCCCATTTACAGAAAGCGTTCATTGGGTAGTTATGAAACATATTGTAGAAGCTTCAGAAGACCAGATCATGGCTATTGAAAAAATGGAAGGCAATAATGCAAGACATGTTCAAGCGCTTAATAACAGGAAAGTTTATAATGAATAATAAACGTCATTTCCGCGAAGGCGGAAATCTCATAATTAAACATTGCAATGCTTCAAATAATGAGATACCGATTAGCTCTACAGCATTATATTATCTATCAATCTTACCTCTTCAATAAATGCAGCTGCCAATGCGATCAATTGTTTATGCTTTGTTTCGTTGGTAACAGGCAGTAAAGTTTCAGCATCACAAACTTCTATGTAATTAATTTCATCAAAACCGTTCTCAAGAATACTGTCTTTTGCTTTTTGAACAAGCTCATCAACAGAGCGAACACTTAAATTTTGTTGTATGAAATGAAGTGCTTTGTTCAATATAGCCGCTTTTTCGCGCGCACTGTTGCTTAAACGCATGTTACGGCTGCTCATGGCAAGCCCGTTTGATTCTCTTGCAATATCAACCGCCTGCACATTGACGGTAGAATAAAATTGCTGCATCATCTTTTTAAGGATTAGATATTGCTGGTAATCTTTTCTTCCCAAGAAGAGCGTGTTTGGGTTTACGATCTCCAGCAAACGGAACACCACATTACAAACACCCTGGAAATGGCCTGGCCTGTATTTCCCTTCCTGGATATTTTCAAGATAACCAATATCAAAATGCTGAAGCTTATTTATTCCACCAGGATAAATTTCATTTACTGAAGGCAGAAAAAGTATATTGGTGTTATTGGTTTCCAGCAAAAAAATATCATTCTCAATAGTAACAGGATATTTTTCAAAATCCTTTTTATCGTTGAATTGTGTAGGGTTTACAAAAATGCTGCATACTGTAATATTGCAGGTTTTCCGGCTTTCTTTTATTAATGAAAGGTGCCCTTCATGCAGCGCACCCATTGTTGGTACAAAGCCTATTGTAAGGCTTTTGTTTCGCAGTTTGTTAAGATAATGTTGCAGTGTTGCGGTGGTCTTAAATAGTATCATTAGAGGGATTTAACAGCGTTCAAACGCATTCACTAATTATTTACAAAGCATTTCTTTACCTTTGCACTCTTATTTTTTTTCGTGTCAAGTTTCAAAACTGGTTTTCTTAATGTCAACAAAGAAAAGAATTTTATTTATAGCGACGGAAATGTCGCCGTACCTGGAGCTTACAGAATTTGCTGAGATTGTTAATAAACTTGCTATTAAATGCAATGATAACGGATACGAAGTACGTTGCATTATGCCAAGGTTTGGTGTGATAAATGAAAGAAGGCACAGGCTACATGAAGTGGTTAGATTATCCGGTATTAATGTTTCAATTGATAACGACGATTATCCTTTACAGATAAAAGTTGCTTCGCTTCCTAATGCGAGGTTACAGATCTATTTCCTGGATAATGAAGATTTTTTCAGGCGCAAATATATTTTTCATGATGAGCATGAGCATTGGTATGATGACAATGATTTGCGCACGATCTTCTTTTGCAAAGGCGCATTAGAAACTGTAAAAAAATTCGGATGGCCGCCAGATATTATTCATTGCAGTGGCTGGATGACGGGATTAATTCCGATGTACCTGAAAACAGTGTATAAACGGGAGCCTGTTTTTTTACACAGCAAGGTCATCTTCACTATTGGTCAGAATACATTTAAAGAAAAGCTTGGTAAATCATTCCTTGAAAGAGCTTCTATTCATGCCAACATAAAGGATAAAGAGCTTGAATTTTACAAAGACGCTAATAACACAGCGATGTTCAGAGGCGGTGCACATTATGCAGATACCATAACTTTTGGTGCTGATAAAATTGATAAAAAACTTGTTGAAGAATTTGCTAAATCAAGAGGCAAAAAGATACTTCCATATAACAAGGAAAGTGATTTAACAGACTATTTAGAATTGTATAACGAGCTTGCGTCGAAGTAAAAATTTCATGAATTCATCTCTCTCCCGCTTTACTTTTTTTTTGTTTTTTGTGTCGATTTTTTCCTGTACAAAAATAGCAACTACTAATATTGGTACCGGGCTTATTCCACCTGCTGATGGTGTTATTACGAAAGATACTATCCTGGAAATAAAAACAAAAAATGCCGGGTATGACAGCACTTCTGTTGGCATATCAGATAATCATATTTTGGGTTATGTGAATGATGTGGTTTTTGGTACTACAACTGCTTCACTTAACTTCCAGGTTGCACCGCTGATTTCAGGCTTTTCATGGGGTATTGATAAATCGGAGGTTGTATTGGATTCTGTTGTGCTATGCCTTGCTTACAAAGGTGTGTGGGGCGATTCAACACAGCCGCTTAAAGTGCACGTGTATACGATGGATCCCGAAGTTGTATTTAAGAATGATTCATCATACAACAATACCCGCACATTTGAAAAAGGACAGGAAATAAGTGAATTCAGTTCCGGAACAACCATCTACCCTACAATACTGGACGGTGTTGATACAACTGAGGGATATTATAAAGAGGTTACAACAAGCCAGATAAGAATAAGATTAAGTAACTCTTTCGGACAGCAGGTTATTAACCTGGATTCAGCCAATGCCTTTATAAATGATTCTACTTTTTATAATTACCTGCGTGGCCTGATTGTAGAACCTGACGCTACAGGACATTCATTATTACAGGTAAACCTGACTGATACAACCACGCATCTTTCTTTTTATTATCACTCAAGAGACCTTACAGACACTTTAACCAGAAGGTTTGAAGCGAATGATCTTACTTCGGCAAACTGCAATACCATACTTAGAAATTACCAGGGAACACAGATACCATCATACATTGCCGGAACAGGCACAAACGATGATGAAGTGTTTATGCAAACAAGTCCGGGTACTTATACCAACATTGATGTTTCATCTATCATGGGGTTGCCTAACTTAATTATTCATCGCGCAGAAATATTAATGTACCAGATACCGGATGGTGATAGTTATTTAACACCACCAAATCTTTTCCTGGCAGCATATAAGCCTGACTCTGTGTATTCTTTTGCAGTGCCTAATGACATAACTTTCTATGGCACCAGTATAAGTAACCTTACACAATTTGGTGTTTATCCAAGATTAAACAGCAGTACCGGCACTTATTATTACAGCTTCGATATTTCACGCTATGTGCAGGGAATTATAACAAGAAGCGACACCTTGTTTAATTTGAGGCTTACAGCACCTTACAATCAATACATCTACACAGATCAAACATATACTTATGCCGTACCTATTGCAGCACCATCGCTGAATACAGTAGGCATAGGAAGAGTACGTTTAGGTGGCGGTAATAATTCACAGTATAAAATGAAATTACACATCGTGTATTCATTGCCATAATTTTATTCTGAACAGTATATTTGCACTCCCAATAAAAAAATTATGCCTTATTTATTTACTTCTGAAAGCGTGTCTGAAGGACATCCTGATAAAATTGCAGACCAGATATCTGACGCATTGATAGATAATTTTCTTGCTTTTGATGAAGACAGCAAAGTTGCCTGTGAAACGCTTGTAACAACTGGACAGGTTGTATTAGCCGGCGAGGTTAGATCGAAAGCATATCTTGATGTGCAGGAAATTGCACGCGGCGTTATCCGCAAGATTGGCTATACAAAAAGCGAGTATATGTTTGAAGCGCATTCATGTGGTGTGCTTTCAGCCATTCATGAACAATCAGCAGACATTAACCAGGGCGTTGACAGGGCAAGTAAAGAAGAGCAAGGCGCAGGCGACCAGGGAATGATGTTTGGTTATGCGATAAATGAAACCGAAGAGTTTATGCCTTTGGCATTAAATATCGCACACAAAATATTGATCGAATTGGCTGTACTTCGCCGCGAGAATAATGAAATAAAATATTTAAGGCCTGATGCAAAGAGCCAGGTTACACTTGAATACAGCGACAACAATAAACCTTTGCGTATTGATGCAATTGTTGTATCAACACAGCATGATGATTTTGATACAGAAGAAGTCATGCTTAAAAAGATCAAAGAAGATGTTTTAAATATTCTTATTCCAAGATTAAAGGCAAAAAATCCAACATTCGCACATTTGTTTTCAGGCGATATAAAGTATCATATCAATCCAACAGGCAAGTTTGTTATCGGTGGCCCGCACGGCGACACCGGTTTAACAGGCAGGAAAATTATTGTTGATACTTATGGCGGAAAAGGTGCACATGGTGGTGGTGCTTTCAGTGGAAAAGATCCAAGCAAGGTTGACCGTTCTGCAGCGTATGCGACAAGGCATATCGCAAAAAATTTAGTAGCTGCAGGTATTTGCGATGAAGCATTGGTACAAGTATCTTATGCAATTGGCGTTGCAAGACCAACAAGTATTAATGTAAAAACATTCGGTACTTCAAAAGTTGACCTGAGTGATGGTGAGATAAGCAAAAAGATTGAGAACATATTTGATCTTCGTCCTTACTTTATTGAACAACGTTTAAAGCTGCGTAATCCTATTTACAGCGAAACTGCAGCGTATGGACATATGGGCCGCAAGAATGAAACAATTGAAAAAACATTTTCTTCCCCAGAAGGCAGAAAGGTTACAAAAACAGTTGAATTATTTACATGGGAAAAGCTTGATTACGTTGATAAAATAAAAGAAGCATTTGATATCGCTTAGAACGAAAAGCAAATACTTAGTTATAAAAAAAGTCCCGTCAAAAAAACGGGACTTTTTATTTAGTAATATTTCTTTACTTAACGTGCTCAGCAACTTCATTTCTGAATACAACCACACCATCAAAAACATCAATCAACACAGGGTTAGTTTTATCAATATCACCGGCAAGTATTTTCTTACTTAACTGGTTTACTATTTCTTTTTGAATTAAACGTTTTAAAGGCCTTGCGCCAAACTGCGGATCAAATCCTGTTTCAGATAAATAATCAATTAGATAATCAGTGAATTCCAGTTCGATATGATTCTGGCGAAGCAATTTTTGCAATGCATTTAATTGTATGCGGACAATGTTCTTTATTTCTTTTTTCAACAATGGCTGGAACATAATTATCTCATCAACCCTGTTTAAAAATTCAGGACGAATTGTTTGACGCAACAAATTCATCACCTCTACTTTCGCACGTTCTGAAACTTCTTCAACATTATTTTCATTTACATCTTCAAAAGCTTCCTGAATAAGATTGCTTCCGATGTTACTCGTCATGATGATAATTGTATTTTTGAAATTCACCACGCGACCTTTATTATCAGTTAATCTTCCATCATCTAAAACCTGCAATAAAACATTCCAAACATCAGGGTTTGCTTTTTCAATTTCATCCAGCAACACAACACTGTAAGGTTTGCGGCGAACGGCTTCTGTTAATTGCCCGCCTTCATCATAACCAACATAACCCGGAGGTGCACCAACCAAACGGGACACAGTATGCTTTTCCTGGTATTCACTCATGTCAATACGCGTCATCATACTTTCATCATCAAACAGATATTCTGCAAGCGCTTTTGCCAACTCTGTCTTACCAACACCGGTTGTACCTAAAAAAATGAATGAACCGATAGGTTTTTTAGGATCCTGCAAACCTGCACGACTTCTGCGCACTGCATCAGCAACTGCAGTAATTGCTTCTTCCTGGCCAACCACTCTTTCATGTAAATGTTCTTCCAGGTGTAATAATTTTTCACGTTCGCTTTGCATCATCCTTGTTACAGGAATGCCGGTTGCTTTTGCAACATTCTCTGCAATATCTTCTGCATCTACTTCTTCTTTCATTAACCTGCGGCCATGCTTGCTGAACTCATTCAACTGCTTTGTATAATCATTAATAATTTGCTCCTGGTCTTTTATTTTACCATAACGTATTTCAGCAACTCTTCCATAATCACCATTACGCTCTGCCTGTTCTGCTTCTAATTTTAATTGTTCGATAGAAGCTTTTGCATTCTGAATTTTTTCAACAAGCTCTTTCTCCTGTGACCATTTTGCTTTCAACGTATCACGCTCAACACTTAAGTTGCTTATTTCAATATTGAGTGACCTTAATTTCTCTTCATCATTTTCACGCTTGATGGCTTCACGTTCAATTTCCAATTGACGAATCTGCCTTTCAAGATTATCCAACTCTTCAGGCATTGAATTCATTTCAAGTCGAAGTTTTGCAGCGCTTTCATCAATCAGATCAATTGCTTTATCAGGCAAAAATCTATCAGTGATATACCTGCTTGACAATTCAACTGCGGCAACAACAGCTTCATCTTTTATACGCACATGATGATGCGTTTCATAACGGTCTTTCAATCCGCGCAAAATAGAAATGGCATCCTCAACACCTGGTTCATCAATCATCACTTTTTGAAAACGGCGTTCCAGTGCTTTATCTTTTTCAAAGAATTTCTGATATTCATTCAATGTAGTTGCACCTACTGCTCTCAGCTCGCCACGTGCCAATGCAGGCTTTAAAATATTCGCTGCATCCATTGCGCCTTCGCCCCCACCGGCACCAACCAACGTGTGAATTTCATCTATAAAAAGAATGATCTCGCCATCACTGTTGCCCACTTCTTTTACAACACTTTTCAATCTTTCTTCAAACTCACCTTTATATTTCGCTCCCGCAATAAGCTGGCCCATATCCAAAGCATAAATAATTTTTGACTTAAGGTTTTCAGGCACATCACCATTTACAATGCGATGCGCAATGCCTTCTGCGATGGCAGTTTTACCAACGCCAGGTTCACCAACAAGAATGGGGTTATTTTTAGTTCTTCGCGAAAGAATGTGTAAGGTTCTTCTTATCTCCTCATCACGGCCAATAACAGGATCAAGTTTACCCTGCCTTGCCATTTCGTTTAAGTTCTTTGCATATTTATTCAATGCATTAAACTCCTGTGTTTGCGTTTGAGAATTTACAGTTTCACCTTTACGCAGATCTTTTACAGCAGTAACCAATCCTTTTTCAGTAAGGCCTGCATTCTTTAATATTTTAGCTGATGCATCATTGCCTTGTAAAATTGCAAGCAACAAATGTTCAGGCGTAATAAACTCATCATTGAATTGTTTTAATACAGCACCGGCACGCAACACAACATTATTTGCATCGCGGCTTACAGATTGCGCTGCTTCACCCCCGTTTTGTTTAGGAAGTTTATTCAATGCTTCATCCAACTTACTTTCAAGTAAATTGATGGTAACATTATTTTTCTTCAACAGGTATTCAACAGGAGAATCTTCCTGCTCCAACAAAGCCTTTAAAATATGCTCTGTTTCAATATTTGGATTTGCATTATTAAAAGCAAGCTGCTGCGCCTGTTGAAACGCTTCTGCTGCTTTAATAGTAAAGTTTCCTAAGTTCATATATAATCGTTTACTGTAATTGGTTTAATTCAATTCAGCCATATACATTATCAAAAATCATTCATAAAGGTAGTTATGTGCTTAAAATGAAACTATGTCACTTGAAACCATCATTTTATGAAATTATTTCAGCTTTAATTAAATTTTACTGCAAAGATTTCCTATCGCTACATTTGTGCAAACGAAAAAGGATTATTACTGCATGAAGCGACTATTTTTTACGCTAACTTTATTTATTTGCTGCACTTATTCATTAAAAGCACAGGATGAAAAAAAACACTTGTTTTATGGAATGTATTTGCAATGGGGTTATAACGCCGAGTGTTATACGCATAGCAATATTTTTTTCAAGATGAGTAACGGAGATAATTTCACTTTACATCACGCAAAAGCGCATGACCAGGGAGATTACAGCGACATTTACAGGCATCCTGAAGAAGTATCAATACCCCAGTATAATTATCGCTTTGGGTTTTACCTGGACAAAAATTTTACAAAAGCGATTGAAATAAATTTTGACCATGCAAAATATGTTGTAACAGATGGACAAACCGTGCATGTAACCGGTACTATCGATAAGCAACAGGTAGATGGCGACAGTGTTTTAAATGCACAAACATTTTTACATTTTGAACATACAGATGGAGCTAACTGGTTGCATATAAATTATGTTGGGCAAAACACCTTGTTTCAAACAAGATCTAAATCGCGCGACTTACTTACACTTATTTACAAAGGCGGCGCAGGCATTAATATTCCACGAACAGATTTTACATGGAAAGGCGATCGTTTAAACAATAACTTTCATGTGGCGGGCTATAATATCAGCGTTGAAGCAGGAGTAAGATTTTATATGCTTAAAAACTTCTTCCTGGAAACCACAGGTAAAACAGGCTATGTACGATACGTTGATGCACTCGCCAACACCTCTACAGCTAAAGGCAACAGGGCTTCACAGGGATTAGGTTACCTCGAGGCAATAGCAACACTTGGTTACCAGTTTAAATTTTAGTTGGATTCCTTTTTTATAAATACCATTTTGCTGCGGTCTGATTTATAAATTGTATTTACAAAAGCACCGAAATCTGCATAAGCCGATGAGGGAAACCTTGAAGCATTTTGTTGAAATTTTCTTACGCAACTAACAGTATTATCCTGGTATTTAAAACTGATTGAATAACTGCCATAAGGTGTATTAAGGTTTACATCTTTCGGAAGGCTTTCTACGGTATACTTTCCACTGAGTTTAATAGAAACAGAATCAATGTGTGTAAAAGGATCATCCAATACAATATCATAGACACGTTTTTCTGATGTGTCTATTTTAACGCCTAAATGTGTTATTACATTAGGCATTAAAAAAAACCTTTTACCCATTGCCGAAGCGTAGTTGGTTGCATTTATTTGAAGGTCTTCATCAACTGAAGGAATCATTCCTTTATTCTGTTTGTAGTTATAACTTGTAACATCATAAGTAGGCAAATCAAATTCTTCTTTCAAAACATCTTCTATACGTTTCTTATCTGCATAATCAAGCCGCAATTGCACATCATCCGATTCGCACGCTGCATAATGCGTAAATACTTTTGCAGTTAAATTGCCTGCACTGTCAACTGTGCCTTCTATATTTCTAATAATTAAATTATCGTTTGCATTATACTGCGGCGTTCTAACAATATGCCCGCCATTTTCATCAACTAATAAAGCATAACGGTTTCCTGTAAATGTTCCGGCATAACCTGTGGATTTGGTTTGACTGGTGCATTCAAGCCAGATTGAATCTTTATCAAGCGGCACACAAACAGTAGCATGGTTAAATTGGTTGATCGGGAAATCTGTCTGAATAGGTTCTTCACCTTCACCTGCTTTAATTAAAACATAATCTGCTTTAATTCCGGCTTCGCTTAACAAAGCAACCATATAGTTTGACAGTGCTTTACAATCGCCATATTTATTTGTCGCAACATAATTTGCGTCAAAAGGCTGCCAGCCGCCCACACCTAACTGCACACTTACATATCTTGAATTTTCCTGAAGGTATTTATAAAGAATATCAACTTTTTCACGCGGGTCTTTTACGTTATCCGTTAATGCATGTACTTTCTGTTTCACATTGTCAGGCAATACATCCCTGTTTTTTCTAAGTGTATTAATAAAATCTCCAAAGCCTTTCCATGTATTCATGTCTCCTGTATAATCATCAAGCCCAAAAGTTGTAGGCGCAAGCATAACAGAAGGCATAATATCTCTCCATCCCGGCTGATATACTTCATACTTTTTTGTTGTAAGATTATCTACTTCCCATGTGTAAATTACTTTATCGCCCTTTTGTGTTATCTGTGGTTCTGTTTTTAAATTAAATTGTTTGTAACGGAATTTATAATTTGAAGGTGCTTCAACAATTAGTTTACTTGCCTGAACACTCATTAAGGCAGATATCTGCGGATCCCATGTTGGTAAGGAAAACATTTGATTTTGTTCATCCTCTTCTTCATATTCAACGGTGTAAGGATAATCCCTGCAATAAAAATTATGTTCTTTATAGCGTGCATCAATCATTAAACTATAGCCATCATAGCTTGCATGATCTGATATATCTTTTCTCTTGACTTCCTTTAATTTTTTACCGGACGCATCATATAAGCTTCCGTCAAGATCATTTATAGAATTGAACTTATCGTAGTATGTTGTATAATCAGCGTATTTATCGCCAGCTTCATTTAGAATGGTGTATACCTGTTTTTCATATAAGATTGCTTTTTTCTCATTTATGATAGTAAGGTGCATCTCAGAATACCGATCAACCACGTTCGCGTTCTTCATTAAAGAATCAGGGATCATCAATATATTATAATTCTGTGCACGCACACATAAAGCAGAAAAAATTATAGCGCTAAAAAATATTAAGGATTTCATTTTTTATTATTGTTTCTTAAATACTATTTGTTCACTTTCCTTTTCAACAACCGATGCATAAAAGTTGCGCAGCGTTTCGTAATCTTCCGGTTCAAATGTTGCCTTATTTATTTTTAAACGAATAAGCATTTGAATCTGGTCATCGTTTTGTTGTACAAGATATTCAAAAGAACCTTCATTGCCATTCAATGTTACTCTTGCTGATTTTGGAAGCTCATCAACTTTATAACCTGCCGGAACCTGCATGCTCAGAATATATGTTTTGTATATGCAAAAAGGTATTTCCACAGGATAAGAACGCTCAGCAGCTTTAAAAGGGTTTCCCGTTATCATATCAGTGCCAACAACCGGGTTAAAATAAATAATGTCACCTTCAGGTTTAAAAGATAAATTATATTGAATGCCCACAGGCAGCTCTTTATGTTCCAATGAATCTACTGAAGCATTACTTATGTTTACATCAAATGAATAATTTTTTGTAAGACGCTTAAAATAATCCGCTTCATTTACAGCAGCCAGTTCCCTGCGTATGTTTTGAGATTGAAATTCACCCAGCGTGCTTTTATATGCACCGGAAATTTGTCCGGTACTATCATTGCTTAAAAATAAATTTGAAACCACAGTTTCTTTCAGTGAATCTGAAAAAAGATATAACGAATCAGGCCGGTTTGCATCAATCACTCTTGCATAACCATTAAAACATTTTACAGGAAGTTTTCCAAATCCAAGTACAGGATCAGCGGCATCAAGCAAATAGGTTTGCCCGTTAATTGTTGCCCTGCAAATAAGATAATCAAACTTATCTCTAACCGGGTAATTGGGATTTAAAAAACCATTTTCTTTTGTGCTTAGCATAACCGGTTGCGCATAAATGCCTTTGTTGTTTAGCATAGCTGTCAGCAAAAGATTTATTCCTCTTACACTACCTTTTTGTTTTTTATATACATCAACCAAATCCGTAGGCCGCAGTGCATCCGAAGTATCTGAACAGGTATAATTATTTTGCAGGTAGTAATAAATTTCTTTGGCAACATCCAGGTTATTTTGAGGATTGGCAGAACCCGGCACATCTTTTATCCACCAGGCATTATCATGCGCAGTGGCTTTTTGAAAATCATCATCATCAAAAAACTCTTTACATGCTGTTTGCCATGTGTTCCATACTGCAGATTGAGATTCGCCATTATAAGTTCCCGAGAGCTGAAATTCAATTTTATCAACATAGTTTTCCGGAGATGAAATATAGCTTTCAGGTTTGAAAGGCTTTACATCTTTTTGGGCCCACACAAAATTATTTGTAACAGCGCTTACACTTAATTGTTCATCCTGCATACCAAGGCTGCTTTTATCTGCTGGCTTTGTTACCATATAAGTTTGATAACCCTGTGATGATTTCTTCAAATAAAATGAATCAAACCCCTGGTGTATTAAAATATATGTTAGTGCTGAAGGAATGGAGACTTTACATTCACTCCATAAGACCGGGTATTCTGCACTTTGAAAACGCCATGAAGGAATGCTGAATGTATATGGAGAAGTAACGGTATAGGTGTATTCAAATATTGATCCTTCCTGTATACCCGGCAACGTAAATTTTTTGACAGTTATATTTTTATTTTCCTGCTCAGAAAAAATATCACTCTTACTTAAAGCCACCGATGTTACATTACCATTTGAAAGCGTATAGGTAACAGCTTTTACATCTGATAACTCTTCGGTGTTATCATCCTTTGAATACAACGGTATTCTTACAGTTGCAAGATCAAATGCCTTTTTATTGATGATCTTAATTCTTCTTGTACAGGTATACACATAGCTAAACCAGGCTTTTTTATTGCCCACAAAATGCGTGTATCCCGATTCGTATAAGATAATAGCAGCATCGTCGGGACTTACAATTGAAGAAGAAACGTCAAAATCTTTTGCGTTTACATTTCCGAATTTAAAGTCTGCTTCTTTCTGACAAAAAACAATACCTGAACAAAAAATAAAGCAACTAATAATTATTGATCGCTTTAATATGGTTGAAAATGAATACCCTGTTTTCATAAAAATTTATTGCTTTTTAAAAACTATTTGCTCTCCTTCTTTTTCAACTATAAAAGCAAAGAAGTTACGCAATGTTTCATAGTCTCCGGGTTCAAAGGTTGCCTGGTTCAATTTCAGGTGGCACATCAATTGAATGTTATCACCGGTATGTTGAATAAGGTATTGAAATGTTCCCTGGTTATCGTTTAAAGAAATGCGTGCCGATTTAGGTAATTCATCAACCACATAACCGGTTGGAACCTGCATATTCAACACATATGTTTTATCCATACAATAATCCATTTCTACAGGGTAAGATCGCTGTGCAGCTTTGAACGGGTTTTCTTTTTCCATTACAGGAGCCATTGGATTAAAATAAACTATATCATCGCCACCTGTTTTAAAACTTATATCATAATGAACAGCAACAGGCATTTCTTTCTGATCAAGTGAATCAATACCTGTATGGGTCATGTTTATATCAAAAGGATAATCGTTTTTCAAATTTTTAAAATATCCTGTTGAATTTGTGGTTAACATTTTTTCGCGCATACCAGCAGACGAAATTTTGCCCATTGTATATTTAAATGTCCCTGAAATTTTTCCATCATCATCGTTACTTAATGAAAGCGTTGAAACATCTGTATTCACCAAAGAATCGGAAAACAAATACAATGAGTCAGAACGGTGTGTATCAATAATTCTTGCATAACCATTATAGCAGTCAGTTGAAAGTTGGTCAAAGCTTAGCGTTGGTTTAGTAGCATCAAGTAAATATACTTTTCCATTAATCACACTCCGGCAAATGATGTAATTAAGTTTATCAAGAACAGGATAATAAGGATTTATAAAACCGTTTGATTTTGTGCTAAGTATTGCAGGCTCTGCATAAATGCCTTTATTTTTTAGCATGGCTATTAATAAAAGATTTATTTCTCTTACTGTTCCTTTCTGCCTTCTGTACACTTCATATAAATCGGTATACGAATAAATATCCCGGCTATTTGTACATGCATAATTATTCTGCACATAGTAATAAATTGCTTTTGCTGTTTCAAGTTCATTACTATTAGTACCGGGAATATCTTTTATCCATGAGTTATCACCTGCATTAGCCTGTATAAAATCTTTTTTGTTTGTGAAATAATCTATTACAGACTTCCATGTATTAAACACTTTTTCTGTGTCTTTACCATTATATGTTTGTGAAAGCTGAAACTCAATTTTATCAACATAATTAACCGGCGAAGAAATAAAGCTTTCTGTTTCAAAAGGCATCAGATCTTTCTGCACCCATTTGTGATTAATTGTAGGCGCATCTACATACCAATTCATTGCCAGTGTATAAGCATCCTCAAGCGGCGCTTTCTGATTTACTTTATAGCTTTCTTTTCCCACCCATGCTTTATTAATAAAAAAAGGATTTAAGCCTTGTTTTATAGAAGTGTACGTTAACATGGTAGGAATTGAAATCCTGTATTCGCTCCATAATACCGGGTACTTTGTATCCTGGAATTCCCAAAAGGGAATATGCAAAAGATAAGGTGAGTTTTCCGTGTATGTGTATTCAATTATACAGCCTTCTTTAACTGCAGGCAGCGTAAATTTTTTAGTGATATGGTTTTCATCTTCCACTTCCGAAAAAATACTGTTCTCATCCAATGATGATGATGAAACTTTTCCATTTTCAAGACTATAGGTAGCTGCTTTAACGCCTGACAGCGTTTCTGCTGTTTCATCATCTTTATATAAAGACAGTTCAACAGTTGCTAAATCGAAAGCTTTTTTATTGATTATTTTTATTCGTTTGGTACAGGTATAAACGTAATCAAACCAACTCTGGTTATTGCCGGCAAAATGTGTAAAGCCGCACTCATATAAAATTACAGCACCGGTGCTGCTGTCTACCATTTTGGAAGAAGAAACATCAAAGTCTTTTGCAGTTACATTTCCGAATTTAAAATTTGCATCTTCCTGGCAAAAAACAATAACAGGAAAAAATATAAAACTTAAAAGGATGATAAATTGCTTTAAAGCAATTAAGGGTTGATAAACAGTTCTCATAAAATTTATAACTTTTTAAACACTATTTGCTCTCCTTCTTTTTCAACAATAAGTGCAAAGAAGTTGCGCAGCGTTTGGTAATCATCAGGTTCAAAAGTTGCTTTATCTATTTTAATACGGCAAAGTAATTGTATACGTTGATCATCACTTTGAACAAGATATTCAAACATCCCTTCATCACTATTTAATGACACACGTGTTGACTTAGGCAGTTCATCAATCTTATATCCCTTTGGTATTTCCATATTCAGGATATAAGTTTCATCACTGCAATACGGCATTTCTACAGGGTAAAATCTTTCCGCTGCACTAAACGGGTTTTCTTTATAAACAGCATCTCCTACAACCGGCGAAAAGTAAAGTACATCTTCGTCAGGCTTGAAAGAAATATTATACTTTACTGCTACCGGCATATCAGTTTTTTGAAGAGAATCAATATTGATATTGGCAAGATCAACATCTAAAGCAAAAGATTTTTTTACGTTTTTGAAATAATCATCTACGCTTGAACTCTGCATTTTTTTACGCATATTTACAGATTGCATTATGCCCATAGTATTTTGATAGTTTCCTGTCATTTTCCCATTGTCATCATTGGTAATAATTAAACTTGTTTCTTCTGATTCATGCAAAGAATCAGAAGAAAGATTTATCAGGACGGGAGCCGATGCAATTACCCGCGCATAACCGTTGTAACAATCTTCATCCAGTTTGCTAAAGCCTAATAATGGTCGAGCAGCATCAAGCAGGTAAAATTTATTATCATCGATATTCAATCTTGCAATTACATAATTGTATTTACTCATTATAGGATAGACACTATTTGTTTTCCCATGGCCTCGTGTACTTAACAAAACAGGATCTGCATCAAAGCCTGCGTTTCTCAACATTGCAATCAATAGCATATTAATATCTGAAACATTACCCTTCTTAGTTTGTTGAGTTTTCCTAAGTGGTTGCGATAAAAGGATAGCAGAATGATTAATACAGGAATAATTTTTTTGAATGTATTCGTAAATCTTTTTTGCTTTTTCTATAGTATCTGATTCGTTTTGTACTGCTGCTTCAATATCATCTTTTAACCAGCCATTATTTTTGGAAAGATCAGCGCCGAAATCATCAGCCTGCATTAATTTGTCAACCATTTCATTCCACGTATGTATGTAATAACTGGGTGATTCATTGGGCGGCCGAATTGCAAATAATTGAAATTCCAGTTTTTGTACATAATTATCAAGATCTGTAATAAATTTTTCTTCTTTAATAACAGGAACATCTTTATAAGCCCATGTATGTTTTATAGTGTTGCTTCTGAAATCATAAACTTGTCCGTTACTTGGTACAAATATTCTGAAGTTATCAGCAGAAGATAAAACCGTATCTAAAACAGGTTCAAGATAGCCAGGGCTTAAAACAATAAAATCAAAAAATTGCGGAATTTCAGTGCTGAACTCACTCCATAATTTAGGATACTGACCTTGAAAATGCCATGAGGGTATATCTAAAAAGTTGGGTATTGTTTTAGTAAAACTATATTCAATTATGCATCCTTCTTTTAAATCAGGGAAGGTAAATTTCACTATTTGATTGTCGCCATCTTTATCTTTAAAAACAGAATTCTTATCAACTTTTGTTTCAACTACCTTACCGTCTTCAATATTGAAAGTAGATGCCTGCAGGTCGCTCACCCTTTCCATATCATTGCCTAATTTGAAAAGTGGAATTTTTACTGTTCCCAGGTTATCAAAACTTTTCTTATTTAATAAGCGAATGCGTTCATGCACTGTGTAAACAACAGAAAACCAGCCCTGGGAATTGCCAATATGTTTAGATGAGCCAATATCATACAAATAAACCGCGTTCGCTGAAGAATCTACTTCATATACTTTGGGTGCAAAATCTGCAGGCGAAATATCGCCAAATTTAACTTTTGGCTGTACACTTTGAGCGGAAATAGTTGCTACGCCGAGAACCATAGCCAACAGGCAGGCGTTTAAGCGGTTGAAAATCATAAACAGTGGTTTTAGAAAGCTGCAATGTTACAAATTTTGTTAATAAGGCAACTTTTTTTCATTAACTAAGGTTTACCCATACATAAGCTAACATAAAAATCCTGTATGAAAAAAACCTGCTTTTTTATAGCCTGCCTGTTAACGGCGCACCAGTTATTTGCAACCAATCATGAAGTGCAGGTTTCCAATTACCAGTTTACTCCTTCTACTGTAAATGCATTAATCGGGGATACTGTTACATGGGTATGGAAGCACGGAGTTCATACTACAACATCAATCAGTATACCTGTGGGCGCTGCTACATGGGACTCACAGATACGATCCTCTGATCCATCATTTTATTACGTCGTTACTATAGAAGGTATTTATAATTATGATTGTACAATTCATGCACCCAACATGAATGGAACTATCATAGTATCAGGAATACTGCCTGTAGTGCTTAGTAATTTTACAATTATTCCAACCAAAATAAACACTGCGTTTTTACAATGGGTTACTGCAACAGAAAAAAATACAGATCATTTTGATGTAATGCGCAGCACTGATGGAAACCGTTTTGAAAAAATTGCAAGTGTACCGGCGAAAGGCAATTCAGGCATTCTTACCAATTATTCTTATACCGATAACAGTTTGCCTTCTGCTTACAGGTTTGCTTATTATTCTTTGAATATTGTTGATAAAGATGGCAAGTCTTTTTTATCAGATATAAAAACCTTCCGCAACGATAAAGGTGCACCTAAATTAATAGTAAGCTTAAGCCCTAATCCTATCAGCAGGCCAGGGCACTTAATGATACAATTCAATTCTGATAAACAAAACAGCATGCATGTAGAGTTATTTGATGCATCGGGCAGGTTGGTTAATCAAACAGATATGGCTGCGGTCACCGGCCTTAACAATGGCCATTTTCATATGGATAACATGGCGCCGGGCACCTATACAATAGTGTTTACAATGGACAGTATGAAAGAGTCTTTTAAGATGGTTGTTCAGTAATAGATGGTTCCCTTGTTAACTAACTGCTCCGTATAACAACGGGGCAGTTTATTTTTGCGCCATGCGTAAACTAAGCATGGATGAACTGAACCGTAAAACAGTTGAAGAATTTAAACAGGCAGAAAAAAACAAGATCATTGTTTTGCTGGATAACATTCGCAGCGCGTATAATGTGGGAAGCATCTTCAGAACAGCAGATGCTTTTTTAATTGAATGCATTTTTATTTGCGGTTATACGCCGCCACCCACACATCGTTCTGTTCATAAAACAGCGTTGGGCGCCGTTGAAACTGTTGACTGGATGCAGTTTGAAAACATTGCTGATGCCATCAACCAGCTTAAACAAAATGATTATACTGTCTATGCAATTGAACAGGCTGAACAAAGCACTGCGCTTGACCAGGTTACCATTCCTTCAAATAAAAAAACAGCAATGATCTTTGGCAATGAAGTAACAGGTGTTCAGAATGAAGCCATGCTGCTGTCTGATGGCTGCATAGAAATTCCGCAACATGGTATGAAGCATTCTTTAAATGTAAGTGTTGCTGCAGGTATAGTATTGTGGAAGCTGGTACATGGCTGATTGATACTACAGATCAGTTATGAAACACACCATTTATTTATTTCTTGCTTTTATAAATCTTACATTGAATGCACCTGCACAAAAAAATATTGAAGGAGAATATGCACTTGAAGGTGTAATGGAAACCGCTGCTGCTTTTAAGCTTAACAGCGATTCAGGTTTTGAATTTTACTTTACTTACGGTGCACTGGACAGGTATGGTTCCGGCAAATGGGCGATGAATAACAACAACATTATTTTTACAGGCAAAACATTACCGGGAAAAGATTTTAAACTTGCAAACACAACTGTATCAAAAGGGAAATTTCCTGTTATAAAGATTGAAGATAAAAACAAGTACTTATACCGGCTGATCTACTGCCGTGTGCAATCGAAGCAACACGATACCATATTTGAATTTGATGATATGGTGTTTTAAATCTTCCTTATGCCGTTGACTCCATCCAATTTTTAAGTGATTTATGTGCTGAGCGTGCCTCTTCATTCAAATTGCAATCAACGCCGCATGTTTATACGTTTACTATTCAGCCATGGATTGTTGAAGTATTTTTTAACGGAGATATATTTCATTTCCAGGAAGATCATTTTGAAGGTCAATTCCTTTTGCTGCCTGATGATAAAACTTATCGTTTTGTAAAACAAACAGAATAGGCACTGTTATAAAATCAACATAGCTATTTATTTTTTTACTATCAACCTACAGGCAATGACAGATGTATAACTACAGGCTGCATTAATCATTTTGTTATGCTTATTGCCTGGTATATAATTACCGGTAAGCTTATTTTTTCGATTTATTTACGATATAACTTCGATATAACTTCGATCTATTGGATCGAAGTTATATCGAAATTATATCGAAGAAATATCGAAGTTATATCGAAGAAATGAATCTGCTGGTATGGAAATGTTTTTGTTGTCTTATAGCTATCAGTAAACAGAAGTTTTACAGGATTAATAGCTATCTTCAAAACACCAAACCTTTTTACTATGAAACTGATCTTTACACTTATTGTTTTATGTTTTTCTATTGAATTGATGGCGCAAAAAGCAGGAACCCTGGATAGTAGTTTTGGAGTGGATGGGAAGGTGCTTACTTCATCAGCAACAGCGTATCTTGAGTGCACTGCTGCAACTTCATTAAATGATGGCTCAATCATTTGTGCCGGAGTTATAAGCATTGTTGATCAAACCGGTGGTTTTCTGGCTATGAATATCTTTCAAATGGCGACTTAGATACAAATGTTATTGCCATTAGTAATGATGAAATTAAGGTTTCCCCCAATCCTGCTGCCGGTAGTTTAAACATACAGGGCTTACCGGCTACACAAAAAACAAAACTGACGATCTTTGATCTAAGCGGTAATATACAGTTGCAGGCCGTTGCGAGTGCTTCGTCTTATAAATTAAACATTGCTTTATTGCATGCAGGCAATTATGTGCTGAAGATTAAAACCAATGGGGAAGTAATTACAAAGCAGTTTGTGAAGGAGTAACTATTAATCAACAGTTGAAAAAGAACCTGGTTATGAGATTCCCACTTTCGTGGGAAAGGCGACTACAGGGTTTATTGATTATATAAAGTTTAAGATAGCAAGAGCAAAACACAATCTCCTGCACGCCATGCCCGGCCTGACTGAGCATCTCATTATTAAAAGCTTTGAAGATCTTAATGATGAGATGCTCACTTTCGTGGAACGAACAATCTTCCCGGCTATTTCCTAAAACACATTGCTTTGGTTTTTTATCATTGTTGCCGCAACAGCTTTTGCTTCCTCATCACCCCGCTTCAACTGCTCAATAATATTTTCATAGCTTTCCTTATCGCGGTTCTGGCTTAATTTAAAAACATGTTCCATTGATGTTATCTCAATTTCAAATGCAACAATTGCTTTCATCATGTTGCTTACATATTCCTCCGGCAATTCAGGAACCAATGATGGAGAATGCGGGTTATTTTCAAAGTATTCAGTAAGCCTTGCCAGCAAATCATGCAGGAATGCATCGTTCTGAAAACTTAGTTTTCCTTTTGCATGCACAGCCTGGTAATTCCATGTGCTGCCAATCGTCTTTGTTGTATACCAGCTTGCACTTACGTACGTATGCGCGCCTGAAAATATAGCAAGCACATCCGGGTTGTGTTCAAATGCGATGGTATGTTTTTGCTTCCGCATGATGTGTGCCTGCAAAAAAAGTTTACCGTCTCTTTCTACAATAAGAACAGGCACATGCGTTGCAACAGGCTGGTTGTTTGCATCACAGCCACATAATGTTATAAACGGATGCGCATGCATAAATGCGATCACTTCTTTATGATCTGCCGCTTTGAAATGTGGGATATTATACATTCAGGTTAATTTAAACGCTAATGCAAGATTTAAATATTTTTGGAAATTATTTTAATAAAATGAAATTTATTATTCTTTCAACACTAAGCTTAATGCTGGCGATTTCGCCTGCATTCAATAGTATTAACGCACAAACCGATACTACAACAATACAAAAAGATTCTTCAGCTATTGCTAATAACGATACTTCCAATAAAGAAGCTGAAGATGATGGTATGAATCTGTTCCTTATAACATTTGCCATCGCATTCTTTTCGGCAATTCTTGTTGCTTCTTTTTTCGGAGCAATTGCTGCAATTGTTGTTATAGGTTTTATTTTTTTATTGATAACAGCAGGCATAACTTCTGCTTCTGTGCTAATGGGCATTTACAAAAGATCTTTTGCCACAGGATTTAAAACATTTATAATCATTCTTGGAATACTTGCAGGAACTTTTCTTGGTGCAGGCTGTTTATGGTTTATCACTAAATTTTTTCATCTTCAATTATCTGAGAGCAATGCCCTTTGGATAGGTGCGGCAGGCGGTTGTATTGGTGGAATATTAACCGGGCTTATCATTTTCAAAGCCCTTCAATTAATAATTACTTATTTTAAAAATAAACTTAAACAGGCAATTGCCTGAAACAAAAAGCCCGGAAAGAATTCCGGGCCGCTATATTTATTCATCACCTAGAGACTAATTCAATCCACCACCCTGGTTGCCTATACGCTGGCCTTCATCGTCTGCTCCTGTTTTACGCTGGCGTGCATTTTTAACCTGTGTGCTGCCAAACCTGTATGTAAAGCTTAAACGCAATTGCCTGCTGTCGTTACCGCCATTCACCTTCATATACTGACCTGCAAAATTGCTGGTGCCGCTCCAGCGCAGCGTTTGAAATATATCGCTTACACTTGCTTTTGCAGTTGCTTTTCCTTTGAATAAAGTCTGCTGCACACCACCATCAGCACTCCATATGGATGCTGTTTTAAATGTTCCCTGCCAGATGGATGGAGATGAATAAAAACCGCTTACTTCAATGGTTGTTGCTTTTGCTACTTTAAATGTTTGCTGCGCATAAATATTTACTGAGTACACATCAAGATCAATTGTTCTGCCTTCACCAAAGTTTGCTTTGTAGTGAGAATAGAAAGTATTAACATTTGCAAACACGCTGTACCATTTGTATTGAAAAGGCATGCTGATATTCAGTGCTACCAAATCCTGGTCTGCAAGGTTCTTTTTTGTGATATAGGTTTTTGATTTATCAGCCGTATCTATTATCTGCGCGAACACATCATTCACATGACTGTAACTTAATTTGGTAGTTAGCCTGTACCACAAAGTGTTGGTTAAAGAAACGCTGTTTGTGTATTGTGGTGTTAGTTGCGTATTACCCTTTTGATATGTGTATTCATCCAGTTTAAATTCAAACGGATTCAGATCCTGGTAAGCCGGGCGGTCAATTCTTCTGCTGTATGCGAGTGACCACTGGTTCTTTGGATTTTTATTAAACGTTACAGCAGCGCTTGGAAAGAAATCAGTATAATCTCTTTTGAATGTTGAATCGTAAGCTATATAATCTCCTTCCCAGTTATAACCATTTGATACGCCTTCAGAATTTGTATTCTCTACGCGCAAGCCAGCCTGTATCATTACAGTTTTAAACTGCCTGTTATAGTTTACATACGCTGCGTTTATGTTTTCTTTATAGTTGAAATTATTGCTGCGCAATGTGTCTAACAATTTATCAGTCGGATAAACATTATAGCGTTCAAAATCGTTGGTAGTTTTTACATAAGATATCTTTCCGCCATACCCTAACCTGCCTTTCATAAAGTTTTGTTCATAATCAACTTTTGCAGAATAGATATCAATTTTTGTCGGAGCGATCATGTTATAGATGTACTGACTTTGCAACACAGTTCCTGTTGGGTCGTAATAATAGTTCGGCTGATATTGATTTGTCTTAATGTTGTAGTATCCATAATCAGCATCAATATTTAATTCATGGCCCAACGTATCTGCAAAATGATAATTAAGATTGGCATTGATGTTGTCTCTTTTTCCAACGCTTGAATTATCTGCTTTTAATATTTTGTTCAATGAATCTGTAGGCTGATAGGTTATTAATGTACTGCTCTGATTACTTGTTGATGGATCAGAGAGATTGCCGTTCACCATTACACCAATCGTACTGGTTTTATTAATAGAATAATCAACACCTGCTTTAAAATTATGGCTGCTGTTTTTGTAGATCATATTTGAATGCTGATCAAAAATTGTATCAAGCTGTATGCGATAAATATTTATGAAGCCATCATTCTTATTATAGTTGTAATTATAGTTGCCGTAAATATTTACTTTTTTATTGCGGTGATTAAAAGCAAAGCCTGCATTATATCTTGGATATGTGCCGATGTTATAACCAAGATTTACAGAACCGTTTGTTCCAAAAGCTTTATTCTTTTTTAAGCGGATGTTAATGATGCCTGCATTGCCTTCTGCTTCATATTTAGCAGATGGATTAGTGATAAGTTCTATCGCTTCTATCTGTGATGAAGGCAACGATTTTAAATACGCTGCCAGGTCTGCACCGCTTAACGGAGAAGGTTTTCCGTCAATATAAACCTGCACACCATTTTTTCCCGCAAGGCTTAAATTATCATCTTTATCAACCAATACACCTGGAGATTTGCGCAGCAATTCCAACGCATCACTTCCTGTTGCATTGATAGTGTTTTCAACATTTAAAATGGTTTTATCTGCCTTTACTTCAATGATTGGTTTTTTTGCAGTTACCACAACATCTTTTAAACCATTGTTTGCTTTTGCAAGTGAAACAACAGCAACATTTACATCGTTGCCGTTAACTTCAAATATGGCAGAATGTGCAACGGCATAACCAATGTAGTTTACATCGGTTAAGTATTTTCCGTCTTTTATATTTTGAAATTTATATCCACCGGAAGCATCGGTGATTGAAATTTTTATGACTGAAGAATCTTTTGCATTTAGTAATGACACACTTGCGTTGGCAAGCAACTTCCCTTCACCATCTTTCACAACACCTTTTATATTTTGAGCGATTGATGTAAGAGCGATAAAACTGAATGCACTTAATAATAGTAAAATCCGTTTCATAAGTTCTTTGTTTGATATTATTCCACAAAGAAACCCATGAAGATTACCGGCGACAATCGTTAATCGGTGAATGAAGATTTAATACAGATGAAGTGCCTGGTTTATGATAATTATTTTCAGAAGCCGGTGAAAAATATCGGCGAATCAATTCTTTAAATCGGTTAAAAAAACTGGTGAGTTATTTTTTAATTCTTATGCAACTTTTATTCTTTGTACTATAGCAAGCACCGGTGATTCAAGAACTTTTACATCATGATGTTTGAACATAGGTATCTGCAAAAAACCGCCTGCATCTACTTCAATTTCTTCACCTTCAATATTGCACCTGCATTTACCTTTTAGAATAATAAAACATTCTTCTACTTTCTCATGCACTTCATCAGGGTAATCAATTTTGGTCCAGATGATTGTTTGTGAAATCCCATGCTCGTTTCGTAATTCCTTTACAAGCATGTCTTCCGTTAATTCTCCGGGTAATAATGATTCTACAATTTTTAACCAATTATCCGGGTCGCTGTATTTATTTAACAAAGGAAGATGTTGAAGATCTGCTTCCTGTTCTAATGCAAGGTTTTCAATGAGCATAAATGTCTTAGTTCTCATTTCTTCACCAGGATCAATAGCATTATCCATGGCGTACTGCTCAAGCACCTGCATATAAACATCTATTTCCTGCTTTACATCAGGATGTAATTGTGCATATTGCTCAACGTCTTTGTTCTCTTTATCATTCAATATGCCTAAGCAGTAATCTTCGATTACGCCTGATGCTATGTATGTTTTGCTATCCATTTGCCAGTTCAAAATTAGTTTTATTAAAATTTTCATACAAGGCTCTTAATTGCTGCAAACCCATTCTGCTTCTTGTTTGCACAGTGTTCAAAGGAATTTGCAACTGTTGTGCAATTTCTTCCTGTGAGTATCCCCAAAAAAATAAGAGCTCGATCACTTGTTTGTATTTATGTTCCGGATTAAGTGTGCAATCATTTAATTCTTCATTTTGTGTTTTGTATTGTGCTGTTTCGTGTATGGCTAAAGTTTCAGGAAACTGAAGCTGTGTAAGCATTTCGTGTTGCGCATTGCGCAGGTAGGCAATACATATATCGTGGGTTATATGTAACATCCATGTAAACAATGTTCCTTTAGATGTTTCATATTTATCAATGTTATTCCAGATTTTTACAAAAACCTGCTGTAGTAATTCTTCTGCCGCAACTTTATTCTGAACAATTCTGCAAATGACTCCAAATAAGGCGGAAGCGTATTTATCATACAATTCTGAAAAAGCGTCACGGCTTTTGGTTTTAATCAGATTGGCAAACAAGGTATTGTCAGTTGTTAGTATGGTGTTCATCAGAAGTTACAGATGAGCTTATAAAGCTAAGTAATTGTTTGAAAACCGCATTCACAGCAGCATAATAAATTAACCGCTGCTATAAACTGTTGTAAATCAAAAACAGTATGAGAACCCCAGGTAAATATTACATTGATTTTTCTGCATTGAACTGCATTAATCAACCACAGACGCAACTTTTTCTTCAGAGAAATTTGCATTCAGCATTGAAACACTTCTTGCAGTGATAGCTGCAAAGTTTTCAAAAGCAGCGCGCGAAATTTCATCATCACTCATCATTACAGGAACACCTTCATCCCCACCTTCGCGAATACTTTGCACCAATGGAACCTGGCCTAGAAACGGAAGGTCATATTCTTCAGCCAAACGCTTTCCTCCTTCTTTTCCAAAAATGTAATACTTGTTGTTCGGTAACTCAGCAGGTGTGAAATACGCCATGTTCTCCACTAAACCAATTACCGGTACATTTAACTGCGCCTGGGCAAACATAGCAATGCCTTTCTTCGCATCAGCCAATGCAACAAGCTGCGGTGTAGTAACAATAACAGCGCCTGTTACAGGAACGGTTTGCATCAATGTAAGATGAATATCGCCTGTGCCCGGCGGCATATCAATAACGAGATAATCAAGTTCGCCCCAATCAACATCGGTAACAAATTGTTTAATGGCGCTGCTTGCCATCGGGCCGCGCCAAACCACTGCATTTTTTTCATCAACCAATAATCCGATGCTCATTAATTTAATGCCATAACGCTCCAGCGGAATGATCATGCCTTTGCCATTTACATCGCGCATCATGGGCCGTTCGCCACGCACACCAAACATTATAGGAACGCTTGGGCCGTAAATATCAGCATCCATTAAACCGATCTTGGCATTGTGTTGTGATAAAGCCAGGGCAAGGTTTGCAGCCACCGTACTTTTTCCAACGCCGCCTTTGCCGCTTACTACTGCAATAATATTTTTTACGCCGGGTAAAATTGTTTTGCCATCGCTGCGCTTGCTGGTTGTATGAGAAGTAAAATTTACGTTCACTACAACACCGTCATTTATTTTTTGAACTGCATTTATACAATCTGTACGCAACACTTCTTTTAAAGGGCATGCAGGTGTGGTTAACACAATAGTAAATGACACTACATTGTCATTTATCAAAATATCTTTTACCATGTTTAGGGTAACGATATCTTTTCCAAGATCCGGTTCCTGTACACTGTTTAAAGCACTGAGAATATCATTTTCGTTCATCATCCATAATTTTGTTAAAAACATTCAGAGGGCCGCAAAGTTAACTGTGCATACGGTTTATTTGTTATGCCTTTACTTTCTTTGCATAAAAATTGATTTGGACTTAATAAGCATGAACAAAGTTTTACGATATTCCCTTTTTATTGTTTTATTACTGTCTTCGTTGTACAGTAGAGCCCAGAACCAGACACAAAGAAAAGATTCAGTTGTTCAGTTATATGGTGTGGTAATGAGTGCCGACAGCTTACGCGGGCTTGAAGCCACAAGTATAATTGTTGTGGGAACAGGACGGGGAACGATCACTAATAATGAAGGTGTTTTTTCGATTGCCGTTTTAAAAGGCGATACGATCCGTTTTTCAAGTGTTGGATTTAAAGATAAGTACGCTATTGTTCCGCTCAATCTACAGGGCACTCAATGGAGTGTTATACAATTAATGGTGAATGATACTGCTTACCTGCCCTCAACCATTTTAAAACCAAGGCCAACACGTGCACAGTTTGAACGGGAATTTGTGAATGCAGATGTGCCTGCTGATGCTATTGAAATTGCAAGAAAAAATAATGATGAAGCAACCCGCAAAGCTTTAATGATGACGCTTCCTATTGATGGTGGTGAGGCTATGAATGCCCAGATACGCCAGCAAACCCAGCAATATTATTATTCAGGCCAGCTTCCTCCGCAAAATATTTTCAATCCGGTAGCGTGGGCCGAATTTATCCAGGCCTGGAAGCGGGGCGATTATAAAAAGAAGAGCTCCAGTAATGATTAGTGTACCTGCCATTCATTTATCTTAGCACATCGCCTTTAATTATTTAAAGTATTTCCTTTATGAAAAAACTAATTGCTTCAATAGCAATACTTTTTGCTGTGTCATCATATGCGCAAAACAAAACAGTTACAGACGATAATGTTGTTGTAACAAAACACCAGCTAAAACTGGGCAATACAGTCATTAATTATACAGCTACTGCAGGATTTATGCAGATGAAAGATGAGAACGATTCGCTTAAAGCAAAAGTGTTTTATGTTGCTTACACAAAAGATGGAGAAGACACTTCCAAACGGCCTGTATTGTTTGCGTATAATGGCGGACCAGGTTCGGCTTCTGTGTGGTTGCATATGGGTGCGATCGGGCCGAAAAGAGTGGTATTAAGTGATAAAGGTGAAATGCAGCAACCTCCTTTTTCTTACACCAATAATGAATATACCTGGCTTGATAAAACAGACATCGTTTTTATTGACCCGATGATGACAGGTTTTACAAGGCCTGCACATGGTGAAGACAAATCTGATTTCACAGGCTATGAAAACGATACGCGTTTTGTGGGTGATTTTATTCGCTTATATACTTCAAAAAATGCCAGGTGGAGCTCACCGAAATTTATTGGCGGCGAAAGCTATGGCACTACGCGTTCTGCAGGTGTTGCAAATTATTTGCAGGAACGTTACGGCATGTATTTAAACGGCGTTATACTTATATCTGCCATCCTTGATTTTGGCGCTGATGAAACAGACCGCGGTAACGACAGGCCCTATCCTTTGCAACTGCCAACCTTCGCCGCAACCGCATGGTATCATCACAAATTATCTCCACAATATTCTGATCTGAAATCGCTATTAACCGAAGTGGAGAATTTTTCGATGAATGATTATGCTACGGCTTTATTAAAAGGCGATGCCATCAGCGATGCAGAGAAAAACCGCATTGCAGATAAACTGCATGATTATACAGGCTTATCAAAAGATTATATACTTCAATCAAACCTGCGTTTACATGTCGGAAGATTTAATAAAGAATTAATGCGTGATTCAGGCTTGACAGTTGGCAGGTTAGACAGTCGTTTTACGGGTTATGATTATGATGAAGCCGGTGAAAATTTTGAATATGACCCAAGCTATGATAAAACCATTTACGGCCCGTTTGCAGCAGTGGTGAATGATTACATTAAACGTGAATTAAAATTCAACAGCGAATTGCCTTATGAAGTTTTAACCGGCCGCGTTGGTTACTGGCCATTAAGCAATGATCATTATTTAAATGTTGCAGAAGAATTAAGGGAAGCGATGACAAAAAACCCTTTTCTTAAAGTCTGGATAGCGCAGGGTTATTATGATATGGCAACACCTTATTTCGCTACAGAAAATGTTGTGGCGCATATGTTCCTTAAAAAAGATATTCGTCAAAATCTTCATTTTACTTTTTATGAAGCAGGCCATATGGTATATATAAACAAGCCTTCACTCGCTCAATTAAAAAATGATTTTTCATCTTTCATGCAACAGGCATTACCCAAACAATAGTTAGTTTTTATAATAGCTGATTGCTTAAAACAACATCGGTAAAAAACCTTATTTTTGGCGCGTTGAGCAAGAAACTTAAACTGCAAGTAATTATTAAACAAGTATTAACTGATTGCATTAGATGTCAGCAAAAGTTACCAAAATAGGAGTTTTAACATCGGGAGGAGATTCACCAGGTATGAATGCAGCTATAAGAGCTGTAGTAAGAACAAGTATTTACCGCGGACTTGACGTTTTTGGGATCATGCGCGGTTACAGCGGAATGATTGAAGATGATATTTACCAGATGAATTCCCGCTCCGTAGCCAATATTATTCAGCGTGGAGGAACCATTTTAAAAACTGCCCGAAGCAAAGATTTCTATAACGAAGATGGCCGAAAAAAAGCATATGCAAATCTGGTAAAGCGCGGCATTGACGGGCTTGTGGTAATTGGTGGCGATGGAAGTTTTACAGGCGCTTATAAACTCAGTAAAGAGTTCGGTATTCCCTGCATTGGTCTTCCCGGTACTATAGATAAAGATTTATATGGTACTGATTTTACCATTGGTTTTGATACTGCCGCCAATACAGCTGTTCAGGCAATAGATAAAATTCGTGATACAGCAGAATCGCACGACAGGCTTTTTGTTGTTGAAGTAATGGGCAGGCACGCCGGCTACATTGCATTGCACAGCGGGATTGCAACAGGTGCTGAAAATATTTTAATGCCTGAAGTAAATACCACGCTCGATGATATGGTTGCCTCTTTATCAGAACAGGAAAAAAGAAAGAAGCTGGTAAATCTTGTTATTGTTGCTGAAGGTTACACACCCGATCCCTCACAGCCACATTTAAAAGGCGCGGCAGAAACTACACGCCTTATGGAAGAAAGATTAAAAGGGCTTGAAATAAGAGTTACCATTTTAGGACATATTCAAAGAGGCGGCCCACCATCATGCATGGACAGGTTTATTGCAAGCCGTATGGGATTTCACGCCGTGGAATGTTTAATAGAAGGAAGGCACAACGTTATGGTTGGTATTCTTCACAATAATATGCATTACACTCCTCTTGAAATTGCAATTCGTGAAAAGCAGAAAATAAGCGAAGACTGGATGAATATTGTAAAGATATTAGCGAGCTGATCTCAATTGAATTTAAAAAATTAATATTAAAACTTAATGTCAGAAAATATTACGAAATACCTGCACAAGAATATGGATCGCCAGGCAGGTATAGAGCACACATTTCACCGCACTAAAATAGTGGCAACGGTTGGCCCATCCTGCGATACATATGAAAAAATGTTAGAGCTTGCAAGAGCAGGTGTAAATGTTTTCCGTTTAAATTTTTCGCATGGAAATCAGGATGACAAAGCCAAAATTTTAGGGTTTATTGAAAGGATGAATGAAGAAGAACCTTTTAATATTTCATCGCTGGCAGATCTTCAGGGCCCGAAACTTAGGGTGGGCGATCTGCAAAATGGTTTGCTTGAAATTAACAACGGCGACATTCTTACTTTCACGTCAAAAGAAAAAGTGCTGGGCACTAAGGAGAAGATTTATGTGTCTTATCCAAACTTGCATGCCGATGTTAAAGTAGGTGATAAAATTTTGATTGATGACGGTAAGCTTGAGGTGGTAGTTATTGAAATAACACCGGATGATGAAGTAAAAGTTGCTGTTACTTATGGCGGTATTTTGTTACCTAAAAAAGGGGTTAACCTTCCTGATACAGATATATCGCTACCTGCATTGACGGAAAAAGATCTCGCCGATCTTGATTTTATACTGCAACATAATTTTGACTGGATAGCACTTTCATTTGTACGTAAAGCAGAAGATATTATTGATCTTAAAGCAAGGATCGCAGAAAAAAATTCCCCCAGCAAGGTTATTGCAAAAATTGAAATGCCTTCCGCGTTAAATGATCTGCGCAATATTATTCTTGAGTCTGATGCAGTAATGGTTGCCCGTGGCGATTTGGGTGTTGAACTGCCGGTTGAAAAAGTACCGATGGCACAACGCGATATCATTCGCAAATGCATTCATCGTGCAAAGCCTGTAATTGTTGCTACGCAGATGATGGAAAGCATGATCGATCATATAAAACCCAACAGGAGTGAAATAACTGACGTTGCCAATGCAGTGCTTGAAGGTGCTGATGCTGTAATGCTGAGTGCTGAAACAGCAACAGGAAAGCATCCTGCGTTAGTGGTTGATACTATGCGCCGCATTATTATTGAAGTGGAAAAAACAGAATACCGTTATAATCGTGAAGAAGACCTGAAGCCGCTTGCACACTCTCCATCTTTCTTAAGCGATGCCATTTGTTATAATGCATGCAAGATTGCAAAAGACGCTAATGCAGATGCATTGATCGGGATGACGCAGACAGGTTACACGGCATTTACATTAAGCAGTTACAGGCCTAAAAGCCCCCTATACATTTTTACTAAAAAGCAAAGTCTTGTAAACCAGTTAAGTTTAAGCTGGGGTGTTCGTGCTTTTTATTACGATGAAGAAATAAGTTTGGATGATATAATTTTTGATCAGATAGATATTTTAAAAGAAAGAGGGTTTCTTAAAAAAGATGATGTGGCAATCAACACGGGAAGCACGCCGGTTAACCTGCATCTTCCCACGAATGTTTTAAAGATTACAAAAGTTGAATAAAGTATTTCCCCCGAAAAAACGGGGGATTTTTTTTGTGTGATTGTTACACTTTGTTTGTAAATTTTGGTTACATAATAAGCTTGTTGCACACTTATTATAAACCAACTTTAATCAAAACAACTATTTGCTTAATTGTAGTTAATATGAGAAATTTAATGCTTGCTCTCTTTATACTGATAACAGCAACATGTATTGCTCAACAATCATCATTAAATGTAATTCCAGAGCCTGCAAAGGTTGAAGTGAAAGATGGAAATTTTATAATCACTCCATCAACTAAAATTATTGTAGAAGCTTCTGGTGCTACCAACAGCATAAATTTTTTAAATGATTATCTGAGGAAATTCTATGGCTTTGAATTAAAAACATCAAAAGAAAAATCGACCTCAAATAATATTATAGAGTTGAATTTTGAAAGGCTTGATAACTCAATCGCCGGCACTTATAAAATGGATGTCGATAAAAATAAAATTTACATTGGTGGTAATGACGAACAAGGAGTTTTTTATGGCATTCAAACTTTGATACAATTATTACCGACAGAAAAATCAAACAGTTTGAACGTGCAGTCATGCAGCATTGTTGATTCACCACGTTTTGCTTACCGTGGTTTGCATTTAGATTGCGGCAGGCATTTTTTCTCTGTTGATTTTGTAAAGCAGTACATAGATTTCATCGCCATGCATAAGATGAATACATTTCACTGGCACCTGACTGAAGACCAGGGCTGGCGCATCGAAATAAAAAAATATCCTAAGCTTACACAGGTTGGTGGCTGCAGAAACGGAACCATCACCGGTCATCATCCGGGTACCGGAAACGATGATAAAAAAGATTGTGGTTATTATACGCAGGCGCAAATAAAAGAGATCGTAAAGTATGCAGCAGACCGTTACATCACTATCATTCCTGAAATAGAAATGCCCGGTCATGCATCTGCAGCCATTGCTGCTTATCCGCAATTAAGTTGCTTTCCTGATTCATCAACAAAAATTGCAAGAGGAGTTATTTGGAGTGGCGATTCAACTGGCAAACAAGTGCAACAAAGCTGGGGCGTTTACCCTGATGTTTTTTGTCCAAACGATTATACTTTCAAATTTTTAGAGAATGTTCTGGATGAAGTAATGCAATTATTCCCTTCAAAATATATTCATATCGGCGGCGATGAATGCCCTAAAACATATTGGAAGCAATCTGCATTTTGCCAGCAGTTAATTAAAGATAGTGGCTTGCAAAATGAAGAAGGTTTACAGAGTTATTTTATTAGTAAGATTGAAAGATATTTAAACAGCAAAGGCCGTTCAATAATTGGCTGGGACGAAATTCTTGAAGGCGGTGTTGCCCCCAATGCTACTGTAATGAGTTGGCGAGGCGAAAAAGGCGGTATCAACGCAGCACAACAACATCATAAAGTTATTATGACGCCAACAACATATGTGTACTTTGATTATTCGCAGACAAAACATGAAGACAGTTTAACTATTGGTGGCTATTTGCCTGTAGAAACAGTGTATAATTATGAACCTTTGCCTGCACAGCTTTCTTTAGAAGAGCAAAAGTATATTACAGGCGCACAGGCAAACCTATGGACTGAATACATAAGCAATCCCGCAAAAGTTGAATATATGTTGTTCCCGAGGTTAGATGCATTGAGTGAAGTTTTATGGAGCCCGAAAGACAACAAAAACTGGGATGATTTTAAAACACGTTTACAACAACAATATAAGCGATACGATCTGTTGAACGTACGCTATAATATACAAGGCATGAACAAAGGAGAATAAAATAAACAAACGTTTACATCAAAACAATTAAACAATAATTTTAAACAGTATCAACATTCATTTATCATGGTAGATTCTTTTGAAAAAATTCCGGTTGAAATTTTTCCAACACCGAAGGAAGGTTCACAATATGCTGCCGGAGAAATTGCAAAACTCATCAGGCAAAAACAACAGGAAGGCAAACAATGTATATTAGGTTTAGCTACAGGTTCAACGCCTTTGAGCATGTATAAAGAACTCGTTCGTTTGCACAAAGAAGAAGGCCTCAGCTTTAAGAATGTGATCACGTTTAATCTTGATGAATATTATCCGATCGCACGCAACGCATTTCAAAGCTATTGGAGTTTTATGCACAGGCATTTGTTTGATCATATTGATATCAATCCTGAAAATATTCATATTCCTAATGGCGAACTATCAAAAGAAGAAGCAAAAGAATATTGCATTCAATATGAAAAAATGATTGATGATGCCGGCGGCATCGATTTGCAGATATTAGGTATCGGCAACAATGGACATATTGGTTTTAACGAACCGGGCTCAAGTATTTTTTCAAAAACGCGCTTAACAAATCTTGATAACAACACGCGTGTTGCTAATGCAAGAGAATTTCAAAACATATCAAAAGTGCCGAGGCTTGCTGTTACAATGGGCATCAGTACGATTATGAAGGCACGCCGCGTTTTATTAATGGCATGGAGTTTTAAAGCGCCTATCGTTGCAAAGTCTGTTGAAGGTTATGTTACAGAACATATTCCTGCGAGCATTTTGCAGCAGCATAACAACTGCACATTTATTTTAGATGAACAATCTGCTTCAGAACTTACCCGATTGAAATCACCATGGTTAACCGGACAAATTGAATGGACGCCAAAGATGATTAAACGCGCTGTTGTAAATCTTGCGTTGAAACTGAACAAACCTGTATTAAGTCTTACAACAGTTGATTACAATGAAAATGGATTAGGGGAACTGTTGGTTGAAAAAGGTGATGCATATGAAATAAACCTGCAGGTATATTATTTATTGCGCGACAGTATTACAGGTTGGCCTGGCGGAAAACCAAATGTTGATCTGCCAACACATCCTGAACGCAGTGAACCATATCCAAAACGTGTTATCATTTTTTCACCACATCCTGATGATGATATTATAAGCATGGGCGGAACATTTATGCGTTTACACGACCAGGGTCATGAAGTGCATGTTGCTTATCAGACCAGCGGCAATATTGCTGTTACAGACGAATTCGTAACACGTTTTTTAGATTTTGCAGTAGGCTTTGAAAGTTTGTTTAACATCAATACTGAAAAGAGCAGCAAGATTCTGGAAGACGCACAAAACTTTCTTTCATTAAAAAAACCTGAACAAACCGATACGCCTGAAATACGCGCTGTAAAAGGTTTAATAAGAAGAGCAGAAGCAAAAGCAACCTGTAAATATGTAGGCCTGCCTGAAGGCCGTTGGCATTTTCAAAACCTGCCGTTTTACGAAACAGGTACAGTAGAAAAAAAACCAATGGGCGAAGAAGATGTTTTGTTAACGATGCAATTGTTGCGTGAAATAAAACCGCAACAGGTGTATTGCGCCGGTGATCTTGCCGATCCGCATGGAACACATAAAGTTTGTTTGGATATTGTTTTTGAAAGTTTAAAAAGAATAAAAGCTGAAGGTGATGAATGGGTAAATGATTGCTGGATATGGTTGTATAAAGGTGCATGGCAGGAATGGGATATTGCAGATATTGAAATGGCAATACCGATGAGTCCAGACCAGGTCATAAAAAAGCGCAACGGCATATTTATTCATCAAAGCCAGAAAGATTCTGTCCCTTTCCAGGGAAATGATAACCGTGAATTCTGGCAACGTGCAGAAGATCGTAACAGTAATACGGCAAATCTTTACTCGGCTTTAGGTTTAACAAAATATGCAGCCATGGAAGCTTTTGTCAGATGGAAATACTGATTAAACTTTCAAACAAAATATCTCTCCAACATTATACAATTTGATGGAATAGATTTTGCGGGACAATAAAAAATATAATTATGAAGAAAGCCTTATTTGCAATAGCCTTGATGGTAACATGTGCAACACTACATGCCCAGAAAAACAAAAATGATGGAAATTGGAGCCAGATAGGCCAGGCGACACTTGATTTTAAAACAACAAAAGGTGTTATCAGTATTATAAACATTGATAATTATAAAGCACTGCGCATAAAAACAGATTCTCCGGTGCATGTAGATAATATTGTTGTGGTATATGATAGTGGTGAACCCGAAAACGTGCCGGTTCGTTATGATTTTAAAGCAGGCGTTGAAAGCCGTGATATTAACCTGCAGAATGTAAAAAGTAAAGTAAAAGAAGTTGATGTTACCTACAGGTTGGTTGTTAATTCAAAAATTGACAAAGCAAATATCCAGGTTCTGGGAACTAAGTAATTATTAATCGCATTTACTTATTAATATTTCTTACCGCATGTTTTACATACGGCTTTTTTGTGTGCTGTATCTATCCAACATTAAAACTTAAATACTTTATCAAATCATCAGGAAGTTTAGGCAAGTTTCTCCTTTCAATCAAATAAGTTGACAAACCTGCAATATCACGGTACACATAATGCCTGTTCAATGCTCCTTCCAAATAGCCTGCACCAGAAGTATTACCTGTGCCTACACGCATGCCGATCATTCTGCGCACCATTATCAAATGCTTATGCCGCCAGTTGCTCATTAAATGATCAATCTCTATCAATGCGTCTAATACCTGGTAAGATGTCTGAAACACAGGAAAATCTCTGTACAACATAATAAACAATGCAGCGCGTAATGCTTTTGCAGAAAAACTACTTCTTAAATTATTAAGCCTTTCATTGGTTGCATCAGCAGGTATTTTATTAAAGAACACATAATCGAAATCTATGATCTTATTCGTTTCTCTTTCCGTTAAGCCTGCTTTGTACACCTGCCTGTAATCATTCCAGAAAACATGCGCTGTTGTTTCATCGTGAAATAAAGGGTTATAATTTTTCCAGAATTGTTCTTCAAAAAAAGGCATGCGTTCAAGCCAGTTGTTTACAAGTTGCGAAAGATTTTGTGCGGCTTCTCTTTGATTTATTCTTTCATAATCCTGCTTATTAAAACCACCTTCCCCTGTACGTTTATAATAACCGCTTTGATGTCGGTTCTGCATTTGTAACCCCAACGTTGCTTCAATTAATCTGAATTGTGTGCTTTGAAAACCGGATGATGGCGTTAAAAGGTTTCTGAATTCAAGAAAATCCAACGGCGTCATTGTATCTAAAATACTTACCTGCTGATTCAGCAATTCAAATATTCTTATGATACGTCTTAACCTGTGCAGCACAAGGTTCAGGTCTTCTGAGTTATCATTGATCTCCTGCTTGTCAAAAACTTTCAATACATAATCCAGTTCAAATAAAATTTGTTTGAACCAAAGTTCATATGCCTGGTGAATAATGATGAACAACATTTCATCATGTGCAGGTATATTTCCTTCTTTAAAACTTACCGGTTCCTGGCTGTCGATTACTTTATCAAGCTGAAGATAATCGCTGTAATACATGGTAGCATTCATCGCAAACAATTAAAAAAATCAAAAGTAAATAGTAAAAAAGGTAATTCTAATTTGATTTTTGATTTTTAGCTTTTGACTTTTCACTTAATTTGCAGCCGTCAATCATTACAAAATCTATAATAATACCACATGCTTCCAAGATACAAGAGAATCGTACTAAAACTTTCGGGTGAATCTTTAATGGGTAACAGTGATGATGGCTTTGAACCTTTTAATGCACACATGATTGAGCAGTATGCAAAAGATATAAAAATCATTACTGAATTGGGCGTCCAGGTGGCATTGGTTATTGGCGGAGGAAATATTTACAGGGGTGCAAATGAAATTGAAACCGGGATTGAACGCGCGCACGGTGATTATATGGGCATGCTTGCTACCACAATAAACGGAATGGCAGTGCAGGCGATGCTTGAACGCATTGGTGTTGATACGCGCCTGCTCAGCGCCATAAAAATGGAACAGGTTGCAGAGCCTTATATCCGCCGCAGGGCAATGCGCCATCTTGAAAAAGGGCGTGTTGTAATATTCGCTGCCGGCACAGGTAATCCTTATTTTACTACAGACACCGCAGGTTCTTTAAGAGCGCTTGAAATAAAAGCTGACGTTATTTTAAAAGGAACGCGCGTTGATGGTATTTACACAGCCGATCCTGAAACAGATATTACTGCAACCAAATACGAAACCATAACTTACCAGGAATGCATTTTAAAAAACCTGAAGGTTATGGATATGACTGCTTTTACGCTCTGCATGGAAAATAACCTGCCTATTATTGTCTTTGACATGAACAAATCAGGCAATCTTTTAAAAGTAGTTGAAGGCCTGAATGTAGGAACGCTGGTGAATTAATGTCCCTGCCCCCTAAAGGGAAGTTTGGCGAGACACTTAAATACTAATCAGTCTTTAGAAGCAATCTTATTTTTGGGTGACCAGCAAATGAACAACTATCATCGTTTGTTGCGTCGCAACACTTGTACTGCATATCAATATTCAGCTTCTGTTCCTGCCTGTAGCTATCAATTTATTTCATGCATTAGTTTTTAAACGATCAATTCAACAACTTTGCAAACAATATAATTAAGCATGAATAAAAGTATTGCTGATATACGCAAGGATTATCGACTGCTTACATTAAATGAAACAGATGTTGCAGCAGATGCCATTGAACAATTTGCACGTTGGTGGAACGATGCTTTACAAAGCGAGATCACGGAGGTAAATGCAATGACGCTTGCCACTGCAACCAGTGACGCCAAACCTTCAGCAAGAATTGTTTTATTAAAAAGCTTTGATAAAAACGGGTTTGTTTTTTTCACCAATTATGAAAGCCACAAAGGCAAAGAGCTGGAAGAAAATGCAAATGCGGCTTTGGTCTTTTTCTGGAAGGAAATAGAGAGGCAGGTGCGTATTGAAGGTATTGTTGAAAAAGTTTCTGCTGAAGAAAGTGATGAATATTTTTTTTCAAGACCGGAAGGCAGCCGCGTGGGCGCATGGTCGTCACCACAAAGTAAAGTAATTGCCAACAGGCAAACACTTGAAATGAACGAGCATATCTATAAAGAGAAATTTACAAACAGCATTCCCCGGCCTCCGCACTGGGGCGGTTACCGGGTTATGCCTTTAAGAATTGAGTTTTGGCAAGGTAGAAGCAACCGCTTGCACGACCGTCTTTTATATACCAAAATCAATGAAGGGAGTTGGAAGGTTGACCGATTGGCGCCTTAATCTATCCGCACACGATAACTATTTTGACTCTTCTTTAGATTCTTTTTTGGTCTTGGTTGGCTTAGCAGGCCTGCTTTTTCCGAAAGAGCCTTTTGCTATTTTCCCTTTTTTCGTTTTCTTATCTCCTCTACCCATATTTTATAATTAAAGTTATAAAGTTAATTTATTAAGTAAATATTTCAAACAGATTTTCCAGGATTATAATTTGGCAGCAAGTTCTTTACCTGCTTTAAAGCGTGCAACTTTTTTTGCTTTGATCTTAATGGCTGCTCCGGTTTGAGGGTTGCGGCCGGTACGGGCATTTCGTTTTGAAACAGAGAAAGTACCAAAACCAACGAGTGTAACTTTATCACCTGACTTTAATGCTTTGGTTACTGCATCAGTAAAAGAATCGAGTGCAACGTTAGCTTGTGATTTACTGAGGCCTGCATCCTCAGCAATTTTTGCAACTAATTCAGCTTTGTTCATAGTAGTTTATTTTAAATAATTTGATAACGGCGCAAAAGTATTTTCTTTTTACAGTTGATAAAATAAATTTTCACATTATAAACATTATTATCACACTGGTAAAAAGAAAATTTTTAAACCTATTTATTATTCAATTGATCAGGCAAAATTTTTAATAAAGATTGCATTTCTCAGGTTTAACTTAGCCCGTTCGGGTTTTTGTGTGCGGCAAAAGAAAGCAACAAGAATGCCAACATGTTTGCAATAAATTTTTGAGGCAATTAAAAATCACAATTTTGAGTGAATATATACATATAGGAAAACTTGCAGCTACTCACGGATTAAGCGGGGAACTGGTGTTGAAACACGTATTAGGCAAGCGTACAGATTTTAAAAACATCGAAGTAATATTCGTTGAAATGAATAAGAGTGAATACATTCCTTACTTCCATGAAAAAAGCAATGAAAAAAACGATACTGAAACCATTGTAAAACTGGAAAGTGTTGATACAAAAGAGACTGCTGCTAAACTTATTCAGAAAAAAATATGGCTTACCAAAAATGATTTTGAAAAATTGGTAAGTAAATCTGCACCGGTTAATCTTATTGATTTTATTATTTTAAATGATGGAAAAAAATTAGGGACTGTCGAAGCAGTAATTGAACAACCACAACAGGTCTTATTACAAACTTCAGTTAACAACAAAGAAGTATTGGTGCCGGTTAACGAATCAACCTTAAAAAAAATAGATCGCAAAAAGAAAGAAGTGCATGTTAGTTTACCTGATGGCTTGATTGAAATTTATTTAGGAATGTAATTATTTTGAAGTTGCCAATCGGGAAATTTTAAAATTGAAAATTCATCTCACATCTTACTTCCCACCTTTCACTTAAACAATAACTGCATTAGCTTTTTCAAACTGCATGCTGTGCAGCTTTGCATAAAAACCATTTAATGCCAGCAATTCTTCATGCGTACCGACTTCTTTTATTTCACCTTTATCCAGCACAATTATTTTATCTGCTTTGCGAATAGTTGATAAACGATGCGCAATTACAATAGCAGTTCTTCCGGTTATTAAAGTATCAATTGCTTTCTGAATAAGCAACTCACTCTCCGAATCAATAGATGATGTTGCTTCGTCTAAAATTAATACTGCAGGATCTGATAGTATTGCCCGTATAAATGATATTAATTGTCGCTGGCCAAGACTTAAAGTATTGCCACGTTCCATTACATTATAATCGTAATTGCCGGGCAATTGCATGATAAAATCGTGTACACCGATAAGCTTTGCCGCTTGAACAACTTCTTCTTTTTTTATGTCACTGTCATGCAATGTTATATTGTCCATCACTGAACCGGAGAATAAAAAAACATCCTGCAAAACAACTGCGATGTTTCTTCTTAAAGTATCCAGGTTATATGCTTCAATGTTTACATCATCCAGTTTTATTTCACCCTTTTTTATCTGATACAAACGATTCAGCACACTGATGATAGATGTTTTTCCGCTGCCGGTATGCCCAACTATTGCAACCGTTTCGCCTGCTTTAACTTTAAATGAAATCTCTTTCAATACATAATTCTCTTCATTGTAAGCAAACCAAACATGATCAAACTCAACCTTTCCTTCAAGCCTTTCCGTTGGTGCATGCGCATCTGCTGGTGATGGTGGCAATGCATCAGGATTATCGATTATTTTAAACACTCGTTCTGCAGCAATAACGCCCATTTGTATCACGTTGAACTTATCAGCAATGACACGCAACGGCCTAAATATTTGATTTAGATAAAGTATAAATGCAACTAATTCGCCTGCAAGATTTTCATTGCTTATCGGGTTTGATGCAGCCTTACCTGCAAGATACCAAACAAGCAAACCTGTTGAAACAGCCAATACAATTTCAACTATTGGAAAGAAAACAGAATATGCAAATATTGACCTGATGTTTGCATTGCGGTGATGCTTGTTTATTTTTTTAAACTTATTCATCTCCCTGTCTTCTGCAGCAAAAGCCTGCACTATCTGCATGCCTGTTATGCGCTCTTGTATAAATGCGTTTAGAGCAGCAACAGCATTGCGTACCTGTATAAAACTTTTGTTTACACTTTCTTTAAAATAATAAGTAGCAAGAATCAAAAGAGGAAATGGTATCAACGCAATCAATGTAAGACGCCAATCGGTAATAAACATTACTACCAATACAACAATGATAGAAAGCAGGTCGGCGAAGATGGGTACCAATCCATCAGAAAAAATATCATTGATGCTTTCAATATCATTAATGGTTCTTGTTGTTAATGTACCAATTGGTGTTGTATCAAATTGTTTAAGATTAAGGCCAAGAATTTTTTTATACACCGCAGTGCGCATATCACGCACAACAGTTTGCCCTAACCATGAAGTAATGAAGCTAAAATAAAAACGTGCAGCCGTTTCAATAAAAATAAAAATTATCTGAAAGATGGTTACATCAATTATAAACTGCCATGCATTACTTAAATCTAAATGAGGAGAAAAAAAGTTTATGAACCATTGTGGAAGGTTTTTGCCAGTTGCTTTATCAACTGTAAGCTGGATTAGAAAAGGGCGAACCGGAGTAAAAACTGCAAGTACAACTGCTAATATGATGCTTATAATAAACCGCCAGCGATAAGGTTTTACAAAAGAGAAAACGCGCCTGAGAACCGAAAAATCAAAATACTTTTTTTCACTGCTGTCACTCATAATGCTACACAAAGGTAAACAGTAAGTCTGTAATAATACATCGTTCGTTTTCGTTATACATTGGCAAAGTATATTACTTTGCATAAAACATTAAAGTTTGGATATCACCTCCGTTATTTTTACTGTAATAGTTGCTGTGGTAATAACAGCGGCTATCGCTTATATGTTTGCTTCACGCTCAAAAACAGACAAAGAAGACGAGTTTACGCACAAGAGAGATGCAGCATCAGTGTCAATGCAATTGCAGGCATACGAACGATTAGTAATTTTGGTTGATCGTATTGCGTTACCACATTTAATAACAAGGGTAAATCAACCCAATTTATCTGCAAGAGAAATGCAGTTAACGCTTACACAAAACATACGATCAGAGTTTGACTATAACATAACACAGCAGATATATGTTTCATCTGAAGCATGGAACGCTGTAAAAAATCTTAAAGAACAAAATCTTCTTATTATAAACCAGCTTGCCAACGTATTGCCACCAAATGCCACCGGTTTGGATCTTAATAAACTGTTGCTTGAATTTTTAATGAATGATAAAAAAGGCACGTTACACGAAGTTGTAAGTGAAGTATTAAGCTTTGAAGCAAAGAAGCTGATGGAACAACCTTACAGCATTTAATAAAATTTTTATGGCTGAAAACACCAAACGGTTTACAGAAAGTGAACTTGAAATAAACCCTGTTTATACAAAAAAGGATACAACTGATTTGCCGCTTAATGAAATGCCCGGGCAGCCCCCGTTTACACGCGGCATTCAACCGGATATGTATCGCGGCAAGTTGTGGACGATGCGCCAATATGCAGGATTTTCTACTGCGGAAGAAAGCAATAAACGATATCATTATTTATTATCGCAGGGTGTAAATGGATTAAGCGTTGCATTTGATTTGCCAACACAAATTGGTTATGATAGTGATCATGAACTGGCAGAAGGTGAAGTAGGAAAAGTTGGTGTTGCAATAAGCAGTATTGAAGACATGCAGGCTTTGTTCAACGATATTAAACTGCAGGATATAACCACATCAATGACGATCAATGCAACAGGTTTCATACTGCTTGCATTTTATGTTGCAATCGCAAAACAGCAAACCGCTGATCTTAAAAAAATATCAGGAACAATTCAAAATGATATACTGAAAGAGTATGCTGCAAGAGGCACATATATTTATCCGCCCAAACCTTCTATGCGCATCATCACAGATATTTTTGAATGGTGCAGCAACGAACTTCCCAAATGGAATACAATATCAATTTCAGGATATCACATTCGCGAAGCGGGCAGTACAGCCGTGCAGGAAGTTGCGTTTACATTAAGCAATGGAAAAGCTTATATAAAAGCAGCTATTGAAAAAGGACTTGATATAAATGTTTTCGGCAGAAGGCTTTCATTCTTTTTTAATGCGCACAATAATTTATTTGAAGAAGTTGCAAAATTTCGCGCAGCAAGAAGAATGTGGGCTTCAATTATGAAGCAACTTGGCGCAACAGATGAAAAAGCAATGATGTTGCGTTTTCACACACAAACCGGTGGCAGCACACTTACTGCACAACAACCGTTGAATAATATTTCAAGAGTAACTATTCAAACATTAGCTGCAGTTTTAGGCGGCACACAAAGCCTGCATACAAATGGCTATGACGAAGCATTTAGCTTGCCCACAGAAGAAGCTGCGCGCATTGCATTGCGTACGCAACAAATTACTGCGTTTGAAAGTGGAGTAGCTGATACAGTTGATCCTTTGGGCGGAAGTTATTTTGTTGAATCGCTTACAGATGAGTTGGAAAAAGCTGCATGGCAATTGATCGGTCAGGTTGATGCAATCGGCGGAAGTATTACTGCCATTGAACAAGGCTTTATTCAAAATGAGATTGCGCGCAGTGCGTATGAGTATCAAAGAAAGATTGAATCGAATGAAAAAATTATTGTTGGCGTAAATAAATTCACTACAAAAGAAGATGATAAAATTCCATTACTTAAAATTGATGACAGCATAAGAAAAGTGCAGATTGAAAAATTGAAAAACCTTAAAGCTTCAAGAAACGATAACGACGTAAATAAATGTCTGCAAACCTTGCATTATAAAGCAGTTTCCGATGAAAATATCATCCCTGCAGTTATTGATGCAGTTGAACATTACTGCACGCTCGGAGAAATTGCAGATGAATTACGAAAAGTTTTTGGCGAATATTAATTTCAGATATTAACCTATTGTTATCAATTCTATTCATTCCAATTATTTCGCTTCTTTATTTTTACTGATAAATAATTTTTCAATGAAAAAACACTTTCTCATCATTGCTGCATTAATTATATTGGTTGGTTTGCAAACAAAAGCTCAGGATTCAGTTAAACATTATGTTGGCATTAAAGCTGGCCTCAGTATTCCAAATCTTACTTCTGATGGTTCGGTTGAAAATGAACTGAACTCTGGTTATAGTTCAACTGTCGGTCCCAACTTTGCGGCGTTTTATGAATGTCTTGTTTCAAAAAAATTCTCTTTGTCAACACAGTTGGAATATTCCGCACAAGGTGGGAAGAAAAGCGGTTTCCAGGCGCTTCCAACTCCTGAAGAACTTGCGCCTTACTTCACAGCGCAACAAAGGCCTGTGCCTGCTGTTGTTTATGCTAATTTTGACAGCAAAGCCAAGATCAATTATCTTATGCTGAGCGAACTTGCTAAATTTAATTTTCCGTTCAATTCAAAATCACCTTTATCATTTTATGTTGAAGCAGGGCCATTTGCAGGATTATTGATTTCTGCACACCAGGTTACAAGTGGCACAAGTGATATTTATGCAGATAAAGGCAAGCAGGAAAACATAACAGAGATCACGCAACAGGGCCCGCAGTCTTTCGATAATACAACAGATATAAAAGATGATCTGCACAAAGGCAATTTTGGTATTGAAGGTGATGTTGGCGTTGCACTCAACATGTCAAATTCAAAAATGTTTATTGAAGGCGGCGGCAATTATGGCTTCTTGAATATTCAGAAAGGTGAAGCGAATGGCAAAAATCATATCGGTGCAGGAACGGTGCGTATAGGTTATGCGTTCGGGATTAAATAAACTACAGTTATAATAAAATTAAAAGAGGTGTTCCTTTGAGTACCTCTTTTTTTATAAATGACAATACAGAACATTTTTATAATACAGCAGGTTAAACACTAAAAAACATTTTTTACAGATGCATTACTCCAGTTTGCATTATTCAATATTTCTGCAGCAGGCAATGCAAAAGCTGTTTTAGCATAAATATCATTTTTAAGTTGGTAACACATCCATGCTGTAAGATAATCTCATTCCAATTTATTTTCCTGCATAGAATTATGATCAGCGCCCACACGCATACCTAATGCAGCAGGCAAGCCTTGTTGCAATTTATTATATGCAGCTTTGTTTACGGATAAAGTTGAGAACACAACATCTTTTGTTCCGCTAATAAAAAAACAGGCATTTTATTTTAGACGCATCATATTTATCGCCCGAATCTGTTTCAGATAAAGAAGGCAGTGCAATTGGTACCAATGTTTTTATGCTACTTAATCCTGAAGCATATCGCGTGTTTGCATTGATAACACCAGTTGCACCCTGCGAATGTCACGCAGCGCCGATATGTGCAACATTTATTTTATGATAGAACATACTGTTTTGATTATTGTTTTCTGATATCATATACGCTGCTGATTGAAGTATAGAATTGCCCGGACCCGCTTGCCTGTCGTAATTATCAATCACACTAAATCCCCAGCTTGCAAGATGCGTTAATACAGAATCATAATTTTTGGTAGTTGCGCCTGTTCCGTTTCATCAGGTAATTAATGGATAAATAGCATTTAATGATGTTGGATAATATATTTTGTATAAACTCTTTCCATTATCATCCATATAGTTTGTGTTGATACTGTTTCATTACCGTTAGCAGTATATAACGATTCAACAGTTTGTGTTGCTATTCCATCACCATTATTTACGCTGCCTGTTAATGCAGTTGAAGTAATATTTTTTTAGAACAACTTGCAAGGGAGATAAGAAGTAAAATAGTTAATAAAATTTTGCGCATAGACTTTTGTTTTTAGTAAATATAATAAGCCGCCGGCTATAGCATTAGCAGAATGATTATTGCATGAATCATTATCTTTCCAAATTAATTGTTTGTCATGAAAAGATTGATCGCTATACTAACATCCGTATTCATTTTTAGCCGCCTGCATGCGCAACCTTCATTCATCACTGATAGCCTCGACAGTTATATAAACAAAGGCATGAAGGATTGGAACATTCCCGGTCTTGCCATTGCCATTATAAAAGATGGAAAAGTTGTTGTGATGAAAGGCTATGGCGTTCGGAATATTGAAACAAAAGAACCTGTTGATGAGAACACGCTTTTTATGATCGCAAGCAACAGCAAATTATTTACAGCTACATCGCTTGCGCAATTGGAGTATGATAAAAAACTTTCGCTGGATGATAAGATAACAAAATATTTTCCGTGGTATCGTGCGTATGACAGCACAACAACGCAACTGGTTACCATAAGAGATATGCTTTCACACCATCTCGGTACAAAAACTTTCCAGGGAGATTTTACATTCTGGAACTCTTTGTATTCAAGGGATTCGCTTATGTATAAAATGCGGTTGGTTAAACCAACAGGTAATTTCAGGCAACAATGGGGTTATTGCAATACCTGTTTTTTAACTGCAGGCCAGGTTATACAACAGGTAACCGGCAAGCCATGGGAGGTGTATGTTTATGACAGCATAATGGAGCCATTGGGAATGACGGATACACATGCACTTGGCAACAACATGGAGCAAATGCCTGATGTTGCCGCACCATATACCAATTCATTTTATAAAGACCTGCAGGCTTTGCCCTATGATAACGTAGATAACCTTGCTCCTGCCGGCGCTATTGTAAGTAGTGTAAATGATATATCAAAATGGCTGATGATGCAGCTTGACAGCGGAAAATATCAAGGCAAACAAATTATTCCGTGGCGTGCCATTCAACGTACAAGGGACATGAATACTATTATCAGCAGCCGTAAAAACCCATTCCTGCCGTATCATTATTATGGTTATGGGTTAGGTGTTTTTATGAGTGATTATGGCGGCAAACAAACTTTTGAGCACACAGGCGGCGCAGATGGTTTTGTAACCAATACCTGTTTTGTACCAGAAGAAAACCTGGGTATTGCTATTTTCACCAACAACGATAACCAAAGTTTTTTTGAGCTGCTTCGCTTCCAGATACTTGATGCGTATCTTGGTTTGCCTTACCGCAATTACAGTGAGATTGCACTAGGCGGTTTTATGAATGAAAGAGCCCGGTTATTAAATGAAATAGAAGGTTATAAAGCAAGGCTTAAAAACAAAAAGCCGCCGCTTTCATTAAATGCATATGCAGGAGATTATAATAATCCTTTGTTCGGTAATATTTCTATTCATGCAAATGCAGGTGACCTCATCATAAAATTCAATCAACATAATTTAACTGCGAAACTGGAATATATGGATAGCGGTGAATGGCTGCTGACATATAGCAACCCTGCTGATGGAATATTTCCTGTTAGTTTTAATACAGATAATGCCAATGTTATTTCCATAGATATTAAGGTAAACGACTTTGTTGAATACGATCCTTATACATTTACTAAACATTAGCAACAAATGCAGCACTTGCTCACTCAATCATAAAAATTAATAAATACGAATTGAACAATTTTTTTCTTGTAGGCTTTCATTTTAATTCGCCGGAAGAAGGTTTACTTTTTACAAGTGCCCTTTTGATTATTTTAATAATTACAGACAGAAAAGAATTCTATTCAAAAATAAAAAAGAGAAACTTAGTAGTCATTGCTGCATTCATTATTTTTATTATTGCATGTATAAAAAAATGTTTTTCCTAATGGAGTTATTTAAAATTCAACTAACCATTACCTCGAATACCAATCATTAAAAAATAAATATCCTTTCTTTACCTTATGAAAAAATATGCGGTTATAGTTGCAGGTGGCGCCGGAAAAAGAATGGGTAATACAATTCCGAAACAGTTTTTATTGTTGAAAGGAAAAACTATTTTATGGTATACACTCGATACTTTTTTACGGGCTTACAACGATATGCAGATAATACTGGTATTGCCTGAACAGCATATTCAAAAAGGCAAGGCAATCGTTGCTTCATTTGCAGATAATAACCGTATACAAATAGTTAACGGAGGCGATACAAGGTTTCATTCTGTGCAATGCGGTTTAAATTATGTAAAAGAAAAATCAGTTGTTTTTGTGCATGATGCGGTGCGTTGCCTTGTTTCCGTTCCACTTATTCATCGTTGTTATAAAGATGCATTGGAAAAAGGGAATGCTACACCTGCAGTTCCTGCAACAGACAGCATACGCATTTTAAATGGTGATGGAAATTATGTTGCAGACAGAACGCAGGTGCGTATTATACAAACACCGCAAACATTTTTAAGTGATATTATTTTACCTGCATTTCAACAAGAATATACAGATGCATTTACAGATGAAGCCACTGTTGTTGAAGCATCAGGGGAAAAAATTTTTCTTACCGAAGGCGAATATGATAATATAAAAATTACACGCCCTGTTGATATAATGATCGCAGAAAAAATTCTCGAAGAACGCTCAGCGCTTAAACAAGCGTAAAAAGTAAGGTAGCTTGTTGAAATGCATTTTAGAATAAGGCTGATTGATTGCTCCGAAGCTTTTATAAAACTGTTCAACACCGGGAATATCTGATCCTTCAAAATCAAAAACTAAACCTGTTCGCGAAAATTCTTTTATCAAACTATCATATAAAAAATGACCTGCAAAAACGTTCCTTCCTTCACGAAATGTGCATGATAATAAATTGTACAATCTGTGTTGATCTTTCACCAATAAATTAATTGCCAGTAAATCTTTTGCCAAGGAAATTTTGCGTAGAACAAGATTATCTTCTTTCAGTTTTAACATGCAAAAAGCATAAAAGCTATTGTAATCTTCCGGCGTAATATTTGGCATTCTTGTGCCATACAATTCATTATAATATTTTATAGCATCTTCTGCAGTTGCATTGCTGTATGCAAAAACATTTTGAGAGGCCTTCTTGAGACGCGACTTTAATTTATTGCTATAAAAAAGGGAAATTGTTTTGTAGTCTGATGCAAGTGAAAGCACATAGTTGTTGCTTTTTTTTGCATTATTTAATTTATTAAGATGGTTAAAAGCATAATCACCATACTTAAAATTGTTCTGCAGCATTTTAATACAGGCTTCAATATTATCATTGACAGCCTGTTTTCCAAACAAGCCCAACTGTTGAACAAAAGGGATGCTGTACGTATATTTTATACCATATTTTTTTCGCCAGGGAATTGGCATTATCAATTCATAATCATTGCCAATAATTCCACTCCAGTTATCAGCCATATTATCAAGATAAGATGATGATGCATACATGAACGGCAGAGCGCTACTGTACAAGCATTCATCCCACTTTAATCTGTCAATATTGTATGAAGGCAGAATGGTTAACTCCATAGATAATATGATATATCGCGGCTATTTTCCTTTACCTAAAAATATAGTGCGCAAAGTATAGATCATAATTTTAAGATCAAGCAGCAATGAAATATTCTCAACATACACAAGATCATATTTCATACGCTCAATCATTTCGGGCACGCTTGATGCATAACCAAATTGCACCATTCCCCATGAAGTAAGGCCGGGCTTAACTTTAATCAGGTATCGGAAATATGGTGTTGATTCGTTAATGGCATTAATGTAAAATTTGCGTTCGGGGCGTGGCCCAACGAAGCTCATTTCGCCCTTTAAAATATTCCATAACTGTGGCAATTCATCCAATCTCCATTTACGCATTATTCTTCCCCATTTTGTTATGCGTGGATCGTTTTCTGATGAAAGCGCAGGTCCGTTTTTTTCAGCATCAGCATACATACTTCTGAATTTATGAATGTAAAATGGTTTGCCTTTATACCCGATCCTTTGCTGGTTATAAATGATGTATCCTTCTGAAGATAATTTTGTGCGTAAAGCAACATATGCTAATAAAGGCGATAGAACAATCAAAGCAATTACTGATGCTGAAACATCAAATAGTCGCTTAATATTATTTTGCCATGCAGGCATTGGAGCGGTGTTAACATCAATCAGCACAGCATCTGGAACATTACGCATCTTTACAGAGCCTGTAATAATAGCTAATGAATCGGGCACCATTTTAATTTCAACGTCACATTCACTTAAGCGGCTTATCAATGTTTCCACAACAATTCTTTCAGATTTTTCAAGTGCTACAACAACCTGGTTTATATTTTTTTGATGAATGATCTTTTCCGTTTCTTCGATCATGCCAAGACAAGGCAAATTTTTTGATATCCCATTCTTAGGAAAGCTTTCATCAGTAATAAATCCTAAAAGATTATAAGTTGAAGTAAGGCGATTTCTTTTGATCTCTTTATATGCTGCAACGGCTTTTGCATTATTGCCGATGATAACTGTATTGAAGAATTGTGGGATTTTTTTTGCGTTGTTATGCGCGATAGAAATTAAAATTAATCTGCCGGCAATAACAAGCAAGGCTTGTAAAACAGCGAATGTAAAAAAAACATCATTAAGATATGTTGAGTCAGCTTTTCGATCATTTAAAAAAAGAATAAACAATAATAGTATTGAACCGATAAGGCATTGAATGATTGAGATCGTTGTTTCTTTCAGTCTTGATTTTTTATATAAAGGCTGATTGTAAGCGCCGGAAACAGCGAATAAAATGACCCAGAAGATAATGGCAAAAAAAAGTGAACTATAAAAAAAATTGTAATTATTAAACAAGCCCTGGTAAGTCATTGGTTCTTCATACAACCAGATCTTTCGTTTATGTGTAAGCACAGTCCAGGCAATAACAGATGCAATAACATCTGAAAAAATGTACCAGCCTGTTTTAACTGTTTGGGTTTTCTGCATGAGAAAATCAGATCAGGGTAAATTTACTTTATGATGAATCTTTTCTAAAATAAGATGCGCCACTTCCATTGCAAGCAGGCCATCAATTTCATTTACAGCTGTTGGCTTGTTACGGATTACAGCATCAACAAATGATCTTAGTTCTTCTTTGATGGCATTTGAGGGTTGCGTGGCAGGATTAATTATTGCAAGCGTTTTATTACCTGAAGGCGTATCAATATCAAAAGTAAATGCGTCTCCGTCTTCAAGAGATTTAAGCTTTATTATTTCCGTCTTCTTTTCTAAAAAATCTATTCCTATATAAGCGTCTTTTTGAAACAAACGCATCTTGCGCATCTTCTTCATGCTTATGCGGCTGCTGGTTAAATTAGCAACACAACCATTATTAAATTCAATGCGTACGTTGGCAATATCAGGTGTATCTGTCATAACGGCTACGCCACTTGCCGATATATTCTTCACATCGCTTTTTACCAGTTTTAAAATGATGTCTATGTCGTGAATCATCAGGTCTAATATCACACTTACTTCTGTGCCACGCGGGTTAAACTGTGCCAACCTGTGCACTTCAATAAACATCGGGTTCAAAGCCATGTCCTTCAAAGAGAGATATGCGGGATTAAATCTTTCAACATGTCCAACCTGGAATTTAATGCCGGCTTCTTTCACCATCTGCACAATCTTTTTGCCCTGTTCAAGTGTATCAGCCATTGGCTTTTCTACAAAAACATGCCTGCCTTTTTTTATAGCAGCTTCACATAAATCAAAATGAAAAGTTGTTGGAGCAATGATATCGGCGGCATCGCATTTATCAAGTAATTTATCTGCAGAAGCAAATCTTTTTAAACCATATTTTTCTTCAACTTCTTTTGCTGTTTCGTCGTTGGGATCAAAAAAACCAGTTACTTCCACATCATCAATTTCCATCCAGTTGTTCAAATGAAATTTGCCAAGATGCCCAACTCCGAATATCCCAATCTTCAGCATAAAAAATTTTACGGGTAAAGATAATATGGTTTAAATCACTTTCAGATGTTAATAATCTATCCACGAAACGCAGGCAGGCTTATACTATGTTTATGCGTTCTGCATTGCAACTGCTTCAACAACTGTAACAGTATTTTTTCTGAAATCAACCAACGCAAACCAACCAGTAACAAGAAACGAAATAATGAAATACGCAATCAGTGCAGCATCTATCCAGGACAGTTGTTTGCCTGCACCAAACCAGTCATTATAATACCATATTATTCCGATGCCGGCAGCGCTTTTTATAAACTCCCAGGCCAATGCATATTTATTTTTGTTCATCAATTCAGTAAATGCGTACACATAAATAAATACAAATGCTCCGTATACAAACATCGCAGGACTTCCAATTGAAGCAAGATTGCCGAACAACCAGCTTATCAGTATTAATAATACGCCAACCTGTATCCAGCTCCATGCATACAATAAAGGGGAAGATTCAGGATTATATTTTTCGAAGTGATAAACATCTTCAATCTTATACAAAGGATATTTTTCTGCAACATCATCTGGCCGCCAGCCTGTAGGCATGAACCAGATGCGCAATTTATTTTTCAGGCTTTTGGTACGCCATGCATCTTTAACCAACAACCACAAATGCTGAAAATTTATTTTGATAGGATTCCATGTACTTACAGGCCTTGTAATACCATATACAGGTGGTTTATCCGGCAACTCTTCCTGGAATGTTCCGAAGAGTTTATCCCACATAATAAATATCTGCGAAAGATTTTTATCAATATACTCAGGATTGATTGCATGATGCACGCGATGATGTGACGGCGTTACAATAATATGTTCAAGAAAGCCCATCTTTTTTATATGCCTTGTATGATACCAGAATTGCGCAAACAATTGTATGGGTGCAACAATTGCGATTACTTCTGCGGGCACACCTAACAATGCTGCGGGAATTAAAAGAAAAGTAAAAATGCGAATGAACACGGATATGCTTTGACGCAACGCACAAGCAAGATTAAATTCTTCGCTGCTGTGATGCACAATATGGCTGTTCCAGAATATATTTATTTTATGATCGAAACGGTGTACCCAATACCCTGCAAAATCAATTACAATGAATGCAATCGCATACGTCCAGAAAGTAGATTGTATATTATAGATCGCGATCTTGCTTTCAAGCCATTCATAAGTAAGAATAGTAAGGCTTAAACCCAACACATCTTTGGTAACGTTGGTGATGCCGCTGCTAAGACTGCTGATCATATCCATGCCGCGAACCGTGTCATTGCCTTTATACCAGCCATACCATTTTTCAAACAAGACAAGCAGGAGAAAAGCAGGCATCGCAATTAATAGAATTTTGCCGTAGGCTTCCATAAAACAAAACAAAATTTAAAGTAATCAAAGATAAAAAAGTTTGCGGGTTAAGTTTTAAATCCACAAGATTATTAACAACTTCACCATTCGCATCAATCATTCAATTTTATTTGCATTTTTTTTGAAAAAAAATTTCTGAATAAATTTCCAATTATTATTTTTAGAGGAAAAATCTAACTGCTTAGCAATAACCTTTAAAAAAAATTATTATGTCAACCAAACTAACTTCCCCTTTTTTTATCGCTATTATATTTTTTTCAGCATGTACAAAATCCGGTGATGGCAATAACAACAATAGCAATAATAATGATAATAATACCCGCAACAATGGAGGAACTACTACTCCCGCCAGTTATCTTATACACACCAATATTTCATCAACGTATAACTCATCAGGTGTTTTGAATACAAAGCTTGAATATACTTTCAATTACGACAAGCCTAATAATACAATTATCGTTTACGAACATGATAGTTTGCAAACAAATAATGACTTTAAGGATACTGTTACATACAAGTTAAGTGGAGATTCAATAACTGTTCAACATAAAACCGTTTCATTTTCCGAAACCTATTATTTAAATCATGAACATACTTACCCTGACAGTTTAATTATTCTCAATAGCGGAACAAAGATTGTATATTACTATATAAATACTTTTGATGCAAACGGCAAAATACTTTCATCCAAACAAACAGGAACTGTTTATTCAAATGGTGCCACTACTTCCGCTACTAATTTAAATACAGAATTTACATGGCAAAACGGCAACCAGATAAAATCGTCTAACAGCAGTCTGGTATATAGCCGTACTTATAATGAAGATACTTTGGCTGCTCAACCAGATCCTATACTTATTGCATATAATCCCATGCAAAATGCACAAGCTTCCAAAAACATTTTAAAAACAGAAAGCATTACCTATCTTTTTAATAACAGCGTTCTTAGTGGTGTATGCACTTACGATGATAAACAAAGACTAATAAAAGAAACGACTATTAATAGTTTGGATGGCTCAACAACTATAGGTATTGCGACATACTATTAAATAGCTTGTATGAGTAGTTATTCAGTAAAAATCCGATCAAGTTTAAGAAAAGTATCTCTCCAACCCCTTTCATAATTATGCGCTGAAGCAAACCCAACATGTGCATGCTCAAACTGCATTAATGTATTCTCATCATTCGGTATTAGAACTATTGTTACGAATGATTCTACGTCAGGCTCGTTTTTCCACATCCAGATAAAGCTGAGTTTCTCATAAGGATGTACTTCTTTATAAACGCCGCTGCATATATGTTCAGCACCGTTAGATTAGCGAACGCTATTTCAAAATTGCCACTTGGTTGTACATCCATTTCTGCATGCAATCCTGAACCTTTAGGATATGATCCAAACCATTGCAATACCAATTTTGACAACGTCCATGCATCCCATACTTCATGAATACCCGCTTTAAATTCATGTTCAATAAATATATAGTATCGCTTTCAGAAGAATTAATTTTATTAACCTGTTATCGAAATAACGCAATAAAATTATGCGGGATCATAAGCAGGATATTGATAAGCACATGCAGCAGCATAATCATTCAAAAAAATTGAAAAAAATTTAATTCCTATTAATTTGGTAGGAATTAAATTAATTACTAATCTTGCCCTATGATTCATAGTAAAAGACCCGTGCTTGTATTTTCAAATATGCGATGTTGTCGCAAAAACTTTTAATGCTGATTTGGGCACCTGCTATTCGAATTTATCCTGTTAAATTTTAAGTATTCAATCTTAATATTATTAAACACACCAAAAATTTAAACAATGTCTGAACAAAAATTAGGTCAGCTAAATATTATTGCTGCCGTTTATGGCCTTCAAACTGTTACTGAACAAATACGCAACCTTATTACCGATGGCTCGCCACAAACGCTAAGCTTTATAGTTAATAATAAAAGTATAGGAGAAGATGGATGGGTTGGCCAAATGAAATCAATCACGATCGTTTATGATTATGATAATGGCGATCTTCATGTAGCAACTGCAATAGAAGGCGACACCATAAGTATTAATCCAGATAAACTTGGTAGCCAAAGGCCCTTTATTCCGGAACCTTTTTCAGGCAATAATAGTTTGTCCGTTCTCGCCGCAACCTACGGCCCGGATGATGTTACTTATAAAATAAAAAGCTTTATTTCTTCTTATAACACTTTGTCATTTCATGTTGACAATACTACGTTTGGAGATCCATGGTATGGTATAGCAAAGACACTTGTAATTGTTCTAGGAAAAGATCATGATGTGAGTGCAGTTGAAATTTTTACAGAAAGGGAAAACTGCTATATTGACCTTAATGAAGTTATACCAACAATTTAAATCACAACATTTTTAATATAGGATATTAGTTGCTTAACCAGTTCAGGTATCTGGCTTACTAAATTTTTTCCCGGTTTTGCCGCATATTTATTTATTTTGCGACCGCCAAAAAAATTGTTTAGTGAGTATGAAGTTACCCGTAACCTTATTATTATTGCTTGCTTTTGGTATTAAAGCCAGCGCCGGAAATTTTGCATCAAAAGATTCAAACATTATTATCAGTAATGCAAAAGATGTGTATGAGTTTGTTTATGACAAATCATCAAACAGCGTACAGGTAAAAGAATCATCAACCACAATTTATAACTGTAACGATTTCAGGAGCACATTGCCTGTTGTTGAATTTTACAACGAAAAGGTAACGATTGATGATGTTGACTTTTCGGTTGACGGCAAAAAACCCAAAGATGTAAAGCCTGTCTATTCTTATTACGAAATAGATGATTATTTTTATTCGGATGCACATATTTGTTACTTTCCTCTGCTGCTTGATAAAAAAGGAAGCGTTGCCCAGGTAAGCTTTCAGAAAACCATACAAGATCCACGTTATTTTACCAATGTATTTTTTGATGAGATCTTTCCGGTTGCTTTAAAACAAATTGTTTTTAAAGTACCAAAGTGGATGAACATTGAATTAAAGGAAATGAACTTCAATGGTTATACCATCAGCAAAACAAAAGACTACGATAGCAAAAATGATGAAGATGTTTATACTTATACTGCATCAAACATAGAATCACGCGACGGTGAAGCATCCTGCCCCGGCCCAACTTATATTTATCCGCATATATTGGTTATTTCAAAAGAAGCAAATCCCGCAGGTACAACGATTACTTATTTTAAGTCAACAGCAGATCAATATGCGTGGTATCGTTCTTTGCTGAAAGATATTTCCAACAACGAAACAATTATTAAAGCAAAAGCGGATGAAATAACTGCGGGTAAAACAAACGACATAGATAAAATAAAAGCTATCTTTTATTGGGTTCAAAACAATGTTAGGTATATAGCTTTTGAAGATGGTATTGCCGGTTTTTTGCCTGATAAAGCGGATGAAGTAATGCGCAAAAAATATGGCGATTGCAAAGGCATGGCAAATCTCACCAAAGAATTGCTGAAAGCAGAAGGTTTTGATGCAAGGCTTTGCTGGCTGGGCACCAATCATATTGCGTATGATTATTCAACGCCTTCGCTTGCTGTGGATAATCATATGATTTGTGCACTGATGTATAAAGGCAAAACATATTTTTTAGATGCAACAGAAAATTATCTCGCATTAAATAATTATGCAGAACGTATACAAGGCAGGCAGATATTGATTGAAGATGGCGATAAATATATTCTTACACATGTGCCTGAAGAAACATACACGCAAAATCTTGACTCAGAAAAAAGAGTGCTTACAATAAACGGCACTGATTTAAACGGAACCGTTAATCAAAGCTGGAAAGGCGAAGAGAAAGAATATATTTTGTACGAGTTGAACACAGTCAAGAAAGATAAATCGCAGGATGCATTGAAGCGGTATTTGGCAAATGGTAGTGCCGATTATAAAATAACCGATCTTAAAACATCAAGCCTTGACAGCATTGATGGCGATCTTACTGCAAGCTATTCAATGGTACACAGCAATGCTGTTACATCGTTTGGTAAAGATTATTATGTTGATCTTGATTTTAAAAAAGAGTTAAGCAGCAGTGATTTCGATACATCAAAGCGCAAGCTTGATTATTTGTTTCCTTACAAAACGCATATTGAACGTATAACCGAACTTACTGTTCCGGCAGGATATAAAATTAGTTCTGTGCCGCCGGATCTTTCCATCAGCAACAGCAACTATGATTTTAGTATCACATACAAACAACAACCGAATAAAGTTGTTTATCACAAAAGCATCATTCTTAAAAACACACATGTTGCCAAAGCAAATTTTAAGCAATGGAATGATGATATCGCAAAACTTACCGAAGCTTATAATCAACAATTAGTTTTAACCCAGCAATAATATGAGAACTAAATTTTTATTTATCGCAGCAATACTATGCATTGTAATAAATGCATCAGCGCAAAAAGATGAAGCTGAATACAAACAAAGATCACAGGATATTCAATCTGAGTTATGGAGCAATCCTGCAAAAGAGTTTGCAGTAAAAGCTATTCCTTCAACTATGGATAGCGAAAGTGCTGTAATTATTGCAACATCTTTTGATGTAGTGAACAGTGCTAAAATGAAAATGAAATTCGGTGCGCTTGGCTTTGGTTCTGTGCAACGCGTATTTTATCAAACAACATTTCACGAAAGAGTTAAGATAAACGATAAAGCCGCACTTGAAGATTATTCAACCATAGAATACCAGAAGAAGCTTGACAAATCAGTTTCTGTTGCTTTAATAAAAGTGTATAATAAAACAACAACATACATAGGTGCAAAAATTATTAAGCCCGACGGAAAAGAGATTGTTGTGAATACAGATGAAGAAGTGTTAACCAAAGATGAAACAAAAAATAAAGCAGGCAAGCTTGCTATTTCTGATCTGCAGGTTGGTGACATTCTTGATTATTATATACGCATAGAACAAATGCAGGAACTTAATTCTGACATGCAGGGCCCGTATACATTTTTTCTTGGCGGTGAATATCCTATTTTATACCAATCTATAAAATTGCAACTGGATGAAAAATCCGGTGTTGAATATATTACCGGCAATGGCGCGCCTGCAATGAAAGAAATGCGCGATGACGATGACAACATCATTCTTTTTTCAGAGCAGAGAAACCTGCCCAAAATTCAAAGCAGTTTATTTACTTCATCTTACAGGCAATATCCCTATATATCTATACAATACATGTTCATTACAAAAGGTGCAGATGCCAGCACGCATTTTAGTAAAGGTGAAGTAAAACATGGTTTTTTAAGTGACGCCTTGTTAGACCAGTTTCAGAAAATATTGCAAAGCAACGCAGTGCCAGTTAACTATTCGGCTTATATAAAAACAGCAAATTATTTTGGAGGTGAAAAACATTTGAAAGATCAGTCGCAGGATACACTTGTAAAAACTTTATACAATGCATGGCGGCTTACAACCTTCTGTGATTTTTCAACTACCAATATTGACATTACAAATGATAACAATTACGCACAGGCCAACAGCCTTATTTGCGCCATTAGTATGAGCCGTATGTTACGAACATTGGGTATCGATCATGAAATTGTGCTTTTGTGCCCGCGCAACTCAAACAAATTAAAAGATGTGATGAACCTTGGCGATTTTGAAGCAATGATCCATTTAAAAAATGGTAAAGATTATTGGCTGGCGTTTAATGATATTGTAACACAATTCAATGAAATACCTGCAAGATTCCAGGGAGAAGATGCACTTACATTCCGTCCCGATATGGATGCAAAAAATCTTGAGTACAATCCTATGGGTAAACAGAAAATTCCTGTGGCATCAGCTGATAAAAACACAGAAACAGAAAATATTAATGTTGCTTTCAATTCATCCAACATGCAGCAATTACAGATAGACAGGTCAACAACATTATCAGGTGCAACCAGGCATTACACACAAAAAGAATTATTAATGATGGAAGATATGCAGGCAGACCTTGCAACATCTGTAAATGAAAAAAAATTAACCGACAGGCTTGCTGATGATAAAAAACAACAGAAGCTTGTAACTGAATTCAGCGCTGCTTTCGCAAAAGAAAAAACAAACCAGAAATCTTATTTTGAAGATGAGATAAAAGAACAGTATGATCAATCAGCAAAAGATGTTAGTTCGTATGAAGTGAAAGATGCAGGCATGTTCAGTTCAAACTTTATGTATCATACCAATTTTACAATGGATAATTACGTAAAGAAAGCAGGCAACAATTATATAATTGAGGCAGGTAAGCTGTTAGGTTCTGTAACCAAGATTGAAGAGAAAGACCGCACAAGAACTTTAGATGTTTATATGCCTTATGCAAGAACATATACGTACAATATTTCGCTCGCTTTGCCCGCAGGTTATAAAGTAAAAGGCCTTGAAAATTTCAATAAGAATGTAAGCAACGAAACAGGCTCATTAACTTCAACTGCAACAGCAGATGCCGCCGCTGTACATATCACTATCAAACAGCAATTCCTTAAAAATTTTGAAGTAGCTGCAAGCTGGCCAAAGCTGCTTGAGTTAATGGATGGCTTATATGATGTAAGCAATCAAAAATTATTGTTTGAAAAAAGCAATTAAAAAATTTATAGCATATAGTGAGGTAAGCATTCATAAAGTTTATCGTTAATAACTGCAAAGCCTGCGCATATTTTTGTGCAGGCTTTATATTTTCCTGCGCTTAAATGAAGAAATTATTTTCGGTCGCTTATTGAAATCATTTTTTGTCTTCTCATAAAATTCAGCCAGATTATTTTATTTTCATTTTTAATTATGAAACCGGTGCTTCGCCAGATTACTGCCACGCCAGAGTATTCTTTTCTGGTAAGAAAAGATGTTGGTGGAAATATGATTAATAACTGGCATTATCATCCTGAAATCGAATTGCTTTTTATTCAAAGAAGCGTTGGCACATGGCTGATAGGCGATCATATCGGGTATTATAAAAGTGGTGATGTAGTATTGATCGGGCCAAACCTGCCGCATTGTTTCAGGCATGAATATGATTATGTGATGAAGCGTGATGAAACAGCTGGTGAAACCATTTGCATAAAGTTTCTGCCTGATGTTTTCGGAAACCAGTTTTTAAATCTTCCTGAATGTAAAGACATAAAAGATCTGTTTGCAAAAAGCTCACGCGCATTAAAACTAACAGGCAAAACAAAAGTTTGTGTAGCCAACGCTATCGAAAAAATTACAAACCTGCCTCATAGTAAAAAACTTATACAGGTTTTATCTATTCTTGAAACAATTGCAGAAAGCAAAGAATATAAACCACTTTCATCTAACGGATTTGTACAGGCATACGACCATAATGATCAGAACAGGATCAAAACTATTTTTGAGTACACTTTTAATCATTATGATGAAAAAATTTCAATTGATAAAGTAGCGTCACTTTTAAATATGACAAGGCAATCTTTTTGCCGGTATTTTAAAAGTAAAACCAAAAAGACTTATGTGCAGTTTTTGATGGAAGTAAGAATTGGACAGGCATGCAGGCTATTGGTTGAAGAAGAAAAAAATGTTGCTGAAATAAGTTATGCTTGTGGGTATAATAATATATCACACTTCAATCACCAGTTTAAATTTATTACTGGCAAAAAACCACTGGAGTATAAGAAAGATTATTTAAAAGAAACCTGATTATTATACTTCGTTGATCGTTTATTGAGAATTAATTTGAGTTATTTATTTTTCAATGACAGGCCAGTTATTTATCCAGTCTAATTTCTCTATAATCAGTTTAGACTTTCCGTTATCAAATGCATCATAACCGTGAAAGACAATGTAATCAATATTATTGAAAGTAGCTACCGAATTATGCCCAACTCCATACCAGTTCTTATCGCCTTCTGCAACAAGTGATCCACCACCAAGATTCATAGGCACCCCATCTTTATCCGCATACGGCCCTTCAATTTTATCGCTTCTTCCCACCATTATTTTATATGTAATTTTCTCACCGCGGCAACAATAATCAAACGATACAAACAGGTAATAATATTTATCCTTTTTAAAAATAAAAGGCGCTTCAATGGCGCCATCTCCCGGCACAGAATCAGGCAACACAGCATTGCGCGGACGTGCAGCAACTGTATACCATTGTTCAGGCTGCGCTACTGATTTTAAATCGTTGCTGAGCTTAACAAGCTTTATACCATGCCAGAAAGAACCAAATACCAGCCAGTGATTTCCCTGCTCATCATCTGCTTCATTCGGATCAATAGCATTCCACAAATCTCTGTTAGGCACTGATTGTATTATTTTTCCTTCATCTTCCCATTTATAATCTTTAGATGAAGTATTCAACGTTTTATTAATCGCCAGCCCAATAACAGAAGTATTTTTTGCAAATGCGCTTGCTGCATAATACATGTAGTACATGCTATTGTGATAGCTTATATCAGGGGCCCACATAAAACCTTTAAAACCAGGCAAGGCTTCTAATATCCATTGAGGTGATTTGTCAAAAACAGGATTTTCTTTTTTCCAGTTTTTCATATTTGTTGAACTCCACATACTAATGCCGGGACCTGTACAGAAAATATAATAGGTGCTGTCCTGCCGTATAATTACTGGGTCATGCACAGAAATATTGGTTTGTGACTGTGCATTGCTTTGAATAAAAATGAATGTTGCGAGTATAATGTACGAGCGTTTAAGCATAATGAATATCTTATAATGAATGAAAGATTATTCAGCAAAAGTTATTTTATAAGCTGCTGCATTTGTAGAAGGGTATGCAATTAATGGCTTAATGATAAGCGCATCATCATTCTGTTTCCATTTAATAACAACATTACTGCCGAGTAATTTTACAGAAGCAATCTTTCCGTTACCGGACGATGAAGACAATGCCTTTATACTTATTGCTTCTTTGGGAATACCCAATGTTATTGCATATACAATTTTTCCTTTTGTTGTAAAACGAATGTCTTTTGCAGTAAACGGAATTTTCTGATCAGCAAAAGAGCCGCTTGCAGATTGCGTAGGGCCTTCACCAAAAATTTTCCATGGGCGCGTACCGTAAATTGCTTCGCCATTTACATTAAGCCATTTGCCTGTGCCCAATAAAACATTTGTTTCTTCATCTGTAATTATGCCATCAGGTTTTGGGCCGATGTTCAGTAAAAGATTTCCGTTCTTACTTACAATATCAACTAAATTGGTTACAACATACTGCACGCTTTTAAATGTATTGCCTTGTGCATAGCCCCATGAATTATTTCCGATGGCATCATCGGTTTGCCATGCAGGGTTTCTTATACCACTCAACTTACCACGTTCAAGATCAAGCACAGCTGCATCATCAGGATAAGATTTGTTTTTATAATTCAACACAACACCTTTATTCCATTCAAGGCCTTTGTTATAGTAATATGCAGCAAAAGATTTTCGATAAGGCTCCATTTCTTTTTGTTCAATCCACCAATCGAACCAAAACAATTGCGGATGATATTTATCAACCAGTTCAATATCGCGCATCAGCCAGTCATTCATATATTCAGTGGATATAGGTGGCTTATTTCCGGTTGTATCCCACGCATCTTCAACGGTTGCTGGCCCATAAAAATCTGCATACGCAGAATCGTTTACATCAGAATTAAATGCACGCCCGCCATTCATAAACCACCAATGTTCTATACGATGTGATGATACGCCGAATATCAGTCCTTGTTTTTTTGCTGCTTCCGCTATCTCACCAACAACATCTCTGTGCGGACTCATATTCACTGCATTCCATTTTGAAAGTGCTGTGTTATACATAGCAAAACCATCATGATGTTCAGCAACGGGCACAACATATTTTGCTCCTGCTTTTTTAAACAATGCAACCCACTTATCTGCATTAAATTTTTCTGCTTTGAACATTGGTATAAAATTTTTATAACCGAATGTATCTTCTGTGCCATATGTTTCAATATGATGCTTGTATTCTTTAGAATCTTTCTGATACATTTTTCGCGGATACCATTCGCTGCCAAATGCTGGCACTGAATAAACGCCCCAGTGAATAAAGATGCCAAACTTTGCATCGCGAAACCAATCAGGCACTTTGTATGTTTCCAGCGATTGCCATGTTGCCTGGTATTTTGATTGCTGTGCATGAAGACTCAATATAAAAAGAGCAATACATACAAGAATTAATAAGGCGCTTTTTTTTCATGTTGGTGATTGTTTAATTATGATTTGTATAATCATATTTTAAGGAAGTGATTTTACATGCGTATAAATCTCTGCAAAAAAATTATAGTTTTCGTATATACAAAGCTTTCACATCAATAATTGTGTGCTTATCACCATGGCAAAGTTGAAAGCCAATATTTCCATCACTAAAACCGGCTTCATGAATCGTATTAATTGTTTTCACTCCATTAAGCCAGGCCTGTATGTGATGGCCTTTTGCAATAATGTAATAATGATTCCAGTCATTTGCTTTCACTAATTTATCTGCAGCAGCTTTTGGATATTGCTGCACCATGCCGGCTCTTTTTTCTTCCCACAAACAACCCCAATAACCCGGCCCCATATCTGCCTGGTAACCGGGAACACTATCAGTATTTGCCGGGTGAATTCGAATACATACTCCTGAGTTAGCTTCTCTCCCGCTCATGCGTATCAATACATTCAATTCATAATCTTCATACACTGTTTTTGTATAGGCGTAATTATGATGCCTGCCGCCGTTATAATCACCGTTCAAAACACCGCTATTCCATTGCCAGTAAGGCTTTTCAGCGATCCAATTGTTTGAATCCGCAAGCAAATTCACTCAGCCTTTGCCTACAGGTTTATCATCAGCCATCTTTCCATTTTTCGGTAAAGTATTTTTTAATGATGTTGTATCAATTCCATTTGAAATTTCTGATTTATGTGTGCTGCTGCAATTATTTAAACTCAATAATATTGTTGCACATAATGCAGGTATTAATAAGCTTTTTTTCATAAATAATTATTTAAAGTATTAATGCCGATCAATCTTTAAACAACATCGGCGTAAAGAAAGCAAGGTATCTTCTTGTAAAGACAAATGAATGTGCACCGGGTAATTCTTTGTATTGGTATTTTATACCATACTGATCAAACATTTTTAATGTTGCCCTGCAATTAACAGCCGTTAAACTATCTGCCTCGCCTTTGCCGATATAAAATAATTTCCATTGATTGATGGCAGGATTCTTTAGCACATTGCTGTATGCAGAATCAAATGCTTTGATAGAGTTTGGAAAATAACCCGTTCCCATCGGGCACACATAACCAAACATTTCAGGATGCCATAATGCAAGATTTAATGTTTGAACACCACCCATAGAAAATCCTGCAATGGCACGGTCTTCTCTTTTATTTGATACGTTATATGTTTTCTCAATGAATGGAACAATGTCTTGCAAAAAGTCTTTACAGAAAGGATCCTGGTCTGGCCCTGTTCCCATAAAAACACCTTGCACCGGCGTGTGACCGGAAGGCATAACAACGATCATGTTCTTCAATTTTCCCTGAGCATATAAATTGTCAAGAATCAAGTTTGCTTTTGCAGCGCCTGTCCATGAAATATCATTATCGCCGCCGCCATGCAATAAATATAGCACAGGCAATTTGCCTTTTATATTTTCATAATTTGGCGGCAAATACACGTGCAGCCTGCGTTCTGCGTTCAATGAGTTTGAATGATACAATACACTTTCCACTCTTCCATGCGGTACATTCTTCAAAGCAAAGAAATCTGTTTCTTCACCGGGCATGATAAAATAATTGAATAAACCATTTGGATTTTCTTTAAACTCTGCACTCTTATTATCTAATGTATTCACACCATCAATAGTAAAATTGTATGTGTAAGAATCAACAGGAATGGGATCGGTTGTGTAAGTCCAGACACCATTATCCAGTTTGGTTAAATGAGCTGGTGGCTTGCCCAAAGTAAAGTCGCCACCAACAGTTACTTCAGTTGCTTTGGGTGCATAGATGCTGAATGTAACATGATGATCATTGCTTATCCTGATTGTCTGCAACGTGTCGTTGATAGTTGGTGCGCGTTGTTGCGGCTGTGCATTACAATAATTAATTATGGTGAATAGTATTGTTGTAAAGAGCAGTGTGATTTTTTTCATTGGTGTTATTTTTATTTATGTTGAATATTGTTTTGAATCACAAAGGCACAAAGGCGCTAAGCTTTGCGTTTCTTTGTGGTCTTTGTGGTCTTTGTGACTTCGTGGTTTTATTTGCTGAATAGCATTATTGTAGTACAAGGGAGTGACACAACCGTGATGCCATGAAATACTACAGCCGGTTATATAAAAATTTGCTTATTTAAAAATGCGTTGCGAGAACAAATACAAATCATTCGTCCAAACCTGTATGTTATGCTCGCCGGGAATTACTTCCCATATATGCGGAACATTGTTTTGTTTGAGATAGCGGTGCAGGTTTTGACCAATGCTTATCAATCCGTCTTTATCACCTGACGATAAATAAATCAGCTTCATTTGTTTTGCGGTTGCAGCAGGATCAGGAACAAGTTCGTCAGGTTTTTTTGTATCCGGCGCAGATGAAAATCCGCCCACATATGCAAACACATTCATGTGTTGCAAACCAAAATTTAAAGCTTGACCTCCGCCCATTGAAAAGCCTGCAATGGCTCGGCTTTCACGATTTTTGATAACAGCATAATGCGACTCAACAAAAGGTATTACATCATTCAACAGATCATTTTCAAAATTGGCAAATGCAGCAACTTTTTCCGGTGAGAAAATATTGCCGGTGTCTTCATCATGCGCCATTGCACGGCCGTTTGGAAATACAACGATCATAGGAACAATTTTTCCATCAGCATATAAATTATCAAGTATAACATTTGGCTCAGAATATTTATACCATTCCTTTTCATTGCCGCCAATGCCATGCAATAAATACAGCACAGGGTATTTTTTTGAAGCATCATAACCCGGTGGTGTATACACAAGCAACCGGCGCGTTATGCCAACAGTTGTTGAATGATATGTTACCGAATCTGTTTTGCCGCGTTGTATGTTATCACGTTTTTGATCGAAGCCAACAGGTGCATGCTGCAACATAGCTGTATCATCTGCAGTTAACACAACAGGTTGTTGCTGGCGCGGTGGCTGCGCTGTAACCGCTACACTAAACCAAATAAGTATTGCACTTATCAATGTCTTTAATACACTCGCTTTTTTAGTGTTTAATTTTTTCATGATTGTCATTTTATAATAGTAGAGCCTGTTGTATTTTCAACAGCATTCTTAGTTATCGCATTCTTATGATTTATTGCTTATAAAAACGCTTTGCATTTTTATATTTATGTTACGGGCAGATGTATTGCATGGCATCACGGTTGCGTCGCACACTGCAACTGTATACCTTTATTCATCGTTGGTTTCAAACAGTGTTTATAACCGGTGCTTATTTAATAAACTTTATTCTTTTACTTACTGCTGCTGTCCATTCAATTGCCATTAACTCATGGCCTGCAGGCATCGGATGAATGCCATCCCATATCCAATAATCAGCGGGCGCTTTTGATACTGCTTTATCAAATGCATTTTGAAATGGTACATAAACTGCATTAAACTCAGCAGCTAATTTTTTGCACGACGGGCTGCCGCTTTTTTATTTCAGTTAAATACACATCATATTTATCTTTTACTTTTCCAACCGGTAAAATAAAAGGTTCGCAAAGCACCAGCACAACATTGGGCAATTGTTGTTTTGTTTGTTGCAGAAGTGTTCTGTATTCCTGCTCGTAAGCATCAGCAGAAAAATTATTATCGCCATTTATAAAAGCTGATGTGTCGTTGATGCCGATAAGAATGCTTAGCACATCAGGCTTTAAATCTATTGCATCAGTTTGCCAGCGCGCTGCAAGGTCTGTAACCTTATTGCCACTGATACCGCGATTATAAAAATGAAAATGCTTCTGCGGAAAATCTTACCAAAGCTTACTTGCAATAATGTATTGATAGCCATGCCCCATTACATGATTCCAGTCATTATCGCGCGTTCTGTTGCCATCTGTAATTGAATCTCCCTGGAATAAAAAAGTGAAATTTTCGCCTGCATTATTTTCATCTTTATCAGCGGCATATATTATTTGAGGAACACTTATAGCTAATGCGCCTGACGCTGCAAAATTTTTTATAAACGTTCTTCTTGTTTTTGTTTGATGATTCATGCAGTTTGAATTTATATCAATCAATTTTTGTACAGAAGGTAATGTCAAAAATTATAATTGTAAAAAATACAGTTTAATATTATTAACTGTATTAACACGGCATAATAGAAATCAAGAATGGTTAAAATAATATCATCAACCAACTAAAACTTACAGGCAATTACTTTGCACTTAACCTCAATAACACTGAGCCATGTGCATTAATATTTTGCTTGTATTGTTTACTAAAAGAGCCAATATCTGCTTTCTTCCAAAGATCACGCACAGTAATTTTTCCTGTTAATCCAAGTGAGGTAAAATCAACTGCAACATCATGCACTGAATCTGCAATATTGAATAAGCCAACATACAGGTCTTTACTGTTTTCAACGTGTGAATACCAAACCATGCTGCCATCTTTTTTATACAACTGCTTTGGGTTTTCTCCATGTTGATTAACAGCAATCACTTCATCATTGGTAAATAGTTTTAATTCAAGCGGCCTGTTCTCGGGCTGGTTGCCGCCAAGCATTAACGGCGAACGATAGATACACCAGAAATTCATGTGCGTATATATTTCATCTTCTGTAAAACGGCTGTAACGTTCAGGCCCAACAGGGCCGCGTTTGGAAAGTTTTCCAATCTGTATCATATCGCAATCAGGCCAATGTCCGGGGCCACCAACACCTTCCCAGGTTTTGGCATAATCAAACATTTTTAAAACCTGTGACCAGTTATCCCAGAAATCATCAGCCATACGCCACATGTTTGAATATTCTTTTACATGCGCTGCATATTCAATATGTGTATCTCCTGGTGAAAGGCTAAGTACAATTGGCCTTCCACATTGATCAATTGCTTTTTTATAGCCTTCTATTTCTGCTTTGTGATAGGGACGTGCAATGTCATCCACTTTTATAAAATCAACACCCCACGATGCATATAAATT
>Ga0206973_1006_pt1 | contig 66239 bp, 44 predicted proteins | sample Alteio_BWOrgHeat_83_FD_152927 | JGI IMG/M metagenome (GOLD analysis project Ga0206973, IMG submission 152927) | Enriched cells from forest soil in Barre Woods Harvard Forest LTER site, Petersham, Massachusetts, United States -... | ecosystem: Environmental > Terrestrial > Soil > Temperate forest >...
AGCTTTCGTCATGCCTAAAAAAGCACCGCGGCCATCCGGTGGCGTACCGGTTAAATGGTAAGCATCTGCGGCCATCCCTGTTCCTACAATCTCCGCAAAAATTGTTGCATTTCGTTTAATGGCATGTTCATATTCTTCCAGTATTAATGCAGCACCGCCTTCGCCCACAACAAAACCATCTCTCTCTTTATCAAAAGGCCGCGAGGCAGCCTGTGGGTCATCATTCCGTTTTGATAAGGCCTGTGCAGCACTGAAGCCACCTACACTTGAAGGTGTTATTCCTGCTTCAGACCCACCGGCAATCATCAAAATTGATTTTCCTATGCGTATGGTATCAAAAGCATTAATGATTGCCTGGTTTGAAGAAGCGCACGCAGATACCGGGCAATAATTCGGACCAAACAATTGATAACGGATGGAAATTACACCGGCTGCTATATCTTCTATTTTTTTGGGAACGAAAAATGGCGAGAACCTTGGTATTCCATCTCCACGATAGAATTCGGCAGCCTGTTCTTCAAAAGTGCTTATACCGCCATTTCCTGAGGCCCATATCACACCCATGTCGGCACGTTCTTCATCAGAAAAAACAGTGAAATCTATATTGCCGCTTGCTACTGCTTCTTCTGTTGCAGCCACTGCGTATTGAGAAAACAGGTCGTATTTACGGAGATCTTTTTTATCAAAATACTTTTCACCATTGAAATTTTTTACTTCGCAGGCAAACCTTGTCTTAAATTTTGTTGCGTCAAACTTTGTGATGGGTGCTGCAGCGCTTTTACCGGCTACTAAATTTTCCCATGAATCTTTAAGCGAATTACCAAGCGGCGTTACGGCACCGATGCCTGTTATAACTACTCTTCTCATGAAAATTTAATTTGAATTCATTATGGCTTATCAAGATTGTCGTTTATAATCGGGCTTTTTATTTGCCAATTGTAAACTGGCCTATAGAATTGTTTGATCAATCAGGTAATAAAAAAAACAAATATCAAAATAACTTTAGAAACCACAAATTTACTGTAGTTAATTTGATGTAATGCAATAAAAAAACCGCCAATGATGTTGGCGGTTTTTTCTTATATCTTTTTTAATTATGGATTTGACCCATTATTGTTGCTATCATTATTCAACGATAGCGGATAACCGTATGTACCATCATAACCAGGATAAACACCTTCAAGCCTTACTGTACCATTTGCACTGCTGAGAATGCTGTTAAGGTCTTCTACAGAATTTACATCTTGTCCATCAACACTTGTAATAATAAATCCTTCCTGTATACGTGTATTCTTCAATAAGCCGTTTCCAAGTTTCTGTACCTGCACACCTCCTGTAACATCATTCTTTTTTGCCGTTGCTTTATCAATGGTAACCAAAGTGCCGCCAAGCTGGTCAGTTACAGTTTCAGATTTAACCACTTCATAATTGCCGGACTTATTTTTCAGGGTTAAGCTGGTTGTATTTTCTTTTCCGTTTCTTATATATGTTACAGAAATTTTATCACCGGGTTTATAACTTGCTACCTGTTCCTGCAATTCTGAACTGCTGTTGATCTCAGTATTATTTATTTTAGTTATGAAATCGCCTTTTTCTATGCCGGCAGATTTTGCTGCACCGTCTGTAGCAACACCGGTTACATATATTCCGGGTCCGTCTTTAATGCCCATTGCTTTTTTCTGTTCATCTGACGCACCATCGGGTATGTAATTGATGCCTATATAACCTCTTTGTACTGCACCGAATTTAATAAGATCGTTCACCGCCTTCTTTACAATGTTTACAGGAATTGCGTATGAATACCCTGCATATGAACCTGTTGGCGAAGCAATAGCTGAATTAATGCCTATCAACTGGCCTTCTGTGTTTATCAATGCACCACCACTGTTACCCGGGTTAACAGCAGCATCTGTTTGAATAAAAGATTCAATAGCACGATCACTTTTATTTATGCCGATGCTTCTTGACTTAGCGCTTACTATACCTGCAGTAACTGTAACATCAAGGTTAAGCGGATAACCAACAGCTAATACCCATTGGCCAAGCTTAACATCATCACTGTTACCAAACATCATGTAAGGAAGATTAGTGGCATCAATTTTAATTACTGCCAGATCAGTATTCGGATCAGCCCCAACTACAGTTGCCTTGTAAGACTTACGATCACTGAGCGTAACATTTATATCACTCGCTCCATCAATTACGTGATTATTGGTGATGATATAACCATCGGCAGTAGTAATTACACCACTTCCGCTTGCCTGCTGGTCAGGCATTGAACGCGGACCGCCAAAGAATTGAAAGAAAGGATCATCATCTCCAAACATATCGCCGAAAGGAGACCTGCTTTTATTAGAAACAGTTGAACCTTTGATCTTGGTCTTTATATGAACAACTGCCGGAGTTGCAGATGTAGCAGCAGCAGTAAAATCCGGAATACCGGAAGGGGCATCTTTATCAAAAAAGCCCGCATAATTCACAGGTAATTTTCCATCGTTCTGAATTGTTACAGTTTGTTTACGCAACCAGGTGCCATAACCCCAAACGCTCAGCAATGAAGTTGCAATGCTGATGGCAACAATCAGGAAAACATTTTTTAATTTCATCTCTATAAAATTTTTGAATTAAAGTCTAAAGACGCTAACAAGCGTGCCATTGTGATAGCAAAGTAACAAACCTGTTTAAACGTCAGCTCATAACAAAAAACCATTTAACAAAGATTTGACGAAGGTTATCGTAGCTCTGAAATTATTACATAACTACAACCACTCTTCTAAGTTAATACGTATATCTGAAACCGAAGTATATGCAAAACAATTATTACAAATTTATTACGCACTGGCAAATTAAAGCGCCTTTAAATGATGTGTGGTTTGCCATATATGAATCTGCTGAATGGCCTGCATGGTGGAAGGGTGTACAAGCTGTAGAAATTATAAAAGAAAATGATGCCGGTGGCATTAACGGTGTACGCAGGTACACATGGAAAAGTGCTTTGCCTTATACGTTATCATTCAATATGCAGCTTACTGAAAAAGAAGATTTCAGCCTTTTAAAAGGTATTGCATTTGGTGAGCTGGAAGGCGATGGCACCTGGCATTTTAGTTATGATAACGGTACAACAAAAGTGCAATACAACTGGAACGTAAAAACCAATAAAGCCTGGATGAATTACCTGTCTTTTATTCTAAAGCCTTTGTTCAAACTGAACCATGATGTAGTGATGAAATGGGGCGCCGAATGCCTTGCAAAAAAACTAAATGCTGAGTTGATAAGCGTTTAATATTTTACTGAACGGCTTAGCTCGCGCTTGATGTCTTTTTCTTTTATTGATTCACGTTTATCGTGTGTTTTTTTGCCTCTTGCCAAACCAATCTCAACCTTTACAAAGTTCTTCTCGTTGAAGAAAAGACGCAACGGTATAAGCGTAAAACCTTTTTCTTTCATCTTCGTCTGCAGGCGTTTCAGTTCTCTTTGCGTAAGCAGCAATTTTCTGTCGTGAACTGCAATATGATTATTTACAGTGCCTAATTTATATTCAGCGATATATAAGCCGCGCAGCCACAATTCATTCTTATCAAACAAACAAAAAGCATCATTAAAGCTAACCTTACTTTCCCTTATTGATTTTATTTCTGTGCCAAGCAATACAATTCCCGCCACATATTTATCTTCTATCTGGTAATGAAAATAAGCCTGCCTGTTGTTCATTTCTTTTGCCATATATCTTGTTTCAAAGTTCCATAGTTCCAAAGTTCCATTGAATATTTTTCAACTCTGAAACTTTTGAAACGCTGAAACTTCTAAACTGTATCAATGCTGTAATAAAGTGATAAGTGTGGTGAGTTTGTTTTTTAAAACTTTACGGTCAACAATAAAATCGAGAAAGCCATGCTCCAGTAAAAAATTCGCTGCGCTGAAAACCTTCGGGCAAATCTTTTTTAATGGTTTCTTTAATCACGCGCGGGCCTGCGAAACCAATTAATGCTCCGGGCTCTGCAATATTAAAATCGCCGAGCATGCCAAAGCTTGCGGAAATACCACCAAAAGTAGGATCGGTTAACAGGGAAATATATGGTAATCCTGCATCACTCAGCTGTGAGAGTTTGCCACTTGTTTTTGCAAGCTGCATTAAACTGAAAGCGCTTTCCATCATACGCGCACCACCGCTTTTGCTTATTACAAGAAAAGGCAATTTATTTTGAATGCAATAATCTACAGCGCGACTAAATTTTTCACCCATCACACTTCCGAGAGAACCACCTATAAATTCAAAATCCATACAGGCAATAACTATTTCAGCATTGCTCATTTCCCCCACTGCTACACGCATACTGTCTTTAAGATCTGTTTTGGCGTGAATTTCATCCAGCCTTTTCTGGTAAGGTTTAAGATCGGTAAAGCCGAGAAAATCTATGCTTTCAATGTTATCAAACAGTTCTGTGTATTTGTTATTTTCAAACAGTATTTCAAAATAATCTTCGCTGCCAATGCGGTGATGATAATTGCATTTAGGGCATACGTATAAATTCTCTTTTAATTCGCTGGTGGTGCAGATATAGTGGCACTCAGGGCATTTGCTCCACAAGCCCTCAGGCATTTCTCTTTTTTCAGAAGTTGTAGTAGTAATGCCTTTGCGTAACCGTTTATACCACTTTGCTTTTGAATCTCCACTTCCCGCAATTTCTTTCGACGAATTTTCACCGGAAAGCGATTCGCTTAATTCATCTTCTTGTTCTGCCATAAATCATCAATAAGAGTAAAAATGGCGAACGGCTTATAATACAATAAGCTGTCCGCCATGCAATTTATGTTTTTTAACTAAGCAATGGTAATGCTTTCATCAAGGTAAACATCAATAATTTGCTGCAGCATATCAATACCTTCATTCATCGGGCGCTGGAAAGCTTTACGGCCAAGAATTAAACCCATGCCTCCTGCGCGCTTGTTTATAACAGCTGTAGTAACTGCATCTGCAAGATCAGATGCACCTTTACTTTCACCGCCGGAGTTTATCAACCCAACCCTGCCTGAATAGCAATTTAATGCCTGGTAACGGCAAAGGTCGATAGGATGATCCGTAGTTAATTTAGAATATACCAACGGGCTCGTTTTGCCAAATTTTACGGCATTATAACCACCGTTGTTGGTAGGTAATTTTTGTTTGATGATGTCTGCCTGTATAGTTACACCCAAATGGTTTGCCTGACCGGTAAGATCGGCAGAAGTATGATAATCCACGCCATCAACTTTGAAAGCATTGTTTCTTGTATAACACCAGAGAATGGTCATCATGCCCAACTCATGTGCATATTCAAATGCTTCTGCAATCTCTTTTAATTGTTTGCGGCTTTCTTCGCTTCCCCAATAAATAGTAGCACCAATGCCAACGGCACCCATATTCCACGCACTTTTAACGGTGCCGAATAAAGTCTGGTCGTATGTATTCGGGTAGCTTAAAAATTCGTTGTGGTTTATCTTAACTATGAAAGGAATTTTATGCGCATACTTGCGGCTCATTATTCCCAACACACCAAATGTAGATGCAACGCCATTACAGCCTGCTTCTATGGCAAGCTTAATAATATTTTCAGGATCAAAATAAACAGGGTTGATTGCAAATGAGGCGCCGGCGCTGTGTTCAATGCCCTGGTCAACAGGAAAAATGTTGCAATAGCCGCTATTTGCCAAACGGCCGCTGCCCAACAATTGCTGCATGCTGCGCAATACCTGGTTGCTGCGGTTGCTTTCTTTCCAGACTCTGTCTAAATGATCCGGCCCGGGAAGATGAAGCGTTGATTTATCAATCGCGGGTGTATTATAATTTAAAAAGTATTCGGCTTTATCGCCAAGCAGTTCTGTTATTTTGGAGTTTGCCATGTAAATTATTTAGAGGTAATAAATGAAAATGTATATAGTACACTTTAAACAGGGCAGCAAATATAGGCAGTAAATTTTTAAACATTTTTTATCTGCAAAAAATTGATGCTGCCAATATAATTAAGAGGCATTTTAAAACAAGAGTGTGCGTTTCGCCGCAACATTTTTTGTTTTAATCGAATTTGTATCTTTTGCATGCAGCACAAGTATAAAGTTTGTATTCATATTCCAATATTAAATGTGAACTATGAGGCATAAACTATTACTTTTTGCCATTTTACTTTCCCTGTTCGCACATTCATCCGCACAAAATAATGGTTCAATAAAAGGTGTACTGAGAGACAGCACTGAACACAGAACACTTAAACAGGCAACTGTAAGCATATTGCACAGCAAAGATTCATCAGTAGCTACTCAAGCTGTATCAGATAATACCGGCAGCTTTAATATCATCAATATCCCCGAAGGAAAATATATTTTAAAGCTGAGTTATACAGGATATGAAACACGCTTCAGCAATTTCAATATTGATAGCACAAACAAAACATTGAATGCGGGAATTATTTATTTGTACATGAGCGCACATGAACTGCAGGATGTGGTAGTACAAACTTCACCCATAACTATAAAAAAAGATACGTTTGAATACAATGCCAATGCCTTTGCAACAAAACCCAATGCTACTGCAGAAGACCTGCTCCAAAAATTACCGGGTGTGGATGTTGATAACAGCGGTAATGTAAAAGCGCAGGGAGAAACCGTACAGCGTGTATTGGTAAATGGTAAAAGGTTTTTTGGTGATGATCCTAAAACAGCCACACAAAATTTACCTGCAGATGTAATTGATAAAATACAGGTGTTCGATGACCAGAGCGATCAAAGCGCATTCACCGGTTTTGATGATGGCAACCGCGTAAAAACAATCAACATCATCACCAAAAAGAATTCAGGCTATTTTGGAAAGTTTGTGGCAGGCGCGGGTGATAAAGATTTATACAACGTAGCGGCAAGTGCAAATAGTTTTAAAGGCGATCAGCAGATAAGTTTTATCGGCCAGTTAAATAACACCAACAAACAGAATTTTACAGTGCAGGATATATTCGGTTCAGGTGGAGGTGGTGGTTCCCGTAGCGGCGGTAGCAGCAAAAGTGGCGGCAGCGGCAATTTTCGCGGAGGCGGTGGCGGTGGTTCTCAAATGCAGCAATTACAAAGCCTGAGTGCAAACAGCAATAACAACAATGGCATTGTAACCACGAGCGCTGCGGGTTTAAATTACCGTGATGTTTGGGGAAAGAATACCAATGTTTCAGGAAGCTATTTCTACAATAACCTTTTAACGTCAAAAGATCAGAAAACAAACACCGAAAACTTTATTCCGAATGACAGTTCTATATTTAAAAACCAGGATCAGTCTTCATTAAGAAGAAGCGTTAATCAGCGCATAAACCTGAATATTGAAACACAATTTGATTCATCAAATTCATTGATCATCCGCCCGAATGTTTCTTACCAGGAAACCACCGCTTCATCAAACACAATTACAAATACAACAAAGGGAGAATCTGTTCCGCTTAATAATTCCAACGCAAATGCAGACAGTTATAATGCGGGTTACAATGGCAATATTGATATGCTTTTCCGTCATAAGTTTCATAAAAAAGGAAGAACGTTTTCTTTGGATGTAAATGGAAGCGGCAGTTCAAATAACGGCAACGGCGATAATTATTCATTAACTGATTATATAAACGATGGCGTTGATTCCGTCAATAAAATAAACCAGCATTACACTTCAAACTCAAAGGCATCGGGCATAAACACTACAGCAGCTTACACTGAACCTGTTGGCCTGCATTCCCAGCTTCAGTTTGATTATAATTACAACTACAACAAAAACACTACGGATAAAATAACATACGACTTTGATTCTGCAACACAGAAGTTCACATCAATTGATTCTTTGCTTACCAATAATTATGAGAACACTTATATATCGAACAGGGTTACGCTGAATTACCTCTATCAAAAAGATAAAGTGAATTTTAGTATAGGCAATGGTGTTCAATTCGGCGATCTTACCAGCATCAACAATACAAAAGACCTTACGCTGACGCAGCATTACACAAACTTATATCCTACGGCAAATTTTACATACAGGTTTACGAAAAGTTCTAACCTGCGTTTTAATTATTCCGGCAGAACCAATCAGCCAAGTGTTTACCAGTTGCAACCTGTGATTGACAACAGTGATCCGTTGAATGTACAAATTGGTAATCCAACGCTTAAACAATCATTCACACATTCGTTCAGGGCTTTGTATAATATGTTTGACGTTACGCATTTCAGAAACATTTTTGCAACGGTTAATGCAAGCTTTATTCAAAACAATATTGTAAGCGCTGTGAGAGCAGATCCAAATACAGGTGCAGACACGATCACCTATGTTAACCTCAACGGCGCATATAATATTTCTGCTTTTTTTAATTATGGATTTCCGTTAAAGAAGCCCAAATCAAACTTAAACTTTACAACAAACTTTACTGATAACAGGAGTGTAAGTTTAATAAATAAAGAAGTGAATTATACCGATAATTATACCATTGGTGAAACAGCAAAATTTACAACGAATCTTAAGAAGAATTTCGATATGAATTTTTCTGCAACGCCAACATACAATATAGCCCGTTATTCCGTACAACCAGATCAGAATGAAAATTATTTTTCTCAGATATTAAGCGTAAGCGCAACATATTATTCAGCTTCAGGATGGATACTGGAAAGCGATTTTAATTACACTGCGTATGAAGGCCGTGCGGAAGGTTATAACACTTCTGTGCCTTTATTGAATGCAGCAGTTGCAAAACAGTTTCTTAAAAACAAAAGAGGGGAATTAAGGTTTAGTGTGTTTGACCTGTTGAATCAAAATGTAAGCATTACAAGAAACGTTACTGAAAATTATATACAGGATGTGCAGACAAAAGTTTTAACGCGTTACTTCATGTTAACCTTTACGTATAACCTGCGCAGTTTTTCAGGCCAGCAAAAACAAATGCCCTCATTCAATAAACGTGATGGCGATATGCCGCCGCCAATGATGCCTCCGCCAGGTGGTAGTAATGATGGCAACAATACACCTCCGCCACCGGGTGCGGGCGGTCCGCCACCACAGCCGTAGTTGCCCCCATCCCCTAAGGGGAGAAAAGGGTTCTTTATTCCTTTACAAACTGTTTTGTCGGGCAGGGAACAGGTAAAGCGGTTGTGGTTTGCTATTGCTTTATCAACGATTAAGAATAAAAACGCACGCTCCCGCACGTCCTTTAGCTTTGTTTTCATAATAGTTCATAGATACTACTACTATTATTACTTTTTCTTTTTTGGTTCTTTTTTCTTTTAAAAATGCACATTAAGTTGTGAATAAACTAACCGGCAGCAAGGGCTCATTAACCGTTCGTCAAAGCTTTTTAATGCTTAAGACATGATAAAATCCCCTGCTGCTTTTTCCCTTAGTGTTCATATAGCAATTAGGGTTTTAATACCCATTATTAAGGACTATGAACGATGGGGCAAAATGGTTAGTTGACTTTAAAAAAATCACTGTAAAACTATGAAAGAAAGCAAACAGTTTTTTATTGGAATGGATGTATCCAAATTATGGTTTGATGTGTCATTAATGATTGTAATTAATTATCAAAAGCAAGCCATCCTAACCCAGCGGTTTAATAACACCATACAAGGTCTTCAGCAGCTGCATCAATGGCTTCAACAACACCAGGTATGTTTTAATGAAAACAGTATGATAGTAATAGAAAATACTGGCGTATATCACCGGCTTATCTGGCAATATTGCAGTACACATAATTTACCCTTACACATAGGAAATGCAGCAGCAATAAAATGGAGCCTTGGTATTACACGCGGTAAAAACGATAAAATAGACAGTCAGCGTTTATGCATGTATGCTGCAAGACAGGCAGATGAGCTGAAAGCCACGCCTGCGCTTGATCCTGTATTTATGCAGCTTAAAGATCTGATGACATCCAGAACCCGTTTGGTAAAGCAATTGCATAGTATTAAAACTTATCTTAAAGAGTTACACAGTGGCCCTGAAACAAGCCTGCTTACAATTATAGAACAAAGCCATAAGCAAGCCATTGAAGGCATTAAAAAATCTATTCATAAAATTGAAGAACATATTGCCGATACTATTGCAAACAATGCAGGCATAAAAAGAAACTATGAGCTGTTGCTTACGGTGCCGGGTATAGGTCGCTTTACTGCTGTATATCTTATATGCTGCACCAATAATTTTGCTGCTAAGCATACAGGTAAACAATTAGCCAGTTATGCCGGTGTAGTGCCGTTCGATCATACCAGCGGTACAAGCATAAAAGGAAAAAACAGGGTGCATAAAATGGCAAATAAAGATTTGAAAAAGATGTTGCATCTGTGTGCACTTACTGCCATAAAATATTATCCGGAATTTACTGAGTACTTTAATCGAAAGAAGGCAGAAGGCAAAAATGGAATGAGTGTATTAAATGCTATTAGAAATAAACTTATATTACGTGCAGTGGCTGTTGTGAATAAACAAACGTCCTATGTGGATTATACAAAGCAGGTCGCTTAAATTGATTTGATTTTTTTATTTTTTTTCCATAGCAATCATTTCCGCGAAGGCGGAAATCTCATCATCAACCGCTCAAAGCTTTTAATAATGAGATGCTCAATCAAGTTGAGCAGGACGGGCAAGTGGTTGTGATTTATACTTAAAGGCTTAAGTTTTTTAGAATTAATCAACCAGACTGCGAGTCTTTCCCACGACCTGTCCCGCTATTCGGGAAAGTGGGAATCTCATAATAAAGCTTTAAATAATTCTATTACTCTTTCACAAACTGCTTTGTAACCACTTCATCATTTGTTTCAATCTTCAGCAGATAATTACCTGCATATAATGAAGAAATGTTAAGATCATATGAAGAGTTCATAGCTGATAGTTCATGGCTCATGACTATGTTACCATTAAAATCAATGATAATAAGTTTTGTGTATTGTATTGATGATAAACCTTCCACATGCAATACATTTTGTGCAGGATTTGGATAGATGGAAATAGTATTTAATGTTGTTGCCTGCGCATTATTGTGTGTTTGTATGTGGTGTTTGATCTTTTGAACGATGATTTGTTTTTGGCTTTTATCATCATTGAGATACCGGGCAAAAGCAAAATTATTGGTATAAGTTCCGCCGGCAAGTAAAATTTTTCCATCATTTTGCAGTAGCGCGTCGGTGCAATACAACATAATTTTTGAACTTGTTGTGGTGCTGCCTTCTGTTCCAAAAGATGTATCAATATCGCCGGCTGGCAGGTAACGAACTATTTGAAAACTTGGATCATCCAGGCTTGGGTTTAAGGTGCCTGCTGCAACTATTTTCCCATCATTTTGAATCAGCAGTTTGTCCACTTCTGCATCTTCCTCAAATTGAGTTAATACTACTCCGTCTTTTCCAAAAGAAGAATCAACCACTCCTTTGTTTGTAAAACGCACTAATTTCATGGGGCCGGGTGCCTCAAAAGCGCCCTGGTAACCACCCGTTACAATGCTTCCATCTTTTTGAATGGCTATCGTTTTTAATTCATCGCTGTATTCTGCCTCTTTTGCTATGCCCGATGTTCCAAAGCTGCTTTCAGTAAGGCCATTTGGCAAATATCTTAATACCATAAATTTTGAATCAGTAAGGTAATCGTATGTGCCGCCTACTAAAATTTTGCCATCGTTTTGAAGGATAATATTTGAAATGAGTACATCGTCAAGATTTGTAAAAACTGTTCCACCAGTGCCAAATTCCTTATCAATGCTGCCGTCATTATTAAATCTTGTTATAAAAGCCTGTTGCGAAGCGCCTTTTCCTTTATCATCAGTGCCTGCTACAAGAATTTTTCCATCCGTTTGCAGTACCATATCCTGTGTATAAGCATTCACTTCTTCTTCTATACTATAATCAACAAGCCCATTTATTCCAAAAGACAGATCAAGGCTGCCATCCGTATTGTAACGTGCCAAAGCAATATGGCGGTATGGTATATCGTAAACCAAACCGCCGGCAATTATTTTGCCATCCGGCTGCACAGCAACTGAATTATTATAACCTCCTCCGGATGGAAAATTTGTGATTACAATACCTTGCTTTCCAAATGAAGAATCAATGCTTCCATCAATGTTATACCGGGCAAGAAGAAATTGACCATTGGTGCCTCCACCTGCAACATATTTACCATCTTTTTGTATTGCTACGCTCGTATTAGCGGCAGGATAGTTTCCTATAACAACTCCGGTATCTCCAAAGGTTTTATCCAGCGTACCCGCTTTTTGCGCCATCAATTCAAGAGAAAAACATAAAACAATAAGTGTAAAGGTTAGTTTCATAGTAAAAGAGTTTGGTGTTTTGAAGATAGGCTTATTTTCTAAAGAGATAATATCCTTTGAAGGAATGCCATCCCTGTAACTGTAAAGTTCATTCAGCAACATCCCCTGATCTGTAAAGTCTTTTGAGATAAGACACTATGATCAACAAGCTTATTTGTTCGATAGTTGTTCGATACTTCTTCGATAGTTGTTCGATCTATAAGACCGAACAACTACCGAAGTTATATCGTCGTTTTTTCGAATAAATGAGCTTCCTGCTCCCTTCCAGCATACTGTTGGTTAGCAGGATGTATTTGTGCAATAGTGTAGGCAAACCATGGTTTGTTGTTGCTTGTCACTAAGGTCTCTAAAGTCCCTGGAGATGATTAAAATTCAAAGGGATAAAAGCGACATCAGGCGACTTTTGCAGCGTATATTTTTATTAAGAGCAAATACAATGCTATCTGTGTTTTTCGTTTTTGCGCATCCTTTTAATGTACAAGGGGTAGATGACTACTTTTTTTTACAGTTATAAGCTTGTATTCAGACAGTTGCTGTAAACATTGTGCATTTGTTATAATTTGAGCCTTTTTATTTTCTGTGCAGAAGAATTATTTATACTAAAATGAAACTAAAAAACATTGCTTTTGTTATACTCAGCCATTGCTGCTTTTTCCAGGTACAGGCACAGCGATTTTATAAACAAACAGATGCATCGAAATATTGGGTTGACAGCGTGTTTAATTCATTAACGCCGCAACAACGCATTGCACAATTGATGGTAGTGAGAGAAAGCGGCTTGTCATCCGGAATGACTGTTTTTTATGCTGATAAAGTTGAACAGCTGATTCGCACTTATAACATCGGCTCGATATGTTTATTCCAGGGCGGACCGGTAAAGCAGGCAAACTATATCAATTATTTTCAACAGATAGCGCAAACACCTTTGATGGTTTGTATTGATGGTGAAACAGGTTTAGGCATGCGCATGACAGACAGCGTGTTTAAATTTCCTGACCAGCTAACCATTGGTGCAGTACAGGATGCAGCGATTGCACGCGAAGTGGGAAGAGCAATTGGCGCGCAATGCAAACGCGAAGGCATACAGGTTAATTATGCGCCGGTGATAGATGTAAATAATAATCCCAATAATCCTGTTATCAACTTTCGTTCGTTTGGTGAAGACAAGTATAAAGTGGCTTTGTTTGGAACACAAATAATGCGTGGCATACAGGAAAACAATGTAATGGCTTGTGCAAAACATTTTCCCGGCCATGGTGATGTAAGTGTTGATTCACATCTTGATCTTCCTGTCATCAGTAAGTCTTACAGTGCGCTTGATTCATTGGAATTATATCCTTTCAAAACTTTATTTAAAGAAGGCATCGGCAGCGTGATGATCGCGCATTTAAGTATTCCTGCAATTGATAACACGCCGCATCTTCCAACATCATTATCAAAAAAAAATGTAACAGATCTTTTAAGAGATACGCTCGGCTTTAATGGTATTTCATTTACAGATGCTTTAGAAATGCAGGGCGTTGCAAAATATTATCCGCAGGGCGATGCTGCGGTGCAATCGTTGGTGGCTGGCAATGATATGTTGTGTTTACCCGGTGATGTACCGCAGGCTATAGCAAAAATTCAAACAGCAATTGCTAATAAAATTCTTGATTCAGCTGACATTGCCAATCGCATTAAAAAAGTATTACTTGTAAAATATAATTTGGGATTGAACAATGTTGGTTACATCAATCCGCAAAATTTATATACTGAACTAAACAAAGATGTATTGCCTTTGAGAAGAAAGGTCGCAAGAAGTGCGATCACCGTTTTACGTTTAAAAGACACTGCGTTATTTCCATTAAAAGAAAATAAAAAAGTCGCTTATGTTGGTATCGGCCTTTACGATACAACTGCATTATCTACTTTTTTAAACATTGAGAAGAACGTTGATGTTTATTTAATGAATTACACTGATGGCGCTGCAGTTGCTGATTCAATTTTTAAACGCGTTGATAGTAATTACGACGCTGTAATTATCGGTGTGCACCAGTTCAATAAATATCCTGCAAAAAATTTTGGGTTCACTGCTAATGCAATTGGCCTTATAAAAAATTTACAGTCATCAACGCATGCGCTTACAATGGTTTTCGGCAACCCTTATGCATTAAAGAATTTTTGCGATGCAGATAATCTGATTGAATGTTATGAGGATGATGCCATCTTCCAGGAAGCTGCATTTAACTGGTTGAATGGCGAGTTTGTTGCTTCAGGAAAATTGCCTGTTACAGTTTGTGATGCTTTTCATTATGGTGATGGTATTGCTGATCTGGGCCTTCAAAAAATTCCTGGAGTAAGTGCCTCTGCTGTTGGAATTGACAGCGTAAAACTTTCAGCAATTGATAGCCTTGCAAACGATGCCATTGCAGAACATGCAACGCCGGGTTGTGTTGTTCTGGTTGAAAAAGATAATAAGATAGTATTGGATAAAGCGTATGGTAATTTGACATACAACAGCAATCAGCCTGTAACCATTCAGACAGTATACGACCTCGCATCGGTAACAAAAATTTCTTCTACACTGCTTGCAGTAATGAAGTTGTATGAACAGGGAAAACTTGACATCAGCAAAACGCTTGGCTATTATTTGCCCTGGGTGCGTGGCAGTAATAAAAGCAATTTACTGTTGCAGGATGTATTGATGCACCAGGCTGGTATGGTTGCATTTATTCCTTTTTACAAAGAGATAATTGATGCATTCGGCAAACCTTTTCCCGGTTTTTTTAAAACGGATGAAGACTCAGGTTATGATGTTCATGTTGCAGCAAATATGTATATGCGCAATGATTGGGTTGATACGATGTTCGCGCGCATATTGCAAAGCAACGTGTCGCACAAAAAAGAATATGTTTACAGCGATAATGATTTTATTTTTTTAGGCAAGATTGTAGAGCAGATAACAGGCCAGCCATTGAATGAATTTGTTGCTGATTCATTTTACAAACCCATGCACTTGTACAACACAACGTTTAAGCCAACTGATCATATTGCCATTAATAACATTGCGCCAACAGAAGATGAAAAACAATTTCGTTTACAGTTATTAAGAGGTTATGTGCATGATCCCGGCGCTGCCATGTTTGGCGGTGTTGCAGGCCACGCAGGTTTATTCAGCAATGCGCATGACCTTGCCATTTTATATACTATGTTGTTGAACGGCGGAGTATGGGATGGCAGACGTTACCTGAAAAAAGAAACCATTGATTACTTCACAGCGTATCACAGCAACATCAGCAGGCGAGGTTTTGGTTATGATAAGCCTGAAAAAGATAATGCAACACGCGCAGATCCTTATCCATGTATAAGCGCGTCGCCACAGGCATTCGGGCATTCAGGTTTTACAGGCATTTGGGTTTGGGTTGATCCGAAATATAATCTTGTTTTTATCTTTTTATCCAATCGCGTTAATCCTGATGGTGGTGATAACTCAAGGTTGATTTCATTAAACGTTCGCGGTAAAATACTGCAGGCTGTTTATGATGCCATGAAAACTAATTGAGTTCACTACAGGCATTCATATTATCTTTATTTTCCTGATAAAATAGTTTAGTAATTATGAATTTAAGCTTGCAAAACAAGATCATTCCGGTATCATACGGGGCGAAAGGAACGGGACAAGCCATCACAAAACTATTAGCTGCCGAAGGTGCAATACCGGTTATTATTGGCAGCAATGAAGAAGATAATCTTAAAACTGTTGATGAAATAAAATCTGCAGGCGGGCAATGCGCATATATAGTTGCAGAGCTTACAAATACTGATGAATGTAAAAATGCAATCGACCAGGTAATGCAATCATTTGGAAGGATTGACGGGCTTGTTAACAATGCTGATATTAATGGTGAAATTGAATCAGGGCAAAATGAGTATGTGAAATTTGTTGAGTCGCTATATAAAAACCTTGTGCCTTATTATTTACTGGCACATTATGCTTTACCTGCACTAAAAATTTCAAAAGGTGCGATCGTAAATATTGCTTCTCAAACAACAGATAGCGGCGGTAAAAATGCATTGGCAAGAGAATGGTCAGTTGAATTATTAAAATACAGCATACGGGTAAATGCAGTTGTAGCTGATAACCATACAACCACCGCAGATGAGATTGCCAATATGGTAGCATTTTTATTGTCGGAGAGAGCGAGTCATACAACCGGGCAGATCATACATTTAGACCGCGCTTTGGCAAATGCTTAGTTATAATTCCGGGAAGATTTTAAATGAATTTGGTTTTTTCCCTTTTAAACTTATTTTTGCCGTCCTTTTAAAAGGAACGGTGAGGTGGGTGAGTGGCTCAAACCAGTAGTTTGCTAAACTGCCGTACGGGTTAAACTGTACCGAGGGTTCGAATCCCTCCCTCACCGCAAAACAAAAACAAAGCCTTCGCACAAGCGGGGGCATTTTTATTTACGGGGCGTACGAAGCTTGCTTTGTTAAGCACTGGAAATAAAAATACCCACGGGCACGAACAGTGCCGGCTTGTTTTTGTTTTGACTACCCACTAACAGGATCAGTGTAGCTAATCCCTCCCTCACCGCTGGAAGCGGTTTTATACACTTCAATTAATTAAAGAAAGCTCGTGAAACGTAAGTGGGACGGGCTTTTTTGCATTTTTAGCACTTCCTGCTTAAAGCGAGTTTATTTCAATTTTCGTGTAATTTTTATGCGATATATGTAGCTGATAACAACAGCAATAATCTCCGGGAAGAAAAAAATAAATTAAAATATTGCCTATGAAATTGAATACGATGATGCTGCAAACACTTACCCTACCTGTCGCATATAACTTTCCAGGTATTCTTTAGGCGATTTTTTTACAACGCTCTTAAAAACGCGGTTAAAATTTGTTATACTGTTGAAGCCGGTATTGTAAGCAATACATGCCATGGTGTCGTTGCTGTTTTCCATGAGTTTTTTACAAGCTTCATTAACTCTTATTTGGTTTATAAAGCTAACCAAAGTGTTTTAAAGATCAATCATTCCAAAGTCATTACCGAATGAAGAAGCAGCTAAACAACAATATAAACGGGCGTGTAAAAACTACAATCGAGCTGGGTGCTTTTTTAAAAAGTTTTATGATTGCAAGCTTCTGATCGATGCGTTAAGGAAGAAGAGTATTTTACTTTCAGGCATGTAAACCAGCCACAGGGTATATTATAAAGTTGAAAGCACTATCCTCATGCCTTACGTTACCGGTTTTTAAATTATGATAAAATTTTTATAAAAAAATTTGCTTAAACGATTAAATGCTCATATTTTCGTTTTTCACTTTTTGAATAGTTGTTATAATTAATTGCTTAAACGATTAAACAATAGTAAACACTGACTGGATTTATTTTAAGAACGATTGAAGAACCCAATTGCTTAAACGATTAAATGAAAAACTTGCTATGCCTTTTCCTGTAACGGTTGAAAATGATCCCTGTCAATCTGCTTTGCTGCGGCCTGAAATATATTTCAGCGGGCTGCTGGTATTAAAAAAATAATTACCGAAGTGTCGATTGATTCCTGCTGTTAAATGAAGAAGTGCAAAGTGGCACATCTTATACTTATTCTCTCTTTAAAAAGAGGGTACAAACTCCTTTTGTCTTTAATGCAAAACAAAATAGCCATGAATCTAAATTTTATTGAACTGCATCCTGCGCTGCTTGTTACACGATGCTTAAAGCCGTTCATGCAAATGCGAAAAAAAATAACCGCATTGCTGCTTACAATGTTCTTATTAAACAGTTTTCTTTTTGCCCAGCAATCACCCGTTACGGGAAAAATAACCGATGAAAAATCAAATCCATTGATTGGTGTCGCTGTTAAAGTATCCGGTAGTCATACCGGTGTTATTACTGATGTAAATGGTAACTTTTCCATCAATGCATCCAAAGGGCAAACACTGGAAATAAGTTATGTTGGAAAGATGAATGAAAAAGTTATTGTTGGTGACAATTCTCTTATCAACATCACACTTAAAGACCAAACCGGATCTGACCTAAATGAAGTGGTTGTTACTGGTTACATGACACAAAAGAAGGCAGACCTTACAGGTGCTGTTGCTGTTGTTTCTGCAAAAGATCTAAGCAAAGATCATGGCACCACTAACATTATGCAATCATTGCAAGGTGTTGTGCCTGGTTTGCATATATCAACAGATGGTAATCCAACCGGCAATGTAGATGTTCAGATAAGAGGCCTTACATCATTAAATGGTGGCTCGCCTTTAATTGTAATTGATGGTGTGCCGAGCTATATGAACCTGCGCGATATTAATCCCGATAATATTGCTTCCATGCAGATTTTAAAAGATGCTTATTCTGCAAGTATTTATGGTACACAAGGTGGCGCCGGTGTTATATTAATTCAAACTAAAAAAGGCCAGGCAGGAAAAGCAAAAATTTCTTATGATGGTTCTGTAGGATTTGCTTCCTGGAATAATAAGCCGGCCATGTTAAATACCATGCAATACGGACAGGCATTGTGGCAGGCTGCCGTTAACGATGGACAAGATCCTAATGCAGTTACACAGATATATGATTATGACTGGCACAAAGATGCTAGCGGTATTCCTGTATTAGATAAAGCAACACCTATTGCATATTTAAATGCTGATTCAACAATGCCATCTGCCAATACAAATTGGTTAGATGCTATTTCGCAAAACGGCATTCAGCAAAATCATCAGCTTACTATCTCCGGTGGTAATGATAAATCAACTTCGTTACTGTCATTAAATTATATGGAGAACCAGGGCACACAGATATATACAGGATATAAAAGATTTACGCTACGTGTAAATACTGATTATAAAGTGATCAATGATCATTTTTCTATCGGTGAAAATGTGGAAGCATCGCATATGCTTGTAAATGATCAAAACGTAATGCATGATGCATTGGTTGAACCACCAATCATTCCTGTGCATACAACAGATGGTGGCTGGGGTGGTTCTGCCGTTGCTTTAGGAATGGACGATTACTGGAATCCTGTCAGAGAACTTACATTGAATAAAGACAATGGCGATAAATACAATAAACTTTATGGCGATGTACATGCCAATGTTTATCTCAAAAACTTCACTTTGCATTCACAGTTAGGGATGATCTATACTGATGGTTATCACCGCAACATTCAGTTCACATTTGAAGAAGGTGGTGGCAAGTTCAACCCGATTAGCAGTGTTGACCAATGGTATTGGAGAGAAACAACGCTTGATCTTACCAATACAATCGATTATAAATACAACAAAGGCAAACACAATCTTGATGTGTTGGGCGGTATGGAAGCTAATAAATATGTTACTGAAACAATGGATGCCAACAGGCAGGATATTGCTTTTCAAAATTATGATTATGCATATTTATCAACTGCAACCGGTAACATGTCAATGAGTGGAGGAGGCGATAAATATAACCTGATGTCTTACTTTGGTAAATTCAACTATTCTTATAACTCAAAATATCTTTTATCAGGTTCTTTAAGATATGATGGTTCATCAAAATTCGGATCTGATAACAGGTTCGCATTATTCCCGGCAATATCCGGCGGATGGCGTATAAGCCAGGAAGATTTTCTTGCAAACAATAATGTGATCTCAGATCTAAAATTAAGGGCAAGCTGGGGTAAGAACGGAAGCCTTGCAAATATTAATTCATTAAATGCACAAACATTCTTTGCCCCTGATTATAATGTTACTTCATATAGCATCGATGGTTCTGAAACCGGTAGTTTGCCTTCAGGATTTTATAAAGTACAAACAGGTAATCAGGATTTAAGATGGGAAGGAACAACGCAAACAAATATTGGTATAGACTTTGGCTTCTTCAAACAGGCACTATCCGGTTCGCTGGATTTTTATAAAAAGTATACAGACGGCATGTTGGTTTCACCTCCTTATCCAGGAGCTGAAGGTGAAGGTGCTAACCAATTCATCAACGCTGCTGATATGACGGATAAAGGTGTTGAACTTTCTGTTACTTATTCATCCAGATCGCACAAAGATTTTAATTACCAGATCAGCGGTAATATTGCTTATAATAAAAATGTTGTAGATGACCTGCCTGCTTCCGTTCAATATTCATGGGGCGGAAGCGCGTTGAAGGGTGATGGTATTGATGGGCATCCATGGGGTTCTTATTATGGATTTATTGCTGATGGAATTTATCAAAATCAACAACAGGTTGATGCTGGTCCTGATCAGCCCGGCAAAGGTATAGGCAGAATTCGCTATATGGATATTTCAGGCCCTGATGGAAAACCAGATGGGAAAATTGATTATGATTACGATCGTACCTGGATTGGTAATAACGTAGTAATACAAAATGGTGGCTTAGCGACTGTAGTTCCTAAAGTGGAATATGGTTTCTCAATCAATCTTTCTTATAAAAGTTTTGATCTCTCTATGTCATGGCAGGGTGTTGCCGGAATTGAAGAATACGATGGCTGGAAATCATACAGCGATTTCTGGAATGTTTGGGTACAAAATGGCTTCAATCATCCTACACGCGTGTTGGATGCATGGACGCCAACTAATACAAGTTCTACTATTCCTGCTTTATCATTAAACAATGTGAATGATGAATTAAGAATGTCAACTTATCTTATTGAACCGGGACAATATTTAAAACTTAGAAATATTCAGTTAGGGTATAATCTGCCAAAATCATTCAGCACAAGATTAGGCATGGAAAGGTTCTATATCTATGTAGTGGCTGAAAACCTTCTCATGTTTAAGAGCAGCCAATTCACCGGCCCTGATCCTGAAAATGCAGATGGCCAATCATACGCAAATCCTTACGTAAGGCCACAGGTATTTAAAACAGGTATAGAAGTTTCGTTCTAATCATTACACAAAAATCACAGCGTTTAAAATTACATGTGACGAAAAAATAAAAAGCATACACATGAAAAAGATATTAAGTTATATTCTGTTGCCGGGAATTATTCTTACGATAGCAAGCTGTCATAAGTTCCTGGATGTTAACCCGCAAGGAGTAGTTACAGAAGGAAATGTAAGCACACCTGATAATGTTGACGGGCTTGTAATTGCAGCTTATGCATGGTTGCCGCATGAAGGTATCCTTAATCAAAAAATGAGCCCCTGGTTAGCTGATATAAAATCAGATGATTCTTACAAAGGTGGTGGTGGTATCGGCGACCAGGAGCCATGGTATCAATGGGAAGTATTTTCACTCAATAATGCAAGCATTGGTAATAATGATGGTATATGGTATGCAGAGTATGAAGGTATTTCAAGGTGTAACACTGCACTAAGAGCATTGACCACGCTGGATGTCTCAACTTATCCTGATAAAGATCAAAGAATTGCGGAAATGAAATTCTTAAGAGGTTATTTCTTTTTAGATCTTAAGAGATGGTATAAATGGGTTCCTTACTTTGATGAAAATGTACCGAACGATTCAATTGCTAAAATTCCAAACCGCCCTGATACTGCGCAAAGTGATTTGTACCTCTGGCAAAATATTTATAATGATTTTTCTGCTGCCGCAGATGTTTTGCCGGTTACACAATCTGATGCCGGTCGCCCAACAAAATATGCTGCAGAAGGAGAAATGTTAGAGTGTTTAATGTGGATGTCTTATGAGCAGGATCTTAATAACAAAGTAATCAATGTTAATACTTCAAGATTGTCACAGGCATTAACGCTTGCAGATGACATCATCAACAGCGGTAAATACAGTTTGGCTCCGGATTATGCAGAAAACTTTTTGTATTCGTACGATAACAAATCACCTGAATCAATTTTTGAATGGCAGTACTCACATGATGATGGAACACCCAATGGTAATCTGAACGGCGGTACGCCTTTGAATGCACCATGGTGGCCGCCATATTTCAGTTGCTGCGATTTTCATAAAGCATCATACAACTTAGTAAATGCATTTAAAGTTGATGCGAATGGTATACCTGAGTTTACTACTTTCAATGATGAAGAAATAACTGATAAGAACACTTATTTCTCTCATAATACCTGGGACCCACGTTTTGGACATACAGTTGCTGTTCCGGGCATGCCATGGAAATACCAGCAGGATCTTTTATTTGATAGCAGCGGAGCAAGAGATCCTAACAACTTCGGTTATATGAATTCATTAAAAGAAAATGTTGAATCAGATTGCCCTGGCCTTGTAAATCTTTTCTGGATGTTTAATTCTAAAAATGAAATTGCCATTCGTTATGACAGAATCCTGTTGCAAAAAGCAGAAATTCTTATCAAGCTTAACAGGGAAAAAGAAGCGTTGCCTATAATCAACGACATTCGTCAGCGTGCAGCAAACAGTACAGCCCGTTTAAAATTTGCAAACGGCACATCCACATTAAACTATAAAATTAGTTTATACCAGGATGGTATTAACTGCACATGGACAAATGCTTTTGCATGGCAGGCTTTGATGTGGGAAGACCGTTTAGAGTTTGCAATGGAAGGTGTAAGATGGTATGATCTTGTTCGTTGGGGAATTGCAGAGCCTACACTTAATGCATACTTTGCAAAAGAATATCCACGCAACAGGCCATGGATGAAAGACGGGCATTTTACCGCAGGCCGCGATGAATTTATGCCAATACCTCAACCACAAATGAACTATTCATTTGGTGTGTATAAACAAAATCCTGGTTATTAATCAAACAAAAAATTAGTACACTTCCAGCGCATTCACTTTATATTTTGTAAATTAAACAGCCATTCCTGAAAACAAAAATATGCATATGAAAAAAATAGTATTGATTGCTTTAGCCAGTTGTTTATCGGCAGTAATTTTTGCTCAAACATTTAACGGCATTAATTCAGACATGAGTAATATATACATGTTGTCTGATGCTAAATCACGTTCCATCAGCCCGGAAAATTTCAACGGTGAGAAAGGAAAAGGCGGTATGGCAACAACAGGCACAGGTCAAAGTGCAGCAAGAGATTTAGGCAAAGGCTGGAAGGTAAGTCCAAGCGTTGTGATTAAAGCACACACAACATTTACGGTTGCAGAAATTACAGGTTCCGGTTCTATTCAACATATATGGATGACACCAACCGGTAACTGGCGTTTTTCAATATTGCGTTTTTATTGGGATGATGAAACAACACCTTCTGTTGAAGTGCCCGCTGGTGATTTCTTCGGCCAGGGCTGGGGCAAGTTTGCTCAAATAAATTCATTGGCAATATGCGCTAACCCGGGCAGTGGTTTTAATTGTTACTGGCCAATGCCTTTCAGAAAAAAATGCAGGATCACTATGGAAAATATAGACGATGAAGACATGGTTTTATATTACCAGGTTGATTATATACAAACTGGTGTTCCAAAAGATGCGGCTTATTTTCATGCACAATTCCGTCGTACAAATCCATTGCCATACAAACAAAATTATGTGTTGGTTGATAGCATAAAAGGTAAAGGCCAGTATGTTGGTACTTATATGGCGTATGGTTCTCATAACAATGGTTGGTGGGGTGAAGGAGAAATTAAATTCTTTATCGATGGCGATACTGATTATCCAACAATAAACGGTACAGGAACAGAAGATTATTTTTGCGGTGCATATGATTTCGATACACGCAAGAAAAATGCTCAGGGTATAGATGAAGTGAACTACACAGAATTTTCATCACCCTATACAGGATTACCACAGGTTATTGGAGGTGACGGTCACTACACTGTTGCCCAACGTTTCGGTTTATATCGCTGGCATCTGAAAGATCCTATTCGTTTTGATAAAGATTTAAAAGTAACAATACAGGCATTGGGCTGGCGCGATGGTGGGCGTTATCTTCCTTTGCAGGATGATATTGCAACAACTGTTTTCTGGTATCAGACAGAACCGCACAATCCTTTTCCGCCATTGCCTGATAAAGATCATCTTGAAGTGAACTAAAATTTATAATCCATACAGAATAAATTTCTAAATTGATTTGCAAAATGTTTTACAGTAAAGTTTAGATGGTATCGAAAATAGTTGTGATAATAGTTTTAATTGGTTTAGTTTCATATATACAAGCAGGTGCACAAAGGAGCAATGCTAATATTGCTCCTTTTAAAATAAAACTAACTAATGAGGAATGATATATTTATCAGCAATTGTAAAAGAATAAGCCTGTTATATTGATTTATTTTTCGCCAACCTGCGATCATTGTAAAACATTTACTGAAGCTATGTTGAGACGCATAAGCAGTTTGTGCAATGATCAATTGGTATTGATTTCTTATGAAAACATTAAAGAAGTAAAAGCCTGAAGCAATAGCCAATCAATTATAAAAATTTATTTTAAAGCGCAGCTTAATATTTAACCATTGGAAAAGAAAGTAGCACTTAAAGATGTAGCACAACATATCGGCGTGTCGGCGGCACTTGTTTCTTATGTATTGAATGGCAAAGAAAAAGAAGCAAGAGTAGGCGCTGAGATGGCGAAGAGAATTAAGAAAGCTGCTGCGGAATTAAACTATCAGCCCAACTTGATTGCGAAAAGTTTAAAGATGGGTAAAACAAAAACCATTGGTTTAATTGTAGCAGATATTTCAAACCCGTTCTTTTCAACCATTGCAAGAATTATAGAAGATGAAGCAAAGAAGCATGGTTATGTTGTAATATTTGGCAGCAGCGATGAAAGTGCAGACAAACAACTGGATCTGATCGATGTGTTTTCAACAAGATTGGTTGATGCATTTATAATTGCACCTGCTGCAGGCACAGAAGAACAAATTCAAAACATCATCAATCGCGGTGTGCCTGTTGTATTGATGGACCGTTTCTTTCCTAATCTTAAAGTTGATTGTGTACACATCAATAATCTGAATGCATCGGGTAAAGCGGTAAAGCAATTGATAAAGAATGGCCGCAAAAAGATAGGGATGTTGGCTTATGATACAACGCAATCGCACATGCAGGATAGAAAGCAGGGTTATAAAGCAGCATTAAAGGAAAAAAATATAAGGTTCAAAAAAGAATGGTTGATTGAAGCAAGCTATCAGCATCTTGAAAAAGATGTTGCAGATAAAATAAAACCATTATTAAAACCATTACAAATTGATGCATTGTTTTTTGCAACCAACTCATTGGCAGTTGCAGGTTTAAAAGAGATCAACAAACTTGGTATAAAAGTACCAGATGATCTGGCGATCATTTCTTTTGATGAAAGCGATGCATTCGATTTCTTTTATTCACCGGTTACTTATGTAAGTCAATCGTTGGCAGACATTGGTAAAGAAGCTATTAAACTTGTAATAAACAGGTTGCATAGTAAGAGCAAGAAAAATACAAACGTTATTGTTGAAGCAAAATTAATTGTGCGCGAAAGTTGTGGCAGTTTATAATTGCTTACAATGATGATTATAAATAAACTGATTGGATTTGCATGTTCAATAGAATACGATATATGTTGAGTGTTAGAAGCTGGTTGCCAGTTTTAATATTGATGATCTCTGTTCAGGTTCATGCACAAAAGAAGATAGAGCTTTCATCACCGGACGGAAATATTCAATTCAAATTTTTGTTTACAGACAGTTTGCCTGTTTACAGTGTTGCATACAACGGAAACACGATCATCGAACCATCATCATTAAGCTTATCATTTAATCAATCAGGAATATTTGGTAAGGCATTAAAAATTGGTAAAGCATTACATAGTTCCGGTGTTGATGATTACGAACTGGTTGTTGGCAAAACAAAAAAAGTTTATGATAATTATAATGAAGTTTCTATTCCTTTAGAAGAAAGCACTGGCGATAAAAGATTGATCAATTTAGTTGTAAGAGCTTTTAATGATGGTGTTGCTTTCAGATATGAAATGCCTCAGCAAAAAAACTGGTCTTCGTGTGAATTAACTTCAGAAAACACAACCTTTCATTTCAACGGCAATCCAATGGTGTTAACAGGTTTTTTACCTGATTATACATCGGCGCATGAATCACGTCATACATGGCTTTCATTAAATGATATCAAAGAAGATACATTAATGGATATGCCAACATTGATTGAGTTTCCGGGTAAAGTTTATATGGCAATCACGGAAGCCGAGCTGGTTGACTATGCAGGCATGTATTTGATAAAAAAAGATGGCATATTTGAAAGCAGTCTATCACCACTTCCGGATCAACCCAACATAAAGGTAAAAGCAACATTACCGCATAAATCTCCATGGCGTGTTATGTTGATAAGCAACAGGCCTGGTGCATTGATCGAATCAAACATCATCACCAGTTTAAATGAACCTTGCGCAATAAAAGATGTATCATGGATCAAGCCCGGCACATCAGATTTTCATTGGTGGAATGGCGATATATTGCCCGATACAACTTTTCCGCCGCAGGAAGATTTTTTATTCAATAAATACTATATAGATTTTTGTTCGCGCAATCACATCACCTATCATTCTGTAATTGGTTATGGTGGTTATCCCTGGTATACAAGTGATGCTGAAGGTTATGGTGTTATTGGTCTGCACACCGATGTTACCAAGCCAATTCCAACAATTGATATGGACCAGATTTGCGAATATGCAAAAAGTAAAAATGTTGATATAAGATTTTGGGTGCATTGGCAGGCGATCTATCCTGATCTTGAAAGATCATTTTCGCAATTTGAAAAATGGGGCGTAAAAGGAATGATGGTTGATTTTTTAAATCGCGATGACCAGGAAATGGTGAACATTCAAACAGAAATATTACAGGTTGCTGCTAAACATCATTTACATATTCAGTTTCATGGCGCATACAAACCAACGGGTTTAAGCAGAACATATCCAAATGAATTTACACGTGAAGGAACATTAAATTATGAGAACGATAAATGGGGCAATGTAATAACGCCTGATGATGATTTAGGCGTTGTGTTTACAAGAATGTTGTCAGGCCCAACAGATTATCATCTTGGTGGTTTCAGAGCTGTGTCGCCATCAAAATATAAAATTCAATATACAAAGCCATTGGTGGTTGGTACGCGTTGCCACATGCTGGCCATGTATGTTGTACTGGAAAGCTATTTACAAATGATCTGCGATTACCCGGCAGCTTATGAAGGGCAACCAGGTTTTGAGTTTTTAAAAGATATTCCCACAACTTGGGATGAAACAAAAGTGCTGGATGCAGAAGTAAATAATTATGTAGTTATCGCGCGCAGAAAAGATAATGATTGGTATGTTGGATCAATTACAAATCATGATACGAGAGCCCTAAAGATCAATTTTAATTTTTTATCTGAAGGAAAGTATAGAGCAGAAATTTATACAGATGCTGATGACACAGATGTGAATGCAAATGACCTGAACAAAAAAACTATAAACATTACAAATAAAGATGTAACCACCATAAAACTTTCAGCCGGTGGCGGTATGGTAATGCATATTTATAAAAGTTAGTTTGATGATAAAATCATAAATTTTTAAATAATACAATCAATCATAGCTTAAACGATTAAATTATGAACTTTAAAAAAACAAGCTTGTTATTAGTTTATCCAAAGAAGCAGAACAAACTCTTTAGCCTTTCAACCATCATCTTCACTTCAATTATTATAATTATTATGACGACAATACCTTCATGCACAACTACTGAAAAGAAACAGGCAACAAGTGATAATGATTCAACTGTATCATCAAATTTTGAAAAAGGAACTTTTGGTTACGATCTTAATTTTCTTCAGCAACATGACAGTGTTCTCGTTTTAAAATCCAATAATGATAACGCACAGATTATTGTATCACCAAAATACCAGGCGAAAGTTTTTACATCAACTGCAAATGGCAATGATGGTTTTAGTTTTGGCTGGGTAAACTACAAGGCATTTACCGGCCCCGAAGACGCGCACATGAACGCATACGGAGGTGAGAATCGTTTGTGGCTTGGTCCTGAAGGAGGCCGGTTTTCTTTGTTCTTTAAACCCGGCGATTCAATGGTATTTAATCATTGGAAAACACCTGCAGCATTTGATTCAGAACCATGGAAAGTAACTGCACAAACAAGCAGTTCTGTAACCATGCAAAAAGATATGCAGTTGATCAATTATCATAATACACAACTGCAATTATCTGTAACAAGAGCCATTGATATTTTGAGTAATGATGATATCAGCAGAAACACCGGTTTAACTTTGGATACAAGCATAAAAGTTGTCGGTTATCAAACGACAAATACATTAGCTAATACCGGTAAAGATGAATGGACAGAAACAACAGGAATGCCCTGCATCTGGATTTTAGACATGATGAAAAACACACCGTCAACTGTTATTGTTGTGCCGTATAAAAATGCTGCGGGCGCTAACTTTAATGATGTTGCTACAACAAATTATTTTGGTGAAATTTCTGTAGACAGGTTAAAGCATGATGACAATAAATTATTATTTAAAGCTGATGGAAAAAGCCGTGGAAAATTGGGCATCAAGCCAAAATTTGCAAAGCCTGTTTTAGGCAGTTATGATGCGCAGAATAAAGTATTAACCATTGCGATGTTTGAACCTGATGCATCGGCAAAATATTTAAACCAGGAATGGAACACAACCAAACCATCGTTCTCTGGTGATGCAGTGAATGCATACAATGATGGCCCATTAGCAGATGGTTCACAAATGGGACCATTCTATGAAATTGAAAGCGTATCACCTGCTGCATTTTTAAAACCCAATCAATCAATCGTACATAAACAGTCCGTATATCATTTCACAGGCGATGAAAAAGCATTGGATGCAATCAGTCAAAAAATATTAGGTGTTACATTAAACGAAGTGCAAACAACATTTAAATAGTGAATGGTGAATATTCAATTAGTGAATATCAACCATTCACTATTCATCATTGATTATTCACTACTCACAACTCACCATTCACAAATTTAATTATGAGTCAACAAACAGATTATCCAAAGATTGGCATTCGCCCGATTATCGACGGGCGTTTAGGTGGCATTCGTGAATCGTTGGAAGAAACTACAATGAAGATGGCGCAGAATGTTGCCGCCTTATACGAAAAAGAATTACGCTATCCTGATGGCTCTCCGGTGCAATGTGTTATTGCAGATACATGCATTGGCGGTGTGTATGAAGCTTCGCAATGTGCAAAGAAATTCGAAAGTAATAACGTCGGTGTGTCGTTGTCTGTTACACCTTGCTGGTGTTATGGAAGTGAAACAATGGATATGAATCCTTTGTTGCCAAAAGCAATCTGGGGCTTTAACGGAACAGAAAGACCGGGCGCTGTTTATCTTGCAGCAACGCTTGCAGCGCATAACCAGTTTGGTTTACCTGCATTTGGAATTTATGGAAGAGATGTGCAGGATCTGGGTGATGAAGCAATTCCTGCAGACGTAAAAGACCGCCTATTAAATTTTGCACAAGCTGGTTTAGCAGTAGCTATCATGCGCGGTAAATCTTATCTCGCAATTGGTTCTGTTTCGATGGGAATTGCAGGTTCTATTGTTGTGCCTGATTTCTTTCGCGAATATCTCGGCATGCGCAATGAATATGTTGATTCATCTGAAGTGTTGCGCCGTGTTGAAAAGAAAATTTATGATGAAACAGAATTTGAAAAAGCGTTAGACTGGGTTAAGAAAAATTGTAAAGAAGGTGATGACCTTGCGAATGAATCGAATAAACAATCATCAAGAGAACAAAAAGATAATGACTGGCAATTTGTTGTTAAGATGACATTGATCATGCGTGATCTTATGCAGGGAAATGCGCAGTTAAAAAATAAAGGTTTTGGTGAAGAAGCATTAGGGCATAATGCAATTGTATCGGGCTTCCAGGGGCAACGTCAATGGACAGATTTTTTGCCCAACGGTGATTTCTCTGAGGCCATATTGAATTCTTCTTTTGACTGGAATGGCATTCGCGCGCCATACATGGTAGCGACAGAAAATGATTGCTTTAATGGCATCAGCATGTTGTTTGGTTATTTGCTTACCAACACTGCACAAATATTTGCTGATGTAAGAACATACTGGAGTCCAGAGGCTGTTGAAAGGGTTACAGGATGGCAGCCTGATTCAGCAGCAGCCAATGGATTCATTCATCTTATCAACTCAGGTTCTGCAACATTAGATGGGACAGGACAGCAACAAAAAGATGGTAAGCCAGTTATGAAACCTTTCTGGGAAATTAATGCAGATGAAGCGGATGCTTGTTTGCAGGCAACAACATGGTATCCCGGTAACAAAGGTTATTTCAGAGGCGGTGGTTATTCATCAAAATTTGTAACAAAAGGTGGTATGCCTGTAACCATGTGCCGCATCAATTTAGTAAGAGGTGTTGGCCCTGTGTTGCAAATTGCAGAAGGTGAAACGATCGATCTTCCGCAAAATGTTCACGACACATTGGATAAACGAACAGATATTACATGGCCAACAACATGGTTTGTGCCACGTATAACAGGCAAAGGCGCGTTCACTGATGTATATAATGTGATGTTGCATTGGGGCTCAAATCATGGCGCTATAAGTTATGGTCATGTTGGCGATAAATTAATAACATTGGCTTCTATGTTACGCATTCCTGTTTGTATGCATAATGTAGATGACGAAAAAGTATTTCGCCCTTCTGCATGGAATGCATTTGGTTCAGAAACAGAAGGCGCAGATTATCGTGCCTGCAATAACTATGGAGCATTGTATAAATAAAAAAGTATCACCAAAATGAACAATAAAAGACCATCACTCTTTGTAAAAGACGGCATTAATTACCTTGGACCATTTGCAGCAATCAGCGCATTATTTTTTTTGTGGGGAATAGCGCATGGCATGCTCGATACACTGGATAAAAATTTTCAAATGATGCTGCATTTGCAAAAATGGCAATCCAGCTTTATCCAGTTTTCTTTGTATGGTGCTTATTTTGGTATGGCTATACCTGCAGGTATTTTTATAAAAAAATACGGCTATAAAAAAGGAATAATTTTCGGGCTTTCTCTTTTTGCAGCCGGTGCACTTATTGCTGCAGGAACGGCCACGCTTCAATCATTCATTTTATTTTTGTTTTGCCTGTTAATTATTGGTGCAGGATTGGCAACACTTGAAACAGCTGCTAATCCATATACAACAAAATTGGGTCCTCCTGAAACAGCGGAAAGAAGAATTAATTTTTCCCAATCTTTTAACGGGCTTGCCTGGATGATCGGCCCGCTGATCGCCTTGTATATTTATGGTAATCAGAGTCATGAAGAAGGTAAAAAAATGATTTCAATTATTTTACCTTTTGCTATAATCGGGCTGGTTGTTTTAGCGATTGCATTTGTTTTCATGCGCATAAAATTGCCTGAGATAACGGAAGCGGATGAAAATGCAGCACATGGCGCTATAGTAACACAAACTTCAGAAACAGGAATAGTTACAAGTGTTGACGATCCCGGATATATATCTCCAAAGCCATTATGGAAGAACCAGCATTTTACATTAGGTTTTGCTGCACAGGCTTGCTACGTAGCTGCACAAACCGGCGTGTTTAGTTACCTGATAAATTTTGTTACGGATCATGACATGCATCCTCGTTTTGATGTGGAATATGCTCCGTATTTTTTATCACTTGGGTTTTTATTATTTATGATAGGGCGATTTTCCGGCAGCAATTTGATGCGATTTTTTAAGCCTTCAAAAATGCTTGCTCTTTATTCACTTGCGGTTTGCATTCTTTTGCCCATAGTTTCTTTGGAACTTGGCTGGGCTTCACTTATAGCTTTGTATGGTGTTTTCTTTTTTATGTCGATTATGTTTCCTACGATTTTTGCACTGGCTATTAAATCGCTGGGATATAATACTAAAGAAGCTTCATCTTTTTTAGTGATGGCTGTTGCCGGTGGAGCAGTGTTTCCACCGTTAATGGGAGCTGTCGCTGATCACTATGGTATGGCAACAGGGTTTCTTGTGCCCATACCTTTATTTTTATTCATATTATACTATGCACTTAAGGGATATAAAATAACAGCGTGACGGAATCAAATGGAAAGTGTAATAGATGATGGGTATGTGATTAATAGCAGAGAGTTATCATACTGAAATCAGAGTAAAACTTTTACAAATAATATTCTCCATAATGAAATCGCCTTTTTTATGCATGATCTTTTTATGCATTACAACATGCATGTATGCACAAAAAACAATTACTGTTGTTGATGAACTGAAACAGTTTTATAACATTAGTGATTTACCGGCATATCGCTCAAACACTTACTCCGCTGAGGTTTCAAGCTATGATACAACAGGAGGCAACAACGATGGCTTTGGTGGCGAGTATTCTTTTATAAAAAGAAATGCCGACAGCTCTCTTGTAATTTTTGATGTAAAAGGCGCAGGTGTTGTAAATCGAATCTGGACACCAACACCAACACATGATACACTTGATTTTTATATTGATGATGCGAAGCAACCAACACTATCCATTAATTACATGGACCTTTTTTCCGGTAAAGTCTATCCGTTTGTTCAACCTATTTGTGGTAACCAGTTAGGTGGCTATTATTGTTACTATCCAATACTTTTTCAAAAGCATTGTGTTATCATAAGTCGTGGCAAGAAGATGATGTTTCACCAGATCGGTTATCGCTTATATGGCAAAGGAACAATTGTTCAGCCGTTCACAACAAACATCAACAATGATGTAAAAAATGCATTGGCTTTCATCAGCAGCTTATGGAACAACAGTGAAGTGAATAAAGCAAAAGCAATTGCATTAAACAATGTTGATGCAAAAGCTACAGATACAGTTTTTTCAATAAAGCCGGGTGATATGAAACAAGCATTTAAGTTGAATACTGGCGGAAGAATTACCGGAATTGAGATCAGTCCTTCAAGCAGTTTTGCATCGTTGTATAAGAACATTATCATACAGGTTTTTTGGGATGATGAAACAACTCCGGCAATTGATTGTCCTGTTGCAGATTTTTTTGGTTTCGCATTCGGAAAACCTTCTATGCAAGGCTTATTGATCGGTTCAGAAAATAATATTTGTTATAGTTTTTTACCAATGCCTTTTGACAAAAAAGCAAGAATAGAATTCAGTTATTTGAATGCAAAAGATAGTGTGCTACCCAAGATTGATCTGCATGCAAAAGTTTATTACACACTTCAACCACGCAATGCAGATAAAGAAGGAAAGTTTTATGCTTACAGAAACAGCAAAAGAACAAAAGATGGCGAGCCGCATGTGTTTTTAAATATACAAGGCAAAGGCCATTATGTGGGTTCTGCGTTGCAGGCACAAGGCGTAAAAACAGGCATGACAATATTTTTTGAAGGCGATGATTCAACCGTTATTGATAACGAAATGCGTTTTCATGGTACGGGCTCTGAAGATTATTTTAATGGTGGCTGGTATGCATTGTTAAATCGTTGGGATTCTAAACTGAGTTTGCCTTTGCATGGCGCGCTGGATTATTCATTGGCATTTGCAAGAACAGGTGGTTACCGTTTTTATATTACAGATAAAATGTCTTTTGAGAAAAGTATTTATCAAAGTATTGAACACGGCGGCGAACATAATGCTGTTCCTGCTTTATATACTTCTGTGAGTTATTTCTATTGCGACAGATCTCCTCAATTAGCATTATCAAACACAACTGAAAACACTAGGGTCTATATACCTGATACAATCAATATCTATCCGCAGTTTTCAAATGTTGTATTAGGTGAAGATATCGATGTAAAAACAGTTTGGGACAATACTGATGAAGGTCAAAGCTTTGATATAACTGCAATCGATAACAGCCTGTTGAAAGTTGTGCTGGGCGATATACCTGCCGGTAATTATAAGTTATTTATCTCTTATGCAAAACAACCGCACGGTTGTGATTTTTCTTTGTGGCAAAGGCAGACACAATTATCAGAGTGGCAATCATCTTCTACGACTGATAAACAAAAAATAAAAGAAATGTTTGTTGGAAATATTCATATAACTGAGTTGAACAATGCTGCTACTATTCAATTTAAAACAACAGCAGACAACAATAAATTTCTGTGGACTAAACTGATGCTTGTAAAGGCAATTGAGTAATGTAATTCAAAATTGTCTTGATCTAATGAAGTTTTTTTGCTTAAACGATTAAATAACCATATTTTCGTCAGGCTTTCTTTGAAATTGCTACTTATCATTGCTTAAACGATTAAACAAATAAATATAGGTAGTAATTTATTATTAAACCGATTGAAGAATCCAAATTGCTTAAACGATTAAATGGACCTTGCTATGCCTTTTCTTGTAACAGTTGAAAATGATTCCTGTCAATCAGCTTTGTTGCGGCCTGAAATATATTTCAGCGGGCTGCTGGTATTAAAAAAATAAGTACCAAAAGTATTGACTGAATTTCTTATTAAACAATGATGTGCAGTGCGGCGCATCCTAATTTATTTTCTTTATAAAAGGAGAGTACAATATTCTGTTGTTCTTAATTCAAAACAAAATAACCATGTATCTGAATTTAATCAAACTGCATCCGGCACTGCTTGCTGCGCGATGCTTAAAGCCTATCACGCAAATGCGAAAAAAAATAATCGCAGTGTTGCTTACGATGTTTTTATTAAACAGCTTTCTCTTTGCACAACAGCCAGGTGTTATGGGAAAAGTGACAGACGAAAAAGGTAATTCACTTACCGGGGCATCTGTTAAAATATCCGGCAGCCATGGAGGTGTAATTACAAATTCCGATGGTAGCTTTTCTATTAAAGCAGCTAAAGGACAGGTTTTAGAAATATCATATGTCGGTAAGACTGATGAAAGAGTTGTTGTTGGTGATAATACTACTATAAACATCATTTTAAAAGATCAAACTACATCTGGTTTAAATGATGTAGTGGTAGTAGGATATGGAACACAAGCGAAAAAAGACTTGACCGGATCAATAGGCGTCGTATCTCAAACCAAGATGGATAACCAGGCAACTGTGGGAATAGGGCAAAATCTTCAGGGTAAACTAGCCGGTGTCCAGGTGATTCAAAATGATGGAACACCATACAGCGGTACTTCAATCAGGATAAGAGGAACGGGCTCGTTTGGAGCATCAAGTGACCCGCTTGTTGTAATTGATGGTATGATCACCAATGATGGATTAACAAATCTTAATCCCAATGATGTTGAAAATATAACAGTGCTTAAAGATGCAGCTTCCGCTGCGATTTACGGTTCAAGAGGTGCTAACGGTGTAGTGATCGTAACAACTAAAAAAGGAAATTTTGAACAACCATTGCAGGTAAATTTCTCCACGTATGCCGGTGTTGATCAAATACGCTATAAGATACCAACATTAACTGCAAAGCAATATGCAGTTCAGATAAATGATTATTACGGTGCAGCTAATCTGCCTGTGCCTTTTACACAAGATGAGATTAATTCATATGGGCAAGGAACAAATTGGGTTGATGAAATAACACAGTCCGGAATGAAACAGAATTATTCTTTATCAATTTATGGCGGCACAAAAACTAATGCATTTGCTATAACTGCAAATTATTTTGATGGGAAAGGGGTTATAAAAAATACAGATTTTCAGCGCGGCAATATTAAGATAAGCAATGATACCCGTCTTTTACCAAATTTGAAATTAGGAATAAGCCTGAATGTAAATTATGGCGTTTCAAATAATACGGATTGGGGCCAGGCAATTGACCGCGCGTTGATATTTCCTCCTACAGAACCTGTTTATGATGCAAATGGCGATTACAGTGCTGCAATACATAATGGAGAGCCTGTTACTATGTTGAATCCGCTTATTGCAGTGAACTTATGGACATATAAACAAACCTGGAAAAAATTATTAGGAACAACTTATTTAGAATGGAACATTTTTAAAGATCTCACATTCAAAACTTCTTTCAATGCAGAATACTATGGATGGAATCAGGATCATTTTATACCTTCTTATACTTTCGGACCTAAAGGATTAATAGGTGATCATCCGATTGCAGAGCTTTATGAAGATGGGAATGATAACATCAATTGGGAATTTGATAATATCCTTACTTATTCGAAGCGCTTCAACAACGTTCATAACTTAACGGTTATGGCGGGTTATACATTCCAGGAAACCAATGGATCTAATATAAGCGGATCGAGGAATGATTTTTTGAATAATGATCCAAACATGCAGGTGTTGGATGCAGGTAACAGCAACATCAGTAATGGCGGTTCTAAATATTCGTGGGCCATACAATCTTATCTTGGTCGTATAAACTATAGTTATAAAGACAAATACTTATTGAGCAGCAGTTTAAGAGTTGATCAGACTTCACGTATCTCAAGCGATAACAGAACCGGAGTATTTCCTGGAGCATCAGCTGGCTGGGTTATTTCAAAGGAAAAATTTTTTGACAAAGTGCCTTTTATAAGCAATTTAAAACTTCGTGCAAGCTGGGGAATATTAGGAAACCAGGATATTGGAACATATCCTTACCAAACCACATTAAATTCTACTGGTTTGTATTATCCGTTTGGTGCCGGTGGCGAAGGAACAACATATACAGGTGTGGGTCCGACAAGTTTGGGCAACCCAAATATTCGCTGGGAAAAAACAACAACATATGGAGCAGGCCTGGAAGCTTCATTCTTAAACAACAGGTTAACTTTTATTGCTGATTACTATAAAAGAAATACTTCCGATATTCTTGTTCAGGTTCCTTTGCTTGCCACTTCAGGAGTTGATAATGCTCCTTATCAAAATGCAGGTAGTGTATCAAACAACGGTATAGAATTAACGTTAGGTTATTCTGATCAGATCGGCAAATCTTTTAAATATGATGTTAGCGTTAACTGGACTCACAATACAAACATTGTTACAAAAGTTCCATCACCTATAGTATATGATTTTAGCCAGACTGCAGAAGGTCAATCTATAAATGAATGGTACGGATATGTTCAGCAAGGTATTTTTCAAACCCAGGACGAGATTAATAAAGCTCCAACACAACCTAATGCCGCACCCGGCGATATAAGATTTAAAGATCTAAACAAAGATGGTGTTATTGATGCTAATGACCGAACTTTTTTAGGTGCTTCAGTAGCTCCGGATTATTACGGAGGCAATATTTCTTTAGCGTATAAAGGCTTTGATCTGGTTACAAGTTTTTATGGACAAATAGGCGCACTCAGAAGCATAGACCAGGTTGGTTTTGCAATCACTCGTGGTGGAGAACAAACTTCAGCATGGATGTATGATCAAAGATGGACCGGCCCAGGAACAAGCAATTATGTACCAAGAGTAGTTGCAGGTGATCCAAATGATAATTACCGCAGGTCTACTTTCTGGCTTCGCTCATCTGATTTTTTCAGGCTGCAAAATTTGCAGGTCGGTTATGATTTCCAGGGTTTATTAAATGGCTCAGCGGCAAGAACTATAAACAAGTTGCGTTTTTATGTTGCAGCTCAAAATTTGTTTTGTATCAATTCTTATCCTGGTTGGGATCCTGAACAAAGTATTAATGAAGGATATCCAATGCCCCGATCTTTTTATGCCGGTGTTAATGTAGGATTCTAAAAAAGTAAAAATCATAATTATGAAAAAGACAATTTTCTTCTTAATATTTCTAATCCCATTTGCTTCATGTAACAAGCAATTAGATAAGCAACCTTATGGTGTTGTTTCTACTGACAATTTTTATAAAACTGCAGATGATGCAGAAATGGCTGTTACAGCAGCTTATAAATCGTTCCAGATGTTAGATGGACAGAACGGGTGGAATACTCAGGCTGGTTATACACCTATGGGAGATATAACTGGCCCTGATGTGCAGGCTCATCCTGATTTGGTTGTATACTATCAAATTCAGCAGTCGATTATTACTCCAAGTTCTGATCAGATGGAAATGTTGTATCAACGTTGTTATAAAGCGCTTTTATTAGCTAATGAAGCAATAGAAAAGATACCTGCAATTGATATGGATGAAACTCTAAAATCCAGGTATATGGGAGAGCTTTATTTTATCAGGGGATTTTGGATGTTTCGTTTGGGATATATGTTTGGTACAGCACCTTTGGTTACTGGACCATTGGATATATCAGAATTAAATATTCCTAATTCTGTAAGAACAGCTGAATTCGATAATGGTAAAAACGTTAATAATTATAAGATCACAAAAAGCGATTTGTTTGACCAGGCTGAAGCTGATTTCAAACTGGCATTGCAATCACCAATTGCAGACAGGAATACCGGTGATTTAATGGGGAGAGCAGATAAAGGCGCTACAAGTGCGTACCTAGCTCAGATATATTTATATGAGCATAGATGGAGTGATGCCAAGCCTTTGTTGGAAAATATAATTTCTTATGGTTATGCATTGCTTCCTGATTATAACGATGTATTTAACGGCAGCCATGATAACAGTACTGAAGCAGTTTTTGAAGTGCAATACACAGCTTTAAATCAAAAAGGAACAGACAATTTTGGTACAGTGTTGAATGCGCCAAACGGGGAAGGATATGTTGCTGGTGGCGGTTGGGGATGGACGCGCCCAACACCGGATTTAGAGTGGGAATATGAAGCAGGTGATCCGCGCTTAACAGCTTCTATTTTCCGTAAAGGCCAGGACGATTTTTTCGGACAGATCTTTATGGATAAAGTAAACGGAACAGGCCTCGGAATCAGGAAATGGTGTATTGGTAATCCACCAAATAATGATGGCACTACGGTTGACCAGGTTAGCTGGAATAATTCAAGCAATTACACTTTGGTAAGATATGCTGAAGTATTGTTGTGGTATGCTGAAGTTATGAACGAGTTAGGAGACCAGGCAACAGCAGCAGCTTATGTAAATAAAGTAAGAGCACGTACAGGTACAACTACGGATCCTAATACTGTCAATAAAAATGATATCAAACAATTGTCTCCAATTTCTTCAACATTAAGCTATGAAGATATGTTTTGGGCTATTGTGCACGAGCGTAGAGTTGAATTTGCTTTTGAAGGAAAATTTGGTTGGGATTTAAGAAGATGGGGAATAGCAAGCGAATATCTTACTGATCCAAAAAGATGGCAAAACCAGGTAACACCAGGTTACTTCAAATATAAAGTTGGAAAGGATGAAATTTTTCCATTGCCACAAATTGAGATCGATAGATCAGCTGGTACTTTAAAACAAAATCCAGGATATTAAATTCAGAATAAAATAATTCATCCCGCTTATTATTACAAGCGTTGAAGATTAATTAAGCATTAGAAATAGTATCACTTTAGTTTAAACAAGCAGTTCTAATAAAGGAGCAATGCTCACATTGCTCCTTTCAAACAGAAGTGTTAGGTGAAACTATAATGATTAATACATCGGATCAGCAATAGTAACTGTTTGTTTTGTTAGAAAATGGATTAAAGTCAGACCATTGGAAAAGAAAGTAGCACTTAAGGATGTAGCACAACATATCGGCGTATCGGCAGCGCTTGTTTCTTACGTGCTCAACGGCAAAGAAAAGGAAGCAAGAGTAGGTGCAGATATGGCGAAGAGAATAAAGAAAGCTGCTGCGGAATTAAACTATCAGCCCAACTTGATTGCGAAGAGTTTAAAGATGGGTAAAACAAAAACGATCGGTTTAATTGTAGCAGTAATTAATGATGCATGCTTTGCATCACGTTAATCTAAATTCAAAAAATAGAGCATGAAAGAATCTTTTCTTGTTATAAGTTTTCTTGTTAGCGCAGTCATTACATTTTCACAGCCTGTTGATTCATCTCATCATGTTCCGGAAAATAAAAATCTTCCTGCGTCATGGAAAGCATCTTTATACAGCGATCAAAAAAAAAATTTTAAAGGGGATGAATTGTTAACCATTGGCATGCCTTGCGGTGGCATTGCTGCAGGCCAGTTGTATGTTAGAGGCGACGGAACTTTAGCAAACTGGTGGATCTACAATAATGCATACAATACAGGTTATGGTATTGATTCATTAACGCATTTTAATACAGCGCTTGGTCCATGGACTGTTTGTTATAATACATTCGAACCAAAAAGTTATATCGACCAGGGATTCAACGTCAAGATCAAACAGGATGGAAAAACAATAAGCGCTAATTTGAACAAGAAAGATTTTGATGATATATCATTCATTGGTGAGTATCCGATCGCTACCATCAACTATAATTCAACAACAAAAAAATTACCGGTAACAGTTTCATCAGAAGTGTATTCACCATTCATTCCAATGAATGCAAAAGAATCTGCAACACCGGGAACAATTTTAAAATATACAATTAAGAACACATCCGCAAAACCAATGCAGGTAAGCCTTTCAGGCTGGCTGCAAAATTTTGTTTGTTTAGATATTGAAGGTGGTATTCTTGCTGATCGCCGCAACAGGATCATTCATCATGATGGCATTACTTCTTTGGTAATGGATCTTACTCAAACCAATGCAAGCAATGCAGAAAAGAAACCAACCATACAAATGTTTGATGATTTTGAAAATGGTTATGGTAAATGGAAAGTAACAGGCACTGCATTTGGTACGACGCCTGCATCAGGAAGTTTTGGTGGTGATCAAAGCAGGCTTACAGGTTTTACCGGTAATGGTGTTGTCAATTCTTTTTTAAATGGTGATGGTTCAACCGGTAAAATGGTGTCTGATAATTTCACCATCAAAGACGATTATATCATTTTTAAAATTGGTGGTGGCAGGCATGCAACAACAACTTGTTTCAATCTTATAGCTGATAACAATATTGTAAGAACCATGACTGGTTCAAACACTGAAATACTCGAACAAAAATATTGGGATGTAAAAGATCTGAAAGGTAAGCAGGCACATTTTGAAATTGTTGATGCAGACAAAGGTGGCTGGGGCCATATTAATATGGATGATATTGGCTTTAGCGATATACCTGTTACAAAAGAAAAATATTATCCAATCAATCATCCGTATTTCGGTAATGGATCGTTGAGTGTTTTGTCAAACAATGCTTTTGCGGATGCAGATTATAAAGGTGTTGATGACAGCAACAATGTTGATTCAGCATCCACAACAGCTATTGATAAATTAACAGGCAGTGTTGGCGAATCATTCAATCTTAATCCCGGCGAAACAAAAGAAGTTACATTCCTGCTTACATGGTATTTTCCTAACCGTCCTTCTTATTATTTTGGAAGTGATGTTACCGATGTTATTCCAAACGATTGGAACCAGGCATTGCCAACAGACGGTGCAACAATCATCGGAAACATGTACAGCAACTGGTTCAACAGTTCAGAAGATGTTGCTTTATATCTTCAAAAAAATTATGATCGTCTTTCAAAAGCCACGCATCTTTTTCATGATACTTATTACAACAACACAACAGTTCCTTACTGGCTCACACAGCGTTTGCTGATGCCGCTTTCAACACTCGCAACGGAAACATGCGAATGGTGGGCGAATGATAAATTCTGGGCCTGGGAAGGTGTTGGCTCATGTGTTGGAACCTGTACGCATGTCTGGAATTATGAGCAGGCAATGTCACACTTCTTTCCTGAACTCGAGCGCAATGTGAGAGAGTGTACCGACTTTGGTACATCATTTCAAAAAGATGGTAGCGTACTCGCGCGTAATGGTTGGGGTGGTGTTTTAATTGATGGGCATGCTGGTGCTATTTTAAAAGCGTATCGTGAGTATCTCAATTCAAAAGATGATATTTTTTTAAACCGTAACTGGGACAGAATAAAACGTGCAACTGAATTTATTATTCATGAAGACAGCAACAACGATGGTTTGATTGAAAAAGTACAGGCCAACACATACGACATTGCATTTTATGGTGCGAATACTTATGTTGGCTCATTGTATCTCGCTTCATTAAAAGCCGCTTCAGCTATGGCAATTATTATGAATGACACTGCATTTGCAGAGCGCTGTTTAAAGATTGCACAGGCGGGAGAAGATAACACGGTAAAAAGATTATGGAACGGTGAATATTTTGTGCAGGATGTTGATCTGAAAGCGCATCCGGAATATCAATATAAAGATGGTTGTTTAAGTGATCAGCTGTTTGGGCAAACATGGAATCATCTAAATAATCTCGGCTACATTTATCCTGAAGAAAAAGTGAAGCAAACATTGCAATCAATCTGGAAATATAACTGGGCGCCTGATGTTGCAACACAAAATAGAATTCATCCACCGGAAAGAACATATGCAAGTTTTGGTGAGCCGGGTTTATTGGTTTGCACGTGGCCAAAGAGTGAACACATGGGTGAGAAAGGTGTTCGTTATCGTGATGAAGTTTGGACAGGACAGGAGTACCAGGTTGCAACGAATATGATCTATGATGATATGGTTGATGAAGGCTTGTCAATTGTAAAAGGAATTGATGAAAGATATAGTCCGCAAAAACATAATCCATGGAATGAGATCGAATGCGGCGATCACTATGCAAGAGCGATGGCTTCATGGGGTGTGATGCTGGCATTGGAAGATTATTTTTATGACGGTCCGCAAGGCATCATCAGTTTTAATCCAAAAATTCAGGCATCACATTTTGAAGGATTTTTTACAAGTGCCGAAGCTTGGGGAAACATTAAACAGGATCAGGCAAATAATCAGCAAAAAAATTCTATCGTTGTAAAGTATGGCAATGTTTGGTTACAACAAATACAATTGCATTGCGATAAAGAACCAAACAGTATAAAGCTGTTCATTAATAACAAGCAAATAAAAAATAGTTATGTTTTTAATGATAACATGGCTTCAATTATGTTTGATAAAACTACATTGAATGCAAATGATGTTATTGATGTAACAATTGCTTATTGATAATTTTGGCCTTGATAAAACAATATTGAAATGAATGAAGCTTATGTAATTGGTGTTGATTACGGAACTGATTCTGTAAGATCAATCATCGTGAACGCGCACAACGGTGAAGAAATTGCAGCTTCTGTTTTTGCTTACCCAAGATGGAAAAAACAATTGTATTGCAATGCAGAAACAAACCAGTTTCGTCAGCACCCTTTGGATTATATAGAAGGTTTTCAATACACTATAAAAGATTGTTTGCAAAATGTTGATGATACTGTACGCAGTAATATCAAAGCAATTTCTATTGATACAACAGGTTCATCGCCTGTTGCTGTTGATGAAACAGGAACACCGTTGGCATTGCATGAAAATTTTGCAAATGATCCTGATGCAATGTTTGTTTTATGGAAAGATCATTCATCTGCGCAGGAAGCAGAAGAGATCAATCAGCATGCAAAAAAATTCGACGTTAATTATTTAAAATATGTTGGTGGCGTATATTCTTCTGAATGGTACTGGAGCAAATTATTACATGTGTTGCGCAATAACAAACAAGTAAAAGAAGCTTGTTATAATTGGGTTGAACATGCAGACTGGATGCCGTTCTTGTTAACCGGCGGCAAACATATAAGTGAAATGAAACGTGGTGTTTGCACGGCTGGTCATAAAGGTTTGTGGGCAGAAGAATGGAATGGTTTTCCGCCTGAAGATTTTTTTACATCGTTAGACACCTCGCTTGCTGGTTATGCATCTGCGTTACCTTCCCAAACATATACTGCAGATAAAGCTGCAGGAAGTCTTTCGCACGAATGGGCTGACAAACTCGGTTTATCAACAAATGTTATTGTTGGCATTGGTGCAATGGATGCACACATGGGTGCTGTTGGTGGACAAATAGAACCTTATTATTTAAGTAAAGTGATGGGCACATCAACATGCGATATGTTGGTAGCACCTGTTGAAGACATACAAAGCAAATATGTGCAGGGTATTTGCGGTTTGGTGAATGGTTCTGTTATTCCAAATATGATCGGTATGGAAGCCGGTCAGTCCGCATTTGGTGATGTGTATGCATGGTTTAAAAATTTAATTGCATGGCCGTTGGAAAATATTGCACGCGGTGTGGTGGATGAAGAAATGATAAGATCGGTTACTGATAAAATTATTCCTGAATTAAACAAGCAAGCCGCTGCAGCGCCTTTCCATGAAAAAGATGAATTGAGCATGGATTGGTTCAATGGCCGTCGAACACCTAACGCGAATGCTTATTTAAAAAGTACTATCACAGGTTTGGATTTAGGCAGTGATGCAGTGAAAGTTTTTCGTTCATTGGCTGAAGCAACATGCTTTGGTGCAAAAGCAATCGTTGAATGTTTCATCAATCAGAATATTCCTGTTAAAGGTTTGATCGGTATTGGTGGCGTTGCAAAAAAATCTCCGTTCATTATGCAAATGATGGCAGATGTAATGAACATGCCGATCAAAATAAATAAGTCGGAGCAAACATGCGCATTAGGTGCGGCCATGTTTGCCGCAACGGCTGCAGGTATTTATGATAAAGTTGAAGATGCCATGCAGGCAATGGGCCAGGGTTTTGATGTTGAATATTATCCTGATGAGAACAAAGTATCAATGTATCAACATCGTTATAAAAAATATCTTGAATTAGGTAATTATATTGAAAGTAATGTGGCATCATCTATTAAAAACAAATGATAAACGCATAATTTTTTACTATGGACAAGACACAAAAACGCAGATCATTTTTAAAATCAGTTATGTTAGGTGGCACAGGTGTTGCCATCAGTCCGGCAATTTTAAAAGCAGGAACAACTGCAGATAATATTGATACAAAAAATAATGCTCAGCAAAAAGCACCAATAACAACAAGAAAATATAATAGTCCATATACAGGAGAGTATTTAACCCGTGTTGCGTTTCCTGTTGGTGGTTTGGGTGCAGGCATGTTTTGTCTGGAAGGAAGCGGAGCCATATCACACATGAGTGTGCGCAACAGGCCGGATATTTACAATGAACCTTCTTTGTTTTCGGCTATTGCAATAAAAGGCATACCAAATGGTGTGAAAGTATTGGAAGGACAAGTTCCTGACTGGAAAATGTTTGGCGCAAGAGGAACCGGGAATGGTGCTGCAGGAACTACTTACGGCCTGCCCCGTTTTCAAAATGCGACATTCAAAACACATTTTCCATTTGCAAGCCTTGAGTTGCAGGATAACGATATCCCTTTGCAAATAACAGTGAAGGGATGGAGCCCTTTTGTGCCAACAGATGAAGATAACAGCAGCCTTCCTGTTGGTGCGTTGGAATATACTTTTACCAATAAGACAACGCGCAGTGTTGAAGCTATCTTTTCATTCAACACAAAAAATTTTATTGCGGATACAGATGGCGCTGTAAATAAAATTGCAGGTACTAAAAATGGGTTTGTATTGAGGCAGGATGCTGTAAAAGATAAGCCTGAAACGGAAGGCAGCTTTGCTGTATTTACAAATGATGATAATACAATTGTTGATCATTGCTGGTTTCGTGGCGGTTGGTGGGATCCATTAACGATGGCATGGAATACAGTGCGTGATGGTAAAACAAGAGCCACTGATCCTGTTGAAAAAGATGCACCGGGTGCATCGTTGTTTGTTCCGTTTACATTGGCTGCAGGTGCATCAAAAACGGTGAAGCTGATGATGACCTGGTATATTCCTGAAAGCAATATTCATATTGGTGATGTGGTGATGGATGAAAAAAAAGATTGCAGCCCTGACAGTGGTTGTTGTGCTGCGCCGGAAGATTTAGGTGTTGCAAATGGAAAGAAAAGTCCATCGCCAAATTATAAACCATGGTACAGCAGCAGTTATGGAAATGTTGATGAAGTTGCAGATTACTGGCGAAAAAATTATGACGATCTGTATGCAAAAAGCAAATTGTTTTCAGATACATTTTATAATTCAACATTGCCTGCAGAAGTTATAGAAGCAGTCGCTGCTAATCTTACCATATTAAAATCGCCTACTGTTTTACGTCAGTATGATGGCAGGTTATGGAGCTGGGAAGGTTGTGGTGATGATGGCGGTTGTTGTCATGGCTCGTGCACCCATGTCTGGAATTATGCACAGGCAATGTCGCATCTTTTTCCAACGCTGGAAAAAACATTGCGGAATACAGAATTTTGCGAAAACCAAAATAAGGCAGGCCACCAGGGTTTCAGGGCAAATATGCCGATTAGTCCATTGAAACATGATTTTCATGCAGCATCAGATGGACAGCTTGGTGGCATCATGAAAGTGTATAGAGAGTGGCGCATCAGCGGCGATAATGAATGGTTGCGCAGAATATACCCTGTTGTTGTAACAAGCATGGATTATTGCATTGCTACGTGGGATCCGAAAAGCAAAGGCGTTGTTGAAGAGCCGCACCATAACACATACGATATTGAATTCTGGGGACCTGATGGAATGATCACTTCATTTTATTTAGGTGCCTTAACTGCCATTACTTTAATGGGTAAACATCTGGATAAAGATGTAAGTAAATATGAAGATCTATATACAAAAGGCAAGGTGCAGCTTGAAACAAATTTGTATGATGGTGAATATTTTTTCCAGGACATTGAATATAAGAATCTGAAAGCGCAGAATCCTGCTACAGCAAAATCTTTTGGCGGTGATTATTCTGCTGAAGCCATTGATATTTTAAAAGAAGAAGGACCTAAATATCAATATGGAAAAGGTTGTTTGAGTGATGGTATTTTAGGTGCATGGATTGGCAGCATGTGTGCATTGCCAACATTTGTTGATGATAAAAAAGTAAGCAGTCATTTGCTTGCTGTACATAAATACAATTTGAAAACAACATTGAAAGAACATGCTAACCCGCAGCGTCCTGCTTATGCTTTGAGTGATGAAGGTGGTTTGTTGTTATGCACATGGCCAAAAGGTGGCAAGTTATCCTTGCCTTTTGTTTATAGTGATGAAGTGTGGACCGGCATTGAGTACCAGGTTGCAGCGCATTTGATGGAGATGGGTCACGTGCAGCAGGGTTTGGATATTGTAAGGCTTTGCCGCAATCGTTATGATGGCAGAATCCGCAATCCTTTTAATGAGTATGAATGTGGTCATTGGTATGCACGTGCCATGAGCAGTTATGGCATGTTACAGGCATTAACCGGTGCGCGTTATGATGCAGTTGATAGATCATTACATATTGATTCCAAGGTTGGAGATTTTACATCTTTTCTTTCAACAGCAACCGGTTTTGGAACGGTCAGTTTTAAATCTGGCAAGCCTTCTGTGAAAGTGGTGTATGGTAAGATTGATATTGATAAAACTTTTATTGGTAATAAGGAAATATAAATACAAATGGCTTGTGTAGATAAAAATATGGTGGTGGCTTTGCGTTACACTATGCGTAATGGAAAAGGGGAAGTATTGGAAGATATGATGCAATCAACGCCGGTAAATTATTTACATGGATCAGATGGTATTTTGTCTTTGTTGCAGGATCAATTGCGAGGTTTAAAAGCCGGTGATAAGAAGCAGGTTTTTTTATCAAAACAGAACAGCGAAGCTGATGATGATTTTGTTTTCGATGTTATGATTGATAATGTGCGTGAAGCAATTGATGAAGAAATTATTTTAGGTTATCCTGTACAAATAACAACAGCTATTTGTAATGATGATTGTTATTGTTACGAGGAAAGTCAAAGGTAAAAATTCAAAATTCGAAAAGTCAAGCACGTCAATTTACGAGCAACCAATTTTTACCTTTTAAATTTTGACTTATTATGCAGATACATTTAATCAGCGGCTTTCTTGGCAGCGGAAAAACCACAGCTATTCAAACTGCATGTAAAGTATTAATAACAGAAAGTTTGAAAGTTGGTGTTATTACAAACGACCAGGGAATTAAATTGGTTGATACCGGTTATTTTGAAAGCAACGCAATTCCAAACAGGCAGGTTATTAATGGTTGCTTTTGTTGCAACTATAATTCACTGGATGAAAATATTCAATCGTTAATTGCAACAAACAATCCTGATGTAATTTTTGCTGAATCTGTTGGTTCATGTACGGATATTGTTGCAACTGTAATGAAGCCTTTGCTTCAATTTAAAAAAGATGTTGCAGTAACTGTTTCAACTTTTGCGGATGCACGTTTATTGCAAATGTTGTTTATTGAAAACAAGCAGTTGTTTAACGATGAAGTGAATTACATCTATACGAAACAACTGGAAGAAGCGGAAATAATTGTGGTGTCGAAAATTGATTTGATAACGCGGGAAACGCAAGATTCGGTTCAACAGTTTTTGCAAGCAAAATATCGAGGCAAGGAAATCATTTTTATTAATGGAACTGATGATGCAAGCATTTTGCAATGGTTAAACATCATTCAACAAACAAACAAACAAAGCAACACATCTTCATTAAATATCGACTATGATATTTATGGCGCGGGAGAAGCTGCGCTTGCATGGTTAGATGATGAATTTGAACTATACAATGATAAAGGCAATGCTGTTGAAGATGCACTTGTATTGGCGAATAATATTTTTCAGCAATTACAAAATAATAATCTTCCTATAGGGCATCTTAAGCTGTTGATCAACCAACAATTGAAAATAAGTTATACGGAACTACAAACACCGGATACTCCTGTAACAATATCATCCGCTGCAAAGGCACATGTTATTCTGAATGCAAGAGTTCAAACTGATCCTGTAACGTTAAGGAAGATCATTTCAGACGCTATGAATCATTTGCAAAAAGAAAAGAATTGTAGCATCAACATTATTGATTCTACTGCTTTTATACCAGGATATCCAAGACCAACGCACCGTATCACTGATAATATAAGTGCATGAAAAAATATTTAGCTGAAATGATGGGCACTTTCGCTGTTGTCTTTTGCGGAACCGGCGCTATTATTATAGATGGATTAACCAACGGAAGTATTACACATGCCGGTGTTGCAATTACATTTGGATTGATAGTTATGACGATGATCTATACATTTGGCAGCAATTCCGGCGCTCATTTTAATCCTGCCGTAAGTATTGCATTTGCATTAGCGAACAGGTTTCCGTACCGATCATTGTTACCATATATTATTAGCCAATGCGCAGGCGCTATTGCAGCGAGTGTGTTATTAAGAATATTATTTCCAAACGACATTTTACTTGGCGCAACATTACCTGCAGGCTCTGCTATGCAATCATTCATACTGGAATTGTTTTTATCATTTTTATTAATGCTGGTTATTTTACATGCCGCATGCGGCAGTAAAGAAAAAGGATTGTTTAGCGGAATAGTTATAGGCGGCGTGGTAGGTTTGGAAGCGATGTTTGCGGGACCTGTTTGTGGTGCTTCCATGAATCCGGCACGTTCACTTGGACCAGCTATTTTATCAGGCCATACAGAATTTTTATGGCTGTATTTACTTGCTCCATTAACCGGGATGGCGTTAGCAGTGCCGCTGTTTAAATTCATGAAAGAAGAAGTAGTGATTGGTTAAAAAGTCAACTATCAATATGGATTTTTGCATCATCTAAGCAATTACATTGTTGCAATCATTTTAAATTAAATAATTTATATTGGTGCACCATAATTAATTGTAAACATGGATTTAAACCTGGAGGATAAAGTAATAATTGTAACGGGTGGCGCAAGAGGAATAGGTGAAAGTATAGTAAGAAAACTTGCGGACGAAAATGCGATTCCATGTATTATTGATATTAATCAACAACTTGCTGATCAGCTTGTAAAAGCCTTGCATCAAAATAATAAGCGATGTTTTGCGGTTGTAGCAGACCTTACAAAACCTGATAAATGCGAAAACGCCGCTAATAAAATTCTCGCTGAATTCGGAAGCATTGATGGACTGGTAAACAACGCAGGTTTAAATGATGGTGTTGGTCTTGAAAACGGCAGCTATGAAAAATTTATTCAGTCGCTGCATATTAATGCTGTGCACTATTTTACTATTACACATTTTGCTTTAAGTGCATTAAAAAACAGCAAAGGAAATATTGTAAATATTTGTTCAAAGGTTGCACAAACAGGCCAGGGAAATACATCTGGTTATGCTGCGGCCAATGGCATAAGGCTTCAACTAATAACTCAATGGGCAAATGAATTGAACGGGTACGGTATTCGTTCCAATGCAATTGTTGTTGCTGAATGCTATACACCACAATATGAATGGTGGATCAATCAGCAGGCTGATCCGCAGGAAAAACTTAATGAGATCAACGCAAAAATCCCCTTAGAAAGAAGAATGACAAAATCAGATGAAATTGCAGATACCGCCATCTTCTTATTATCGTCAAAATCAAATCCGGTCAGTGGAGAATTTTTCTACGTTGATGGTGGTTATGTGCATTTGGATAGAAGTATTTGATAACTTGTTACATCTTTTTGCGTTGCTTAATGTAGTCCTAACCATTGGTACATACATCATCCAAACACTTTCAAACTGTTTTAAAAAGAGAAGTGATGTGTAGCTGCATCATCAAAATATTACCCATGCTTATGACTTCTATACATGTATTAAAAGCTATCAATTAATATTCATGATGCCCTTCATCAAGCCTGTCATCCAACACATCTTTTGGTATATTGATTTGCTTACCGATAGGTTTGCCATTACGATAGGCAATTACGTTTAAGTAGGTTGCTCCAACGGGAAACACAATTGGTTTGCCATCAAACTTTGCAGAGAAGTTATCAGGATTTGTATTATCAAATGTGTAGTAAATATCAAGACCTTTTACTTCTGTTGTAAGTGTTACGCCGAAATCGCTGTTCTTAATGCGTTCCGGTTTAAATACAACATTGTACATGCTTGTTGAATATTTTATATTAGCTGCATCCAGTCTCGGAAATTGTTTCTCCAACCTTGTTATAAAATCATTCCAGTTCTTGTTTGTTTTTGAGCTCCAGTACACTTCAGCCAATGCCATGCCTCTTGGCCATGTCATATATTCTGCATGTCTGAATGTTGGAATAGATTCACTCCATAAATTTCCTTGTCCGCCTAAAATCAATTTCTCGTCAACACTATCAGGAACCGGTTCATAATTATAAGAATCTGAAAGACGGCATAAGCCATACGTTGGTGGTTCGCCGATTGGTTCTGCCTGGTATAAATCAATGTAACAATAATCCCATGGTGTCATCACAACTTTGTGATTCATCTTTGCAGCAGCAATGCCGCCACTCATTCCGCGCCAGCTCATTACCGTTGCGTTTGGTGCAAGTCCGCCTTCTAAAATTTCGTCCCATCCAATTAATTTCTTTCCTTTTGATTCAACAATCTCCTCCACTCTTTTCACAAAATAACTTTGCAGTTCATCAACATTTTTCAAATGTTCATCCGCCATTCGCTTTTGGCATTTCGGGCATGCATCCCAAAAACCTTTGTATGCTTCATCTCCGCCAACGTGTATATATGGATTGGGGAACAGCGCTGCTATTTCTGTAAATATTTTATCAAGGATACTGAAAGTTGAATCATTACCCACACACAAAACATTGTCGTTTCGTTTATAACCTTTGCCACCAACGCTAACAGAATATTGTAATTGTGTACAGCTTAAGTTTGGATAAGAAGTGATAAGCGCAAGGCTGTGTGCAGGCACATCAATTTCAGGAAGGATAGTGATGAAACGATCCTGTGCGTACTTAATAATTTCTCTCATATCATCCTGCGTATAAAAGCCACCTTCTGTTGTTGGCTCGCCTGCGAAAGCAGGCATAAAAGTTCCCCAGCGACCAGTGCGTTTAACGCGCCATGCACCTGTTTGTGTAAGCTGTGGCAAACTCTTTATTTCTATGCGCCAGCCTTCATCATCTGCAAGATGTAAATGCAGTGTATTGAATTTATAGCGCGCCATTTGATCAATATATGCTTCTACTTCCTGCTTTGTGAAAAAATGGCGGCTAACATCAAGCATTAAACCACGCCATCCAAAACGTGGCACATCTTTTATATCAACACAAGGCATTGTCCATTGCATGTTTTGTATTGTTGTTACACTTTCAATTGAAGGCGGAAGCAATTGCAGCACTGTTTGCAAACCATAAAAAAGCCCGGCCGCTTTGTTTGCTGTGATTATTATGTTTGATTGTGCAACTTTTAAAGTATAACCTTCATCATGCAGTGAGGTATCTAGCTGTTTATTCAATAGTAAGCGTATTGAATTTCTAGATGACTGATTAGTTGAAAGATGAAAGCCCGTTGAAGTTGCGATCTTATTATTAAACCATTGAATGGTTTGTTGTATCGATGCATCAGAAGAAGAACTTGTTATGCTTGTTGCGTTTGTCAGCATGAAATGCCCATCATGCACCTGCATGCTCAACGGCTTTGGAATAATAGCGATTGAATCTGCTGCATTTACTTGTAATGCAGATACTAAAAAGAAAACAATAAAACAGATAAGCCTGTGCTTGGAAAGAAAATTTTTCATGTAATGGCATTTGGTGTGAGGATTCTAAGATAAAGATTAGTGATGAGTTTGAAAAGTTTGCAGAGTGAAGTCATAACTAAATCCAAAACCATGCAACCAAACTGGCAATAAAATTATTCGTATTTATCGCTTTAGCATCCTGTCTTTTACTATTTCCTTCATTACAGCCTCGTGCATGTTTTGGCTGATGATAACTTTTGCACTGCTCATATCAATAATGTTGCCTTCAATGCTTTTTATTTTACTGATATTAATGATGGTTGATTTGTGGATCTTTAAAAATAATTTTCCGGGCAATTGTTCTGCAATGCTTTTAATGGTGAGATAAACGATCATCTTTTTATCAGCAGTATGTAACACAATATAATTAAGCATAGCTTCTACATAAATCAAATCATCATACAAAACCTTTTCAATTTTACCATTGCACTTAACGAAGAAATAATTATTTGACTGATCAATTTGAACTGTTGCAGGTTTGTTTTGCAGTTCTATGTATTCTTTTGCTTTAGTTGCTGATTTTAAAAATCTTTCGAATGAAAATGGCTTCACCAAATAATCCAACACATTTAATTCAAAACCTTCAACTGCATATTCGCTGTAAGCAGTAGTAAGTATTGTTGCCGGAAGTTTTGATGCACTTCGTAAAAAATCAATGCCGCTCATGCGCGGCATATTTATATCGAGGAACATCAAATCAACTTTATTAGCCAAACAGAAAAATACATCTGCTGTTTTGAAGATAGAAATAAACAATGCTGTTTCCGCCTGATAAATTATTTAAGTATTGTCAGGATGAATTGATTTAATTATTAATTCATCCTTTACATATAAATAGAATGCTGAAATTTTACCTGTAACCAGCCGCCTGCAGTTGAAACAATTCTGCATAACGCCCATTCAACGCCAGTAATTCTTCGTGCGTTCCGATTTCAAGCAACTGGCCTTTATCTAAAACAAGAATACGATTTGCCATACGCACTGTTGAAAAACGATGTGATATTAATACTGCTGTTTTACCTTTTGTTAATTCAGCGAAACGTTGAAATACTTCATACTCGGCACGCGCGTCCAATGCACTTGTTGGCTCATCAAGAATTAGTAGCTGTGCATCCTTCATGTAGGCTCTTGCCAACGCAACTTTTTGCCATTCGCCCCCACTTAATTCAACGCCATTATTAAATCTTCTGCCCAAAGCCTGGTCGTATTGATTGGGTAATTTTTGTGCAAGTAAACTGGCCAGACTTTTTTCTGCGGATTGTTTAATTAATTCACGGTTATTCAATTCATCAATATTACCTACTGCAATGTTTTGCGCAAAACTCATTTGATAACGCAAATAGTCCTGGAAGATGATACCGATGTTACGGCGCAGTTCAAACAAATCATACTCACGCAGATCAATCCCATCTAATAAAATTCTTCCTTCTGTTGGTTCATATAAACGCGCTAACAATTTCACCAATGTTGTTTTGCCTGCACCGTTTTCGCCTACGAGTGCCAACTTTTCACCGGCCTTTAGTGTAAAACTTAAGTGACGATTTGCCCAGTTATCACTATTATGATATTTAAAACCAACGTCTTCAAAAACAAAACCTTGCTGAACAGGTTTTGGAAAAGGCAAAGGATATTTTGGTGTGATGATGTTAGGCTGTATCTCGAAAAAATCAAAGAAATCTTTTAAGTAAATAGCGCCTTGCGAAACAGAAGTAAAGCGAGATAAAATTCCCTCCAGCAAACTTCTCAGCTGCCTGAATGAACCTGCTAAAAATGTAAGCGTACCGATCGTTATTGCACCACCGATCGCCTGGATAATGATAGTTACGTAAGCTGCATAATAACCGGCGCTTCCGATCAAAGCAAACAGCGTTCCCCATGATGCGCGTTTAATGGAAAGCTTTTTATTGTCTTCATAAAACTTATTGCTGAGCATTTTAAATCGATCGATAATAAATCCTGAAAGATTAAACAGCTTTACTTCTTTCGCTGTTTCATCGCTGGCGCCGATGTATCGCAGATAATCCAGTTCACGGCGCTCCGGTGTTTGTCCGCGTGTTAATGCATACGTTCTGTCGTTGAAATATGATTCGCCCAAAAAAGCAGGTACAATTGCGATCAATAATAATAAAATCAACCAGGGATTAAATGCCATCAGACCTGCCGCCAGAAATCCCATCGTTATTAAATCCTGCACCTGTGCAAATACCTGTGATAACAAAACTGTGCGGCCAATAGTTTGTTGTCTTGCGCGTTCCAGTTTATCATAAAATTCAGAGTCTTCAAACTGGTCAAGATCAAGCGTGGCAGCATGTTCCATAATTCTTACCGAAGTATAGTTGCTGAACAGATCACCCAACAAACTATCTACCAGCAATGTTGCCCTGCCCAATGCATCAGATAAAACAGCCAGCGCAAATTCTGCTGCCACCAATTGCCATAAAAAAGTATGATCTGCTGCACGTGTTTTGCTGATGGAAACAACAGCATCAATAATTAATTTACCAACATACAAAATGGAAACCGGCAATGCTGAACGTATAAGCCGGAGCAATGCATCTAAAATAGTGTAGCCTTTATGCGTTTGCCAAACAAGCTTAAAAAATTTTGGAAGGTTACCAAGCGCATCAAACTTTTCTTTGAATGTAGGTTTATCAATTGTGTTGAATAATGCCCGTCGCGTTTCACCAGCCATGCCATTGCTTTTGCTCATAGCACACGAAGGTAGCCCGATAAATAAAATGCCTTTAATGTGCTTATTCATATAAGATGAATAAAGCAGGCAGACTTTTTCATGCACAGCATGGCTGCATAATTATAATCGTTCCTGGTAGTCGTAATAATGTATCGGTACCGCTTAGCAGACTGTTAAACGCCTTTGGCAGGGATTTGACAGCCTGTAACATCTCTATAAGGTCTCTGTAAGGTCTCTATAAAGTCTCTATAAGGTCTCTATAAGGTCTCTATAAGGTCAGTGGAATTCAGGCAGCCTGTATATTTTAAAAGCGATAATAATGTATGATTAAAAGTACTAAAAAAATTACAATTGCAGATACCTGGTACTGGTTTCCGGCAATTATAATGATCTTTTAAACAAAGCAAAATAGGTCTTATAAACAAAGTATATTTTATATATGCTTATGAAATTTGCCCATTAAATCAATAAAACGATTAATGATAGAAACGAAAATTAAAACAATGCAACAACCGATTCATTCAGGCTTCAATGCGTATACGACTGCGGAAGAAGTAATTAAAGGCATTGATTTAACAGGTAAAATTGTTATTGTAACAGGTGGTTATTCGGGGCTTGGAAAAGAAACGGTGCGTGTTATTCGCAATGCAGGTGCAACAGTAATTGTTCCAACAAGAGATATTAATAAAGCGACAGAAACTTTAAAAGACATTAACGGCATTGAAATAGAATACATGGACCTGTTGAATCCAACATCTATCGATGCATTTGCCGAAAAATTTTTAGCAAGTAACCGGCCTTTGCATTTGTTGATTAACAGTGCAGGCATCATGGCTAATCCTTTTACAAAAGACACACGTGGCTTTGAAAGCCAGTTTGCAACCAATCACCTAGGCCATTTTCAATTAACGGCAAAATTATTTCCTGCACTTGAAAAAGCGAAAGGGGCAAGAGTTGTGGCGCTTACTTCATGGGGCCATCACTTCTCACCAATCATATTTGGTGACATTAATTTTGAACATCGCGATTATAACAAATGGAAAGCATACGGGCAATCTAAAACTGCCAACAGTTTATTTGCGGTTGAACTGGATAAACGTGCAAAAAGTAAAAATGTTCGTGCTTATGCAGTACATCCGGGTGGTATTCTTGATACCAATTTGAACAAATATCTTGCAAAGGAAGAATTACAATCTGCGGGTGTTGTTGATGATGAAGGCAACATCATTCACGATCCTTCAAGAAATCGCAAAAATATACAGCAGGGTGCGGCTACTACAGTTTGGTGTGCAGTTAGCCCGCAATTAAAAAACATTGGTGGCGTGTATTGCGAGAATTGCGATATAGCAATTGTGTCTGATGGTGAAGGTGCGCATTCCATTACGGATAAAAGCATTCATGATAAAGTATTAGCCTATGCAGTTGATGAAGATGAAGCTACCCGTTTATGGAATGTTACTGAAGAGATGACCGGCGTGAAGTTCCCTATAAGTGAGAAGTGAAAAGCGGGAAGTGAAAGGCCTCGATGTTGCTTTGATGAATAGTGATATGAATGTAAGTACCTGCCTGGCAGCAGGCAGACAAATGAGTGACACAAGAGACAATGCCACCAGTACAAAAGCTGGCCAACAAAAAAATTAAAAACATTATGTCATTACAATCTTATAAAATTTTAGGAAGATCCGGACTCAGAGTCAGCCCTTTATGTTTGGGCTCAATGACCTTTGGTGAAGATTGGGGCTGGGGCGCCAGCGTTGATGAATCAACAAAAATGATCAACACCTACGTTGAGCGGGGTGGCAATTTTATTGATACGGCAAATATTTATACCAACAATCATTCAGAAAAAATTATTGGTGATGTTATTGGCAGGAATTCATCATTAAGAACACAATTGGTAATTGCAACAAAGTTTGCGAACAATGCATTTCCGGGCAATCCAAACACAGGTGGTACAGGAAATAAATCCTTACTGGCAAACCTTGAGCATTCATTAAGAAGATTGCAAACTGACCATATTGATCTGTACTGGATTCATTCATGGGATTTTTTAACGCCTGTTGAAGAAACCATGCGTTCATTAGATAATGCTGTGAAGAGTGGAAAAGTCCGTTATATCGGTGTCAGCGATGCGCCTGCATGGAAAGTAGCACAGGCCCAGACCATGGCCTGGCTTAAAGACTGGACGCCATTTATTGGTTTGCAAATTGAATATTCGTTATTACAAAGAACAGTGGAAGATGAATTAGTGCCTATGGCGTTGGAATCAGGTTTAGGCATTACACCCTGGGGGCCGTTAAAAGGCGGGTTGTTATCGGGAAAATATAACCGCGCAAATAACGGTAAAGTAAGTGGTACAAGAATAGCAGCAAGAGGCGGAGATTTTTCATTAACAGGAAAGCAATTAAGCATTATTGATGAACTGGAGCGTATAGCACAATTGCATAACACAACACCGGCAGCCATTGCTTTATCATGGGTGAATAATAAGCCCGGTGTAACATCAACCATTATTGGTGTAAGAAGTGTAAAGCAACTGGAAGATAATATTGCTGCGGTTAAGGTGCATTTAACTACTGATGAAATGGCATTACTGGATAAGCTATCAACGCCGCCATTAAGTTTTTTAAATGAGTACAAAGATTTAATTCCAACGATGCAACATGGTGGTATCGAGATCAATGGATTTAAACCGGAAGCAGCACCGCAGCTTGCAAATATGCACCCGGGTAAATATTGATTAAGCTTTAATTTTGACGCATGATATCGCATACATCACAGCCTGTTGCGAAAGCCAGTATTTTTCTTACCTGCACAGAAGAAAAATATTACAGCAATGAGTTGGTTGTTGATAAGAATACATTGATAAGAATGATATCAGGCGAAATGAAAATCATCCTGCCTGATATTACTTATGTTTTGGGTGCCGGTGATACCATTTTCTTTCCACGCAATGAGCTGGCCAAAGTGATGAAGTCATCCAAAGATGGAAGGCCCTATAAATCTGTTGCAATCTATTTTACAACAGAAGCTGTACAACAATATTTTTTAAAGCATGATGCCAGGCCAAAGCATCATCAAAATAAAGCATCTATAAAAGTGTTGAATGAACACCCGTTGCTGGAAAGCTTATTCAATTCTTTGCTGCCTTATTTCAATTTAAAAAATGATTTGCCTTTGAGCATTGCGGATGGCAAAGTAGATGAAGCAATAACTATTCTTAAAACTATTGATGAAGAGCTGTTTAACACGATCGGCAATTTTGAAGAACCGGGAAAAATGAATTTAGCTGAGTTCATGGAGAAGAATTTTATGTTTAATATGCCAATGGAAAAGTTTGGCTATTTAACCGGCAGAAGCTTAACAACTTTTAAGCGTGATTTTAAGAAAGCATTTAATACCACGCCTCAAAAATGGTTAACACAAAAACGTTTGGCACTGGCGTATCATCAAATAAACGATCTTAATAAAAAACCTGTTGATGTATATTATGAAGCAGGTTTTGAAAACTTATCCCACTTCTCTTTTGCATTTAAGAAACAGTTTGGATACAGTCCAAGCTTATTGCCTTTAAATTGATTTTTATAAAAATGATTAAGGTAATGTTACCATCCATATTTCACAGAGATAAGGTTTTGTTCTTTCCCGTTAGTTTATACTTTATCAAAGCCTGTCCAGCCATTACCATTACGTGCGCTTATTTATAATTCGTTGCAGCAGCAAAAACTCCCCGCCTATATATAAAAAAGGGTTACGCCATTGTTTCGCGGGAATTGACATTGCTCTACCATCAACAAAAGAAAAAAATATTACACTGTGTGCATAGGTTTTCGTATCCTGCAAGGCACAATCAGCCGGGCAGAAAGCATAGCGACCTATACTTACGGCAGCATGAATAATGCTGATAAATAAAGCCATTTTAAGATGCTTATCAATATAAAGGATAAACCACGTTAAACTTTTTCAACTACAACATAGCGGCATAATTATGGTTTTATATTTTTAAAATAAAAGATATGGATACAATCATTCAGCATCTCGGTTTTGAAACAAGTGAAACACTTGATCAATTTATTCGTGAGAAAGTAAATACATTAAAAAGTGATAAGATCGTTCGTGCCAATGTGGCCCTGTATTTAGCATCGGAAGGTAACCCTGAAAACCAGGTTTGCGAAATAAGGCTTGAAGTTCCGGGCAATGACCTGTTTGTTAAAAAAGGCGCTGTACATTTTGAAACAGCTGTTACAGAATGTGTGGATATTTTGCAAAACAAATTGAAGAAGCAACATGATAAGAATATTGATCACCGTCATGCAAATGAAGATATGATCCAGGACGAATTAATTGCAGGCGAAGATGATGAAGAAGAAACAGAGCTGGAAGATGTGGTAAAATAATTGAGAGGATTGAGCTTTGCAAAACCGCCGGATCATTTGTCTGACGGTTTTTGTTTTAGGTAATGATGAATACTCGATACACTAACAATCTAATCTAATGATCAAATTATGGTTGCTTATAGAAATGCATTGATGCAGCAACCAACTTCCATTCGCCGTTAATTTTTTCAACCATCCACACTTCATAAGAATAAGTTTTTGTTCCGTCTTTAGCGGTTGATATTTCATCAAAGCTTGTCCAACCATTATCGCTGTGTATGCTCATCCTGTAGTTTGATACTGTAACATAACCACCGTGGCCCATCGCTGAAGAAGATTTACCCAGTGCCTCCGCAGGTATTGTTATTGCTTTTCCATCAACAGTTGAAATAAGTATAACACTGTATGGTTGCACATGCCAGCAATCGGCATATGCTTTTGCATCACCTGATCTGAAGGTAGTGGCTGCTTTGTCCAAAAGGTTTACAATGGCTATAGAATCATTGTTGGTTTGGCTATGAGCAAATGTGTATGTTAGAAACAGGCAAAGTGTTAGTGTAAACTTCATGTTGGTTTTGTTTTGATTGAAGATATGTAATGTAAACCGTTGTACGATTAATCATCTTTTTACGATCACTGATATGTGTGACCTGGCAGCTTACAGGGCAAACGTCAGCGCAGGTTGTAGAAGACAATGTGGTTTAGTTTCAACCCGGAACATTCAAAACTTGCCTTACCTGTTCATTTGCCATGGGTATGCCTGCCTTTACCACGGGAATTAATTAGCTATAAGTTAGTTATAACTTAGCTATATGTTGGCTATAAGTAAGCTTTAGAGGATAGGATATTCAAAGTCTTTTCTCAAAAAAGCCAGATAAGATAAATTCGCTTCTTTTAAACCTGCTTTGCTTAATTTAAGAAATTTATTTTAGTTACAAAGGCACAAGTATTACCAGCTCACAAGCTATGCTACCAAACCTGCACCGGCATATCTTTGATATACCTGCCCCATCAGCCTTTCGTAACAGCACAAAGCAATAATTTTTCTCCCAAAAATAAATGCCGGATATTCGTTTGTACTTTTTTATTAAAACCTGATAGTTATTAAAAAGAGTACAATACTCCAAATTGCCATCATGATACTGAGTACCGGAATGGGTATTTATGCCCAACCTGATGCCGGCCACCAACCATCTGTAAACAAGCCTGTAAACTATCAATATGTATTTACCACTCCTTTTCCCAAACAATACCAGGTAGCAGATTCGGTTTTTTTTTGAACTCGCAAAAACAGACACTGCAATTGCTACCCGGGCCATTGATGAAATGCATTCCGTTGCAATGCAGAGCGGCGATGAGCAGACGCAGCTCAATTTTGCACGATCGCTCATCAGGTACAGGTATATGAGGTATTACTATTCACAGGACAGCGTTGCCATTAAGAAGCTTATCAGTGATGCGGAAACGCTGCTGAAATCAGTTGATGAAAAAAGATACCCCGTTATTGCCGCACTTATTCACACAACGCTGGGAAACACGCTTAATTATAAAACGTACAGATACAATGATGCATTTGCGCATTACCTGAAAGCGTACAACCTGTATAAAAACATACCTGTAGAACAATATCCTGACAGGCAATATTCACAATATTCCATAGCCCTGGCGTATTACCAGTTTGGCGATTATGAAAATGCTTTGAAGCTCGGGAAGGAAATAAACAGCCTGTATACCGAAAAAAATCACACCACTGTTTTTATTGTGGATTTAATTGGTATGTGTTACCTCAGAATGGAAAATTTTACCGATGCGATTCCCTATTTCCAATGGATACTCGATAACTATCAAAAATGCGAAGTTTCTGCTTCGTGGGAAGGTATTGCCCTGGGTAATATCGGGAATGCCCTGTATTTACAAGGGAGAAGTGATGAAGCTATTAATTATCTCAAAAGGGCGGTAACGATAACCATGAAAGGCAACGTTCCTGATAATGCGGCAAATTTTGCAGCATTGCTTTCGTCGATATATATGAGGCAAAAAAACATGCCGGCGGCAAAACTGTATGTGAAAATTGCCTTGGACGAGGCATACAAATCGAATGATGTTTCAAATTACCAGGTTGTATATACTGCACTGGCATCTTATTATAAAGAAACGGGAAATGCACAAAAAGCGTTGCATTACCAGGATTCTGCCATTGTTTATAAAGACAGCCTGCAGAAAATGAATGATGTGCGTTTAAAGTACCGGGGTGAAATGGCAGTTGAAAGAGAGCGGTTGATACACCAGCAACAGGTTTTTGAAGCCGAGAGCTCAAGGAATATACTAATAAGGAACACCTCCATTTTATTTGCAGCATTAATAATATTAATTATTTTATTGGTTTTTAACAGCAGGAGGTCAAAATTTAAATACGAAAAGCAGAAAATGCTTATTCAGCAGCAACTGGCAGAATCTGAATTGAATATTGCAAGGGAACAACTGAATAGTTTTACAAAATCTATCATAGAAAAAAATGAGCTGATAGATAAGGCCAATGCCGAAATTCTGCGGATTACAAATGATTTTTATCAGCTACAAAACAAACAGGAGGCAACAGGAGTTGCAGATAATGGGAAACTAAAACACTTGTATGAATCTGTTATATTAACAGACCTTGACTGGGACAACTTTACTTCATTATTTGACAAAGTGTATCCTGAATTTTTTATCCGCCTCAAATACAAATTCCCCCAGTTATCCCTTTCAGAAAAAAAATTTATCGCCCTTTCCAAATTAAAACTGGATAACAAAGAAATGGCAGCTATGCTTGGTGTAGGCACCGATGCCATTCGGCAAAACCGTAGCCGGTTGAAAAAGAAGCTAAATTTTACCGAAGAAGTTTTCCTCGAAGAAATTATTGATCAAATCTAAAATCCCTACTCTTATGAAATTGTTTTTGGTATCAGCCGAACCAAAGCTGGTATAAAAAATTTACACCCCTAAAGCTTTTATTACCCTATTATGCCTGCATTTTTAAAGGTGTCACATTTGTGTCACGGTAATAATTTGGTTCCTCTTTACTCATCATATTACATTTAATTCTTCTGCTGTAGGCTCATTTAATCATTAATAAATTAATTTATCAAAACTTAATTCGCTGACATGAAAGCTACAATTTCAAAAGCTATCAATTATTACATTTTTTTGATTATAGCAGTTGCTTGTCATTTTGCATTTCTTACAAAGACAATTGCACAGAACAAGTCTATTGCTTTTAATATTTCATCCTATTTGAGCGCTATTACCAAACAACAGGCTTATTCACAATCTTATTCATCAAATACACCACACACCTTAACAGCCACCACCACGTCTTTAGTCTCCAGCATGAATCCATCATCAATTGAACAGAATGTTACTTTTACTGCAACCGTAACTGGTCAGTCGCAAAGTATGCCACCTCCAACAGGATCTGTTGACTTTTTCGACCAGACTACAGGTATCGATCTTGGTATGATAAGTTTGGATAATGACGGCAATGCATCTGTCAGCATCGCTACACTAACAATGGGTACACACCTCATCAATGCTGTTTATAGCGGAGATTCCAATTACGATGCCAGTATAGGACAGTTAGATAACCTTAATCAAGTTGTGACCGACTTTCCTACAAGAATTACTACTACTTCTGTGGGTTCTGATGCGATTGATAAAAGCATAGCCCTTGGACAGAATGTTACTTTTACTGCTACGGTAAGTTTTCCGTCATATGTTGCCCCTTGGCCGACAGGATCTGTTGACTTTTTCGACCAGAGTACAGGTATCGACCTTGGCATGGCAAGTTTGGATAATCAAGAACATGCATCTATTAATATTAGTACACTTGCGTTAGGTACGCATATCATCGCGGCTCATTATAGCGGGGATGCAAATTTTGATACCAGTACAGGATATTATAGTAATCCGGGGCTTGGCGTGTACCAGGCTACAGTTACATCTGTCGGCTCCGACCTCAATCCATCGATCTTTGGGCATAGTGTTACTTTTACTGCAACCGTAACTGTTCCACCACCTGGTACAGGTACACCGACCGGGTCCGTTGACTTTTTTTGATCAAAGTACCGGTGGCGACCTTGGTGTGGTAAGTTTGGATAATGAAGGCCACGCATCTGTTAGTATTGCTACCCTTACAGAAGGTACGCATATTATTGAGGCTCGTTATAGCGGGGATGCCAACTATATATTTACCACAGGATATTACGACAATCCGGGGCAGGTTGTAACAAAATTAGCCACCACTACATTTGTCAGCTCCAGCATGAACCCATCGCCCGTTGGGCAGAACGTTACTTTTACTGCTACCGTAACTGCTCAGTCGCAAGATACACCCGGCCCAACGGGAATCGTTACCTTTTATGACATGAGCACAAGTACGTATGTTGGTAAAGTAAGTTTGGATAATAACGGTAATGCATCTATCAGCATCGCCACACTAACGGCAGGTACACATATCATTAGTGCCATGTACAGCGGTGATAACGTCTTTAGTGTAAGCACCGGGTACTATAATAACCCGGGGCAGGTTGTGAACGCGGTACAAACTTCAAGAGTTACCACTACTGCTGTGGGTTTTGATGGGATGGGCTTATTTTTCCTCGGGCAGCCTGTTACTTTGAATGCTACCGTAACCGGTGAACTGTCTGTTGTGCCCGGCCCATCTGGCTCTGTTGATTTTTTCGACCAAAGTTCCGGTACCGATCTCGGTATGGTAAGTTTGGATAATGACGGCCACGCATCTATCACTATTAACACACTGGCATTTGGTTCGCATATCATCGTGGCTCATTATAGCGGTGATGCCAATTTTGATTCAAGCACGGGAAACACAGATCAAACCCTAAACGTGTTTCAGGCCGCTATCATAGCTATAAGCTCAAACCACAATCCATCCTATAGCGGGCAGAATGTAACATTTACTGCAGCCGTAACTGTTCCTTCACCCGGTACAGGTACACCAACCGGATATGTTGATTTTTTTGACGAAAGCACAGGTAGCGATCTTGGTATGGCAAGCCTGGATAATCAAGGCAACGCATCTATCAGCATTGATGCGCTAACAATAGGTACGCATACCATACAGGTTAATTATGCCGATTATACCAACTATATATTGGGGACAGGATATTATGATAACCCGGGACAGGTAGTGACTGTACAAGATGCAAGAGCTACCGTTACATCTATAAGTTCAAGTGAGAACCCATCGGTTTTTGGGCAGCCTGTTACTTTTACTGCAATCGTAACTGCTCCCTCACTTATCACTCCTGGCCCAACCGGACCCGTTGTGTTTTCTGACGTAGATAGTGTACTTGGTACTGTAAATCTGGATAGTAACGGCACTGCATCTATCACCACCGCTACACTAACAGCAGGAACGCATTACATCAATGCTTATTATAGCGGTGATGCAAATTTTGATCCCAGCACAGGGTATATGGACAAAACCGGGCAGGTTGTAAATCCATCAACAACTTTCTACCGGGATGCCGATGGGGATGGTTATGGAGACCCCAATGTAACAATACAGGCATCTTCCGTACCAACAGGCTATGTAAGTAATAACACAGATTGTGATGACACTCATGCAACGGTTTATCCCGGCGCACCGGAATTGTGTGATGGCCTGGACAACAATTGCAACGGTCAAATTGATGAAGGATGTGCTATCAAAAACGTTCTCATAAGCATAAACGATAAATCAGTAAAAGAAGGTAATAAAGGGCAAAAGATTATGAGATTCCAGGTATTACTGAATAAAAAATCACGCCAGGCAGTAACTGTAAATTATGCAACACAGGACAGCACAGCCATTTCCCCCGGTGATTATATTGCAACATCAGGCACGTTAACATTTACTGCAGGCGTGAAAAGACAATCCATCAGCGTTTATATAAATGGCGACAAAAGCATTGAACCTGATGAAACATTTACGGTACGTTTAAGCAACCCTGTTAATGCAGCCATTCTTGATGGAACAGCTGTAGGTACAATTTTAAATAATGATGGAACCAGCATTGCCGTAAATGCAATTGGTGCGGAAGAAAATGTTGTTGCAAACACCATGCAACTACAGGTATCACCCAACCCTGCTTCCGGTAAAGTAAATATTACGCTTAAAGGTTATAAAGGCAATGTTGTAATACAATTAAGCACCATTGAAGGTAAAACCCTGCGCCAGGATAAAGTACAGGTATTATCAGGGGGTTATGCACAGCAATCCATAAATGTCTCGGGTTATGCAAACGGTATTTACTTTGTAACGGTAACTGATGAAACAGGTAACAGGCAAACCGCCAAACTTATAGTGCAGCATTAACCGGCAGCTTTTTCAATGATCTCTAAAACATAAAAGGCCTCCTCTATGTCGAGGAGGCTTTTAGTATTTTGAAGGTGCTGTTTTCGTTGTGTGTATTTAGTTTATTAATGAGTTCATCAACATTTGTGTAGCCGTTTTCATCTAATACAATTTCGTATGCTGAGGGCTTGTGGCGAAGAATGTTGCTGAAATAAGTTGTTTTTTTCTCTTAAAACATAAGCTGAAGATAATATCGAATCTGGCAATAAATAAAATCATTAAATTTAATCTGGTCAAATTCTAATAAAATAAAGTTCGCAAAAAGAGAACTTTTGAAAATCACCTTTACCTT
>Ga0206973_1009_pt1 | contig 60539 bp, 51 predicted proteins | sample Alteio_BWOrgHeat_83_FD_152927 | JGI IMG/M metagenome (GOLD analysis project Ga0206973, IMG submission 152927) | Enriched cells from forest soil in Barre Woods Harvard Forest LTER site, Petersham, Massachusetts, United States -... | ecosystem: Environmental > Terrestrial > Soil > Temperate forest >...
TCCTATGCCTGACGAAGCATCTGGTAAAATGGAAGATGAATGGGCTATTCACCAGTTAAAGACCACTGCGAATTTTGCAACACGCAACCGTATTGTTTCATGGTTTGTAGGCGGGTTGAACTTCCAAATAGAACATCATTTATTTCCTAAAATTTCTCACATACATTATCCACAAATAAGCAAAATAATTAAGCAGGCATGTAAAGAATATAACATTACTTATGTTGAATATCGGCACATGTACCAGGCTGTTATTTCGCATGTTTCTTTCTTAAAGCAAATGGGAAAAGCTTAAATTTCCTTAATTTCTGAGTTAGGGTTTCAGTTTTAGCCATGATAGAATTATGCCGGTTGCTACTGCGGCATTCAAAGATTCTGCATCACCTGTACCGGGTATGGTAATACATTGCTGAATATATTGTTCAATATCTGCTCTTATCCCTTTAGATTCATTCCCGATTATCAATAAACATTCATTTATTTTTTGTAGTGACGCAATATTTTCGCCATTCAGCATTGCACCAAAAACAGGGATTTTATTCGTTTCAAAAAAGCTTTTAAGATCAGTATAAAAAATTGCTACACGCGCAATACTGCCCATTGTTGATTGTATTACTTTAGAATTATACAGATCCACTGTATCTTCTGATGCAATTATATTCTTTACACCAAACCAGTCTGCAATTCGTACAATAGTTCCGAGATTACCGGGATCCTGTATACCATCAAGTACAAGGCTTATCTTATTTTTCAGGTCAGGTATCCGGACGCTGTTCTTTTTATAAAATATCGCCAGTACTTTATTGGGTGTTTCAAGGCTTGAAATTTTCTCCAGCTCATCATCACTTACTACAGCAGCATGCAGAATGTTTGTGTTTGCATCTATCCAATCTTTCACACCATAAATTTTTTGAATGCCAAAACCTGCATTAATTAATTCAGCAACTATTTTAACACCTTCAGCAATAAACACTTCTTCTTTATTCCTGTTTTTTTTGTGGTATAAACTTTGGATATATTTGACCTCATTCCTGCTGGGCATTCTTTATGATTTTAAGCATTCAAAAACTTTCAATTGTTATAATAATTCTCTGCTCATTTTCTTTGTTATTATCATGCACCGACGAAAAATTCCTTGTTGTAATTCCACGGGTAAGAGTAAAGAATTATCCTGTGGATACTCCTTTCGTGTACAATAATAAAGTAAATGTCAGCGGCAATATTAATAAAGATGAAAAAAAGCGCCTGGAAGAAAATCTTGCTAATTACTGGGCCGATAGTTTATTTGCAAGAAGGGTTTTGAGATTTGGTGTTCAATACTTATTGCAAAACCCTCCTGTTTTTGATACAACAACTATTCCTACAAGCCAAAGTTTTATGAGCGGTTATCTTTTTTCACAAGGCTATTTTCGTACAGCTCTGAAAGATAGCTTTTATGTTGATACGGTTGTTAAAGGAAATAAACCTGCACAGTACCGCACAACCATCGTTATGGATATTGATGCAGGAAACCGTGCTTTAATTGATTCTCTTGGTTATGATCTTAACGATACAACCTTACAACGTATAACAAAAAATAATCTTAAGGATAGTAAAATAGAAGTGAATAAAACACCTTATTCAAAAGAAATTATTGCGGCTGAATTAGACAGGCTTGTTTCTTTGTACAGAGATCGTGGATATTTCCTATTGCGTCGCGATAATCTTGCAGCAGTTGTTGATACGTTAAATGCTGTATTATTAAAGTCTACCACTGATCCATTTGAACAGGTACAAATATTAGAAGAAGCAGAACAAAACAGTAAAGAAAATTCATCTGTAACTATTGCCATTCAACAGCGCAGGCTTGCTGATACAAGCAATGCCAATAACGACACTTCTTTCTTGAAAAGATTTTATGTTGGAAGAATAAATTACTATCCTGAAACATACCTGGCAGAATTTCCGGACAGTTTGTTAAATCACTTGGTATCATTTAATAAACAAGCAAACAGAGCGTATACAGTTTATTACAGGCAAGGGCAATTCAATCCAAAAATTTTCAGGCAATTCAATTATATACGCACCGAGCGTTTGTATAACGATGATCTTTTTTTTAAAACAGTAAATACTTTAGGGCAGATAGGTGCATGGAAGCAAGTTGAGACAAGAACCGTTATAAGAGGCGATTCTATTGATATTAATTATTTCCTGTATCCCGAAAGAAAACAAAACATCACCTACAATCTTGAAGCAAGCCGCAACACAGGAGATGTATTAACTTCTTCAAATTTTTTCGGTCTTGCATTGAATATAACTTATCGAAACAGGAATGTATGGCATCGTGCCGTGCAATCCACCACAAGTTTTACCAATGGTGTTGAATTTACTTTCAACCAGGCACAGACACAAAACAATTCATTACTGCAGGCATTCCAGATATCTTTAGGCCAGTCTTATAGTTTTCCCAGGGCTTTTATTCCTTTCAAGATAAAAAGGCCCGGCAGGCTTGATTTTGGAAGAACTGTTGTAAGTGCGAATGCTTCATATGCAGACAGGCAGGATTATTTTCGCCTTCGTTCTGTTGTTGCTGATTATGGATATGACTGGAAAAGAAAAAACAAAGTGTGGCAACTGCGTTTTCCCAACATTGAAGTATATTCTTTGGATACGTTGCCATTGTTAAGCGAGGCTTTTATCACTAACCCTTTTTTACGCAACTCTTTTAATACAGGCCGTGTAGTAAGTATAAAAAGTAGTTTGGTATTTACTTATCCCGGTGGCAGAAACATTACCAATTATGCGCGTTTTTCCAGCGAGGTCTGTTTACCCGGAATGGATAAGATAAACAACAAATTTTACCAGTTTGTAAAAGCTGAAGCCGAGTACCGGAAATCTATATTAATGCGAAAGAATACGCTTGCCATGCGTGCGTTTGCCGGTATTGGTTATAATTATTCTGTATCACCCGCATTGGGTATAACGCTTCCTTTTTATAAACAGTTTATTGCGGGTGGGCCAAACAGTATGCGTGCATGGGGTTTGCGGCAATTGGGTTTAGGTTCATCGTTATTGAGCGATACTTCAACAACATTCAGCGACAGATACGGTGATATGCAGCTTGAAGCAAATCTAGAATACCGTTTTCCTATTGCACATTTCAGCAGTGTAAATGTTAACGGATGCATGTTTGCTGATGCAGGAAATATATGGAACGTAAGAAATGATCCTAATAATCCTAATAGTCAATTTGATTTAAGCAGGCTTGGTAAAGATATAGCACTTGGTGTTGGTACAGGTTTACGTTTTGATTTCAATTATTTTTTAATACGGGTTGACTTTGGTATAAAACTAAAAGATCCGGCGCGTCTTGAAAATAATGGCTGGCTTAATATTGCAGATTTTACATGGCGCAATCATGAATTTGATAAATACGATATGAATGGAAACCTGATAAGCGCCATTAGAAATAATTATGCTGTTCAGCTAGGTATTGGCCTGCCTTTCTGATTCACTTTTCAGGTATTTTATTTTTTCTTCAAACTGCTGTGGAGATAAAGCATCATCAACAGAAAAATCACCGATGCTTGTTCTTCTTAAACTGCTTAAATAAGCGCCGGTATTAAGTGCAGCACCAAAATCGTTCGCAAGGCTTCGGATATAAGTTCCTGTTGAACATTGTACCTTAAAATGAATTAGCGGTAATGAAATAGCTGTTATCTCAAACAAAGAGATCGTGATCTTTCTTGGTTTAAGCTCTATTGTTTTACCTTTTCTTGCAAGCAGGTATACCGGTTTGCCATCTTTCTTGATAGCTGAATGAAGTGGCGGCGTTTGTAAAATATCACCAACAAATTGCTTTGTTGTATTATAAATATCTTCTGCAGTGATATTGCTTATATCTTTAAACTGTTCAGGCTCACTTTCAAGATCGTAAGTAGGTGTAGTTGCGCCAATAGTTATTGTACCAGTGTATTCTTTTTTCATGCCCATATAACCGGTGATCTTTTTTGTAAAAGCTCCCGTACAAATGATCAGCAAGCCGGTTGCAAGAGGATCTAATGTTCCTGCATGGCCTACTTTAGAAACTCCTGTTAATATTCTTACTTTTTTTACGGCATCGAATGAAGTCCAGTGCAGTGGTTTATCAATCAATATAAGTTCGCCTGCTAAAAATCCTTTCATTGAAGGATGTACGGGTTTTTGTTTCATATTATTTAAACGCGCCGAAGCTAAATATAAATTTCATTAAACCGAGTTTGTGAAAAAATGGTATATGTTTTGAATTTGATATTTTGAAAGATTAAACCTTTCACATCAAATTAAATCATATGCAAGCTAAAAATTAAATATTATGAAGTCTCCTGGCCAAATTATAAGATTGTCTATTCTATCCCTGCTGGCCTTTTCAATATTTGCATGTTCAAAAAATGATACTTACACACCAGGTGGTAGTGGAACCAATGGTGGCCTTAGTCCTGTAACAGTAGTAAAGGACATACAATACGGTTCTAATAAAGATATGTCAGGAAATGTGGAAGCACTAAAGCTGGATGTTTATTTGCCTCCGAATGCAGGCACCCAAAAATTCCCACTTGTGTTTTTTGTGCATGGAGGTGGGTTTATTGCAGGCGATAAAGAAAGTGCCGCAACAGAAATGACCACTTTCGCGCAATCAGGATATGTTGGTGTTTCTATTGATTACAGGCTTGATGAGAATATTGATGATGCCAGCGATGCCTGTTCTATTGATTCAAATACAGAGCATGAGTCGGTTTATATGGCTGTACAAGATGCAAAAGCGGCACTGCGCTTTTTAGTAGCCAATGCTGATAAATACAACATAGATACTTCACTTATTTTTTTAAACGGTAATAGTGCTGGTGCGGTAACTGTATTACATGCATATTATGTAACCCAGGAAGACTTTAACCAGACTTCTCCCGGTATTGAAGCTAAAATGGGTGGCATAGATAATGCAGATAATAATTTAACGAACACTTATGCAGTTACAGGAATTGCTGCAAATTCAGGTTGTTTGCCCGATCCGAATGATATAACTTCTTCCAATGCTGTGCCTACCATTTTCTTTGCAGGCGGCCAGGATAGTGTAATACCAATTGACCAGGGACACGCATATTATTGTCCTGCTACAATTTACATTTATGGCAGCAATACATTATATAAACGTATGCAGCAGTTAGGTGAACCCGCCGTTTTGCATGTTGATCCTGCAGGTGGTCATGGTCCTTATACCGATGATTTTCTTAGTCAGAATGAAATGTGTTTTTTCAATAGTGTAATGAGTAAAAAGACAGAAACAGGTTCCTTTTCTGCTCAGGCTTCGAGTTGTCAGTAGATAGTTTTAGATTTTAAATTTGAATCCATACTTTTGCCGCCCGATCAAAAAATCAAAGTATGGCAACAACATCAGATATTTCCCGTGGTATGATACTGAAACTTGACGGAAGTTTGTATTCAGTAGTTGAATTTGGTGAAAACAAAACTGCCCGCGCAGCAGCTAAGGTTTGGGCTAAATTAAAAGGGGTTGATAACAGTCGCACCATTGAAAAAACATGGAACAGTGGTGAAAATATTTTTCCTGTAAGAGTAGAAAAAAAGGCTTACCAGTTTCTATATAAAGATGAAAGCGGTTTCAATTTCATGGACAATGAAACATTTGAACAGATCGCATTGGGAGAAGATATGATTGATGCGCCGCAGTTTCTGAAAGAAGGCGGAGAAGTCATCGTAAGTATTAACACGGAGACTGAACAGCCAATCAGCGCTGAACTTCCTGAAAAGATTGCTTTTAAAATTACTTACACAGAACCGGGTTTACGTGGAGATACTGCTACAAGAGCATTAAAGAATGCTACTATAGAAACTGGTGCAACCATACAGGTTCCTTTATTTGTGAATGAAGGGGAAGTTGTTCGTATCAATACCAAAACTGGTGATTATGTAGAACGAGTGAAAGAATAGTGAAGTAAAAATATTGATAAAAAATTCCCGCATTTGCGGGAATTTTTTTTGACGCTATATGTCACTCAATTTAAAAATTTCATTTTCCCTTATTCCTTTTTCTGTTTGATGTAATGTGCAGCATTCATTCATCGCATCATGTTCAAAAAACAGGATATAATTATTGTTCAAGGCTTCTGTAAGAAAAGATTTTTTTTCATTCAGGGTTGTTAGCGGAAACATATCATAAGCCATTACATAAGGCAATGGAATGTGTGCCATTGACGGAAGCAGGTCAGCCATAAAAACAATCGTCTTGTCTTTGTATTTTATTTGAGGCAACATCATTTTTTCCGTGTGTCCATTTACAAAACGCACATTGATATTTTCTGTGAATGAAATTGAACTTAATAATTCATCTGCTTCACTGTTCACCACTTTAACAAATTTTAACTGCCCGCTTTCCTGTATTGGTAAAATATTTTCTTTTAAGAATGAGGCCTTCTCTCTTTCATTCGGATAGATTGCCCAGTTCCAATGTTCCTGGTTGCTCCAATAAGTTGCGTTTTTAAATGCAGGAATTAGTTTATCACCATCACGAACAATACTTCCGCCGCAATGATCAAAATGCAAGTGGGTTAAAAAAACATCAGTTATATCATCTTTGTTGAAACCATGTTTTGCTAAAGATGAATCCAATGAATTATCTCCATGCAAATAGTAATGGCTGAAGAATTTTTCGCTTTGCTTATTACCGATTCCATTATCAACAAGCATTAATTTCTTTCCATCTTCAACCAATAAACAACGTAGTGCCCATGAACATAAATTATTTTCATCAGGCGTGTTGAATTTTTGCCACATTGATTTGGGAACAACGCCAAACATAGCGCCGCCATCCAACTTAAAAAAACCTGTATCTATACTGTATAACTTCATCTTATTTAATCGAAGTGTAAAATTAAAGATCTTAGGTTGTAAGCATGCCGCGCAATGACGTTTGCTTTCTTAATGTTGAAAACAGAAATATTAAACCTAGTATAAAGAAAATAACCAGTGCAATAATTGAATTACGCATATTACCGGTAAGCTCCTGCACAAATCCAAAACTGAACATTCCTATTACGATCGCAATTTTTTCCGTTACATCATAAAAGCTGAAGAACGAAGCTGTGTCATGTGTTTCGGGCATAACCTTGGCATAAGTTGAACGGCTTAATGATTGTATGCCTCCCATCACCAAACCTACAACAGCAGCAACAATGTAAAACTGTATATCAGTTGTTATAAAATATGCGTAGATGCAAATGCCAATCCATATCATCACAACAAACATTAATACTTTAAAATTTCCAAATATTGAAGATAGTTTGGCCATAATATACGAACCCGCTATTGCAACCAGTTGAATTACTAAAATGCATGCGATAAGTTTTGACGTTTCCAGTTGCAAGACCTGGCTGCCGAATAAAGTTGCTGCAAGCATAACTGTTTGCACGCCCATGCTGTAAAAAAAGAATGCGAGTAAAAATCTTTTAAGTAAAGGCAACTGCTTTACCTGCTGCCAAACTTTTTTCAATTCTTTAAAACCATTTGTTAGTATGTTTTGATTTTTATTTTTTGCCGGTGAATAAGATTTCGGCAGGTGCGTGAATGTTATTTGCGCAAAGCCCATCCACCATAATCCTACCAGTAAAAAAGATAAGCGTGGGGCAAAACTTTCATCTTTTATACCAAACCATTGCGGCTCCAAAACAAATAAGAAGCAAATAATTTGCAGCAACACACTTCCTATATAACCTAAGGCAAAGCCTTTAGCACTAACTCTGTCCTGTTCTGGTTCTGCTGCTATTTCCGGTAAATATGAATTGTAAAAAACAAGGCTTCCGCAATAACCTATAGCGGCTAGAATGGCGCATATAATACCAAGTGTTAAAGTACTCTTGTCAAACAAATACAATATACAACATGCAACACTTCCGAGATAACAAAAGAATTGCATAAATGCTTTTTTATTGCCTTTATAATCTGCAATTGAAGAAAGTATAGGTGAAATGGAAGCAATGACCAAATAGGCAAAAGCAATGGCATAGTTGTATAATGAAGCACTTTCAAATTCGTGGCCAAAAAATATTACTTTATGACTAATAATTTTCCCGGCAGCGTCTTTTGTACTGGTAATGGCATCGTAGTAAGCGGGAAAAATAGTTGAAGTAATAACAAGATTATATGCGCTGTTTGCCCAGTCATACATTGCCCAGGCATTAATAACTTTTTTTGGAGCAGTAAGCATAAAACGGTTTAAGCGATGAAAGTAAATAATTTGTTTAATAGGCACGAATACACAAATGATTTTATCTTGAGTGTATTTTTCAAAACCACTAACATCATTTTATGATTAAAAAAATAACATCTTTAAAATTAGTTGCATAACTAACTAATTTTACTTTTGTTTACAATACTGAATCTTCTTTTCATATGAAACGCTCTATCAAAAAAGTTGCTGTCCTTGGCAGTGGTGTAATGGGTTCACGCATAGCTTGTCATTTTGCTGGCATTGGTGTGCAGGTTTTGTTGCTCGATATTGTTCCGAAAGATGTTGATGCAAATGCGCCTGCTGCACAAAAAAATAAATTGGTGAATGAAGCATTGCAGTCTGCTATCAAATCAAATCCTTCTCCTGTTTACACAAAAGATGTTGTAAAAAATATTACAACAGGAAACTTTAATGACAACCTGAAAGACATTTCAGGTTGCGACTGGATAATTGAAGTGGTAGTGGAACGTCTTGATATAAAGCAACAGTTATATGAAAAGGTAGAGCAATTCAGAAAGCCCGGAACGCTGATCACAACCAATACTTCAGGCATACCTATTCATATGCTGAGTGCAGGCAGAAGCGAAGATTTTAAAAAGAATTTTTGCGGGACACATTTCTTTAATCCGCCACGTTATCTGCGTTTGCTTGAAATAATCCCTGCGCCAGAAACAGATAAAGAGGTAATTGATTTCTTAATGCATTATGGCGATGTTTTTCTTGGTAAAACAACAGTGCTTGCAAAAGATACACCTGCATTTATTGCCAATCGCATCGGGACATTTGGAATGATGTCCATCTTCAACACAATGGAAAAATTTGATTTGTCTGTTGATGATATTGATACGTTGACCGGCCCAATTATCGGGCGGCCAAAATCTGCAACATTCAGAACAGCAGATATTGTAGGTATTGATACTTTGGTAAAAGTTGCAAATGGTGTGGAAGAGAATTGTCCTGATGATGAAGCCAAAGAAGTATTTAAAATTCCTGCATGGATAAAAACCATGACAGAAAATAAATGGCTGGGTGATAAAACAGGACAAGGCTTTTTCAAAAAAGTAAAAATACCTGTAACGCAAGGCAGCCCTGAAGAACAAAAGAGTGATAAAGAAATTTATACACTCAATCTTAAGACACTTGAATATGCTCCGCGCAGTAAACCACAGTTTGCTTCGGTAAAAGCGGCGCAGTCAATAGAAGATCTTAAGCAAAGATTAAAAGCATTGGTTGCAGCGAAAGATAAAGCCGGAGAATTTTATCGTCATTTTCATTATGCATTATTTTCTTACATCTCCAATCGAATTCCTGAAATAAGCGATGAATTGTATCGCCTTGATGATGCATTGATGGCTGGCTTTGGATGGGAGATAGGCGCATTTGAAAGCTGGGATGTTTTGGGTGTTGCAGTAACTGTAAAAAATATGAAAGACGCAGGTTATGCCGTTGCTTCATGGGTTGATGACATGCTTGCAGCAGGCAATGCATCATTCTATAAAACAGAGAACAATACAAAGCTGTATTATGATGTTGCTACAAAAAAATATTTACCTGTTCCATCTTCGGGCAACTTCATCATACTTGAAAATTATTCAAACAAGATTGTGTGGAAGAACAGCAATGCGTGGCTGTATGATATTGGCGATGATGTGGTGGCTTTACAATGGCAAACAAAAATGAATACTGTAGGCAGTGAAGTGTTGCAGTCGATAAATAAAAGTATTGAGGTTGCTGAACAAAAATATAAAGGACTTGTAATAGCAAATGGTGGCGCTAATTTCAGTGCTGGTGCAAACGTAGGAATGATATTTATGTTTGCGGTTGAACAGGAATATGATGAGCTTGATATGGCAATACGCATGTTTCAAAATACGATGATGCGTGTGCGTTATTCAGGCGTTCCTGTAATTGTAGCGCCACATGGTTTAACGCTTGGCGGCGGTTGTGAAATGAATTTGCATGCAGATAAAATTTATGCGGCTGCTGAAACATATATCGGTTTGGTTGAATTAGGTGTTGGCTTGATTCCCGGCGGTGGTGGCACAAAAGAATTTGCATTGCGCGCTGCAGATGAAATGCATGAAGATGAACCGGAAACTATCACACTAAAAAATCGTTTTTTCAATATTGCAACAGCTAAAGTTGCAACGTCAGCATTTGAAGCATATCAATTAGGCATTTTACGAAAAGGCCATGATGAAGTAGTGATGAACCCGCAACGCAGGATCGGCGAAGCAAAAAATGCAGCAATAGAATTATACGACCAGGGTTATGTGCAACCTGCTCAAAGAAAGGATATAAAAGTGTTGGGCAGATCTGCATTGGGTGCTTTATATGCAGGTATTAATGGCATGTGGCGCGCTGATTATGCAACTGATCATGATGCGTTGGTTGCACGCAAACTTGCGTATGTTATGTGCGGTGGTGATTTAAGTGAACAATCTTTTGTAAGCGAACAATATTTGCTTGACCTGGAACGCGAAGCTTTTTTAAGTTTATGCGGCGAAAGAAAAACACTACAGAGAATTGAAGCGGTTATTAAAAAAGGCAAGCCTGTAAGGAATTAGTAACAACATAAGACCTAAAGGCAAAGATGAAACATGGGTTTGTGTTTGGGGAAGGGAAGTTGATACACATAAAGATAGCAAAAAAGATTCTGTATATCTGAATGAGAACTGGGTGTTCGATAAAAACGGCAAGGTTGCTTATATGAGCCAGTTACAGGCAACGCCTCCAAAGCCCATGCAGAAATAAAACAACAGGTTTAAAGTATTAAACATGATTTACTTTTTTAGAAAAGAAAGTTAATCATGTTTTTTTATGTCCTTTAAGTACTCAAATTAGTATTTCACATTCCACCGCTTGCAATTTACTTTGCATCTTTGTCGCTTCCAATGCATAAGTATTTAATAAAAGCGTTTTGTTTTGCAAGTGTAATAGTGTTGCTGCATAGCGGCTTAAATGCACAGGTTCCGGATAATCCTATAGGACGGGAATATAACTATGACAGGAGCGGTACGCCTGTAAAAAAAGATACAACAGGTGATCAGCTTAAACACCGCGATGTATACGAAGATTCTATAACCATTAGCTATCACTACTGGGATTCTACACGTGTTAATAAAATTGATTCATCTATCAGTGATTTCAATACAAGATTTCCTGTGCCGTGGACATATTATGATCTTGGTAATTTTGGAAGCGCTTCAAAATCTTTCATCTTTCAGCCTGATATGAAACCGGGTTTTGATGCAGGCTTTCATGCTTATGATGTGTACCAGTACACCCCTGAAAACACAAGATTCTTTCAAACAACAAGGCCTTATTCCGAAACAGTTTATTTGATAGGAAGCAGGGCAGAGCAGATGATAAATTTGTTTCATACACAAAACAGGAAAAGTAATTTTAATTTCGGATTGGATTTTAAGATCCTTAGCTCGCCGGGCGCTTATAAAAACCAAAGCACCGTTACCAGTAATGGCCGCATAAACACTTTTTATCAAAGCAACAATAAGCGTTACACCAATACTTTTATTTTTATTACCAATAAAGTATTATCATCTGAAAATGGAGGAGTGAAGCCTGGTCAGAATCTTGACAGCCTTGCATTTAATGACCCCTTCAGTGCTTCAACCAAACTTGGAGATAATCTTGTAACCTACCGCAGTATTTTCAATTCAACCATTAACACCGGAACACAATACAAAGAGATATCGCTGTTAATGAGGCATAGTTATGATTTTGGACAGAAAGATTCTATTGTTACTGACTCTGTAACCTATAAATTATTTTACCCGAGAATAAGGCTGCAACATACTATTCAGTATTCTCAAAATGGTTATGAATATCATGATTTCCTTCCTGTAGATTCTGATTATTACAAATACATGCATTATGCTATTGCCGCCGGTGTTGACACAGTTAAGTTTAATGATACCTGGCGAAATATTACAAATGATTTTGCTATCATTTCATATCCGCAAAAAAATAATCTTAACCAGTTTTTGAAATTGAATGCAGGTCTTGAATTGATCAAAGGCAACGTTTCTCAATTCACGAAAGAGTATAATAATGTGTATACAGCAGCAGAATACCGCAATCGAACACGTAATCATTTATACGATATAGAAGCTTCAGGTAAGTTGTATGTTACCGGTCATTATGCCGGAGATTATTCAGCTTATATAAGCCTGCAACGTTCTTTGAAAAAAAATCTTGGTGCGCTTAAAATAGGGTTTCAAAATGTTACACAAACACCATCTTTTGTAATGACTGAGTTTGTGTCAGATTCTATCAGGCCGGTTAACCCTGTATCTCCAACAGATACTGCCAAAGGGCCGGTTAACCAGGCACTTACTTCTTTTCCTGTTACCGGTGTAAATAATTACAACAAAGAAAATCTTACAAAGATTTTTGCAGTAATTAATATACCTCCTGCAAACCTGCAACTTGGCGGCGAATATTACCTTATTTCAAACTATACTTATTTTAACGGTCTTTATACTACTGCACAATATTCCACTTTGTTTAATGTATTGCATTTGTATGCGCAAAAACAATTTCGGATTTCAAAGCATTGGAACTGGTATCTCGATGGCCATTTTCAGCAGACTACTGGTAATCCGCCGGTGCATGTGCCATTGGTGCTTGCCCGCAGCCGCTTTGCTTTTGAAGGAAACTTTTTCAAAAATCTTTTTTTATCAACAGGATTTGAAGTGCGTTATAACACGCCTTATAAAGCAGATAGTTATTCTCCGCTTACCGGTCAGTTTGTTTCGCAGGACAACACTACCATATCTAACCTGCCGGATGTAAGCGCTTATCTTAATTTCAGGATAAAAGGGTTCAAAGGATTTATACGCGTGGAAAATTTAAATACCATCAGTTTTAAAAATGGTTTCTCTTTTAGTAATTACAATTATTCAGCACCTGATTACCCTACACGTGGCTTTTGGTTTCGGTTTGGTATTTGGTGGAGCTTCGTGAATTAGCCTGAACTTTATAAATACCTGTCAAACGTTTTTACTTGCCTGTAAAGGCTTTTGTTTAAAGAATTAGAAACAAGATTGGCGGAGAATTAGTTTAAATAAAAGAGGCTGCCCTTTATGGCAGCCTCTGAATGCTATTTAAAATATTGTATGGAGATCATTATAGCTTTTCCATCAAACCTTCTTCTGTAACTGCAAGCGTTACATGCATATATTTTTCATCGTGCTGACTAACATCAAGTCCTTTTTCTTCTTCAACATCACTAACGCGAAGCGGTACAATAAAGTTAACCAGTTTAAAGATCAGGTATGAAACAACAAAACTGTAAGTTACAGCGCATAACATAGCTTTTAGCTGCGTAAAGAAAAAATCAGGATTGCCGTAAGCAAGCCCGTCTGCACCCGCACTGTTAACAGCTTTGGTTGCAAATATACCTGTCATTAACATTCCCACCATACCGCCAATTCCATGACAAGGGAAAACATCCAATGTGTCGTCAAGCGAACTTTTTGATTTTATGTATACTGCAATGTTTGAAATAATAGCAGCTACCACACCAATAAAAATACTTTGCGGAACAGCTACATAGCCTGCACCAGGAGTAATGGCAACAAGCCCTACAACTGCACCAATACAAAAGCCCGTAACAGAAGGTTTTTTGCCTTTTAAAACATCAAAGAACATCCAGGAAAGCCCGGCAGCAGCAGCGGCAGTATTTGTTGTTGAAAAAGCGGATACTGAAAGCGCATTTGCACCCAAAGCTGATCCTGCATTAAAACCGAACCATCCAAACCATAAAAGACCGGTTCCGATCAGTATATAAGGAATGTTTGCCGGAATTGTTTCTTTATGTTCAATGTGCATTTTCCTGCGTTTTAATACAATTGCACCTGCAAGAGCAGCACAACCTGCTGAAATATGAACTACAGTTCCACCTGCAAAATCCAATGCCCCCATTTTAAATAAAAATCCACCCGGGTTCCAGCTCCAGTGTGCTAACGGAGCATATACCAATAAGCTGAATAAAACTGTAAACAGAACATACGCAGTAAACCTCATTCTTTCTGCTATAGCGCCTACTACAAGGCCGGGAGTAATAATAGCAAACATCAACTGAAACATTGAAAAAAGCGATTTAGGAATAGTTGGAGCAAGCGACCATGGCTCACCTGATGCAACTCCTTTATACATAAAATGGCTGGCGGGGTCACCAATAAAACCTTTAATAGAATCTCCAAAACACAAACTATATCCTACTACAATCCAAAGTACACCCACCACACCTGCCGCTACCACGCTCTTCATCATCGTAGAAAGCACATTTTTACGGTTAACCATGCCTCCGTAAAAAAAGGCCAGGCCCGGAGTCATTAAAAAAACCAATGCAGTGGCAACGATTATCCACGCAATGTCTGCAGAGTTATATTTCCCATCATCAAAATTGGGAAATGTAGGCGTAAAAATAGCAGCTATTGCTACTATACTTAAAATGATAAAAGGCGCATAATTTTTAAATTTAGTTGTACGCATAGCAGGATTTTTAAAAAATTTGGAAAAATAAATTAATTGCTCACAGCAATAATAATCAATTTGAAGCTTTTTTGCTTAAAAAATAAATATTTTTTTAAATTGTATGTGTATAATTTAAACTTAATAAAATATAATTATATGTGGATATCAGGATGAGCCAAAAAGGGCTTGGAAGTGAACGGAGGGCAAACAATATTCTACAAAAAACTGAAGTTATTGATGAAAATGATGTGTGGAATACACATAGAATTAGAATCTTATATTTCCTGTATTCGCGAAAGCGGGAATATATAATTGATCTCTTTAAATGCTTTTAATAAGGAGTTGCCAGATCAATTATGTGGTATAAAGGATAAATTGTCTGGCTCAAATAAAGCTTTAAGTGAAGAATAGCAACGGCGGAAAATCTATTAGCAAACAGTTCTACGCCCCGGATTATAAGAATTGAAAGCCCAAAATATCCCTCCGGATCTTATTATAACGGTTGTGTAAGGGATTGTTTCATTTTTTTAGGAAGCCCGGCCATAATCAAGTCATATGATTTTTTCATGTAGTGTTTCCACTCAAGCGCATTTAATGCATTCTCTTTTTCAATTCTTATCCAATAAGTTACCGACAACCGGGGCATTGGCGCAATACCTTGCCTCTCAACCAGGTAGCCAAAATCAAATTCGTCACACTTTATTCCTGTTTTAAATTGCCCTTCTATTCGTGTCCCGCAAAAGATTTTATTCCCAATAGAAAAGCACAAGTCAGTTCCATATTTTATATCCTCAGTTACATGGGGCAATGAAACACAAAAATTTCTTATATCTTCTATTGTCATTTAATCTAATGAGAGTTTTTTCAATCTGCTAACGTATCAGCCTGGCTGAAGCCAGGCGTTTACATTATTGTCAGCTAATAACTGAAGATAAAAATAAAATGCTCAATAGCATAATGTTGACGACTTAAAACATATTAAGTAACGTGAGCCCGGTTTAAGTAGCTAAGGGAAGTTGATTAAAAATTTCCATTTAAATATTGAGAGAAGGCTTTTTAGGAAAGGAAGAATAAGCTGCCGGGGTTGCCCTGATATTAAACAGAAAACCGTTTAAATTTATTCCGGGAAATTCAAATACAGCAAAGAAGAAACACAAATAGTGGAAAAAGTTATTGGACTAAAATAAACTGCACTGGCAAGTGCTTTATAAAAGCATTGCTGATCAACAGCATTTATACCGGAACAGAGTGCTACTACCACAAGGTTATTCCAGATATTTTATCATAATTTCTAAAAGATACCTTCCGGCTACCTGCTCCCTATCAAGTCCGTTATTTAACGGACTTGATAGGGAGCAGGTAGCTCTTTGATATGATGCCGGTTCAATCTGCAATTCGCCGTAGGATGATTGGCAACATATGCTAAAAATAACGTGTGACCGGCTTAAGATTAACCAGGGATCGTCATTGTAAAGGAGCATTACAGGATCATTTTCTTTTACCTGGATCATTTATGCAACCGGGAAATTTCCGGAAATTGAAGCTGTGAAAGGGGTAGCATTAATTCATATTGTAACAACAGGCTTCAGCCTGTTGAAATCCTGCAATGTAAAATTAAGAGCCGTAGGCCGGCATATATTTCTTAACCCGAACTCCTATGTTAAGTATGTAATTTCCCCAAATTACAATTGCAATATTCTTAAATATTCTACCCAGGGCCCAACATCGGTTTTATAGTGCTTAGCCATAACGCGGGAAATTTGAGCAATATGATTGAGGTCGTGCACAGTCCATGTTGAAAGAAGTTGAGCTAAAGTGGTTTTTCCAAATGCAGGATGAATACCTATCCTTTTGAGATCCTTGGCTGTAATTCTTTTTGAACGCAAAATCTCAATATTCTTTTTACGTAAATCTTTGAATTCAATTAAAAGCTGGCTCAACGATTTTCCTTTACTTTCTTCAAATTGCGCAAATCGATCAAAGGGTTTAAACTTTTTATCCGGGTTATCTGAAAGAATAACTTCCATTCTTGGAATCCAATCTGTTTTTTCGCCATGAATCAGATGTCCAATAATATCATACGTACTCCATGTTTCCCCACCTTCGTTGTTTGAAGTCCAGTCAGGTGACAGGTTTTGTAACAGTGCTATGAGAACGGCAGGAGTACGTTCCAGAATTTCAATTGATTTTGATAGCGAAAAATTCATTGCGTGATCCTGATTTTCTTTAAAGGTAAAAATATATCAAGGTTGAAGTTAGCCTGGCTTTCTTTCCCTGCAGTCTCCTGGTCTTGCCTTGTGTATAAAAACAGCGTTCGGGAAAGGGAAAATTCTAATGATCTTCTTTTCCAAAAATTCCATCAATTACATTACTTACAACGGGAATAGGTTTTTTTAACATGATCTGTCTTGCGAGGGTAAGCCGTACTTCGCTGGTCGGGAAAATATTTGCGGTAGGGTCATTAGCTTGTTTAACCAATAAAACATTGCCCGCCCAGCTTAGGCTTACATTCCATATAGTACCTCCATAACCTGCAGCAGTTTTAAAATTTATTCCAGGTTCAAAACCCATCTTTTTATTGTTAACCGATCCGTTTTCGCTGCTAACAAAATTGATGTTACCATTTATAATTGCAGAACTTAAAACATAGAAATGCTTTTTTATCACAGCTATATAAGCATAACCAACGCCCGGGCCAAAAGTTATAAAATGAAAATTAGAAAAGTTTGCACCAGGGAAGAAACCAAGAATTTTTGAAGGAATTAAATTGCTGTCCTTTGAATTGATGTTTTCATAATATACGCTTCCGCCATATAACAACGTTCCCGTAGATTTTCTTATCCATTCATTTTGGTAAAAAGCAGATCTGTAAGAAAACTTTTCAAAATTTTGAACGCGATAAGCCGCAAATCCCAATAAATTCAAACTAATATCAGGCCTGTAATAATAATTATCCGGCAGTTCATACGAATAACTTTCAGGTGCTGCGTAAAAGCCTTTATAATGAAGAAAAAGAAGATCCGATGTCCATTTTTGCAGGAAGAAATGAAACTGAAGATCTAATGCGGTAGTCTTTCCGCGTTTTTCAATTCCATTATTTAAAAAACCAAACCCCGTACTAAAATTTGCTGATAGATTTTTATAAGTAACGCCGGCGCCAAGATTTGTGGTTGAATTTGATCTGTATGTAATATCTGATTTTCTACCAGGTGATGAAAAAGAGAAACCGGCATAATCCTTTACCGTATAAATTCTTACTGTTAAGGCATTAGGGAATGTTTTATAATAAAGACTATCGTTCGAATCTTGAGAGAAAATATTTATATGCAACAGGAACAAAAAAATTGCATTGAGAAGAGCAAGACGTTTTTTTATCATTGAAGATTAATAAAGATAGAATTTCATGCCAGTGTATTTGTTTCATCAACAAATTAGTGCACCCTATGTTAATATTAATTACTCCGCCTGACGTAGTTCCTGGTTACGTCATTGCGTTTTAAATGCCTGATTTAATTGTTTCAATCATCTGAACCGGGCAATCTGCTTTGTATAAAGTGCTTTTGGTAATTAAAGCTGAAATGCGAATCTGAGATTTGCTTACGCTTTGACATACCAGGTCGATTAAGCCAAACAATAAACATTCTACAGAGAACCCGGGAGTTTATATTGTTGTTGGTGCGGCGCGTGTAAAGCTATTGAACGCCAACAACGGCGTGGTAAATTTGGTAAGGCGTAGGTGTCGTAGCAGGGTATTCCCGAAGCAGCGGTACAGGCTCTGCGTTTGTTCATTGCAATTCCAATACAATACAGATTACCAGGTATGAATAAGAATTAGTATTATCATAAATTCTCTTAATAAAGTACTGATGGTAAGAAAGCGCCTGCAGGCTCTTTATAAAAACCTTTACTCATTAACGTCATGGGCTGAACAATGCGCAAACCATTGGCTAAGCACCAACGCAGCATCTCTGCATTTCGTGAAGGAAGCAAAAATCCGGGACCGGAAAAATTAGCTGATGCACCAATAATTGCTTTCAGCCCATCATTTGATTCTGCTACGGTATGCCCAAAAAAACCAACCTGTGTTGAATATCCTGTAATTTTTCCTTCATGCTCTGCAACAGAGGCAGTTCCTGTTTTAATAGCGCCATGAAGTTCATGTTCCCTGGTGTGGCCATGTACACTAAAACATAACTGGTTGCAGTAATCCAGATCAGCTTCCGTTGCCGGTCGCACATTATAACCGGGAAAACTTATACCTGGTGAAGCGCCCTGCATTTGAGAAAGAGGCTCCCGCACATCAAACCCCAGTTTTGAATAAAGAGAAAGGGACCTGTTATGGTAAGCTGCCTGCACTAATCTTACTCCTGCAAGCTTCTGTTCTTCCACACGTTCAAGAGCCTGCTCCACCAGTTTTCTTCCCACTGATATGTTTTGAATATTGGGGTCAACGGTTATAGGGCCTACGCCTGCAATAAAATCATCCTCCCACAAAAAATTACTGCCCACGATTTTACCTCCTGATTCAGCCACTACTGACCAGGCACCTGCATCTGAAAAAAAATAATTCATTGATCCAATGGCGGTTTCAGGATTTGGGAAATCGGATGGAAAATTATGCTGACCTGAAATATTCTTAAATGCCTTGTAGCAAATTTCCCCGCAGGCATTTGCATCTGCTGCATTACCCGGGCGTAAACTGATATTCATATGGAATTATTTTGAGACGGTTAATTCTATTATTAGCTAAAATTAGATGTAAATCTGTTTTATCTGTTCTGTCATGATAGAAACAAAATTGATCACCGCAGAAAACTTATACTGGTTATGCAGCTGTACAAGCGAAGGGCCGCCTTTTGGTTTTGTTGATTTACTGCGGATGTAATCTGTGTCTTTCCAGCTTGAACCTACGATTGTTCCTACTGATCCTGATACGGGGCCTAAAATGCCTTGTGGCAACTTTGCCATAATTCTAATTTTTAATTGTTTATAATATTTGTTTGTTAACTGTGTTTTGCCACTTTCTTTTTCTTGAAAAAAAAAGTAACCAAAGAAAATTCAAGACAAACCCGAACGCTCCGCACGTTTTGCCTTGCCTGCGCCTCCCTCTGTGTGTTTGAATTATTTATTCAACTCACTTTAAAAGCGGTCCAACTCCGGTTTCAAAACTGTTATTGTATATAAGCGTTCCGTAAAACCGATATGCAAGATTAGAACAGGCTGAAAACACGATTTTCCGTTTGGGCACGAAAAGGCACAAAAGGGAACATTTGGGAACGAAAGAAAAAAAGTAAAAGCAGAAGGTTTAAGGTGGAAGGCGTTGGAAGGCAAAGGTCGAAAGGCTTAAAGCGGAAGAAAATGTCACTACACCTTCTACCCCATACCTTTAGCAATGCACGTGTTGGGTGCAGGCAAATTTTTCAGCAGCAGCGAGTGGCTTTGGAGTTGATTTTTTAGAAGTTTCAATTTTGATTTCGCGATTGGCAAATACTAGTCCGCTTACCACAACCAGCGGTAAGATTAGCGCATACATAACTTTTTTCATATTTTTTATTAGTTTAACTAACATAGATATATCTCCTGGTAAATCAGATCCGTTTAAGGCATTTCTGAGCCGGGCTTGTACAAAAAAAGTATTTTGAATACTAACTCACTTTATCGAATACGGTCTTCCAGGAACGCTCGCCGCTGAATAAGTTTGATTTTGCATTGGTCTGAACAGAAATAGACTTGCCATCATTGCTCAGCTTCCAAACCTCTGTTACGTAAACAAATGCTTGTTCCTGAACATCTACATGGTAAGGAGTGGCAACCATCAGGTGTACAATTGAGTTCACAGTCATCGTTTGTCCATCAGCTGACAACTTTACGGTAAACTTCTTTCCTCTTTCCTGGTCATGATTAATTTCGCTTGCTTTACCGTCGAAGGTCAGTTTCTCCAGGCTTGTAACCGGGACTGTCCCAGGAAACGAGCTTGATACCTCTATGGTTAGAAAATCTGCCTGCTCTGCTATTTTCATTGTTTTAGCCAGCATACGATCACCCGGGTTATATGAGCAAACAATATTTCCGCCCATACTTATCGACTCTTTGGATTTCCATTCGCCAGAAAAGTTGGCGTTATGAGTGTCATTTTTTTGGTGAGCCTTTATAGCAAAATAAATTACTCCTGTTAACAGGATAACCAGGCAGAACAAAACATTTCTTTTATTTTTCATTTGTTTATTTTTTGCGTTTTAATGGTGATGAAGCGATCATGATTTACCCTGCGGGTTTCGGCAAAATCATGATGGTTTCATATCCTTTCAAAATTGTGCAACAAAAATACTTTGATAATTTTCAGACGGAGGAACCCGGATTGTAAATAAGCGTGTAAACTTTGTAAATAATATCTTGACATCATGCCTGTTAAAACAAATTTCCTGCCCATAAAGCGTAAGCATATGGGCGGATTATTAATACTCACGTTTATCTCGCTAATCTGCGTGGCTTTCAGCGTGACCGGCAATGATGACTTTGACTTTGCCAGGAGAGAAATTTTGCTTCGCCAGATCGGACATGAAATACTCCTTCAGTCGGGCGACAGTACATCACGGGTACTACCGGTAAAAAAGATCGCCGGAAATGAATACCAGATCAGTTTTGAGAATGCGTTTACTTTTCAACCCGAATCCCTGGTGAATACTACTCAGCGTTTGTTAGCCAAAGACCCGCTCGCAAGTGATTATGTTGTTAACGTAGTTAATTGTGCCAATGCCAGTGTAACCTATGGATATGCTATATCAAAAAACAAGAAAGATGATATTGTAGCCTGTATAGGAAGAAGGCAACCCATAGCATGTTACATGATTAACATTAAATTTAAACCAACGGGAATAATTACAGCAAAGAATGGATATCTTCTGGGCAGCCTGGCAGTTTTAGCATTTGTTGGATTTATTTTTTTAAGGCCTGTTAAGCCGCAGAGGACTATACCTGACAGTCAGCCTGCTGGTATGTTTACCCTGGGGTCAATGTCATTCGACGCGGAGAACCGTAAGCTCATGATAAATGGAAAGGCCATCGACCTGACCAGAACTGAAACCCGTGTACTACGCATTTTTGCGTTGTCGCCTAACGAGGCTATAGAACGAAGCCGGCTACAAAAAGAGATATGGGAAGATGAAGGTGTTATAGTAGGCCGCAGCCTGGATATGTTCATTTCAAAACTTAGAAAAAAACTGGAATTTGATCCGAACATCAGGATTGTTGTTATACGCGGCAAAGGATATAAGCTTGAAATCAGCTCTTAACAAAAGATGATAAGCAAATACTGCTGCACAAGTGTTGCTGGTCAAGCCATGCCTTTACAAATGCAGTTATTAGTGGTAGTTGTTGTTAGTTCAGCATTGCATTACGTACCTTAATCGCTTCTTCTGTCTTAGGAACCAGGAAGTCAAGTCCGTTTATTATTGTTCCTTGGATAGCCTCGACGAAAGGATGAAAAGCACTATTGTATTTTGAAAATGCTGAATTATAATCTCCATTTGCAGTCATTAATTCATTAGCTAATATTGTCGCACCTTGCATTGCCAAACTTGTGCCCATACCTGTCGGAAAACCTGAACAATGTGCAGCATCGCCAATCAACGCTATACGGCCCTTTGTCCAGGACGACATTTTAATTTGGCATACTTCATCAAAGTACAAGTTCTCTGAATTTGTCATTGCTTTCAAAATGTCAGCAGTTTTCCAACCACAGCCTGCAAAGTTTTCCATTAATATATTCTTGTACGCTGCATCGTCTCGGTAGGCGTAATTTAATTTTGGCGATCTGAACAATACAAACGAATTACCATTATCGCTGGTTGCAGCTAATTTATTTGGTAAATTAAAAAGCTTTCCACGATTGAGTTTTCCCAAAGTTTCTTCTACTTTAAGAATGGCAAAGTATGCTCCAAAAAAATGATTATAAAGAGTTTCGTCTCCAAAAACTAATTTTCGGACAGAAGAATGTACGCCATCGGCACCAAAAACAAAATCAAAATTTAGCTTCTCTCCATTTTCAAAAGTCACTAATACTTTATCGTTGTCCTGATGAATAGTTTTAATGCGGTTATTGAAAAGATATTCAATATCTGTATTTGCTGCTTCATAAATGATTGCAACCAAATCGTCTCGGTTTAACTCAATGTCTTGCTTCAAATTATCTTCGCCAAAGTTTTTTAAAGTTGCAAGACACTTGTTGTCAGCATCTACGAACTCTACGGATGTTGTTATTTTTTTTACTTTGATTTTATCCAGTATGCCCATTCGGTCAGCTATACCTACGGCTTCACCTCGTACATCAATTGCTGCTCCTCCTTTTCTTGGCCCTGCTGCGGTTTCTATAACAGTAACTTTATAACCATAGCGATTTAGCCAATATGCTAATGTAAGTCCTGCGATACCTGCACCTGAAATCAATACGGTTTTGTTCATTGCATCTCTAAACTTTAAAGTCTTTGGTATATTGTATTTTGACTGTTTTTTTCTCCGAATGTCTCTTCTTCTTGCTTTTGAGCAGGAGCAAGGACATTCGGAAAAGGGAATCATTATTAGATAATAAAACCATAAAAGCAATTATGCTTAATATTAATCTTTTATAAACTTTGCATCGTAATGATAAAGAAAAGTCGAGTCAGGAAATATTTGCAAAGTATATTTCCCATTTGCAAGAATTGGAATTGGAATTGTATTTGGAGGAATCAAATGTCCGGTTAAAATTTTCGTATTTGCAGTGTCCGCCATTGCTGCCGGACCATTCGGCATGGATTTAAAGTAGACGTATTGTGAGGTTTGGTTTGGCATTATTGTCCCGTAGTTGTAATTAGTCGTATCATAATAAAGAATTACACTGTCAAGGATAAAGTTTGTACTATTTTCAATTCTTATGATAACACCAGACTGCATATTTTTTCTACAGCCAAATGATGCCATTACAAAAAAACAAATTATAAAAAATCTTGTCATGGTTTTTCAAATTGACAGTTGTAAATAATAAAACGTTGCATTCTCCCTGAATAGTCATGGTGTTTTATTAGTTGAAAGGGTCTACATCAAGATATAGAAGGCAACGAACACGTATTGCTTGCAGTTTGCCCTTTATAAATCTGCGAAAAGCCAGGTAGGCACAATTCAATAAGAATCAATATTAGCAGCGTTGATATGATATGCTTCATACTAAATTGATTTACAAAAATCGGAGTTCGTTGCACACAACGTTTACGGCTTAGGAACTGGTATTTGAAATTCGTCCAGCCCGAAACCACTGCTAAATTTATAATTAAAAGTTCATTGTTATTGTTGATACCAAATTTATAGAGTCCAGCCGATAACTGCAGTTGCGTAGCCGAACAAAGTTGATGTTGCCATTCGTCAGCCAGTTTTTTGTCAAACCACTTTGTTGGTGGTAATTTTTTACTAATTTTTGTTGTCAACTGATTTCTTTATAAAGTAAGAAATAACTGCACCAAGCGTTGAAACAACAATACCAATAATGATTGCCCAAAGAAAGCCGCTTTTTTCAAAGAACTTTTTTATGACATCACTGTTAAAGAAAAATTCAGAACTAACAGCGGCTAATGCAGCAAGCAATCCTATTGATGTCGTGATTTTACTGAATATTTGAGAAAGATTTTCAGACTTGTTAACGTGTTGCAACTTTTCTTGTTCTCTTTGAAGTTCAAGCTCAATTTTATCTTCATCAACTTCCTTTAATTTTTCAAGAGTAATCGTTTCTGCTGTAACGTCAATATCTGATGTCGTCAAAATTCTATGCGATAAAAACTTTAAATTAGTGATAAACGTTCGTTTGTTTTCCTTTTGAAGTAATGGATTGGAAATAATCTCACTTAGTAAATCATCAATAATTTCTGTAATTGAAATTGAATCTACATTTACTTTATTTTCTCTACATTTTGAATTAAGTACAGATTGAATTTCAAAAATAGATACAAGACTTGAGTCGTTAAGTTGATAGAGTAATATTTTGACAATATCCCTTTTAACTTTGTCTTGCTTTTCTTCCTTCCCTTTAATGAAAAAGTAAATTCCCAAAGGGATAGAACCGATTGAAGCAATTGTCCCGATTAAAGAAATTATGTCATTCATTGGAGTATTAATTGAAATTACCGCTAACGTTAGGTATTTGCTGCTAACGGTAGGGCTTGAAGAACTGGTATTTGAAATTCGTCCAGCCCGAACCGCTGCTAAATTTATTAAAAGTTCATTGTTATTAATGTCGCCAAATTTATAAAGTCCAGCCGATAACTACTGCTGATTACCCGAACAAAAAGGTGATGTTGCTTATTGTCAGCCAGTTTTTTTCTTTCCCGAATGTCCTTTGCCGCGCTCATCGCTTTGCTAAAGAGACATTCGGAAAAGGGAAACTTGAATTAATTAGATATTATTTAGCCACAAATGCAAAAAGGTCTTTTCCTCTTCCTCCATATGAATGAATATGAGCAATAATAGGTGCATTCTCATAACCTTGGGATCTTGCTATCCAATACAAACCGGGTATTGGTATAGTTTGTAATCGTAATTGACTTCCGTCAATTGATGATTTAACGATGGGTATTGTAGTAATTGAAATATGATAATGACCTGCCTCACCACCAAATGGTAAAATATACTTTTTAGTTTCTATAACTGTACAAATTGAGGTATCTGCGCATTTCTCAATATCATGAGGAATAAATTCATATTTCCCAAGGCGGTTGTAGTGCTCGACGATTTTCATTATTAATTTCTTCGATTCTTCCGGGTCCATAATTGGCTTATTTGGGAAATCCTCAAAAGAAGGGTTAATTATATAAATCAAAGGTTGATAGTTACTGTTTTCTAATTCCTCAAAAGAAAAGACATTAAGATCAATGATTTTTTGAAAAAAGTCATTTAAGTGATTATAAATACTTCGACAGCGATGCAAATGGTCAGATAAGTCATTATTAGGATGCCTTAAATAATTTTTTTCTGCTAAATGGATTTCATTTTGCCAAAAGTTATAATATATAGTTCTATCACTGGCCCTATAAAAAGATAAGTTTGAAAGTTTATAGGCAATATTCTTTTTTCAAACTCTTGTGTATTCAACAACTCAGATACTTCATACATGCAGCTTTCACTCTTTAAAAATTCATCACTAAGAACCATTAACACATAATCATGTGTTTCGACGCGATGCATAAAATTCTTTATGCTTTCTCTGTACCCTATATCGCGTATGTCACGAGTTATTGGGATGCCAAAATTGGTTAAATCTTGATCGATAATATCTACAACATCACTGTTGGCATGTGAATAGGAAAGAAATATTTTAATGTGTTTCATATCAATATTTTTAATTTAAGCTTCCTTGTTAAAACGTCATATAGCGTCGGGCTTTGTGCAGGCAGGGCATTGTTGATTGTCCAGCCCGGAACTAAAGCCTAATAAAGAAATACTCTTGTTGGCTGCCGTATTATTTTATTTTTAGTCTTTTTGAACCAATAGTCAATCCAAATTGGTGATTTTTCATTTTTATTTAGAAACCCGGAATCAATTTTTTCATATACTTTCTTTAGTTTAGCTCCGTCTATTTGTTCAACTTTAGTTGCCATTTTAAATCCATCTTTAGTCATGCGAATGTGAATCCATTGTAAATAAGCTGAATTTTTTGTAGTGTACTGAATTTTCAAATTTCTATCAGGGGTTTTCAAAGCTAATGACAATGTAGTTGAAAAAGCTTTTTCAACTCCTAAATCTCCAATGTTAATTTGCTTTTCGTTTTGCATATTTTCAAGCTCCTTTTTATCATCATGACTATTATAAGCATCCACATCCCTAATAAGCATTGTAAGATTATAAATTGGATACTTTCCTTTATTTTCTACTTGCACTACAACTTGAGAATCTAAAATGTAAGGAAACCATTAATAAGGAAAACTATTTCCTCCAGTAATTTGATTAACCGTTTCCTGTTGAAGGTTTATTATTGAGTTTTTTGTGAATACAATGGAGTCATTAAGTCTTTTAGTTTCTGTTTTATTTTCCTCTTGCACCTGAATAATATAATCGCTTTTTTCCTCTAGCTTGATTTGTGCTGCTACAGCAAGGCTATCGCTTCTTTGTTTCATTTGGTCGCTTAATTTTTTGGCAATGATTGAATTATAACCAGAAAAAAAAAGTAATTAGTACACCAGAAGTAACAGCTATAAATGAAAAAATATTGAAAAGGTTTGTTTTTCCGTTTTTCTTATTGTCTATGTATTTTTCAAAAAAAGAAATGATAATGCCGAGAAAGGTTATCAAACAACCTAATACTAAAAAAAGTAAATTATCCAAGTTTAAAAGTTATCTGAATCAATTACGAAGTTTATCAAATATGGCAACCAACAACACAAATATTACTGTAATTATATGCAGCTCCAAAAAAATTAATCACCGATTTTCAATGCGTGCTTATTGCGTTTTTTAAATTGTTTCTTCGTCAATCAAAATCACCATTTTATCTCTCCTCGTCGCCAAAGATCATCTAACGATTCAGATTAAATGCTTTGCCACCTTTACTCACACCAAAAGTACCAGGGTTGAAACAAGGCATTAAAGTAATATTTTTTCTTTATATGTTTAATTAACAGGATCTGATTTTTGTAATTTTTTTTAACCCTGCAAGTCAACAATAAAAACGTCGTTCGGTATTTACACATTAAACTGCTTTATCTCAATGGGCTCCGGGGGTTTTAGTAACAAGCAAGCATAACCCTGACTACTTTTAAAATGCTCCGGTTTAATACCGCATTATTACTCCCCTTCAGGGGTTGGAGGCACAGGCTATACAAAGTCCTTTGTATCGCTGGCGTCACTTGAATTTTAAACCTGGTTTACCTCAATGCACTCCGGGGACCTTAGCGGCAACTTCACTATCAACGCACCTAAGGCATACAACCAGGAAGCTAAAAAGTACCAGGTCCATCTTTTCTACGAAAAAACTTCGATATATCTACGATATTTCTTCGATTGTATTGATCGAAGTTATATCGAAGAAATGCACTTACGAATGACAGTGCCACCTTTAGTATGTATTGCTAAAGAATTTGACTTTTTTTGCCCCATATCTTCAGCTTTATTCCATTGTAATTGTATCTTGTGCCGAAACTTCAGCACCTGTTTTAAAGTTTAATTACCAACTTTTATTACCGTAATCCCATGCAGCAGCCGATCGATCACAATAATGAAATGTTTCTACTTGCTGCAAGCCTCGTTAATGAAAGCAACCGTAATATTTTTCTCACAGGTAAGGCAGGAACAGGAAAAACAACTTTCTTAAAATATATCAGGGAAAACTGTGTAAAGCAAATTGCGGTAACAGCGCCCACCGGTGTGGCAGCCATTAACGCAGGCGGTGCAACCATTCATTCGTTTTTTCAATTGCCACTGTCGCCGTTCATTCCTGAAGCAAGAGGGTTTATGGCGAATGATAAATTGGTGAATAAACATAGCCTGTTGGGAAGGATGCGTTTGAATAACGAGAAGCGTAAAGTTTTACAACAGCTTGAACTATTGATCATAGACGAAATAAGCATGGTGCGCGCCGATACGCTGGATGCCATTGATGTTGTATTGAAACATTTCCGCAACCGCAACAGCGAACCTTTTGGCGGCGTGCAGGTTTTATTTATCGGCGATATGTTTCAACTGCCGCCCATAGTACCGGAAGAGGAGTGGGGCTTATTATCGCAGTTTTATAAAAGCGTTTATTTTTTTGACAGCCAGGTGATGCAACAGTTTCCGCCGGTGCATATTGAATTCAACAAAATATACAGGCAAAGCGATGAAAGGTTTATTCATGTTTTAAATGAAGTGCGCCATAATAATTTGAGTGAGGAAGGCATGCTGCTGCTCAACAGCCGCTATGATCCCTGGTTTGAATTAAATAACGATGATGGTTATATTTTTCTAACCACGCACAACTATAAATCAGATAGTACAAATGCCGCAGAAATATCCAAGCTGAAAGGGAAATCGTTTTCATTCAAGGCAGAGATAACAGGAGAGTTTAATGAGAAAGCATACCCTGCAGATGAATTGCTTGAACTAAAGATCGGGGCACAGGTAATGTTCATTAAAAATGATAAGGAAAAGGTCAAAAGGTATTTCAACGGTAAAATAGGACAGGTAACTAAAATTGAAGCCGATAAAATATTTGTCCACTGCAAAGGCGATGATAACGAAATTGAAGTGCAGAAAGAAAGCTGGGAAAACATCCGCTATTCTGTAGATAAACAAACACAGCAACTGGAGGAAGAAGTTGTCGGCACCTTCACTCAATACCCTTTGCGGCTGGCGTGGGCAATCACCATTCATAAAAGCCAGGGCTTAACTTTTGAGAAAGCTGTAATTGATGCAGGCCGTGCATTTGCTGCCGGGCAGGTGTACGTTGCATTAAGCCGCTGCACTTCTTTAAATGGCATTGTGCTTAAAAGCCAGGTAACGCCTTCGGGTTTACATACTGATAAGAACATCATTGAATTCTCTGAAAGGAATGCGTCAGAAGAAAATATAAAAGCGGAACTGCAGCAATCTAAAAAACAGTACCAGCAATCTGTCCTCTTATCATTATTCGATCTTGCAACTGCATTAAAACAAGGTGCAGAGCTGCATACGCTCATAAAAGATAATGCGGCTGCATTCAATGCAGAATCATTACCCTGGACAATTGAAGTTGAAAATAAAATAGCTGCATTACAGGCTGTAACAGGAAAGTTTAAACACCAACTTGCCGGGCGTTTTACAGGTAGTGAATTGCCTGAAGAAAATGATCAGCTTCAACAAAGAACAGCAGCGGCTGCATACTATTTTATACAACAACTGGATGAACTGGTAACATTCATAAAACAATCACCCGCAACAACAGACAGTAAGCAGCATGCGAAAACGTATAATGATGCTTTGAAAGAGATATTTGTATTGCTTGCAGAAAAGAAACACCTGATGCACTGCTGCCGGGATCGTTTTACGGTGAATGCATATTACCGGCAAAAGAAGAACTTTGTTGTTCCTGCATTTGGAGTGAATGCGTATGCCACTGCATCAACACAAAAAACAGAAAGCCCGCATCCTTTGCTGCACAAACAATTAAGAGAACTGCGCAACAAGATCTGTGAACAGAAAAATGTGCCTGTGTTTTATGTTGCCGGCAGCGTAACCATTGATGAGATGGCAGCCTATCTTCCCCAAAACCTGGATGAGATCGTTAAGATAAATGGTTTTGGACAGGCAAAGGCAAAACAATATGGCAGGATGTTTTTGCAGGTGATAAATGAATATTGCGATCAGCACAATCTTTCATCGTCTATTGATACAAAACAGCCGAAAAAAGAGCGTAAAGAAAAACCGGCGAAGGAAGAAAAGGAAGACAGCAAAACGATCAGCTATAAACTGCATAAAGAAGGGAATTCCGTGGCTGAGATAGCACAATCACGCAACCTTGCTGTTTCAACCATTGAGCAACATCTTTCCTATTTTATACAACGGGGATTGATATCTGTAAATGAGCTTGTGAAAACAGAGAAATTTGTTTTAATAGAACCGATGCTGCAGGAGTATGACGGTACTTCCATTACATCAATAAAAGAGAAACTTGGCAATGCTGTAAGCTTTGGAGAAATACGAATGGTACTTGCGGCTAAGGAATGGGAACAATCCGAAAAAGACAAACTGTAGCATTTATATAAAAATTTATAGAAATTTTTTTAAAATATATTTTCCGTAAATTTCTTTCTTATACCATTCGTTTTTTCAAACAAACCTTTTACAAAGTGTTTTTTACAGGCTTCTTTTTAAAAAGTTTCTGACCGGGTTTAAATAAACAAATATTTAATTTTTTATGTATGTGTTTGCCGGTTTCCGCTATTTGCTTATTATAATTTTTTGTCTAAATTTTGTATGATTATTACGCTTTAAATTTTAAAAACATAAAATATGACAGTTATATTATCAGTAGTTGCAGTTATCGCATTGATCGTTGCACCGGCATTTAAAGGAGCTAAAAGATCAGCTTAATTTCTTACTAAAGAAAGCAGTTAACTTATAAATCATTCCGGTTAATCCAGGGATGATTTTTTATTTGTGGTAAGCCCGGCCTGCCATCATTATATGGTGGGTATTCCCTTAAAACTATCTTCTGTTTTTTGGCTACGAAATAAACCACCAGTAATAGTATAAAATCCATTTTATTGTATCAGGAAGATTAAAAAGCCCTTCCGGAGTTCATCCCGGAAGGGCTTGCTATTATTAAACTAATCCCAAACATATGCTTCAACACCATGTTCAAACATGTCTAAGCCACCCGGGTTTGTTTCTCCTTCCGGTTCAACACGTAGTTTCCATGGATGCGGCAGTTTATTAACTATGTACATCAGTATTAAGCCCAATACCAAAGAACTGATCGTTATGATCAAACTGCCTATGATCTGTGCTTCCAGTATCTGGGTACCACCACCATAGAAAAGGCCTGTTACCGGAGCTGAATTGTCAGGGCCAGTTGGTCCGGTCACACCATATTGGCCGCAGGCAAATAAGCCTAAAGACCATGTGCCCCAGATACCACAGAAACCATGTACAGGTACAGCGCCGATCGGATCATCTATGCGCAAATACTCCAACAGGTTAATTGCGAAGTAAACAATCACACCTGCTATTGCACCGATCATTATTGCCCCAAAAGGCGATACCCAATAGCACGGACAGGTAATTGCCACCAACCCCGCTAAAAAACCATTGGTTGTAATACCAACATCAAATTTCCTGGAGCCACTGAACCAAAGAGCAGCATACATTGAGCTGATGCCGCCTGCGCAGGCTGCCAAAGTGGTATTAGCTGCAACACGGCCGATGCCCTGCATGTCAATTGCAGACAGCGTGCTTCCCGGATTAAAGCCATACCATCCAAACCACAATATAAAGCCGCCTACTACCGCTATATTCAAATTATGTGCGGGTGGCATTCCGCCTCCATCCCTTTTAAACACTCTCCCTATACGTGGGCCTAATACAATTGCACCAGCCAATGAGATCATACCACCAATTGTATGTACAACTGTTGATCCTGCAAAATCTCTGAAGCCTGTACCTAATGCGGTGAAGAAGTGGTCTTTTGATCCCATTAATGCTAAAAATCCATCAGGTCCCCATGCCCAGTGGCCAACGATCGGGTAGATAAAGCCGGTAACACCAATGCTGTAAAGGATATCACCTCTGAAACCTGTTCTGCCGATCATAGCGCCGGAGGTAATAGTTGAGGTAGTATCAGCAAAAGCAAATTGAAAGATCCAGTGTGCTAAAACGGGTACGCCCGTAGCCGCATAGGTATCCGGTATATTTTGTAAAAAGAACCATGATTTGGAATCGCCGCCTGCCAGAGGGCCGCCGCCCCAGCCAATGAAAGCATTACCCTGGCCAAACATAAATGCATAACCAACTGCCCAGAAAAGGATACCGCAGATACAGGTATCAAAAACACATTCCATTAAGATGTTTACTGATTCTTTTCTGCGTGCAAACCCGGCTTCCAGGAATGTAAACCCTGCCTGCATACCGAATACCAGGAAAGCTGCAACCAGCGTCCAGATGGTATTGGCAGTATTGTATAATGTTGTTTCGTGTTCGGTAAATGTAGCTGTTTGCGCATTAGAGGCGTTTCCGCCCAGTATTACCGGTAAAAAACCCATGGCTAATAAAACAGCAAATAAACCCAGCATCTTGCCTGCGAACCGTACACCGAAAATGCGCCATTTTTCAGCAGTGGATAAATTGACTACTGTAAACGGTGATTTGTTTTTCTTTCGAAAACGAGAGATTACATTGTTTAGTAACATACAGTTGGAATTTTGATTAAAAAGTGTGGAAATTTTAATTAGAAGTGATATGTTGCAGCAAGTATTCCTGTGAAAGTTGATTTTGTAGCATTCCCGTCATGGTCGGTAAACAGATCATCTTTACCGCTATCCATTCTTAGTTCAGGTATGATGGTAAGGTTCCCGATCTTGAAATTAGGTGAAAGTGTAAGATCAAAAACGTTTGTTCCCAGGCCAAAGGCATCTTTTTCATCACCAAAATATTCGCCTCTTAATGTAATGGCGAAATTCGACGAAGGGGAAGCAGTTAAATATACAGCTGAGCCCCAGGAGGATGCATTATCACCACCTTCAGGATCTACCATTTTAACTGTTCCGTTATATCCAATACTGAATTTATCAGTTACCGTACCCATTAAAACCAGGTCAAGCTGTGTTGAGCTCATGCTGCCGCCATAGGAACCTACGTAATTGAAATATGCTTTTAATTTAGAATTTTTGGTAGCGGTGCTAAACTGGGCAATTGCATATTTTCTTGAAGATAAAGTGGTTGAATTGTCAGTAGTGTTTGCTACTCCGATCATTAATGCGTTTGTGCCTCCAAGCCCGATATCAGCTTTTATACCTGTATGTGAAAATGGGCCGTATGAAAACATATAATCCATGCTATAATTGCTGTTTAAATAGGCATCGGCTAATTCATAACCCACATGCGTTGCCCATTTACCCATTGTTAACTTGAATTTGTCTGTAACAGCATAACTCACAAAAGCCTGTTTTACTGAAGCAAGCGAAAAGTAATTATTGCCACCGGTGCCTGAACCACCATCACCGTCAGGATAATTAAATTCCTGTGCTCTTCTGCCAAAACCCAGATCTGCGAAAACACTGGCTTTTCCAAAGCTGTGCGCTGCCTGCAGGCTGGCCATACCTATTTCAAATGAGTTTTGAGAGTTTGTGAAGCTTGTGTAATTATTTGTAATAGGTTTTCCTTCTGCATCTTTTGCATTTGCGAAATTGTAACGGTAGTAAACATCCAGTGAACCTGTGAAGGTTGGTGGTGGCGGAGCGGCCACCGCTTTAGAAGAATCAGTTTGGCCGAATGAAAAAGAACAGACAGATAAAAATGAAATGAAGACAGCGATTTTTTTTATCATAGCATTTAAATTTTGGTTTAAAAAAATTTAACTATGGCAAAATTTCAGTTTAACTGGCAATCGCTTCAATTCATATAAAATATTATTATATTAATTGGTTTTGCAATTATAAACAAAAAAAGAATGATAAAAATTAAATACTTATCACATATTTTTTTATATAATGTTTATTTATTCTATTGTTTCTTTTCAATTTGCCTGAGATCTGGCAGTAAAGTCATGGTTAAAATGCCTGCAGATAAAGTTATAGAAAGGATAAGCCCGGTTTTTATTTCAGGGCATTCCCCCATGAAACATGTAGCCAGCAGAATATAATTACGGATGCTCCAGGCAAGGTTAATGGCAGCAATAAAGAGATTAATGCGCTTAGCCCAGATTTTTGGTATTAAAAATAATACTATAAGTATAAACCCCAGTACCAGGTGCATTAAACCTGGTTTTCCATATACAGTTCCAGGGGCGCTCATACCTGTAACAATTATGTTCCCGCTTGATATATAACTCCACGGCATATAACAGACAGCGGCTAATATTAAAACGGCGATGCATCCCAAAAGCTGCGAATATTTCATATTGATAATTAAAAAAATAAATTGAACCAGGTTCCTTTCTTTTCACCTTTAAGCTTACTCAGTAAAGAAGTTTATTGATATTTCCGGACGAAGATAATAAGCTGATAAGTTATATTGAAGCAATCATTTTGTAAAGACCAACTGCTTCAAACTAAACCCGCCTTTATTAAAATAGACGCGGATTGCATGTGTACCTTTGCTTAACTGAATATCACCAATAGTTTGTGTTTGCCAGTTTTTATCAGCGCCTGTTGGTATGATCTCTTTATTATCACGAACAGGTTTATCATCAATATAAATACTTGCTTCACCCGCTGTAGTTGATGCAAGATTCAGCTTTAATTTATACGTTGAAGCTTGTTTAACATCAATCGTATATTTCACCCATTCGCTGTCTTCAATGCCGCCGATATAATAGCTTTCATAATGCGCAGAATCTTTATAAATATCTACTCCATCGTTCCTGTACGTATTGCCCTTATTGCCTGCATTTCTGCCACCTGTTGAAATATAATAGTTGCCTGTGTCTTTATCGTAATACGCATAATTATTCCTGCCAAGATCATAATCAACTGCATTGATAACAGAATCTTCCGCATCTATAATATTTGGTTTAAACGGAAGCGTTTTGGTAGTATATGGCTGGCGCATCAACGCGTCAATTACATCTTTATGTACAATGTTGGAACGTATGTTTGAATAAATAGCAAACTCTATTAATCCGCTATATACATCACTTTCTTTAGGTGGTTCTTTTGTTTTGCCATTCCAGTAATCAACCAAATGCTGGTAGTTATTATTCATCTTTATCTGCAAAGGATTATTATTGCCCAGTTTCTTCAAAGGCCACCAGCTCCAGCCAATATTATTATTTGAAAACAATTTCACTGCATCAGTAAACCATGTGTTTGAATTTTCACCTGTTTCACCCAACCAAACGGGCACATTGTATTTATCACGTGTGTCCAAAATATGTTGTATGGATTGCACATCGTTGTTGTTCCAGTATTTATGAAAGCTCAACACCATATTATTATCCCATGTGGGTAACATGCCATTGTAATTATTGCCCCATGCATTTCCTTCAATAATGATGATATGTTTTTTATCAACCGAACGAATGGCATTGGTAATGTTCACAAACAATTCCCGTAATGGTTTATTGTTTTGCTCTTTTAATCCATGCTGGTCATTCACATCATCAAAGCCCCAGTTAGGTTCGTTCAGAATATCATAACCGCCAATGTTCGGTTCATCTTTATAGCGTTCTGCAAGTTTACGCCAAAGCTCAATTGTTTTTGTTTTATTGGCTTCGCTTTGCCATAATGAAGGCTTTGTTGTATCGCGGTCTGCGATGTTCAGATCATTGCCTTGTCCGCCCGGCGCTGCATGCAGGTCAAGTATCAGATACATATGATTGGCTTTGCACCAGCTTAATAAGCTATCCGTAAGCGCGAAGCCTTTTGTAAGCCATGTTTGTTTGGTGCTGTCAGGTTCTTTCTCAACCGGCAGTGTAAACAAATTATAATGCATGGGTAGCCGGACAGAATTGAAACCCCATTTATGCAGCGAATCTATATCTGCTTTTGTAACAAAATTGCTGAGCCATGTATCATAGAATTCCTGTGTTTGATCTGCGCTTAACAATTGTGAGATCCTGTTCCTGATTGAATACTGCGGATTGGTTCCGTTCAACCGCAGCATATAACCTTCCTGCAACATCCATCCGCCCAAACCGATTCCCTTCAATACAACATTTTCTTTTTTATCGTTTACAATTTGTTTGCCCGATGCTTTTAAAAATCCCTGGGCTTGTGTTGTTGTAAAAATGGTAGTGAATAAAATCAACAGGAGGCAGGCAAGTTTTTTCATGGGTTGAATGTAAATTATTTCCGCAGAAGAAAATGCAAACGGCAGCAGCCAGGTTTTTATTTTGTTGCTTTTTTAATGGCGTCAAGATATTTTTTCTTAACGCCGTTGTCTTCTTCCGTTTTGCAAATTGCTTCAATTGCAGGAAGAAGCTCTTTATTATGTTTCGTTTTAAGTTTCAATATTTCACCAAGTGCATATGCGGTTGCCCAACGTACTACAGTGCCATCATTTTCTGCATTGTTCAACAAATAAGAAATGGGCTTGTCCAGTTTTGCCGGAAACAGATGAGCAATATTGCCTGTTACTTTTGCGCTTTCCCACTTAACTCTTGGAGCATTATCTTGTAATGATTCAATTACAAAATCGAATACTTTATTATCAGCAATGGAAGGTTCTTGTTTTGTAGCAAATTCCAGCGATTCAATGCAGGTAGCTTTGTTGGTTTCAGATGTAGTAATTGCAAATTGTATTAAGTCGGTTGTTTTAATTGTTTTGTCAAGTATGGCATTGCCCAGTGCCTGCACTTTAGCTTTTGCCTTAAGCGATTTGTCATTGATTAATTCAGCTATTGTCATTCGTTGGTTTTAAGTATGGAAAAGCATCTTCTTTTAATGCATTAGATTGTTTATGAGTGATTAAAGCAAGCATTAAACATAATTCCTGCCATTAAATTGTTCGTCTAAAAATGGTTCATTATAGTTTGGGTCAGTTGCAAATCTCAACACATGCCCGTCAGGATCTTCAACATGCATTTCCATTGCCCATGAATAATTAGTGGGTGATTGTCTTATTTTCACGCCTTTTGATTTCAGCTCACCATGCAGTTCGAATATATCGCCGTCAAAGCCAACCCATATCCAGGTTCCTTTATTTCCTTGCTCACCCTGGCATAAATATATGCCTGCGTTTTCCCTGTTCATGCTTGTAAAATTATCTGTTCCCCATGCTGCTTCTTCAAAGCCAAGAATGTCTTTGTAAAAAGCTCTGCTTGCATTCATGTCTTTCACTGAAAGTATAAGCTGTAAACCTTCAATGTGAATGCTTAACTTTTCATGAATGTTTTTGTTTGAAGCCATAGTTAAAGGATCAGCGTATTATTCTGAGCAGAATAAGAATACTTTGTTGCAGGTACCAAAGCTAATTAATGTTTATTGATGATGATTTGACGCAGAAAGCCAAGTGTTGCATATCAATCATTTTTTACCGGTTCATAGTAAAGCGTTATTGCGCCGCAACCAAATGTTTTTGTTTTTAAAAGTTTAAGATCAATTCTGTCACTGATGTTTTTAAACAATGGTAACCCGCTTCCTAAAATAGTCGGCTGAACGCTAAGCTGGTATTCATCAATCAAGGCAAGATTCGTTAAGGCAACTATCAACTCAGGGCTACCCACTAAAATATTTTTACTTTCATCATTGTTGGATTGTTTGAGTGCTAAAATTTCTTCTTTGATCACTTCCTTTTTCAGTTCTGAATTTTTCCAGTCAACATGTTGAAGCGTGCGCGAAAAAACAATCTTTGAAATGTTGTCTATCAATACCGCAAATTCATCTATTGGTTTATTGCCGGTAGGATTTTTTACTACGGTTGGCCAATAACTTTCCATAAGCTGGTAAGTTATCCTTCCGTATACAAGAGTGCCTGCATTACGCAACAGTTCATTATAATGTTCATGTATTTCTTCATCAGCGATCATTGCTGTGTGATTGCAAAATCCATCAAGCGTAATATTGATTGCTGCAATAAGTTTTCTCATTCTGCTTTGTTTAAATCATTGTTCTCAGCAGCGTCTTTCGAAGATGGGTAACTACAATTCAACCGTCAAATGCTTTCAAAATAGTGTTTTGTTTTTAGCCATCTAACAAGCAGGTATAGCAACAAACCCATTGGTCCAAATACAATTGTAACCAGCAGGATGATAACAACCAAGCCATAAGGAATGCCATGTTTCGCTGCGTTGTTTTTTATGAGCATACCGATGATCAGGTCTATGCCCACAATATGCGCCCAGGCAGCGTCAATTAACCAGGGGTTGGAGAATATTTTAGTTACACCTTCAAAAGTGGAGAAACCGGCAATGCCACCCGCTTCACCAATATGAGCAAAATTGAAAAAGGAATAGGCCGCCGCGAGTAGCGCAACAACAATGCATACCAGGAATGCATCAGCTCCTTTCCAGAACCGGCTGACGATAAGGATTAATATCCATCCTGTCGCTGAAAGAATATTCATGAATGTAAAGAGCATGGAAGGTGTCATAGATCTCAGTTTAATTTTTTAGGTAATCGGCATAAACGGTAAATAATAAATTTTACCAGGCTTTTCCAGGTATATCAAAACAAACTACAAAATTGTTAGGGAACGATTGCTGAACAATACCCGCTCCGTTCCCGGTAATGCCTTTTTCCCTTCGTATATTTTTTAACCGCAGAACAGCCATCGTAAATTCGGATAAGGTTACCGCGTTGATATATCTTCCATAGCATTCATGCAGTGCGTAACCATAATTCATATACACTGTATTGCGGTTTGGAATGAATGTTTTAGGATCAGGAAATGCTTCAGGATCGAACATAGCACCTGAAGTAAGTGCAAACACCTTGCTTTTTGCCGGTATCTTGTATTCTTTTTGACCACCGCCTGTTAAGGTTTGTTCTGTTTCACAATAGCGGATCACGCCCGGCTGGGCAGGATTAAAACGCAATGCCTCATTTACAATGCCATACATTTTCTTTACATCATACTGCTGTGCAACTTCAACCGCATGTTGCATAGCATCAGGCCTGTTTAGTAATTCATCAAGTATTAATACAGCTGCTTTATTCGTTGTTTCAAAAATACCGGTGAGCAACCCGCCAATATTTCTTTGCAACACATCATCATCAACCCATTCATAATCTTTTTCCTGCGACATTATGATGAGACGGTTCAGTAAATTATCATCCAGTGTTTTGCCATCCTTCAGTTCCTGTTTTCTTTTTGCTATGATTTTCAGCAACAGCTCTTTTCTTTCAATTGATGCCTGGAGCGCCGCTTCAAAAGCTTCTTTTTTGTTGAAAAAATTCAGGAAGAGGTCATAGAAAATAGCGCGATGCCAACGTTTCATATCCCTTTCATTTTCTGAAGGCACACCGAAATAATAATCCAGCAGGCGAACCAAGACCACTTTACATAAACTGTTGGCAACATCTATCTTTCCATACCGGCTTGCATTTTTGGTTATTTCTTCAGACGATGCGCGCACAAAATCCTGGATCATCATCATGTCATCTCTTTTGGTGGCCTTCATCACAAAATCCCTTTCGCGGTTAAACTGCGGATTGTTTCTGTCCATGCCGAGGTAGAAAGCTCCTTTCTGATCCGACATTTTTTTGGAGTTGATCTCTTCCACCGTAAAGTCATTATCCCGCTGCATCATGTCCACCAACAAATTGTTCCTGTTAACCAGCAATACTTTCACAAATGGTATTTTTAAAACAGGAAAGTTTTTCTGCAGGAAATAAAATGTTTTGTGTTGATTTTTTGTGAGCCTGATAAGTAACTTATCAAGCGACTTTGTCATAAAACCGGGCTCTTCAGGAATTTCCGATTGTGCTATCATGGTTGGCCGTTCTGCCTGGTATAGCATAAAAACAAATTGGCCTGCCGGCGTTGCTCTCAACTCTGTTATATGATTACGGTATGCATCGGGTACATCGCTAATGCGTGGCAGCACACCACCATATTCTTCCGGAAGTATCATAGGTGCGGCAACGGCAGCAAAAGCAAGGTCAGCTAATGTAAATGTATCTCCTGTAAGGTATTTCCTGCCATCAGCCAGTAATTGATTTACTTTTTCAAAAACCTTTCTTATTTCAGCTATACATGCATCTGTTGTTTCTTCCTGCAACTCATAGTTAGTGGCAAGCTGTTTTTTGATCCCGGAAAAGCGCATTGAAAAGAAATCTTTTTCACCCGCGGGAATATCCTGCTTTAATATTTGACCGGCCAGTTTTTTCGAGGTAAGCAGCATGTTATAAAAATACTTTTCTACCATGCCTGCAAAAAAGTCGTCCGTGAACTGGTAATACAGGTCGAGCACTTTATCCAGTTGTTCGTCATCTGCAGGTAACAGCCTGTCCTGCGGTAAACATCTTTTTTCCCAGAACATGATTATGCCTTCAGCGCTGTAAATAAACGCATCGGTCATTTTAAGTACAGGGTAATTTTTTTTGCTTTTCTTACCTGTGAGTTTTTCTGCGAGGGAATGTATCTTCCAGGCCGCGTGCGTTTCATTTATATACAGTATATGATTGCGGTCAAGTACCCATCGTGCAATTTCAGAAGCAGCGCCGGTAGGGCAGCCAACAAGTGTAGGCACCGGTTTTGAATAACAGAAATCAGTTTTAAAACCTGAATCATCCGGTAAATTATTGATAACTCCCATAAACAATCTGTTTGTTATAAAGTGTTTTTCTTATTGATGTTGCAAGTGAAAAGTGTTTCCCCGGATTAAATAGTTGCCAGGAATTTTATAGCAGTGATAGATGGGAAAAAGAAATATGCCCCGCCTTTTACTTTTACAAAACTTTGCATACCTGTAATCACCCGGTTTGTTGTTGCCTGCGGTATAGTGAATATCTGTCCCAGTTTATTTTCAGGGTCTTCCCGTACGCCGATCAGCGGATCAGGGTCGGCGTAAAGCCTTTTGAATTTCGGTGAATTGCCCCACGTGTATTGAAGAAACTCGAACTGCTTGGAAATATTTGCATTAAAACATCCAAACAATAAACCAACTTCACCCCCGGGTTTATGATTTTCTGCCGAGCCAATAAAGTCTTCGCCATAAGAACGTACCCGCCGCATAATGCGGTGGCGCCTGGTTAGGCTTAATGAAACTTTTTGTGGCGATTCTTCAAAAACATCACGGGGGTTCATGCGGCGTATATGTGCACCAAACGGGCATTTGTTTCCTAAAGAGTCTTCTTTTAAATAATTGAAATTATCATCAGCTACTTCAACGCCGGGGTCTTTATCATATTTTACCAATGGCGCACCGCCCGGCCAGCGTCCCATCATTTTTGCTGCAAGTGCTGTTGCTTCTTCGTTGCGTTTTTTTTCATCTGTCTCGGCGCTTTGCTTCTTCATAAATTCCCAAAATCCATCAACATTTTGTTGCAGTTGCATCAAAACGAAATAAGTGCCGTTCTGCCCTACATCTTTATATTTTACTTTCGTTTGTTCATCCGCCCTGCCTTCTGGATTATCTTCCAGTAATTCAGGTTTTCCCTGGGCAATTTTGAGCAAAGCTGTATCGGGGTAAACACTGTATTCATTTTTATAACCCAGCACAAATTCACCCGGTTCAATATCGTTGTTATTACCGGATGCCGGCAAGCCGCTGCCTTTTATTACCGGTTGAGATATCCCATCCCTGAATCCAAAATGCTCCCTGTTATTGGGCATTGCTTTACCATCCAGAGTATGAACAACAGATAAGGCAGATTCAAATTTCTGCTCCAGCTCGCTGTAAAAGCTTTCTGCAGTTGCTTCATCTTTTCCAAACACCATAAGTATAAGATCGATCCTGTCGTTGGCAGGCCCTCCCCATTGCCAATTTGAAGGGTCACTGCTTTCGAAGTTGCCCAGCAAACGCTGGCGATGCGCTGTTACCATTCCCTCCCTGAATTCGCGGGAAAAAGAATGCATATTGGTTTCATTGTAACCCAATTGTTTTAAACCATTGCTGGTAAAACCAATATTAAGGCAGGTGTTTGTAATAGTTGCTTCTGCATGTGTAATGCCATGCGCTATAGCAGCCAAAAAACTTTTTGTTGCCGCTGCATCTTTCACCTGCATCAGGTAATATTTTGAATAGCCCATCTCTTTATAATCGCTTAGAAGGTAGGCTTGTATTTCTGAAAGTTCCAATGCTGTCATGATTAAAAGTTTTAAAATCTTTTTAAGAATAATTGTGCCTGCTCTTCAGTTAAATCTTCCCGTAATTCATTTCGGATCATTGTGTTATTATTGACATTTTTTATGGAGAGATGGCGGTACGGACAATACCATACCTGTGTGGGAAATTGTGTACTCCGGCTCCAGGCCAGGAAATGTTCTTCATCGTAGGCGCCCCCGGTTAAAACGAATTTGGTTCCCGGAAAATGCATCGGCATACCTGGTATCATACCCAACACTCCCATAAAATTTGTTCTCGGAAACTTTACGGTATTGCAGAAGATGGCGGTTAATCCCCATCCCGACTGATCTATAAAATCACCCAGGTATTGTTCCCAGTTGCCATCGAAATTGCTGTAAAATAATACATGCTTATTGTTATCTATCAGCACCCAACGGGCAAAATGAATAGTAGGTATATTGAGCAGCTTACCTTTTACAAATACATAACTGGCCAACACCCTGGTACGCAGCATCCATATTCTGAAGTTGAGCTTGCGGGCAAAACCCGGTTTCAATACAGCAACCTGTGTAAACTGGTTTTGAGGAAAAAGGTCTTCCACTTTTTTCAGTTCATTTATTTTGGCATCGTCCAGTTCACTCTGTGAAAGCGTAACCTTTTTATCCCATAGTTCATGAAAAAGAAAAAGGTAAATGACCCACAAAATAATCAGTGGGAGCATTACAATAAACAAGAGTCCGTAAGCTATAAGCTCCGGCCATTTTATACCCTGTACACCGGCTTTTTCTTTGCTCCAGTCAAATTCAGGCCTTGAATCTATTTCCTGCCTGATGGCCCGGTGAATTTCCACAGCGGGTGTGGTTTCACTCCATTTGTTATTTTGAAGGAAATTCCAGATGTGCTGATGCAATGCGTCTTCCTGGTGTATTTGTCCAACCGACCGGCCAGGTGCACCGTTATAAAAAGCAGAAGTGTTGATGATACCTTTTTTAAGAAAGTTTTTCCTGCTCTCTTCGGTACGCTCACCCGGCTCAGGGTAACCTGCACAACATTCATACACGTCATCAATATAGGTTGTGAGTTTGGTTACCAGTTCAGTCAGGTGATAATCACAATGATTGTTTCCAATTCCATCATAGTTGGTGGTAAGCACCAGCCTGATGCCTACCGGCACCGCAGGTTCATCACGGAAAGATTCCCTGCTGAGAATTACCCACCTGCCATAATGCAGGGTGCTGACTTTTCCAAATTCAGTGGGCGCTTCTGCCATCTGGCTGTTCAGTAAATTTATTCTTATTGTTTCCAGCCTTGTTTTTAGAATATCCAGTCTGTCTTCTCTTATTGCAGACATTGTAATGAGCGGATGTTGATTGATCATATCATTCAATTTTCTTGGGAAACGAAATGCAGTTTTTAGAAGAGATACGGTGTTTTAGATGTACAAAGAATACATAATATTAAAACAAATTTTGCAATATGAAAAGTAAGAACATGAATAATAATTATCAATCCTGTTTTTATTATTTTATGTTCTCGGAAAGTCTTCGCTGTTGGGTGCGTCTTCGTGTACGGATTTTAATGTTGAATCGGATATAATGCTTAAGTAAATTGCTCTTGCTACGAAAAGGCTCTGTTATAAAGGGAGATAAATATTAAATGTCGCGCCTTTGCCCGGTTCTCCACTGGCTATGATAATTCCATTGTGATTTTCGGTTATTCTCTTTACAATGGCAAGCCCTATACCTGTTCCCCGGTATTGATTTTTACCATGCAGCCGCTGAAACAATTCAAATATCTGTTCATTGTATTGCGATTCAAACCCAATGCCGTTATCGGCTACCGTAATATGACAATAAGTAGTACCATCATCTAAATTCAAATTTGGCAATTGGCTGCCTTTAACCTGTTCAGTATTAATTGTGATCTGTAATATTTTTTCAGGATTGGCAAACTTTAGTGAATTACTTATAAGATTAGAAAAAAGCTGCTGTAATTGAAAAGGAATTACATTTATTTCACACATTTCACCCGTGGTTACGGTTGCATGAATTTTTTGAATTTCCTCCTGGAGATCCTGTTTTACCTGTTCAATTATTGTACGCAGGTTTACCAGTTTAAGATCGCCTTCATGCGTATGTGTGCGGGAGTAAGCCAGCAGGTCATCTATCAGTGATTGCATGCGTTCTGCTGATTTTTGCATGCGCATAAACAGGTCTTTTCCTTTTTCAGATAAATGCTCGTTTTCGCTCTCCATTATCCGGCTGGCAAAGGTTTGGATCTTTCTTAAAGGTTCCTGCAGGTCATGGCTTGATATGTAAGCAAAAGATTGCAGCTCCTTATTTATTTTAGCCAGCTCCAGGTTATTTTCTGCCAGTTGCCTGGTTCTTTCACGAACCTGTTTTTCCAGTTCTCTTTCAAATAATTTTTGTTCTGTTATATCCTGCAGCGTTCCATTCAGGCGATAGGCAATTTTATCTTCATTAAATGAAGCCTGTGCCTTTGCATGTACCACCATTTTTCTTTTTGAAACAGGATGTATAATGGTATAATCAATTTCATATTTTCCGCCCGAATTGTAATCCATCGATTGCCGGATGGCTTCAGTAACTTTTTGCCTGTCGCTTTCGGCAATTACATTAATGGCATGCATTAATTCAATTTGTTCAACATGCGGCAGGCCAAACCAGTCTTTTAAGCGTTGGTTAGATATAAATTTATTAGTAATGGGGTTGTAATCAAAAGTTGCTAATTCAGCAGCCTCCAGGGCGAAAGCCAGCTGGTTATTACTTTCTTCCAGGTTTTTTACAGCATTTACCTTATCCGTAGTTTCAGTGCAGGTAACCAAAACACCGGTAATTGCACCATTGTCATCACTTACAGGACTATAACTGAACGTCCAGTAAACGTCTTCAATTTTGCCATTACGGAAAATAGGTATCAGTTGGTCTTCACTCCATGTAGCACCGCCGCCGCTTAATACCTGGTCTATCAATGGTTTTATAATAGGCCAGATCTCCGGCCATGCTTCTTCAGCGGGCATGCCTAAAATGGAAGGATGTTTTCCATTTTGGCCGAGGCTGGGGCGGTATGCATCATTATAAAAACAGGTAAGCTCAGTTCCCCACCATAAAAACATCGGGAACCTTGAACTTAGAACAATGCCCACTAAAGTACGCAGGCTTTGCTGCCAGTTTTCTATGGCGCCAACTGCTGTTTTGCTCCAGTCTTTTATTCGGGTAAGCTCCGCCATTTCTCCACTGACCGAAAGAAATTCATAGGTATTTTTTTGCGGATCTTTCATACTTCAAATTAGGGTTGTACTACGAAATTATCTTTTAGTGGCTGTGTAAACCTTGATTGCCGGCTTAATAAAATTGCTTTATGAATTACCGATTTAAGGTCTGCAAAAGCTGCCGGCTTGCGAATATAAAATTGTGCTCCGTTATTATAGAGAAGATCTATCATATCCTGGTTGGAGGATGTGGAATATATTATAACATTTAACTGCTTTAATTGTTCATTCTGTTTAATTTCTTTCAAACAGTCAAACCCTGTTTTGCGGGGCATATTTAAATCAAGAAAAATAACATCAGGCAAATCAGAGGGCTGGCATTCGAGTAACTGCATCAGTTCAACTCCATTGCTAACAGTATTTACGCAGGCCGGGACAGAAAGTTCATCAAGGGCATCTTTAAAAAACATACAATCATCGTCATCATCATCAGCAAGTACGATATTATAATCAACCATTGCAGCAAATTAATTAAAAACAGTAACAATTGTAGTGCGGGTTGATTTATACTTTAAAGTTTACTTGTTGTGGGTATCGTCATAGCTCGCAAAGGACGATGCCCAAAGAATATTCCGTTACGGCAGAAGGATGATATTGACTACAATATTATTTTTTTCTGATTTGAATTGTCGTGATCTTTCCGTCATATGCTTCCTCTTCTGCCCAGCTCTTTGTCAGATATAATGTCCTGTAATCTTTTGCTTTCTGTAAAGAAGGAAATAAGCAATGCTGATTTAATTTTTTTAAATGAACAATAATATCTTTCATATCATCTAAGTTTGGCGGATGCCACCTGGGTTTTATAGCCACATCAGCAATTGCCGAGAAAAAATCGCCACCAATGTAACCAACATCAAAACCAAGTGTTTTATTAGTTGTCTGTTCTTCACTTTCGATTATTTCGAGTACTTCAAAATCTGTTTTGTTTTTAATTAATTCATAAACATCCAACATTTCTTTAAGCTTAAAAAAGCATAATCCTTTTATCTCGTCTTTATGAATATTTGCTTCTTGGTAAGCTGCATATAATTTTCTTGCTTCAATATTGTTGTAGTTATCCAGGCTTCCATCTGTCAATGTTTTCAATTTCCCGTTTTCATAGAAAAAAGGCTCACCTGTAAACTGTTCTCTTCCTGTTCCTCTATAATTTGCCGTATTGATAAACGAAAGAGTTTTGCGAAGCTTCTTAATGTTTTCCAGGTTTTCACAGGCAAACTCAGATGCTTCATATTTTTTATGATCTAAATCAGCCCGAAGAATTATTATGAATCCACTATGAAGCATAAGTTAGCATTTCTGTTGATGAAGTACTGTAGCTAAATTAATATTTTATTGCTTAGTTATTTGTTGCCAATGTTGCTTTTACTAATGTAATGTAGAAGGTGATTTCGTTTTAAAACGCAATGTTTCGGCTAATACACAAGGCTGTTTGGAAACATTGCGGAAAAGGGAAAAGTTGAATAACCCTGATAACCACCGCTTATATAAGTCTGCACATACGTGCTGAAAAGAAATAATAGCTTTATTATTCGCTATTATTTACAGTATGATGCAAGCAAAAAAAATTAAAAACGGTTATTTCAGTTGCATATATATTCTTCTTTGTGCTTTAAGCTGCACCATTATTTTCTCGTGCAAACAGGAAGTAACCGGCAGCGCTTCCATACCTGCAAAAAGAATTGCTTTTGTAAAAAAAGATCCCAATGGCAATCATATTTATTTAATGGATGTAACTGATTCAGGCACCGGTACAAATGTTGCACGCCTGACTAAAGATGCAGATCCGGAAAATTATCCTTCCTGTTCTCCGGACGGAAAGAAAATAATTTATCAGAGAGATTATAATGGTGCTGCCATCTATGTAATAAATACGGATGGCAGCAATGAACAACGCCTCTCGCCTGTTCCCGGGTTTGATGTTAACCCTAGCTGGTCGCCCGATGGCAGCAAGATCATTTATACAAGAGTGCTTGGTTTAATTGTGCAGGGCCAGGTGCCTGAAACAGAAATTCATATTATGAATGCCGATGGCTCAGGTGATAAAACGATCTTACCGCAAAGTGAATTTAGTGTGGAACCGAGATGGTCAGCGGCAAATCAAATTGTTTTTATGAGCAGGATGAACGGCGGACAGGATATTTATACAATGAATATTGATGGCACCAACATTAAACAACTTACTAATGGGGCAGATAATGGTGATCCGCAATGGTCGCCTGATGGCTCAAAAATTTCTTTTGGTTCAGACAGGGAAGGGAATGGAAAGCTTAACATTTTTGTGATGAATGCCGACGGCAGCAATCTGCAGCAGCTTACGCATTTTGTTGTACCTGTTGAAAGTGGTGATACACACTGGTCTCCGGATGGAAAGAAAATAACTTTTGAATACGATATTAACGGCAACCTGCAATCTAACCCCGATGCTTATGCAGAAGTGTGGACGATGAATGCCGATGGCAGCAATCAGCAAACTACAAAACAGCCTTGCAGTTGCGTTGGCTGTGCACCAAGATGGCTGCATTGAAAAAGCGAAGAAGGAAAAAATTTGTTTTACCTGATTGATTCAATAAGCCAGCGGTTTGCTTTTTTATGTAATATATCTAATTCGTTTCTAAAGGCTTTCGATTTCTCTTGTTCATTTCCAGAATCATTAAAAGCATTAGAAGCATAATCAACAGCTTTAATAGCTATGAATACACTTATAAATTCTTCTTTTTGCTTTTGTGTCCAGTATCTGTTTACCCAGGATTTGTAAACATATTCCCAACTGTAAGAAAGACTAAGCGAAGTTTGCAACTTCGCTTGTGTTATTCTGAAGTTTTAAACTTCGTTTATCATATTGCTGACAGCTAAATAAAAGTTACAAACTTTAAGATAGATATGGCAAAGTTGCAAACTTCGCCTAGACAGCCGAACACTTCGCCGAGCTGGGGACATTGCGCAAAAGAGAGGCTGTATACTTTGCGCCAGGCAAGAGGAATTATTTATCAACTACAATTTCTTTTATCAGGTCAACAATTCTATTGTTACTGAACTGTGTTTGGAATTCAATTTTCACTTTGCCATCAAAGAATTTTTCAGCATGCTTTATTTTGTATTTTTCTTCTTCTCTTAATCCCTCTTCACTCGCTACATTTTTTGTCTCAACAATAAAATGTAATTTCTGTTCACCGTCTTTAAATTTTAAAACATAAGCAAAGTCAGGCGAGTAACTTTTACCGCCAGCAACAGGAATTTTGATTGAGTTCTTTGGAATCTTTGTGAACATAATTATTTCTTTGATTTCAGTTTTAATGTTGGTTTTCTCCAAGTCGGAATCGTAATACAATTCGGAAAAGAAATAGGACTTTGCAACATCATCATCTGAAAAAAGAACACCAACATCAGAAGCAGAAATCTCTTTTAAAACATTTCCTTTCTCATCGGTAAGTTTGGTTGGATGAATTTTGTTTGAAACCTTTTTGTATTCAATGCTGAATTTGTCAAAGGCATTTGCCATTAAGTAATGGTCAAATGATAGTTTGATAATTCTAAGCGTTGTCGTGTTCAGATATGTGTTGATGTCAGTTTTTGAATCAATAATTGACTGGTGAAGTGTCTTTATGTTGATGTTCAGAATTTTTGCAAGTTCTTTCAGAAAGTCGCTGTATTTCATTGTTGAAATAGTTGCTGTCTTTCTTCCGTAAACTGATTCGGATTCGCTTACACTTGCTTTGTTGTCTTTGATTTCAACTTTAGAAATTTTCTCATTGATTCCATCAACTACAAAATTTCCTTTCTTTATTTTTAGAAAGTCGGTAAATAATTTTTTGAAGCCCGCTTCATTGTCAAACTTGTATTCAAGAATTACTTTCTCATTCAACTTTTCCCAAAGATCTTTCAGTTCCTGATACTTCTCTGTTCTTACAATTATTTTCTTTTTCGGGTCTGTTGCCTTGCGAACTTTATTTGAATTTACTCCTTCAAATATTCTCGTGTAGTTTGTCTTTATAAAATCAAATCCACCCTGCAAAAACTTTCTTGAGAAGTCAATTACCCTATCTTCCATAATCAGTTTTTGCAGTAAGGTATTTTCATCAGCAAAATCGTATTTCTCAATGATTTGTTTAATCATATTTTCTGTAAGAAAAGTTGGGGTATCATCAATTGAAACTGCTCCTGACTTCTCATTGATTTCATTTACAAGTTTGTCAACAAAATCACTCTCTGTAAAATCAACAAAGTAATTGAGATAAAACTGTTCGTCTTTTACTCGGTTGCCGTATTCGTTCACTGGCAAACGCAATCCTCTGCCAACTTCCTGCAATTTTGAGATTTCACTTCCACTGCTGCGTAGTTTACAAATCTGAAAAACATTTGGGTTGTCCCAACCTTCACGCAAAGTCCATTTTGAAAAAATAAATCGTCTTGGATTTTCTAAATCAAGCATAACTTGTTTGTCGTGGAGAATTTCGTTTATCTCTTGTTCAATGGTTTCGTCTTTCTCCGTGTTGTCTATAGAAAAATAACCTGCATGAGTTAATGAAATGTCTTGCAGTGTTGTTTCAAGATATGATTTATAAAATTTGTCCTTTTCAGTTTTCAATAATTCCTTTATTTCTGCTTCAATGTATTGTTCAACAGTTTTGCGGATGTAACCGTTTTCGCTTCTGTATTCTTCAATGTTGTCAATAAAGAAAAGTGTAAGCGGTTTTATTTTTACCTCTCTTGTCAGCATTTCTTTTTCAATTTCAAAATGATGCTTGATTGCTTTCTGAATCATTGATTCCTGCAACTTCTCGGCATACGAATAAGGATTGAGTTTATCCCCTTTTTTCAATTCCAATCCGTTTGATAAAACAACTGTGCTCAGATTAAGGTTTTCAATTGTCAAATCAGTCATTTCAGAATGAACTTTTTTCAAACTCTCATTCTTAGCAACGGTTACAGTTTTTTTATTTTCATTTTCCGTCAACTCAAAACTTGCTTCTTTGCCATCTGAATTAACGAACTTGACGATTGCATTTTTTCCGCTTTCAAATTCTGTGATGTGTCCGATTACCCCCTTTACCAAATTTCTGTTGAATGAATCAACTGCTGTCAAAGTGTAAATTAGATTTTCATATTCCTGGAATGTAGCACCATATCGCAAAATGAATTGCGGTTTCATCTTCTGAATGTTCTCCCAGGTTTTATTGCTTTTACCAAACTTGTGTGGCTCGTCAATTATCATAAAAGATTTTGTTGCTCCAAGAGCATCAAAAGGAACTGTGTATTTATCAAACAATCCTTTATCAAAGCTTTTCTGCATGGTCTCTGAGTTTATCATCCCTGCATTGATAATCATCACCTGAATACTGTTCTTTTCAAAAAGTCCTGCATTCACAAAACTGGTAACTGCTGATGGAATAAAACTTTTTTTGCTCTTGCCATTCTTTTGACTTTCTACAATGTGCAAGTGAAGTGTTTTTCCGTATTGCTCTTTGAAATGTTCCCGGCTGCTGTCCGATTTCAGAAAGTCAATCGTGCCTGCTTTAATTGATAGAGTAGGAATAACCACAATAAATTTGAAGATGCCGTATTCTTTGTTGAGTTCAAAAATTGTTTTGGTATAGGTGTAGGTTTTTCCTGTTCCCGTTTCCATCATTATGTCAATGATGTTGCTGTTCCGCTTTATCGTTTCTTTAATACCATTATCTTCTTGTACTGCTCTGATATTTTCGGGATAAGTTTTATCGCTTAAAAAATTAAACGAAGCATTGATGTAATTCTTTTCTGCTTCTACTGGTTGAACAACAGGAATATTTTCAAACACATCAATAGTGGATTCTACAGCTTGTGATTGATGGTTTAAGTTCTTCTCAAAATTAAATCCCTTCATACTAAAATCTTGTTATGAAATCAATGTCAATGTTTTTCTTATTTGAATATTGCTTTACATTCTCACTCAACTCACGCAAATGCTTACTATCAAAGTGATAGCCAAATGTGATGATTGAAGTTGGATTGAATTTTTTATCCGAATCAATTTTTTCCAAAAGAGTTTTTAGATTGTCTGTTGTAAATCCTTTATTCATCAGATACAATTTTCCATTACCATAATAAGCAGTGTAACTGCCTAAAACAATCGTTTCCAAGTCCTGTGTTAAAGCAATTCCGTCATAAGTTTTCCAGGTGATGAGCAATGCTTTTATGTCCTCATCAGTCAATTTACTTTCATTAAACAATTTTGTTTGAGTATCCAGTTTATCTACTTCAAAATCGTAGTTCTCCCATATAGGAGTGGTTTCAAAAATTTTGAAACCTAAATCGCCCTTGTAATCTTTATTTTCTTTTGTAATTTTTGAAGCTGCTCTTATTAACCTTTCTTTTGTAATTTCAAAAATGGACGGTTCTGCTTTTAATTCATCTTTTACAAAGTCATAAGTAATCTTTTTCTTTTGGGGATTTATTAATTCAGGAAGTTGAATAAGAATAAATTTCCTATTATTAGAATCAACTTGATTTTGGCTAAAGACACTATGACCTGTTGAGCCAGAACCAGCGAAAAAATCTAAGATTACATCTTCTTTTTCAGTATTATTCCTAATTAAAAACTGAATTAATTGAGTGGGTTTAGGATTTTCAAAAATATCTTTAATTCCAAATAACTCTGTGAGCGCATTTGCCCCATCTGTATTTGATGTTTCATCAAAAATAATACTCCTATCTTTTATTACTTTAACATCGCCTTCACTATAATAAATCTTTTCGTAAGGAATATAATCCCCATTTTTTTTTTCCCAATGTATTAAGCCATTATCAATAATATTTTGCATCCGTGTTTTACCTACTCTCCAACGCCCCGGATTGCCATCAGGCGCAATGGGAAAAGTGTTTTTATTATCAGGGTCTTTGATAGAGAAATACATTGTTGGTCTATCTTCTTTTCTTGCTCCTGTTCCCCACTTTGCAAGTTTTACTGCTTTATATTTACCTAATGCATCTGTCTTATTAAAGCTGGTATCGCTATTAATTATCTCTTCATCTTTCCAAACAAACTCACCCGACTTTCTATAAACTAATATATATTCATGTTCTCTAACAAAAAACTCGTCTGTTTGACCCCCTCCTTCTTTTTTTCTCCAAATAAATTTCCCTACAAAATTTTCCTCACCAAAAACCTCATCCATCAATAATCTCAATTGTGCCACTTCGTTATCATCAATAGAAATAAAAATTACGCCTTCATCTTTTAACAGTTGTTTTGCCAAATACAATCGTGGATATAAAAATGTCAACCAAGCCGAATGGCTGTTGCTTTTGCTTTGAGTAAATGCTAAAATGCGTTTTGCCTTTTCTTCGTCAATGCCTATTAATTGTTGTAATTCTTTTACAGTAAATTTTCTGTCGTCATTATAAACAAACCCATCACTGCCCGTGTTGTAAGGTGGGTCTATGTAAATCATTTTTACTTCCTCGTAATAGGCGTTTGCAAGATGCTTCAGCACTTCCAAATTATCGCCTTTGATTAAAAGGTTTTTAGAGCTTTTGTTTTCATCTTTTTTATTGTGGGCTTCGTCTGCTTTCAGCAATGTAGTTGCAGGGTCGCTTGCAAGCAATCGTGCATAAGATTTACCAAGCCAATCCAAACCATAACTTTCAGTCGAAAAGTTTATTTCCTTCTCATTCAAGTTAAGTGTAAATTTCTCCAATTGAAAATTCCCGTCTTTGTCAAAGCATTGGGGAAAATCCTTTCGCAGATTTACCAAATCCTTGTTCGGAGCTTTTATTTCGTTAGTCACTTTCTGTTCGTTGTTCATTATTCTTCTTTTTATTTCGTCTAAAAATTTTGCGATTTTATAAAGCACTTCAATTCGTAATTGCCTTCTCCTAAACAGTTCAAGTTTACTGTAAGTATTCAGAACTTCCAAAAAATCTAATTATTAGTTTTATCAATCAATTTAAGTCCCAAACCAACAGCGCCTTGAGGCTGCTTCTATTATTCAACCTTAAACCAAGACTACAAAGCAAAATTCAACGCGTTAACCTTGCCGCGGGTTATGTATTGTTTTACTGTTTGCGTGGTGTAATCCAGTGCACTGCAGGTTACAGTGTAATCATTAGGAGTTACACGGTCAATACGGTAATTACCATTCAGATCGGTAACAGCGGCTTTGGTAGTGCTTTCCAGTAGTTGCACCGCATGGGGCTGCGGGCCTTACTTTTCACTGCATTACTCATCTCATGCCTGCACGCGAATATTAACACTGCAGTTTAGCAATACAACATTGTTATACACTTGAAAACTTTTCATTTATTTAAATCACTACTTCTGTTGCACACAATAAATACTTTCCATTCACTGTGCAGCCTGCACAGCATTCTTTGTATTATCTGGCAATGCTTTTTTTTATTGCTTGCTTTTTGCCATAACTGATTTTGGTGTATTTTACAGTATCAGGTACCTTCCTTAGGCTGCCTGCATAAATTCATGGAACCCGGGTATAAAAAACTCAAATCCTGCCCTGACCTTACAGAGACCTTATAGAGACAATATAGAGACCTTATAGAGACTTTACTTGCTGCCAAAGCGCAGTTTAAGGGCAGGCTGAAGGCAGCACAATCGCATGAGAAGCTATCATACCGCTGTGGTGGGTCCTATACTGCCTCACGTTTATTTTATTTGGTCTCTTTAGCCCCTGCTATAGAAGATCCAACGGCAGGTAACATGATTTTGGATGTTCCGGATTAAAACCCGGTTTATAACATTTTAGAAGTAAATCGAACCACATACGCTGTGTGCCCGGTAATAATCTTCAGCTAAACTGTATAACATACCGGGCTCATCTCATAGCAGTATTATTTCCAGGAATACGTTGCCACTGAACCGGCTTTTAAAACTGCAGTTGTTGTTTTATGATGATATTGGATATTGAATGTCTGGTCTGCATCACTGCTATTGGCAACAATCAACACTTTATTTCCGTTGGGAGTCTTAAAAGCAACATTGGATAAACTATCTACATCATTTGAAGCGATGCGCACTGCATTAGGCCTTACAAACTTTGATGCATGCGCCATTGCATAATAAGCAAGATTGTAGGTTACATTGTTTTTATCAATAGTAACAGCACCTTCGCAAACATCGCAGCCGCCACGGTCGGTATAAGGTTTAAGCTGTGCATCGGCAGCAAGGTTCCAGAACAAAACATTTTTACTCCAGTTGCGCGGTGCATCAATTAGTAAATTACTTACCGGCCATTCAATGTCTATCTTTTTTGCATCTTCGGCATTATTGTTAAACTGAACCACCATTTGCTCGGTGAAATAAATATTCTTGTCAGGATGCGCATTGTGCACATCTGTTAATGCATCCATCGTTCCACCATAAAAATGAAAGCCGGAACCATCAATATATTTTGCCGCCTGAGCATCACCTAAAATTGATATTGGATAATCCGGCCTGTCGGCATTATGATCGTAAACAATAATCTTTGTTTTGATATTTTTTTGTTTGAATACAGGGCCGAGATAATTCTTCACAAACTCTGCTTCAACCGGTGCTACCATCAACAGGCTTGGATTATTGCCCGGATGTAACGGTTCATTCTGTACAGTGATGGCATCGATAGTAATGCCATTCTTTTTCATTTCAGTTATATACCGCGCTAAATAATTTGCATAGGTTTTATAATATTCAGGTTTCAATCTTCCGCCTCTTGTATCGTTGTTGGTCTTCATCCATGCAGGCGGGCTCCATGGCGAACCAAGAATTTTTATATGTGGATTGATCTTTAGTATTTCATGCATGACCGGTATTATATCTGTTTTATCTTCTGCCAGGTCAAAATGCGATAAGGTTGTATCGCCTGCAACATCATCATAAGAAAATACTTTTTCATTAAGGTCTGATGAACCGATGCTCAAACGCAGGTAACTCACACCAATTGCATTACCTGTTGTATCAAATAACTGATGCAATAATTTATTTCTTGCATCGGCCTGCATGTTTATAATGTGCATCGCACTGCCGCCGGTTAGCGCAAATCCGAAACCATCCATTGTTTGAAAAGTCTTGCTGTCATCAATAACAATTGTTTGCGCATTGTTATTGGATACATTGAATGCAAGAGAAGCTTGTTGTTGAAATAAAGCAGAACGGTCTTTATTGGTTAACCAAACATTTATACTGTTTGATTGTGCATTGAGGAAGGTTGCAGTGAAGATGAATGCAGAGAATAAAACAGATTTAAAAAATGTGAGCATCGTTTGAGAAGATTTTTTAGTTATCGAATTGTTCCCCTTTAGGAGATGGGGGCTTGCTGTGGAATATCAATAATTCACTTCACCTACCAGGAAAACACTGCCGCAAATAAGAATAAGATCATCTTTATGCGCATGTGTAATTGCTTCTTTTAAGGCAGTGTTTACATCAGGAAAAGTTTTTCCGCTTAACCCGTTTTGCTTTGCCATTATTGCAAGATCATTTTCATTCAATGCTCTTGGCAATTGTGCTTTTGTAAAATAATATGCAGCCGTTTTGGGAAGCAGTGGTAAAATGTTCGCGATGTCTTTATCTTTTACAAAACCAATGATGAGATGCAGTTCATTATAGCTTACCAGTTCTAATTGTTCAGTAAGTTGTTTAATGCCATCAACATTGTGCGCAACATCAACAATAACGGTTGGATCATCTTTTATCTTTTCCCATCTTCCATGCAGGCCTGTTAAATGCTTTACCTGCTTCAATGCTTTATCAATATCACGTTGTTTGATGTTCCATTTTTTTAATTGAAGCTGGTGCACTGCTGTTAATACCGTAACTATATTTTTTGTCTGATAAACACCGGGAAGATCAATGTTGTAAATGTGATGTTCATTCTTTTGAACGTCTGCAACTTCTGCTTTCAGTAAATGATGATTGTAAGTAAAATCCTGCACGTAATAATTTTCTTGCGCGAATATTAGTTGAGCATTTTTTTCTTTCGCTTCATCTTCAAAAACAGTTTTTGTTCCAGGTAATACTTCGCCAATTACTGCAGGAATATTTTGTTTGATGATACCTGCTTTTTCATAAGCGATCTTTTCTAAAGTATCGCCAAGAATATTCATGTGGTCATAACCAATATTGGTTATTACAGAAAGTTCGGGAACAACAATATTGGTGCTGTCCAATCTTCCGCCAAGCCCTGTTTCAATTACAGCAACATCAACTTTTTGTTGTGCGAAATATTCAAATGCCATTGCAACAGTTATCTCAAAGAATGATGGTTCGAGCAATTCTATCTGCGGCTTTATTATTTCAGTGAACTTTATTATGAACTCTTCAGCGCACATTTCACCATTTACTTTAATTCTTTCCCTGAAATCTTTTAAGTGCGGCGATGTGTACAATCCTGTTTTATAACCTGCAGTTTGAAGAATGGCGGCGAGCATGTGGCTTACAGAACCTTTGCCGTTGGTGCCCGCAATATGAATGCTTTTGAAATTCTGTTGCGGGTTATTTAATACTGCACAAAGTTGTTTTGTGTTGGAGAGGTCTTTCTTGTAAGCATCTGTACCAATGCGACTAAACATTGGAAGGTGGTCGTAAAGATATGTCAGCGTATCTGCATACGTCATGATGCAAAGTAAAACCGTTTCATCCAATTAATAAATGCATGTATAAATCATAACAATTTATGCATAAAAAAATGCCGGGCAAAGCCGGCATTTTTAAAACAATTATAGCGGGAAAGACTATTCCATCTGAAAGCTTTCAAGAAACTTGGTAGTGAAATTCCCTTTACGGAAATCTTCATTCTTCATCAGTTGAAGATGAAAAGGTATCGTTGTTTTCACACCATCAATTACATACTCGCTCAACGCGCGGTACATTGTATCCAATGCTTCATCCCTTGTGCGGGCAACAGTAATCAGCTTACCGATCATTGAATCGTAATAAGGTGGAATTACATAGCCTGCGTACACGTGGCTGTCGACACGCACACCGTGACCACCCGGTGTATTCAACACATTTATTCTTCCCGGAGACGGGCGAAAATCATTGTAAGGATCTTCGGCATTTATCCTGCATTCAATGGCATGCATTTGCGGCAAATAATTTTCGCCGGTTATTTTTTCACCCATCGCAATTTTAATCTGTTCTTTGATCAGATCAAAATTGATCACTTCTTCTGTAACGCAATGCTCAACCTGTATGCGTGTATTCATTTCCATAAAGTAGAAGTTGCGATGTTTATCAACAAGAAATTCAATGGTACCAACGCTTTCATAATTGATTGCAGATGCAGCTTTAATAGCAGCAGCACCCATTCTTTCACGCAGCTCAGGCGTCATAAAAGGAGAGGGGGATTCTTCCACCAGTTTTTGATGCCTGCGTTGTATGCTACAGTCGCGCTCGCTCAAATGACATACGGTTCCATATTGATCACCTGCAACCTGTATTTCTATGTGGCGCGGCTCTTCAACAAATTTTTCCATGTATATGCCATCGTTCTTAAACGATGCGCGCGCTTCTGCTTTTGCAGTATTGTATGCACGCTCCAGTTCTTCTTCATGCCACACCACCCGCATGCCTTTTCCACCACCGCCTGCTGTTGCTTTTAAGATAACAGGATAGCCTATTTCTTTTGCAAGCGAAGCTGACTCTTTAAGATCTTTCAATAAGCCTTCTCCGCCCGGAACAACAGGCACGCCTGCTTTGATCATTGTTTCTTTGGCAGTTATTTTATCACCCATTGAGTTTATCATTTCGGGTGTGGGGCCAATGAATTTTATTCCGTGATCGGTGCAAATCTGTGCGAACTTTGAATTTTCTGCAAGAAAGCCATATCCGGGATGAATAGCATCAGCATTTGTAATTTCTGAAGCAGCAACAATGTGAGGTATGTTAAGATATGAATCTGCGCTTTGAGGTTTACCGATACAAACGGCCTCATCTGCAAAGCGAACATGAAGGCTGTCTTTATCAGCAGTTGAATAAACGGCTACTGTTTTAATGCCCATTTCTCTGCATGTTCTTATAACGCGAAGGGCAATTTCGCCACGATTAGCTATCAGTATTTTTTTGAACACTTTACTTAGTTTGAGATTTGAAGATTAGTTAGTTTGAATTTCATGCAAAGCTTTAAAACCATTTTGATTTTAAAACAGATTGCTTTGTTCAAATTAACTGGGATCAACAAGGAATAGAGGTTGATCGTATTCAACAGGGCTTGAATCTTCTACAAGTATTTTTACAATCTTGCCGCTTATTTCGCTTTCAATTTCATTGAAGAGCTTCATAGCCTCAATTATGCAAACCACTTTTCCAGGTGCAATTTCATCGCCGATTTCTACAAAATTGGATTTATCAGGCGACGGTCTTTTGTAAAAAGTTCCGATCATCGGGCTTTTTATCGTGATAAAATTATCTGCTTTTGCCGCTGCCGGTTCTGCTGCAGTTATTCCAGCCGTAGTTTGTTGCGGTTGCTGGAAAGTTTGAACAGGTGGTTGTGCGTATACAGGCTGTTGCACAGGAATCTGTGAGATATCAGCCTGGTAAAATTTTTCTTCTTTTTGTTTTATAGATATTTTAAAGTCTTTTTCCTCAATACTTAATTCCCCGATATTGCTTTTGTTTATTAGTTTAATGAGCTCCTGAATTTGTTTATAATCCATAAATTAAATTTTGGGGTTATTATATGATTTGATGCAAAAGGGCAGGCAAAATAGATAAATTTTGTAAAGAACAGCGCATTTTTATCAAAAAAACACAATCCGCAACAATATTAATTTGCCTGGTAATTTCAACATTCCATAAAAATTACATTCCTATCCAGATAAAGTATACGCAAAAAAAAGAAGTTCTTTTCAGAACTTCTTAAATACGTTCAAGTAACTTTTTCAGAAACAGAGTTAATAACGATTGTAGCCGCCACCTTCTCCGCGATTACGGTTGTAACCACCTCCGCCTCCGCCGCGATTTCCGCCACCGCTGCCGCCGCGATTGTAACCACCACCACCGCCACCAAAGCTTTTCTTTTTGTAGCCACCGCCGCCACCGCTGTCGCCTTCTTTACGGGGAGCAGATTCGTTTACAATTATTTTTCTGCCTGATAGCTCAGTATCATGCAAATTGCTGATTGCCTGGCGTGCAGCATCATCATCACTCATTTCAACAAAACCAAAGCCTTTGCTGCGGTTGTTGTTGAATTTGTCTGTAATGATTTTTGCTGAAACAACCTCACCGTAAGGCGTAAACATGTTGTAAAGATCGTCGCTTGTCAGGCTCCAGTTTAAGTTTCCTACATAAATGTTCATAAAAAAAATTTAATTATTAAAAATGAAAACAGAAGTCCAAAGCGGAAAACATTTACTGGAAACGTTTAACAAGAATGGCTAACTGTAACATCTGTATGCGAAAATATGGGAAATATTGATTTTAAAAGCAAACGCCTTAAAATTCTTAAAAACTTAAAAAAATGCTATTAACTAAGCAACAAAGGTTTAAGCTTGCTCACTATGTTTCCCCAATAATAATATTGATAATAGGATTGTGGTGTTTGTATCGGTTCGTTCTTCGTAAAAATTATTTCATTGGCAAATGCAGGCGCATTATTGTCTGCAACGATTTTTATTTTTTCGCCACAAACAGATTTCTCTATGCCTGCCGCCCCGGAATCACATGAAATAACGGTGGTTCCATAACCCATTGCCTCTACAATTTTAGTTTTTACACCGCCTCCACTTACTACAGGATTGAGAAAAATATCAGCGGCTTTAAAGTATGCATATACATCATCAACAAAGCCCGCATAAATAACATTTTTATCAGCAAAGTTTTGCAATTCATTTAATGAAGCCGGCAAATCTCTCCCTGAAATAATGATCTTATACTTCAAATTTTCCTGATTAAGCAGTAATGGATTTATTTCATTCAATATAAATAATAGTGCATCAATATTGGGTTTGTAATTAAAAGCTCCATTAAAAAAAATCAGTTTTGCATTATCAGGAATATTGTGTTGCTGATAAACTTTTTGCTTTTGCTGCAATTTATCTGCAGGCATTTCTTTTATCTCTATACCAAAAGGAACGATTAAACTATTTTCTTGTTTCACCATGTTATTATCAATAGCGAACTGTTTGTCTTCTTCAGTTTTAAATAAAACAACATCAGCATT
>Ga0206973_1008_pt1 | contig 57320 bp, 27 predicted proteins | sample Alteio_BWOrgHeat_83_FD_152927 | JGI IMG/M metagenome (GOLD analysis project Ga0206973, IMG submission 152927) | Enriched cells from forest soil in Barre Woods Harvard Forest LTER site, Petersham, Massachusetts, United States -... | ecosystem: Environmental > Terrestrial > Soil > Temperate forest >...
AGTCTATTCGTATTTGAACGAACCTTTAGTTGCTGAAATTACCCTGACTGGCTTCAAGGGCATGGATCCTGGGCTATTAAAAGCAAGTCTTGCAGATGCCAAGGATTTTGTTCGCGCCGGTATAGATCGTCCTTATTTTTTAACATATCTAGTTTTTGAAGTTCTTAGCTATGAAGATCAGCTTTTAATAGTAGTGCGAACTTCCAAATCGGTTCAGGTGCCATATTTGGAGTTTTTGGTAGAACTCTCTTGGCCTGAAGGGAATTTAATTAAGGATTACACCGTACTATTAGATCCTCCGCCACCAAATTTAAGTAAAGAGATGCGACCCAAATCTATTAGTCAAATAGCAGAGCAATCACGTGGTAAAAGTTTTGGGCCCGATGCAATTCAAGCACAGCTAGACAAACAAAGGCTGAACAGCAACGTGCAGCAGCTGCCGAGGATTTAAGCGGTATAGTAAAATTAACCCCTAGCAGTTTTAGTGATAATACTTTTGATTCGGATTTACCTAAAAAAGACACTCCGTTAGTGCCGTCTGAAGTTCCTGATATTGAGGAGACCGAACAAGCGGTACAAGCAGCTAAAGCAGCGCAACAGGCTGCGCAGGCAGCAACAGAGGTTGCATATCAAAAACAATTAGCTGCTTTCAAACAAGAAGAGCAGCAAAAACCTACTACTATTCTCAGTAAAGTGGTAGATAAATTGGAGGAGTTAGAAGAGCCCATAGACTTTCAACACGTATTGCCACCAACTCCGCATGTTGCAGCGGTAGCCCCAGAGCCAGTTGCTAATGCTCAGCCTGAACCTGCTGTCGTGCTGCCTGTTGCTTTACCTGTATTTCAACCGCCAACCGATAGCAAAACTGTGCCTGCTACAAGCAATCATTTATATCTGGGTATAATATTGAGTTTGCTTTTAATTGCCGCTGGGGTTGCTGTTGCCGTTAAAAGAATGCACGATGCAAGAGCACGGCAACCGCAACCGCAGGAGCCAGAAACATTAGTTCCTGAAGAATTAGAAGAATTTTCTATGCATGATGAAAGTATCCATGAAGTTTTACCAGAAGAGCCAGAAGAAATCGAACTAACGAGTCCCATAGATAACGTTTTACCGAGCAATGATGAAGGTGGGCAAAATAAATTTGATCGTGAATTTGATAAAATTGATTTAAGTGAACTTGCTACTCCTGTTCTAGAAGAAGATTCTATAACAATTGAGCCACCGACACTGGTCAAGACCTCTGGGTTAACATTGGAACCTGAAGGGGCAACACTAATCAATCCATTAACTACTACAGTTTTAGATAACTCAGACGCAGTGCAAGTAAAATTAGATCTAGCTAAAAAATACCTAGATACAGGTGATAAAGAATCCGCCAAAGAATTATTGCAAGAGATCATCGAGATCGCCAACGACTCGCAGCGTTTAGAGGCGCAAATGCTGTTGACTAGTATCGTTTAGATGTGATAAAAACTTTTGCGTATTGCACTATTTTACTAGAAACAAGGAAATTATATGTCTAAATATAGGAATAGCAATCAATTAGATGATGCACTGCTAAAGACGATTAATCTTTTAATATATTTACAAGATTTAGTTAATAAATTAGATTCTTTTAATGAATTAAATGAATACGAATTAAATAAAATTGCTATGGCCAATGAAGATTTGTGTAATGCTTATATAGGAGTTATGCGTGCAATCGGCTTAAGTAATGAGACTTTACAGAGACTAGGCTTTGATAGTTGTAAAAATATAAAAAATATCCAAATCAGGCCATTTTTGGGCGAAATCAATGATATTTTGGCTACATGTGTCTGTGACAAACAGCGTGCAATATTAGTATCTGGTGCAAATGCTGTGCATACTTTGCTGGATGTTGAGCACTCACTTAAATATGCTAAAGCTGGTAAGATTCCACAAAATTTATATGCGCTTGCTTTTAGTGTGTTTATTTTCTCAGCATTACTGACGGTAGGTTTATCATCATCAATCGGATTTATTTTGGATGGTGTGGCCGGTGCACAACTCGGTGCGGCTTTATCAGTTATGTCCTCGCTTATAATGTATGATCCCTCTATAAAACGAAATATGAGAAAAATAGAGATCGCGCGAGTGAAATATACCCTTGCACGAACAATTGCAACGTTCTATGACAATATACATGCTTATAAATTTGATATGCCTGAAAAAGATTTATATTGCGATGAAAATGGGTTCGTTCATATTAGTGATCCGTTCGATGATATTAGTTGCAGACCTGCAATTCCTTAGATTATTGTGGTAGAATACCCACTTTAAACCAAGTTTGGTAACTAATATGCCTCGCATCGCCTTAGGCGTCGAATACGTAGGTACAAACTACAGTGGCTGGCAAAGCCAAGCCAATCAACCCGGTGTACCATCGGTGCAAGCTGCGCTTGAGTACGCTATTGCTTTAGTAGCTGCACACCCAGTCAAAACCGTATGCGCTGGTCGCACAGACGCTGGGGTGCATGCTTGCGGGCAGGTGGTGCATTGCGATGTAACGGCAGAACGGGATGCCTATGCATGGACCCACGGCTGTAATCGTTACTTACCGCGCGACATTAGAGTACTTTGGACTTGTAACGTACCAGATGACTTCAACGCCAGGTATGCAGCTACGCAAAGACATTACAAATATGTAGTTTATAATAATTCAATACGTCCAAGTTTGTTGTCAGACTATGTGGGATGGTATTATCATCCCGTAACAGCTGATCTAATGTTACAGGCTTCTAGCTATTGGATAGGCAAGCATGACTTTTCTAGCTTCAGGGCCGCAGGTTGCCAAAGCAAAACGGCGGTGCGTGAAATAAAAATGATCGCCATAGAGTCTAGAGGCGAGATGATAATTATTGATATAATAGCGGATGCGTTTTTGTACCATATGGTGCGAAATATGGTTGGGGTGTTATTACATATTGGTAGCGGCAAGCAGCCAATCGAGTGGGCGCAGCAAGTGTTAGAAGCAAAATGCCGCACTAAAGCTGGTATCACTGCGCCGCCACAAGGGTTATACTTGAATGCGGTTAGTTATCCGGAACATCTAGGTATTCCGCAACAACACTCGGGTTTATGGTTTTTTAATCAAGGTTTAGCAATATGAGTTGGGTTACAAAATTAATTCCTTCGAAGATTCGCTCTTCGGAGTCGCAAAAGAAAAAGGGCGTTCCAGAGGGATTATGGTCAAAGTGCCCGGAATGCAGTTCGTTTTTATTTGTAAGTGAGTTAGAAAAGAATTTAGATGTATGCCCTAAGTGTAATTACCATCATCGTATCACTGCGCGCCGCCGCATTGAAATATTCTTGGATCCAATCTTACAAATGGAAATTGCTGAAAAATTAGAACCGGTAGATCGCTTAAAATTTAAAGATACTAAAAAATATAAAGACCGTTTAGTGGCGGCACAAAAATCAACTAATGAACGTGATGCACTAATTGCATTTCGTGGCCAATTGATGGGACGCCCAATCGTAGTTTGCGCTTTTGAGTTTGGTTTTATTGGCGGTTCCATGGGTGCCGTAGTTGGTGAAAAATTTGTACAAGCTGTAAATGCTGCAATGTCAATTCGAGCACCGCTGGTGTGTTTTGCATGTAGTGGTGGTGTAAGAATGCAGGAGTCTTTAATAGGTTTAATGCAAATGGCCAAAACTAGTGCTGCATTAGCAAAATTAGCTAAGCTAGGCATTCCGTATATATCTGCAATGGTAGATCCTTGCACTGGTGGAGTTTCAGCGAGTTTAGCTATGTTAGGGGATTTAAATATTGCTGAACCTAAAGCCTTAATTGGTTTTGCGGGGCAACGCGTAATTGAGCAAACAGTACGCGAGACTTTGCCGGAGGGATTTCAACGTAGCGAATTTTTATTAGAGCAGGGGTTCATCGACATGATAGTTGATCGACGTGACATGCGCGAAACAATTAATCGTGTGCTATGCAAATTAATGTAACGGAGTAATTTTTAAATGGATTTAAATGCAGCCGATGCGTTTGTAATAGGTTTGCTTCTACTATCTACTATATTGGCCATATATCGTGGCTTTGTGCGCGAAGCTCTTACCATAATAACGTGGATTATCGCTGCGTGGCTCGCAGTGAGATTATGCAAGACAGCTGGGGAAATCTTTGTAATTTCTGATTCAGAATTAATTAAAGAAATGTTGGGTATGGTCACTGTATTTTTTGCAGTTATTCTGGTTGGTATGGCTCTTAAGTTTTTAGTTTTTAGAGCTTTTTCTATTGGTGGTCCAACTCGATTAGATCGTTTTGCTGGTGGTTTATTTGGGGTTGCGCGTGCCATATTAATACTAATGGCGGTATTATGGATTGCACCAGAAAATACTTTGAAGCAACCATGGTATACGGGATCTGTATTGGTGCCCAAAATCCATGTTTTAGCTGATATGACGGCTGATGCAGTACCAGATTCGTGGAAAAAAGTTAAAGGCATTATAACGCATAACGCAGATTCATATAAACAACATAAGAATTAAAGCGATCTTGTATATTAAAGTCTATATTAAATTTTACCTCTAATTTATCAACTACAGCTATTGTTAATGCTCCGCCGTAAATCAATCCCGTACGGCTAAGATCGAATAAGCTAATCATTTGGCCGCCGCCGTCTACAAAGCTAAATACTGAATTTTGTTGCCCAATTACTGGGTTATAAAAAGCTAGAGCATGAATTTCTGGGACAATAATTGAAGGGTTAACCCAAAGGGGCACTGCGGCTTTGGCACCTAGTCCAAGTTGTACTAGATTGGAATTGGTTCTACTAATTGTTAAATCAGTGGCCGCGCCACCAGATTCAGTATATTCGTATTGTTTCGCAAAAGTATATTGCGCCGTAGCCAATGGCGTTAACTGCATAAATCCAAATGCTGGAAATTCTCTGCCCCATAAACCTTTGAAAGAAATTTGTTGACTGCCGTATGATGACATTGGTGTTTGATAATAACCATTTATATTTACAACACGCGATGCATTAAAATTATTGGCAACCACTGCGACGATCCAATCAAAATAATGTGTATCTGGGAAGTTATAGCTGCCATACACCATGCCTATATAACTTTTTATTTCTGTTCTAGATTCCATGTTAACTTTGTCTTTTACATGTGATAAGGCGTAAGCACCAGCGGCGCCAATATTATAATTAGCGCCTAAATTGCGATCAAATCCCGCAGCAACGCCACCGCCGCTGCCATAATATCCAAAAGAATCATCTTTGGGCTGTTGATTGGCATAACCAGCAAATGGTCGCACCCAAATATAATTATCTTTGGCTATATCGCCGGCAAAATAAGTATCGCGATCGCGTAATTCTGCTAATCGCAGTTGTACTTGGCGCATAGTATTGTTCTGTACCTCGATTCCAAATATAGGAGCAGTAGTTAATGGCGCTAATTGTTGTAGTGAGTATTCAACTTGACTGGCGTTAGTGCTGGCTTCTATAGCATTAAGTAGATTAACCATATCGGAACTAGTAGTAGTGGCCCCAATTATTTCGAGATCCACGCCAATTGCTTGCGTTAAAGTAGTAGATGCATATGTATTAAATGGCGTGCGGTTTACTGTAATTTTAATAGTTTTAGGAGTTGTAGCGTTATTAATAACTGGAGTATTAAAATTTAAAAATAATGTTGAGGTGGGTACTGGGATTGTTGCTGAATTAGCAACTGAAATGGTGCCAGGGCTCGTGAGTAGAGTATATGTGCCAGCTGAGAAATATCCTGCCCCCCCTGTAACTGCAAAATTAGTAGTGGTAAATGTAGTAGAGGCGCCAGTAAGACTCATATTACCATAATTTAAAATATCACCCATAAAAGCAGTATGATTTGCAATTTGATAAGTTGGAGCCACGTTAACATTCACAGTTTCTGATACTACATTCGTGCCTGTGCCACTAAGTGTTCCAGTTTTAGAAATAGCAGCGGCTATATTTAATGTACCATTGTTTTGTATGGGACCATCAGTACCAGTTACGCCTATTAATTGAGAATTTACATTTACAGTACCACCTGTGGTAATGGTTAACTGTTTAATATCTGAACTAAGATTATTTAAAGTAAGAGATGATGGTGTTGTTGTGCCATCAACGGTTAATAATGATATATTTGATATCGATTGCGATGGAGTAAAATTAGCCCCTTGTGTAATACTTAAGCTACTTGTGCCACCTGTTACTACCGCAAGATCAATGGTTCCTATAACGGAAGCTGCTGCCCCCCGTATTTCTAGAGCAACTTGCTTTACGCCGCTTGTAACTATAGATCCAGTTATTGAGCCAGTATTAAGAATGCTATGAGAATCATTTGGGCTAGCATTTACATTAGTAAGATAAATTGCATATAACCCTGTGCCATTGGTTATGATGCCGTTATTAGTTATATTTGTTGTTACACTGGCATTATTGCTTCTAACTGAATATATAGGGGAACCAGCGCTGTTTGTTCCTGAATACGATAATGTCGCACCTGGGTTAACAATAATGTTATCTGTATTCCCAGCAGTTAATAAACTCATATCTAAAGTGTATGCGAAGCTACTGCCACTAGTTGCCATAGTGCCACTTTGTACTGTAAACGTTTCGCCCCCAGGGATTAATTGATAAGGTGGGTTGGTGCCGGGGTATACTGCTGCTAAAGCTAAATTGCTACACCCAAGCAGTGAGAGCATATATAAACCTATGCGCCACTTAAGTATAAGCTTTTGATTTTTTAGCACCATGTAATCAACCTGACTATAAGTTTGCTATAGATATGTTTAAATTATGGGTTGAGTTTGACGATATGGCAAATATGTTAGAAGAGTGTCTATGATTTCTTAGGGCTAATATCTAAATCAAATTTAAAGCCGACACGCCAAATAACGCCCCTTGATAATTGGACGCCTTGTAAATAACCAGAGACTTTATAACCTAGTTCTCCATAGGCGTATACGCCGGGATTTAATTTATAGTACGCACCTAAGAATTCCGCAAAACCCCATTTGTTAGAATTAGTCGCGGCAGTATCATTTTTAAGTACGTGGGGTTGATACCATGCTGAAAGTTGATTCGTAAGATACCAGCAATCATACTCTGCTAATGGCGTAACTAATAAATCAACGCCATACGAGCTCACACCACCGGTTTTTCCATAACGAAAAAATACACCGATGTACTTTTCTTCCGGGGTATACAGATGTGCTTGTAATTGCATTTCTGGTCCCCATGGCGCATATAAAGTACGCGTTGTTGGCATAAATCTAGCATCACCAATATGTAGAGTAGAAAATTTTAATGCAGGCCTGCCTTCCCAAATATAATTTACAAGTTCATATCCAGATAAGTAGATCATAGGATCGAGCCAATCCCACAACGTGGCAATTTTTAATTTATGTGATGTAAGTTTGTTGGATCCTTGCCAAGTATTTACGTTTGCAATATATGATTCTGCATCGTTATCGGGATGAAAAGCATTGCTGCTGGTACTAAATGCATACACAGATTGATCTAATGAATTTACTAAATACATTATGGCTTCACGACTATCAATACTATCGTCTTGCATCCAGCTCCGCTCGATCATCTGCGACAAAATAGACGTCGCTTCAACGCCGCCGGAACTTAAAGCTGCTTTTTGATTGGCGTCTAATGCATTGTATTGTGTCTGCGAATAATTTGTAGAGCCACTAAAAAGGTTTATATGATAACCAATATCACTTAATCCAAATTCTCTAGCACGCGCACCGTGCCCAAAAACTTCATGTTGTACAACCATCGCAAAGTTTGATAACCCATATTCAAATAAGGCTTTACCTGATCTTACCAGAGTCATGCATACGCTAGTATTGCATTCAGTACTGGATGCAACAGTATCGTCTATTGCTTGATAGCCGCGTAATCCAGCAATCATTAAATTAGAACCCATATACGGCGAATAATATTTATCGATAGTCAGCATGAAATCTTCAGCATAAGCTGGGGTAACTAGCATTACGACAGCACACATTAAAATTATATTTAATTTGCAACGTATAGAATTAACCATTTATTTGCCGTTTATAATCTTCCTCATCGCGCGCTAAACCCTTCGGCATTTTTTCTAGCATAATTTTATTTGATATAATTGTTCCCGCAGATGGTGCAACTGGGTAAATTATTTGCATCCAATGATTTTGTTTTTTATTTGCAGTGTGAAAATATTGTTCCTGTAAATCTAACATGGCGCGCGGATCATATCCGGCACGCGATAAAAAAGTTGCCGTATCACGATCCAAGTTTATCGAATGATCTATACGTAACACGCTCAACAATAGTACAGTAGCAAGTTCTGCTTCATTATTTAGTTGTTGCAGTAAGCCTTCACTTATACTTATAGTGTGAGTTTCACGGTTTATATCAAGATTTAACTCTTCGGTATTTATAACACGAAAGTTATAATTGGTGCTTGGACTATTGCTGACTAATGTAACTCGTTTTCCGACACGGCTGATATATTCTTCGGTCTGAGACTTAGATGGCGTATATTGCGCAACTGTATCGTTATCGATTCTGGCAGTTTGATTGTGGGTCTTTATAGAGCTTTGATCATTAAAGCATGCGCAAAGCATAAGCGTTGCTATGATAATAAATAGCTTTTTCATATTTATTTGCCTTTCCAAATCCCTGGATAATAATCAGTTATATACTTAATAATAGTAAAGTATATTGCATAGACCAACTTATCAGAGAGTAATACATGTCTTTAAGATTAGAAAATGGCCGTTTTGACTTAATCAGCAAACTTGAAGCACTAATTAAGCAGCGTAACGTTGCGGCTGATGCAAAATTAATACAAGAATTCTTGGCACAGTACTATCTTGGTGTTTCAGTCTATGATTTGAAAGAAAAACCTATTGAAGAGTTGTATGGAGCGCTAATTTCGCAGTGGCATTTCATATATCAACGCAAACCAGGTGAATCAAAAGTCAGGGTGTATAATCCACAATTAGAGCAAAATGGTTGGCAGTCTGCGCATACTATAATAGAAATTATTCACGAAAATAAACCATTTCTATTAGATTCAATACGTTTATGTCTGAATAGACAAGAACTAAATGTACGCTTAATAATTCATGCCGAAGGTATACGTTTTGTACGAGATACAGATGGTAATATTCGCAAAGTTATCGGACTCGAGGTATATGAAAAATATAGTAAATCTAAAAATTTACCAATTTCTGAAGCACCAATTTACATAGAAGTTGATAGACAAAGTGATAATGTTAAGCTTGATGAAATAGCCAAAGCACTGCGATTGGTTCTGGAAGATGTCGACGTTATGGTTAAAGATTGGAGTAAAATGTTAGCTAGACTTACTGAGTCAATAGCATTATTGGAGTCATACCATACAGAAAAACCCAAAGATAAATTACATGAAGTTATTTTATTTTTACGTTGGATGGCAGACAACAATTTTACATTTATTGGTGTCGCGGATTATAATTTTGTTCACGACGGCGAAATTTCATTTAAAATAGATTATATTCCAGGCAGTGGTTTAGGAATTTTGTCCGATAACAAAATTTTTAATAATGTTTATCGATTTAAAGATATGTATCCCGAAGCACGAGAAGAGGTGCTAGGTAGTAATATATTACTATTAGGAAAAACTAATTCACCATCTACGGTACATCGCCCGGTATATACTGATTTTATTGGTCTTAAAATATTTGATGATACTGGTAGTCTTGTAAAAATAATCAGCTTCGTAGGCTTGTATACCTCTGTTGTTTATAATGTTTCTTTGGATAGTGTTCCTTACATAAGAAAAAAAATATCTAGGGTCTTTTCTATGGCTGGTTTTCCCAAATCTAGCCACGATGGTAAAACATTAATGCACATTATTGAGACATTACCACGCGATGAAATATTTCAGGCTAGAGATCGAGAAATTTTTGACGTTAGCATTGGGATTTTGCATTTGCAGGAGCGGCAGCAAATAAGATTGTTTATTCGACGTGATATTTATGGTAGATATTTTTCGTGTTTTGTATTTGTGCCACGAGAGCTTTTTAATTCACAATTACGTAACAAAATGCAGGAAATTTTATTGGAGTCTCTTGCAGGGCAAATCGTCACTTTCGAAACTAAATTTTCAGAATCAATTTTAGCAAGAATTCATTTTATCGTAAGAGTAAATCAGACTAAGAAGATAATATTTGACCAAACCTCGATTGAAGCAAAATTAATAGCTTGTGCCAGACTGTGGAGTGATGATTTATTAGATTCTTTAGTTGAATATTTTGGCGAAGAAACCGCAAATGTCTTGTTTAAAAAATATGCGAACGCATTTCCAATAAGTTATAGAGAGTTATTTCCTGCTCAAGTAGCTGTAAATGATATCAAGCATATGGAAAATTTACAAAAAAGAGATGAGGGTTATATAGAAAAAATTCTTTATCGTACGCTAGAAGATTCCGATGATATATTTAGATTCAAATTATTTAGACTTAATAAAACTATTCCACTCTCTGATGTTGTTCCAATTTTAGAAAAGCTTGGGCTGCGGATTATTAGCGAGCGACCCCATGAAATAAAACTATCTAATCATGATATCATCTGGATAAGTGATTACCGTATGGTACATCCTAAAGCTGAAAACATGGATCCTGAAAATGTTAGTACCTTATTTCAAGATGCTTTTGAGGCCGTATGGCAATGCTATTCCGAAAATGATGGCTTGAATCGTTTGGTTTTAAATGCTGATATTAGTTGGCGAGATATTTCATTACTTAGGGCTTATTATAAATATCTTTGGCAAGTCGGGTTGGTATTTAGTTTAACTTCAGTCGAAGATACACTGTCTAACAATACTACTATAGTATTAAATTTATTAAAATATTTTTATACTAAATTTGATCCAGTTTTAGATATAGACAATAGATCTTTTGTGCTTGAAGCAATAAAGTTGGACATTGAAACTGCATTAGATTTAGTCACCAACTTAAATGAAGATCGAATTATACGTAGTTATTTGAGCACTATGATGGCAACTGTGCGAACAAACTATTTTCAGACTGGGGTTAAAGGTTACTACAAAGGACATATTTCATTTAAATTAGATAGTTCCAAAGTGCCAGATTTACCACTACCAAAGCCTATGTTTGAAATATTTGTATATAGTACCAAAGTTGAGGCGATTCATCTTCGCGCCGATAAAATAGCACGTGGTGGTATACGTTGGTCTGATAGAGCTGAAGACTTTAGAACTGAGATTTTGGGGTTGATGAAAGCGCAACAGGTAAAAAATTCTGTGATTGTGCCATTAGGCGCAAAGGGCGGATTTATAGTAAAAGAAGATTTGCAAAATATCGCAACCCGTGAGGAGCTGAATAACATAGTTATACAATGTTATAAAACATTTATATGCGGTCTATTAGACGTAACTGATAATTATCAGGATGCAGTAAATACCAAACCTGATAATTGTATATGCTGGGATGATAATGACGCATATCTAGTAGTGGCAGCAGATAAAGGTACAGCATCATTTTCTGATATAGCTAATGAATTATCTAGTCAATATAATTTTTGGCTAGGTGATGCCTTTGCTTCTGGTGGTAGCACTGGATATGATCATAAAAAAATGGCGATTACTGCAAGAGGTGCATGGGAATCAGTAAAAATTCATTTTCAACATCTTGGAAGAGATATTAACTCGCAAAATTTTACAGTTATTGGAATTGGTGATATGGCTGGTGACGTATTTGGAAATGGTATGTTAATGTCTGATAAGATCCAACTAATCGCAGCTTTTAATCACAGACACATATTTTTTGATCCTAATCCAGACACTACTATAAGTTATGCTGAACGTAAAAGAATGTTTGATTTGCCAACTTCGAGTTGGGATGATTATAACCCTAAGTTAATTTCTGACGGTGGTGGTATTTTTTTGCGATCTGCAAAAAAAATACCAATTAGCAAGCAAATGAAAATATGGCTAGAAATATCAAGTGAGTTTCTAGAGCCAAACGAATTAATTCGCAAAATTTTGATGTTAAAGGTTGACCTTTTTTATAACGGTGGCATTGGTACATTTGTTAAGTCAAGTTATGAGCGTAATGCTGATGTAGGTGATCGTGTTAATGATGCAATACGTATTAATGGTAATAATGTCAATGCTCTAGTCGTATGTGAAGGCGGCAACTTAGGTTTTACGCAATTAGCAAGAATAGAGTTTGCAAAAAATGGTGGACTTATTAATACCGATGCGATTGATAACTCCGGTGGTGTAAACTGTTCAGATAATGAAGTTAACATTAAAATTCTTTTGAACGAATTAGTTACTGCTGGAGATTTAACAGAAAAGCAACGCAATTTGCTATTAGAAAGCATGACTAATGAAGTTGCTGCTCTGGTGTTAGAAAATAATCGTAAACAAAATGAATCCTTAACAATAACGGAATTTCAGGCGCCGGATAATTTGCAAATGCATAACAGTTTGCTAAAAGAATTAGAGCGCAATGCCGGGCTAGATCCAGCCGTAGAATATTTGCCAGATGGTGAAGAGATTGCATTACGAGTTAGTTCTAAACAAGGGTTTACGCGCCCTGAACTTGCAGTATTAATGGCATACACTAAAATTCAATTAAAAAAACAGCTTTTGCTGTCTAACATACCTGACGAAACATTAGTAATGCGTGATTTGATAAATTATTTTCCAAAACCTCTGCATGAACCAAAGTTTATACCTTTTATGAAGGAGCATGGTTTGCGCCGCGACATTATTGCAACGCAAATTAGCAATTATATTGTGAATGAGATGGGCATAAACTTCATGCAACGTTTAGCTGAGGAAAGTGGTGTAGAAGTTGCAGTGTTGGCACGTGCGTACTTGATTACAAGAGAAGTCTTTAATGTTCAGCAAATTCAGGAGGAAATTAGAAGTCTGGGTTGTAAAATACCAATGTCATTACAAATTAGTATGTGGTTAGATCTAAATCGTTTGGTACGTCGCTCTACGCGCTGGTTTGCGAGAAATCTGCACAGTGATGTTGATATAGAAGAAAGCATTAGTATATATAAACCGAAAGTATTAGCTGTTTCTGATAATATATATCAAATAATGCGTGGTGCAACATTAGAACAGGCAAATGAACAAAGGGCCTCTTTATTGCAATCAGGAGTGCCTGAAACATTAGCTAATAAAGTTGCTATATTTTATGGTATGTTTACAGCTTTAGATATTGTGCAAGCAAATATAGAATATGGCTTTGATATTTTGGAAGTGGGCGAAATATATTTTGAAGTAGGTACAAAATTAGATTTAGAGTGGCTTGGTGAACTTATAAAAAAACAACCCGTACATAATTATTGGGAAGCCTTAGCACGTGCCGTATTCAGAGATGATATCGAAAAGCAACAACGCAACCTGTCTGTTAGCATTCTTAACAGTGACACACAACATGATAATTCTGCGATAGAAAAAGTAGAGTCGTGGATGCAAGGGCACAGCGAGCTTTTGTTACGTTGGAATTTCTTGATATCAGAGTTAAAAACATCCGAGCCAAGTTTTACTATGTTTGCAATCGCTATTCGTGAGATGTTAGATGTCTCACGCGCTGTAAAAGGCTCTGCTATCAAACAGCAAGAGGTATAATACACTCAACATCGTTACCGCTACCATGGAAGATCAAATCTTCAAAAGCTAAATTTCGAGCCATGATGATACCGCGACCGTGATTATCAAATACACGTTTGCTATCTAAAGTTTGAAATTGTCGCCAATCGAAACCTTGGCCTTGATCTTTTATTCTTATTATTATACGACCATTAGTCTTGTTAAAAGTCACATCTACAAATTTATCTTGATTTTCAGGCAATGCCAAACGTAGTTCTATTTCGGCCAACCATTTTGATGTTTCATGTAGCTTGGTTTTTTCAGCATAAGTAATCCCTAGATTGCCATGCTCGATTGCGTTAATTAATATCTCACTGATCCCTACCGCCGCCAAACGTGGATTAGGGCATTCGTTGGCAAGTAATGCAGATAATAGCTGTACGTCGTATAAATTTTTTATTTTAAATTGTGCTGCGATCATTGTATTTAAAGGCTTAGATGTAAATACTGATTGTTCTACCTCTATGTAGCGCTCTTGATCACGAATAGCTGTGTTGATAAGCTTTGGTAGAGTATTTTTATCGATTGGTTTTGGGATGTAATAACGTACTCCAGCGCGAATACATATTTCCATTTCTTCTAATGTACCAGTAAAAGCTTCCATAATTACCGGAATAGTTTTTAGTGAACTGCAAGAGTTAATTTTGTGTAATAAACGTACGCTATTTATATTTTGAATATTTTGTCCCAGTATAATTGCAGAAAACTGTGTTGGCTCTTTTAGTAATATATTGAAACCTTCTTCGCCATCACTGGTACTGACGATGGTATATGGTGAATCGTCTAGTAGATTCTGTAAGTAATTTACGGCATCATGATTGGAATCTATGACCAACAAACTCCATCTTTTACTTGGTTCCATGACGTTTTTGTCCCTTAATGATTGGCATATATTTACTTAGCTTCGGTGTCTTACCTAGTAGTTGCTGATAAATAACGGTGTACGTTAAGAAATTCTGCACATACTCACGTGTCTCTTTAAAGGGTATAGTTTCGATCCAGCAGTCAACAGGCATATCATATTCTGGCATCCATTTAGCAACTCGGTGTGGCCCTGCGTTATAAGACGCGGCTGCTAAAGCATGATTTTGCTGATACTTATCTAACATCATACGTAAATATTTGCTACCAAGACGTATATTTGTTTCAGGTTTAAGTAATTCAGAATGATGGTGTATTGACTGGCTATTTAGTTTAGCTAACATTTGTCCTGTTTGAGGCATTAGTTGCATCAGTCCTAATGCTCCAACTGGCGAACGAGCGGTTTCAATAAATGCACTTTCTTGACGTGTTATTGCAAATAGTACTTCTGGATCTAAAGAATTATGTTTTGCCTCACGATGAAAATGATCTGAATAATTTTTAGGAAAACGTAACACTAGATCATTTTTGTTGTTTGCATCTGCAAGAGCAGTGATAGCCCAATTTGGCATATTCCACTCGGTTGCTAAATGTGCTGCGGCAAGACGTTGTGACTCATCCATGTCTTCTAATGCTTTACGCCATTCAGTTTTACCAACATGGTGTCTGCCAATCTGTTTGAGTTCGTGAGCACGTATCACTGCCGGTTTCAATAAAATTTTCTTAGTTGTAACTTCAGATATTTTACTAGTTTCATTATTAAAGGCAAAGGATTTAAGAGCGCGTGCACTAGCCAAAAACCCATAGTAAGTTCGCGTCTGTGATAAATTATTTAATATGTCCTGGCTTGCTGTACGATCTCCTAACATTTCTAAAGAACGTGCGTACCAATACTGCCATTTTTCTGATTGACTCTCATCTTCTGGTAAATCAATATATACTTTAGCAATTTTATCCCAAGAATTACTTCTTACTGCTAGTTTTAATCGCGCATCATACACTTCTTTTCCAACTAAATTAGCAGGAATTGTATCTAACCATTTTTCAGAATGTGGATCAAATTTTCGTGACAACGCTAAACCAATTTCTTTAACAACTAAACCCCAATGTTGTTCATTGAATACATGTTGTTTTTCTAGTGTTTTCCATAATTTAACGGCAGCTTGTGGGTTAGATTTGGCAATTTTAACGATAGCATGAGCCACCATTTCGCTAATCGCTGAATGTTGCGCTGTGAAATAGTGTGATTTTTCTATTAAATGTGGATCATTATGAGTACGGATCCACAATTCTACAATTTTAATATCCTGTACGGGTAAGCTTTTGGCAAGGAAACGTGCTAATTTAGGTTCATTATTGGTTATTGCTAATTTGATCCGTTGCCATAATAAATTTCTTGTTAGTTTACCATCTTGTTTCCATGCGTGGATAACTGGATCACAGGCCGCTGGTAAAGCTTTACCTTGTAGCCAAATCTGAGGCACATAACTATATACCGCTTTATCGTGGGTCGACTGTAGGGTCGCATTAATATAATGACATTGCATCTCAATATCATTTTTAGCATTAACATCGTAAGCACGTAAATAATCTTGCCACAAATGTTTTTTAGCGCGGGATTTTAACCATTCGTTACGTAATTTGTTAGCCAATGGTGAATCGTGATAGGTCTTTGTGAATGTGCTTATTTCAGCATGTGTAACCGTATTTATATTGGCTTTTAATGCTTCATACTTAAGATATGGGTATAAAGGGTAGTTAGCTAATATTTGTCTATGCTTGTTGTAGCTTAATATCTTGCCTTTCTTAAGATCAGCCTCTACCTGTAGAAATAAATTACGTTGTGAGGTAAATTCTTGGCTAACATAAGCAGTTGCACTATTACTAGCGAGGGTTAGAGCCAAGACTGTTATAATCAATTTGTATTTATGTTGCATATAATTAGAATAGGATAAAGTGCTATACTTGCGCCAGTACAGGAGAAACATATGGCTTACCAAAAGATTACTATACCGTTAGATGGCGCTAGAATACAAGCCACAGATGATCAAAAACTCCAGGTCCCGAGTAATCCAATAATAGCTTACATAGAAGGCGATGGTATTGGGGTGGATATTACTCCCGTGATGCTTAAAGTGGTCGATGCTGCGGTCGCAAAAGCATATGCTGGCACTAAACAAATCAAATGGATGGAAATTTATGCTGGTGAGAAAAGCACTAAAGTCTACGGACCAGATGTGTGGTTACCAGAAGAAACATTAAAAGCCATATCTGAATTTAAAGTAGCTATTAAGGGACCACTGACCACACCTGTTGGTGGCGGCATCAGGTCGATTAACGTTGCTTTAAGACAACAATTAGATTTATATCTATGTTTACGCCCCATTCGTTATTTTGCAGGCTCCCCAAGCCCCGTAGTGCATCCAGAATTAGTAAATATGGTTATCTTTAGAGAAAATTCAGAAGATATTTATGCTGGCATTGAATGGCAGGCTGATACCGCGGAAGCAAAAAAAGTTATTAACTTTTTACAAAAAGAGATGGGTGTTACAAAAATCCGCTTTCCAGAAATGTGTGGCATTGGCATAAAACCAGTTTCTAAACAGGGCACCACTAGATTGGTAACTAAAGCGATTGAGTATGCCATTGATCAAGATTTACCTACGGTTACCTTAGTGCATAAGGGTAACATAATGAAATTTACTGAAGGCGCTTTTAAAGAGTGGGGCTATGAGGTTGCACGTCAAAAATTTGGCGCAGAGCTGTATGAGGGCGGCCCTTGGATGCAAGTTAAAAATCCTAAAACTGGTAAGAAAATATTAATTAACGATGTAATCGCCGATGCTTTTTTGCAACAAACTCTATTGCGGCCGCAAGATTATTCTGTAATAGCTACTTTAAACTTGAACGGCGATTACCTGTCGGACGCTCTAGCGGCACAAGTTGGTGGTATAGGTATTGCACCAGGCGCAAACTTAAACGATACGGTTGGCCTATTTGAGGCGACGCATGGTACTGCACCAAAATATGCTGGAAAAAATAAAGTTAATCCCGGATCAATTATTTTGTCAGCCGAAATGATGCTGCGACACATGGGATGGCATGAAGCCGCCGACCTAATTATAAAGAGCATGCAACTAACAATTGCAAGCAAGCAAGTAACTTACGATTTTGCACGTATGTTACCTGGTGCGGTTGAATTGTCTTGCTCTGAATTTGGCGATGCTTTGATCTCAAATATGTGAGATCCTAGCACCGCCAGCACAAGCTAATCAGAATTTCCTACTTGTTCACCAGCGCCGCGTATATTTAAGGCGTGTAAACCTTTGTCGCCTTGATTTACTTCAAAATCAACCGCTTGCCCAGCTTTTAAACTCTTATAGCCTTCCATGACTATAGAAGAAAAGTGTGCAAATATTTCTTCTTGGCTGTCACTTGCGCATATAAAGCCATATCCTTTTTGGTTATTAAACCACTTAACTGTCCCTGTTGCCATGCTATGTATCCTTAAAATTTACATGATAGATCGGTGGATGCACACTCATAATTTGATATAAATTGCGTGAATAGTCAAGTATTTGATTAGCTGATATCGATCTTAAGTGCATATGCATCAAAATTTTGTAATAAAAATAAAGAAATTTATCTAAATAACAGCAATTTTTTCAATTCTTAGCTAAAATTTTAGTATGAATACTAAGAAGCTCTCGGAAATAAGTCGAGATGTGATGGTGGTAGCTGTAAAGCCTAAAGTGGACAGGCCGCCGATGTATAAGGTTTTCTTGGTAAATGACGATTACACCCCAATGGATTTTGTTGTAGAAGTTTTGATGTACTTTTTTTTATTAAGCGAACCCGAAGCAACAATGATAATGCTGCAGGTTCACAAGCATGGTAGAGGTTACTGTGGCATTTATACCAGGGATGTTGCAGAGACGAAAGTTAGGTTGGTAAACAATTATTCAATGGCCAATCAGCAACCGTTACTTTGCCAGATGGAGAAGACCTAAATCCTGGCCAGGGAGAGAGACTAATGTTAAGTAAGGAATTAGAATTAACTTTAAACCTCGCGTTCAAAGAAGCGCGCGACAAGCGTCACGAGTTCATGACCGTAGAGCATCTACTGCTAGCATTATTAGATAATTCCTCAGCCGCTAGTGTTTTACAGGCTTGTGGGGCAGATATAGATCATTTACGCAATGAATTATTGGCTTTTGTCGACGAGACTACACCCCTTATACCAATTAGCGAAGCACATCGTGAAACTCAGCCAACATTAGGATTTCAGCGCGTTTTACAACGTGCTGTATTCCACGTACAATCTGCAGGAAAAGAAGAAGTTACCGGCTCAAATGTATTAGCGGCCATATTTAGCGAGCAAGACAGTCAATCCGTATATTTTTTAAAGAAAGAAAGTGTTACTAGATTAGATGTAGTTAATTTTATTTCTCATGGGATCTCTAAATTAGAAGAATCTCATGAAGAGCACGAACTCCCCATATCACATGATGATGATTTATCACAAGATTTAGGCAATAAAACTCCATTAGAAAGCTATGCAATTAATTTGAATCATCAGGCTAAAATAGGCAAAATCGATAGCTTAATTGGTAGGGATGAAGAAATTAAGCGTACCATTCAAATTTTATGTCGCCGTCGTAAAAACAATCCATTATTTGTTGGTGAGGCAGGGGTGGGTAAAACGGCCATAGCCGAAGGTTTAGCGAAGATGATTGTAGAGGGTAAGACACCAGAGGCGATTGCAAATAGCACAATTTATGCTTTAGATTTAGGTTCATTATTAGCAGGCACCAAATATCGTGGTGATTTCGAAAAACGCTTAAAAGCTTTATTACAACAATTAAAACAAGAGCCAAGTGCGATTTTATTTATAGACGAAATTCATACTATTATTGGCGCCGGTGCTGCATCCGGTGGTGTAATGGATGCATCAAATTTAATCAAACCGATGTTAGCATCGGGTGATTTAAAATGTATTGGTTCTACTACATTCCAGGAGTATAGAGGTATATTCGAGAAGGATCGCGCTCTTGCCAGACGCTTCCAAAAAATAGATGTCAAGGAACCAACCGTTGACGAAACTATCACTATATTGCGTGGTGTTAAAGAACAAATGGAAAAACACCACAAGGTTAAATATTCTAATGCTGCAATTAAAGCGGCGGCTGAATTAGCTGATAAATATATAAGTGATCGTTATATGCCCGATAAAGCTATTGACGTGATTGATGAAGCAGGCGCTTTCCAGCGTTTATACCCTGAAGAAAAACGTAAGAAAATCATCGGTATAAGCGATATAGAAAGAGTGGTAGCAAAGATAGCACGTGTGCCGCGTAAATCTGTTTCAGCCTCAGATCGCAATTTATTGAAAAATCTTAGCCGTGATTTAAAGCTAGTGATTTTTGGACAAGATGAAGCGGTAGAAACTATAGTAGACGCAGTTAAAATGGGTCGCTCTGGTTTAGGTGATGCTGAGCGGCCAGTTGCAAGCTTTTTATTTGCAGGTCCTACTGGTGTTGGTAAAACAGAAGTAACCAAGCAATTAGCAAAGTTATTAGGCATTGAATTTGTGCGTTTTGATATGTCAGAATATATGGAAAGCCATACAGTATCGCGATTAATTGGCGCGCCCCCTGGATACGTTGGTTATGAACAATCTGGATTGTTAACCGATGCAATTGTTAAAACACCACATTGTGTGTTGCTATTAGACGAACTAGAGAAAGCCCATCCAGACGTGTTTAATTTGTTATTACAAGTTATGGATCATGGTACTTTAACAGACAATAACGGTCGTAAAGCAGATTTTAGGCATGTTATTGTGATTATGACTACCAATGCTGGGGCTCAAGAAATGACTCGTGGTACTATGGGTTTCAAAACACAAGATCATCTGTCTGATGGTATGAAAGCACTAGAAAAACGCTTTACACCAGAATTCAGAAATCGTCTTGATGCAATCGTACAATTTAATCCGCTAAGCAAAGAAGCAGTATATTTAATCGTAGAAAAAATATTAATCGAACTACAGGGCAAGTTAAGTAATAAGAAAGTATCACTGGATGTTGACTCACCCGCACGCAATTGGTTAGTAGAACACGGTTATGATCGCAACATGGGTGCTAGACCAATGGATCGCTTAGTTAAAAATCTTCTCAAGAAGCCTTTAGCTAATGAAATGTTATTCGGTAATTTATCGCACAGTGGTGGTCATGTTACAGTAACAGTAGATGAAGATGTTCTTAAGTTAGATATTATTGCGAACGAAAACGAACCTGTTTAATCCGAAGGTGCGCATGGCGAATGCTGTGCGCACATATTAAGCGTTCTTTATAAGTTATATCATATTATGATTAGAGATATTGGCGATAATAATAACCTACAGTCTGAGCCAATAGCAGTTGTTGGTATGTCTTGTCGCCTGCCTGGATCTAAAAATAGTGTTGTTGAATATTGGCAATTATTATCGCAAGGCCTGCATGTAGTATCAGATATCCCCAAGGATCGCTTTGATATAAATAAATTCTATGATCAAAACCAGGATGCTGTCGGCAAGACCTATGTAAAAAAAGGTGCTTTTATAGATGGGGTGTCATTATTTGATGCAGCTTTTTTTAATATAGCTCCGAGCGAAGCAATTGCGATGGATCCACAACAACGAATTTTGTTGGAATGTACATGGGAAGCATTAGAGGACTCCGGAATTGTACCAGCCTCGTTAAACAAGAGTAAGACTGGGGTTTTTATAGGGGCTATAGACTCAGAATATAAAGATTTACTAGAATCTTCCGCCAATAAAAACGAGTATGAAAAGTTTATACCAACGGGATCTTTTACTGGGGCTATTGCAGGACGGATCTCTTATACCTTTGGATTCGAAGGGCCAAGCATGGTCATTGATACGCATTACTCTGCTTCGCTGGCAGCCCTGCATCTTGCCTGTCAAAGTCTGCGCAATGGTGAATGCGATCGAGCTTTAGCTGGCGGTGTACATTTAATCTTAACCGCTGAAGGTTACATTTTATTTTCGCGTAATCATACTTTGGCACCGGATGGGATCTCTAAAACTTTTGATGCCGCCGCGGATGGTTTTGGACGCGGTGAAGGTTGCGGAATTTTAGTCTTAAAACGTTTATCCGTAGCGCAAATTGCTGGCGATAGAATTCATGCGGTAATACTAGGCTCGGCCGTTAATCAAGACGGTCATAGTTCTTCAATGACTGCTCCTAACGAAGAATCACAAGAACATTTGATCCGTCAAGCTTTGGCGCAAGCCCAAGTCTTGCCTAATCAGATTGGCTACATCGAAGCCCATGGTACAGGCACAGTACTTGGCGATCCAATTGAAGTACAGGCGATCGGGGCAGTTTTACATATAGATAGAGACAAAAATACCCCACTTTATATCGGATCAGTTAAAACTAATATTGGGCATTTAGAAGCAGCAGCAGGTATAGCCGGAGTTATAAAAGTAATATTATCTTTAAAAAACAAGCAAATACCTGCCCATTTAAATCTGCATGAATTAAATCCAAAGATTACACTTGCTGAAATTCCAGCGATAATCCCCACCAAACTTACAGCCTGGGAGTCAATTAATAATAGAAGAATTGCCGGAGTTAGTTCTTTTGGTATTACGGGTACGAATGCACATGTCATCTTAGAAGAAGTCTCTAGTAACAATGTTATTGAATTGTCGCCAGATCGACATAACTCAGATCCACAAGTTTTATGTTTATCTGCAAGAACCCAAGGCGCATTGCAAGCTTTAGTAAATAAGTATTTAGATGATTTAAAGCTAAACCCAGCAACCCTAGTGGATATTTGTTATACCGCTAATTGCGCGCGTACGCACTTTGAGCACCGTTTAGCAATAATTAGTACTTCTAAAACTCAGCTGATAGACAGCTTACATGCATGGCGACATGGCAATAGTGTGGCAGGAGTTTTGGATGGTGTATTATTCGCGCAAGATAAATTTGCTGCTAATAAGGTAGCTTTTTTGTTTACGGGGCAGGGGTCACAATATTTTGCAATGGGTAAACAGTTATATGACACTCAAGCTGTATTCAAGAGCAGTCTAGATGAATGTGCGACAATTCTCGAAAAATATTTGGATAAACCATTGTTATCGCTAATGTGGGGTGCAAATGCTCATGTATTAGATGCAACACTTTATGCGCAACCAGCTATTTTTGCATTAGAGTATGCTTTGTACATGTTATGGCAAAGTTTAGGTGTTACCCCGCAAGCATTACTTGGTCATAGTGATGGTGAATATGTAGCCGCCACCGTAGCTGGTGTATTTAGCTTGGATGATAGTTTAAAGCTGCTTTGTAAGCGTGCACAACTAATAGACTCACTGCCGCAACAAGGGGCAATGACTGCAATTGGCGCAACTAGCTTGGAGGTAGAAAAAGTTATTGCTGCATATGCCGAACACATCAGCATTGCTGCGGTTAACTCTCCATATAGTACCGTTATTTCTGGAGATGCAGCTAAGATTGAGGATATTACCCAACAATTTGTCGCGAAAGGAGTAAAAGTAAAACGCATTAAAATTTCACATGCTTACCATTCAAAAATTTTCGATCCACTATTAAATGATTTAAAAATATTATTTGAAACTATTCAGCTGTCAGATCCGAAAATAACATTAATTTCCAGCGTCACTGGTCGACAAATTATGCCGGGCGAGATGACTACAGTTGATTATTGGCTAAATCACACGCGGCAAGAGGTACAATTTTATCTAGGCATACAAACGCTACTCGATTTTGGTTGTAAACACTTTGTTGAAATTGGATCCAATCCAATCTTGTTAGGCATGGTGCGCGAGTCTATAGATCCAAGCTTAATTAAAAGCTATAGCTTAAGTACTTCGCTTAAAGGGCAACGTAAAGATTGGGATGTTATGCTCGAGTCTGTAGCGGATCTACACGTGCATGGTGTAGCTATAGATTGGCATAAATTTTATCAAGTTTATAATGCCCACATAGCAGATCTTCCAACATATCAATTTCAGCGGCAAAGTTATTGGGTCGATACAGCGATTCCTAGCAATGATAATACAATGCTTAGTGATCTAACTCCACAGACCGGTTTAGATACCAGGCAAATGAATGTTTTTGTGCAGCATTTAGTTGCCGCCTCGCCTAAAAATCGTAAGGAATTGGTGATCTCATTCTTGCAGTCGGAGGTTAGACGTATACTTGGATTGCCAGTGCTCACTACAATTAATACTCAAATTGGTTTGATGGATCTGGGCATTAATTCGCTACTGAGTGAAGAGTTTGTAAATAATATTACGCAAAAGTTAGGGGTAGAGTACGCTGCAGCATTACCTAGATCTTTAATTTTCAATTATCCAACTATCGAGGCTATTACCGATTTCTTATTAACCGAAGTTTTATTGTTAGATAAAAAGAAATTTACCGCGTTTAAATACGATAGACGTATCAAAGAACCGATAGCGATCATAGGTATGAGTTGTCGCTTTCCAGGCGGCGCCAATAGTTTAGATGAATATTGGGATATATTAGCACGGGGTGTGGATACGATTTCGGAGATCCCCAAATCTCGGTTTGATATAAATGATTATTATGATGTAGATCCGGATGCAGTACAAAAAATATACGTTAAATCTGGTGGGTTTGTTGAAGGCGTTGATCAATTTGATGCAGATTTTTTTGGTATTTCACCCAGAGAAGCGATAGCACTAGATCCACAGCAACGCTTATTATTAGAGGTTAGCTGGGAAGCATTAGAAAATTCTGGCACTGCGATTGATAAACTATTCGCTTCGAATACCGGGGTTTTTGTTGGCATAATGTACCATGAATATGAAACATTATTAGAAAATTCAAAAAACTATGCAGCTTATCAGGCGCATATAGCAACTGGTAACTTGCTTAGTACCGCAGCTGGGCGTTTGTCTTATACTTTTGGCTTTCAGGGCCCAGCTATATCCGTTGATACTGCTTGTTCCTCATCATTGGTTTCAATCCACTTAGCTTGCGATGCTCTTAGAAGTTATTCATGTGATCAAGTTTTGGCCGCTGGTGTTAATGTGATTGCAACTGCAGAAGACTTTATTCATTTTTGTAAGTTACACGCGCTTGCAGCGGATGGCCATTGTAAAACTTTTGATAAAGATGCTGATGGTTATGCCAGGGGTGAGGGTTGTGGGGTACTGGTCCTTAAGCGCTTATCAGATGCGATAGCCGCAGGTGATCCAATCTGTGCGGTTATTCGAGGATCCGCCGTTAATCAAGATGGCCGCAGCAGTAGTTTGACTGCGCCAAATGGTACAGCGCAAGAGTTATTGCTTCGAGAGGCGCTAAATAATGCCAAGCTAAGACCAGAGCAAATTAGTTATATTGAGGCGCATGGTACAGGTACGCCACTTGGTGATCCTGTCGAAATGCGCAGTTTAGGTCGGGTATTAACAGAAGGTAGAACTGTAGATCATCGTTTAATAATTGCTTCAGTTAAAACTAATATTGGACATACTGAATCAGCTGCAGGGGTTGCTGGGGTAATTAAAACCGTATTGTCGTTGCAGCATAAGCAAATTCCCGCACATTTGAATTTACATACCCTTAATCCAGAGATCAACCTGGATGCGATACCAGCCTCCATTCCAGATAAACTTATCGACTGGCCAGAAGTTGAGGGTCGACGCATTGCCGGTGTTAATTCATTCGGGATATCCGGCACTAATGCGCATGTGATTTTAGAAGAAGCCCCTACATTGGATGCAGAAAAATTAACCTTAAAAAATACCCAAATCGATCGTACGCAGCAAATATTATGTTTATCTGCTAAAAGCCAAAAGGCTTTGTATGAATTGATTCAACGCTATCAAAGCACTATTTTAAATAAAGATGATTTGGCCTTGGGTGATATCTGCTATACCGCCAATGCTGGAAGAATGCATTTTGCGCTCCGATTAGCGGTGAGTGGCGCGGATGCGGCCGAAATAAACTTAAAAATTGCTAATTGGTTAGATAGCGCAAGCAGTGACAGTGACGATGTGCTTAATACTGAGATAATTGATGGGCCTACTGGTAAGATAGCGTTTTTATTCACTGGCCAAGGCTCTCAATTTGTTGGGATGGGTAAGGAGCTATATGCCACGCAGCCAACCTTTAAAAAGGTACTGGATGAATGTGCAAGTATCTTAGATAAGTATCTAGATCAATCGTTGGTACATATATTATGGGGTAATAACTCTGATTTACTGCACGAAACAAAATATACGCAGCCGGCCTTATTTACTTTAGAATATGCGCTGTATAAGTTATGGGAAAGTTGGGGGGTTATCCCGGATTTGATTATGGGGCATAGTGTGGGTGAATATGTTGCGGCTACTGTTGCTGGTGTATTCAGTCTCGAGGATGGCTTAAAATTAATCAGCAAACGGGCCGCGCTCATGCAAGTTTTGCCACTAAACGGTGCTATGGCTTCTATTGCGGTTAGTGAAGCACAAGTTTTAGAAGTTATTACTAAATATAAGGATGCAGTATCAATCGCAGCCATCAATGAGTCACACAGTGTGGTTATATCCGGCGCTAAAGATAAAGTTGCAGAAATTGTTAGGTTATTTAGTGCACAAAATATAAAGGTCAAGTATCTAAAAGTATCACACGCTTTTCATTCCGCCATGTTAGATCCAATGTTAGATGAGTTTGCTAAAGTTGTTGCGGAAGTATCTTTAGCCGAGCCAAAAATTGCTCTGGTCTCTAATTTAAGTGGCAAAATAGTTAGCAATGATCAAATAATTAAAACTCAATATTGGGTAGATCATACTAGAAATACAGTTCGATTTGCAGATGGTGTGCAAACTTTATTAGAGTCAGGTTGCAAATATTTTATAGAAATTGGTCCGCAACCAGTGTTAATTGGTATGGCGCAAGAAAATGCCTTGGCCCAACAGGCTGCTGACCTGCTGTGGTTACCTTCGCTTAAACTCGACAATGCCGACTGGAATATGCTGCTTAAAAGCCTTGGGGCTTTATATATGCGTGGTCTTGCTATAGATTGGGTAGGTTTTGATCAAGATTATCTACGGCAAAAAATTGTATTACCAACCTACCCATTTGCTAAAGATAGTTATTGGGTTTCGGCTGAGGCGAAAACGCAATTTGCTCGAAGCAAAGGCTTAACGCATCCGTTGCTGAACAGTAGATTCCAGTCCGCATTAAAGGAAAATATATTCGAGGGAATACTCAGCTTAGAGCTAGAGCCGTTTCTAGTTGATCATCAGATTTTTGGCAATACCATTGTTCCAGCCGCAGTTTTTGTGGAAATGGCGCTGAGCGCTGCAACCTATATGTTAGCCACCCCAGATTTTTATTTAGAAGCAATTTTGATTGAGCAGCCATTAATTTTAAACTCACACTCACAGCCGGCACAGGTAAAAACTGTAGAATTAATTGTTAACCCAGCCGATGATGGTTATGATTTTCAGATTTTTAGTAAAGATGACATTGAAAATCTAGTTTGGAATAAACATGCTTCTGGTAAAGTAAAAGTTATAATAGATCAGCAACAATCAGGGTTAGATGTTGCTGATCTCAAAAATATAAGATCTAGTTGTAATCAAGAAATTTTGCCATTAGATTTTTATCAAAGATGCCATAATGTCGGTCTAGAGTATGGACCTGCATTTCAAGGCGTGCAGCGTATTTTTAAATCAGCTGCTGATGAAATACTTGCTACAATTAAAATAGCTGATGATTTAACTGTAAATACACATGGCTTTTTAATTCACCCAATAATTTTAGATTGCGGGTTGCAATTAATGGTTGGCTTATTTAGTGATGCCGAGACTAAAGACTTAACTAGCAATACATATCTGCCATTTGAAATTCAAAAATGTATTTTTTATCGATCGGTAACTGGCATAGTCAACGTGCATGCACGTTTAAAGTCAAGTAATGATGCACAAATTAAAACTTTAGATATTACATTTTTGGATGAAGATGGCAATTTGCTGCTAGAGCTATTGGGTTACAGCGCAGTTAAAACCACTCAAGAAAGTTTGCAAAATAAAATTAAGCTGCAACCACATGCTAATCTAGATGATTTATTTTATGAAGTTAAATGGATCGTCCAAGTCAACGCTAATGAGCGTACCAAACGAAAAAAATCTTGGCTGTTGTTAGATGGCGGCACAGAATTAGCAATCCAGTTAGCAAATATTATTGAAGCTTCCGGTGATAAAGTAGTAGTCGCTGATCAGAGCCTAATGTCTCACACGCGGGAAGATTATGCCACGATCTTAGCGCGGCTTGACCAGCAAATAGATCTTAACGAATTTCCATTAGAATGGGTGGTGAGCTTATCCGCTTTAGGACATACCAACGCAGAGCTAGATAGTGCTTTAATTGGCCGGCAAATATATGATAACGCGTTGCTTGTAACTAAAGCATTGGTGAATATGCCCAACAAGCAAAAAGCCTTACATTTAGTTTTAGTCACGCAGGGCGCACAGGCTGTTATTTCCGGGCAAACCGAGTATGCGCTAAGTCAAGCTCCCCTTTGGGGTTTAGGGCGTGTGATAGCAATTGAACATCCAGAGTTAAATTGTATAAATATAGATTTGGATTTTGGTAAAATTGATATTGATGCATTGTTAGCAGAATTATCAGCTGTAGACATAGATCTTGAAGGCGCAGAACGAGAAGTCGCATTTAGAGATAATTTGCGCTTTGTACCTAGGTTAAACAGGTTAGATATAAAAAATAATAATAAAATTAACCCATATCACGATGTGCTGGCACTTGGTTTTTCCAAGCATGGTGTAATTGACAATTTAGGATTTAAACCTTTGCTAAGAACGCCCCCCAAAGCCGGACAAGTAGAAATTGAAGTATATGCTACCGGCTTAAATTTTAGAGACGTATTAAATGTAATGGGTATGTACCCTGGTGATCCAGGAGCGTTAGGTTGTGAATGTGCGGGAAAAATTGTAGCTATTGGCACGGATGTTAATAATTTTAAAATTGGTGACAGTGTTTTGGCCCAAGCTACTGGCAGTTTTGCTAAGTATGTAACAACGGATGCCAATTTAGTGGCCCTTAAGCCAGATATTTTAAGTTTTACTGATGCGGCGGTTATCCCCATAGTATTTTTAACCGTGCATTATGGTTTAAATTATTTAGCCAAGCTAAAACCTAAGCAACGCATCTTAATTCATGCTGCTGCTGGTGGTATAGGTATGGCGGCAATTCAAGTAGCACAAAATAATGGCGCAGAAATATTTGCTACCGCAGGCAGTGCTGAGAAGCGTGAATTGCTGAAAAATATGGGTGTGCAGCATGTAATGAACTCTAGGGATACTAATTTTGCAGATGAAATTATGCAAATTACCCAAGGTGTCGGCGTGGATGTGGTACTAAATTCACTTGCTGGTGAATTTATTCCTAAGAGTCTATCGGTTCTAAAAGAGCAAGGTATTTTTTTAGAGATCGGTAAACGCGATATTTGGAGTATGACGCAAGTCGCGGAATTTAATCCGACTATTATTTATCATATTATTGCGATTGATAACTTGAGTGTGACTAATCCAGAATTAATTGCTATGATGCTTAAAGAGATCTTACGCGAGTTTTCTGCCGGTAAGCTTAAACCACTCGCTGTTAAAAGCTACCCGATTACTGATGTGATCCCAGCGTTTAAATTAATGGCGCAAGGACGACATATTGGAAAAATCGTTTTTACATGGCAAGAACAAGCTAGCGATACTGCAATAAAGATCCATTCTGATGTTACCTATCTTATAACTGGTGGTCTCGGTGGTTTGGGTTTAAAAACTTGCGCCATGCTAATTGCGAATGGAGCAACCAATATTGTATTAGTTGCGCGCAATACTCCTAGCACTGCTGCAATGCAATTAATCCAAGAATGGCGCAAAAATGGCATTACCGTTCAACCTATGCAAGCAGACATTGCCAACTTTACTCAAGTAAGCGCTATGTTTAAAACCATGCTTAAAACTATGCCGGAGCTCAAAGGTATAATTCATGCAGCTGGTAGTATAGATGATGCTTTATTGCAGCAACAAGATTTTGCGAAATATCAGGCGGTAGCAGCACCAAAAATTTTGGGGGCTTGGAATTTACAGCAGTATGTCGAGCAATTAAGCCTAAAATTAGATTTTTTTGTTTCCTTCTCATCGGTGGTTTCGCTCTTAGGTAATGTTGGCCAAGCTAATTATGCAGCAGCGAATGCATTTTTAGACCTCCTTGCGTATTATCAAAGGGTTAAGGGTATTAATGCGTGCACCATTAATTGGGGATCTTGGGCGCAAATTGGTTTAGCTGCCAAGATGGGTGACACTAATCAAGTACAGTTGGATGCGAGTGGTTTAGTGGCGATGCAGCCAGAAGTGGCAATTCAAGCCTTAGAAAAATTATTTGCTACGAACTATAAACCGCAAATCGGTATAATGCAAGTGAATTGGCGCCGTTACTTGCAACAAGCTGTTGGTAGCATCGGGCGGACATTATTGCAAGATTTTGCACCGTTAGATAGTAAAACCGAGAAAAAATCTAATTTACAATCACAAAGTAAATTTGTGCAACAACTTATTGCGGCAAGCTCGATAGAACGCAAAGCTCTAATGACCGAATTTTTGCAAAATGAAGTTAAAAAATCGCTTGCACTTAATCCAAAGACTGTGATTGACACTAAGGTTGGACTTGCTTCTATAGGCATGGATTCATTACTAGCTGTAGAATTTAAAAATAAATTGCTGCAAACATTTGGTAATTTATTTAATAGAGCTTTACCTGCAACTTTAATATTTAACTATCCAACAATTGAGGTGTTAACAGAATATCTTTTGAGTGATGTACTGGATTTAGAAGAAAAACACACGGTTCAGGTTAGCAAAAAATTACATGCAACTAATGAGTCGATTGCGATTATTGGTATGAGTTGTAAATTTCCTGGTGGCGCCGATAATTTAGATAAATATTGGCAACTATTGGCAGCTGGCAAAGATGCAATTATTGAAGTGCCGCACGATCGATTCAATATAAATGATTATTATGATCCGGATCCAGATGCCGCAGGTAAGATGTATCCTCGTGGTGGTGGTTTTATAAATGATGTGGCAGAATTTGATGCGGAATTTTTCTCTATTTCTCCGAAAGAAGCTTTAGCACTTGATCCTCAACAGCGATTACTATTAGAGATAAGCTGGTCAGCATTAGAAAATGCCAGAATAATCCCAGAAAGCTTGGCTAGATCTAATACCGGTGTGTTTGTGGGAATTATTTCTAGTGAGTATCAAGAATTATTGGCAAAATCTGTACAACGTGGTGGTGTTGAAACGCATATTGCTACTGGTAACTATAGCAGCACTGCGGCTGGTAGACTGTCATATACATACGGACTACAAGGCCCAGCATTAGCGGTAGATACTGCATGTTCATCGTCACTTGTAGCTCTACATTTAGCTTGTGAAAGTTTAAAGTATGGCGAATGTGATCAAGCCATAGTTGCTGGAGTTAATGTCTTGGCAGGTCCGGATGGTTTTATATATTTTAGCAGAATGCGCGCCTTGGCGCCTGATAGCCATTGTAAAACTTTTGATGCGGCTGCAGACGGTTATGCCCGTGGAGAGGGTTGTGGCGTGCTAATTATAAAACGACTTTCAGATGCTATAACTGCAAATGATAATGTATTAGCCGTGATTAGGGGCTCTGCTATAAACCAAGATGGTCGCAGCAGCAGTTTAACTGCCCCTAATGGGATTGCTCAAGAAGCTCTCATACGCCAGGCATTGGCAAATGCTGATGTAGAACCTGCAATGGTTAGTTATATTGAAGCACATGGTACAGGTACAGCATTGGGGGATCCAATTGAAGTGAACAGTTTAGGAACTGTATATTCAATTGGTAGAGATAAAAATAAGCCTCTGATCATAGGTTCTGTCAAGACGAATTTGGGACATTTGGAGGCTGCTGCGGGAGTAGCTGGGTTAATTAAGACTGTTTTGGCTATGCAGCATAAACAGATCCCTGCCCACTTAAATTATAATGCTTTAAATCCTATAATAAGCCTAGATATTATCCCGGCCAGTATTCCTGAAAAATTACAAGATTGGAAATACTCAACTAATAATCTAATAGCAGGTATTAGTGCTTTTGGTTTCTCTGGTACTAATGCGCATGTTATTTTAGAATCGCTTGATAATTCAGATAAGAAGCCAATATCAGAATTTTCTGCAAAAAAAACACAACAATTATTATGTTTGTCTGCTAAAAGCCAACAGGCATTATACGCATTGATTGCTTTATATATAGAAGATACATTGAATGATTCTTGTAATTTAGAAGATATTTGTTACAGTGCGGTTATAACTAGAAGCCAATTTGACGAAAGGATTGCAGTCGTTGCAGCTACTGTAGAAGAGGTAAAGCAGAGACTTGATTCTTGGATGATGAAAGGTGAGAGTGTAGGAGTGGTTGCTGGTGTTGTAAGAAAAAATTCTCTTAATACTGCAATCTTATTCTCTGGTCAAGGCTCGCAATATACAGGTATGAGCAAAGAACTATATGACACCAGCTCGATCTTCAAAAGATACTTAGATACCTGCGCCGAGATCCTAGAGAAAAATAATTACCTAGATAAACAATTGCTTTCTATTTTGTGGGGCGATGATTCGAATTTAATAGATGAAACTAAGTATACCCAGCCAGCATTGTTTGCTCTTGAATACTCGCTATACCAGCTTTGGCGATCTTTGGGGATAACCCCGAACGTAGTGATGGGCCATAGTGTTGGTGAATACGTCGCTGCTTGTGTTGCAGGGGTATTTAGTCTAGAGGATGGTTTAAGGCTAATATCCAAACGTGCTGCTTTAATGCAAGCATTGCCACAAAACGGTGCTATGGCTGCTATTGCGGTGAGTGAGCAGGTGATACTTGAGGCTATTAGACCTTATGTAACCCAAGTAACTATAGCAGCTATTAATGCTCCTGAGAGCATAGTTATATCTGGTAATATTGATGCCGTTAAAAAATTAACAGCTGAATTTGTATCCAAAGGTATAAATACTAAAGATCTGCAAGTTTCTCATGCGTTTCATTCGCATTTACTAGAACCAATGCTATCTGATTTTGAAGCTGTGTTGCGTGACGTTAAATTTGCTAAACCTACGATTCCGTTAATTTCTAATTTAACAGGAGCTGTGGTTTCTGGTGATGAAATAGTAACTACAGAGTATTGGGTTAAACACACCAGAAACGCTGTCAGATTTAATGATGGCATTAATGCTTTAGTAAATGATTTTAATATTACGAATTTCATAGAAATAGGCCCTAACCCTGTATTGCTGGGTATGGCGCAAGAATGTATAAGTGATACTGATTCTAAGTTACTCTTGCCAAGCTTGCGTAAGGACAAAGGTAACTTGGCGCAAATCCTTGAAAGCCTTGGTGCATTATATGTAGCTGGTGCATCGATCAACTGGCAAGACTTTTATAAAGACTATAATTGTAACAAGGTACAACTACCTACTTATCCGTTCCAAAGGCAGAGATATTGGGTGGATGTTATAAATAAATCAAATTCAAAGCTTTTCAGTCAAGAGCATGCTCTGCTTGGTCTTATGATTACATCATCTATACATGAAAATGAAATTATATTTAATAGTGAAATCGGTTTAAATTTATATCCATATCTAATGGATCATAAAGTTTATGGTAATGTAGTGATTCCTGGAGCCGTGTATGTGGAACTAGCATTAGCTGCTGCAACCCAGGTTCTAGCAGTCGGTCTAAATGATACTAAAATACTAGCTATTGAGCATATTGTTATAGAGCAGCCGTTGGTATTGCCGTTTGATGCTAATCATATAAACAAAGAACTGCAATTGGTAATTGAAAAAAATAATGAGAGCTATCGGTTTAGAATCCTAAGTCGCGAAATAGGCCAGACATGGGCCTTACATGCCTCAGGGACTATAGAGATACAAGATAAGTTAGCTTATGAAAAGTTAAACTTAGAGGTAATTCGCAGCAGATGTACGGATACTATTGCTAAACAAGAATTGTATAAATACTTTGAAAGCATTGGCCTTGAATATTCTGCAGCATTCCAGAGCGTCACCGAATTGTATAAGAATGCTACGGAAACATTTGGTGTGGTTAATTTGCCGGATGTTGTGTCTAATCAAGGTTATATAGTTCATCCAGCTTTACTTGATTCAGCGTTCCAGGTTATGGCGGCGTTGGGGTATTCAGACGGTGTTGCGGTTACGGAGGCCTACCTACCGTTTGAAATAGCGCATGTAGCCCTTAATGCTCCTCTATCAAGAAAAATCTTGGTGCATGCGATAGCTCGCGAATCAAACGATGACAAAGTAAAGATCTCTAATTTATATTTATATGATGATTCCGGTGTTTTATTATTAGAAGCGACTGGCTTTAGTACTGTTAAGGCTAATAAACCTGAACTCTTGGCGCGCATCAATGCACAAAGCAAGATCCGCATTGATGACTTACTCTATGTTCTCAAGTGGCGCGAGCAGCTTTTGCCACATTCACAAAAAAACTCAGAAACAGTTCTTCCAAAGAAATGGTACATTATATCAAAAGATAGCATCTTGTCAGATAAGCTTATTGAAAGTATAAAATGCTCTGGGGATATTATAATTCCAGAGTTAAATAATTCCGCTATGGAATTAGATAGAGTTGTATATATATGCGGCAATGACATAAATCTTGAGTATATAAATAACCCAAACTGTGTATACGCACAAGGGTTAGAGTTGACGCAGCAGTTAGTTAAAAATAAATCTTTAAAAGAGAACGGTAAGCTAATTTTTGTAACCCAGAGTGCCCAATTCATTAATGTTAGCCAGACTAAATATTCACTATCACAGGCGCCACTTATAGGACTGGTAAGAGTTATAGCAATTGAGCATCCAGAGTTAAACTGTAGGGTTATAGATGCAGATTTAGATGATTTAAATACCGAATCATTGTTTATAGAAATAAATGCCAATGATTCTAAGCTTGAAAATCAAGTTGCTTTTAGGCAAGGCTTTAGATTTGTCCCAAGATTAACCAGATATACCAAGGAGCTTAACCCGTATCTAGATGATACTTATCTAGGCTTCTCGGCGAGTGGCGCAATAGATAACCTTGAATTTAAGGAGTTACCTAAGAAACTACTAAAACCCGATGAAGTAGAAATAGAGGTGAAAGCTGCAGGGCTTAACTTCAGAGATGTATTAAATGTAATGGGGTTATATCCAGGCGATCCTGGGCCATTGGGTGGTGAGTGCTCTGGTGTGATCACTGCGTTAGGCGCAAGTGTTACAGCCTTTAAGGTTGGCGATGAGGTTTTAGCCGAAGCTTTCGGCTCTTTTGCAAAATTAGTGGCCACGCCGTATCAGTTAGTTGTGCATAAACCAAAGAATATAAGCTTTGCTGATGCAGCAACGATCCCAATTGTATTTTTAACTGTGCATTATGCTTTTAATACTTTAGCCAAACTTAAAGCTGGTGAGAAAGTATTAATTCACGCTGCAGCTGGCGGCATTGGTATGGCGGCAATGCAAATTGCAAAAAATTTAGGCGCAGAGATTTTTGTAACTGTGGGTAATGATTCTAAACGTAAGCTTATGCAAGATATGGGAATTAAAGACGACCATATAATGAACTCACGTAACACTGAGTATGCGGAACGAATCATGCAAATTACTAATAACAAAGGCATCGATGTAGTCCTAAACTCATTAACTGGGGGCGATTTTATATCTAAGAGTTTATCTACTTTAGCAACAAATGGTCGATTCTTAGAAATAAGCAAGCGTGATATCTGGAGCGCAGCACAAGTTAAGGAGAATAGAGCAGATGTGCAATATTCAATTATTGCTATCGATACATTATCGCAACAGCAGCCGGCGCTAGTAGGTAGGCTTTTAGAAGAACTTATGCAAGAATTTGAGCAAGCTAAACTAAAACCAATCTCTGCTACTATCTATCCAGTTACACAAGCAAAACAAGCCTTTAGGCTTATGGCGCAAGGCAAGCATATTGGTAAGATTGTTCTTACTATGCAAGACGAACAAGTACTAAATAAAATTCAGTCAATTTCAATCAAATCAGACGCAACTTATTTAATAACTGGCGGCTTGGGGGGCATAGGGCTTGAAGTCGCAAAATGGTTGGCAGTTAAAGGTGCCAAGAATATAGTGCTGGTTGGCAGAAATTTACCAACCTCACCGGCACAAAAAGTAATTTATAACTTAGAACAAAATGGTGTTATTGTTAAAATAATCCAGGCAGATATTGCCAAGGCACAAGATGTAGCAAATATATTCAAACAACTCTCGATAAAAGGCATAATCCATGCAGCAGGGGTGTTAGATGATGCAACTATAATGCAACAAAACTTTGATAAATATTTAAAAGTATTTGATCCAAAAGCAATAGGAGCCTTGAATCTACAAGCAGCCATCTCAAACACTAAACAAGTTCTAGATTTCTTTGTGTCGTTTTCCTCAACTACGGCAGTATTTGGAAATATAGGGCAAGCCAACTATGCTGCAGCCAATACATTCTTAGACTCTTTTGCTAATTATCAACGGCACAATTATATACCAGCTTTTAGTATTAACTGGGGTGCGTGGGCCAAAGTAGGTCTGGCTGCTAATATGGATAGAGCCGCTGTCGAACAGATGGATTTAGCTGGAATACAGCCCTTTAATCCAGAAAAAGGAATTGCTGCTCTAGAGCATATATTGTTTAATTACCGTGGATCACTAACAAATACTGATAATGCGTCAATAATTGTTTTTGATATAGATTTATTTAAGTTTAAACGCAATATGAAATCTGGTAATAGCCTAATATTATCTGAATTAGACACTAACGATGCAATGACGACTAGCAGTTACAAATCTCAAGCAAAGAGTAAAATTATGGAGTTATTGTGGCATTCTACTGACGATCAGAAGTTGAATGTGTTGTATTCATATTTAGACACAGAGGCTAAAAAAGCCATGGGCCTGGATCTTACCGTTACTATTGATCGTGACAAAGGATTAGTATCTATGGGTATGGATTCATTAAATGCAGTCGCTTTGAGAAATACTTTGGCAAAGAGTTTAAATGAGTTTCTGCCAGCTCCATTGCCAGCCACTTTGATATTTAATTACCCAAATATATCTTTATTAGGAAAGTTTTTGCTAAATCAATTATCTCCTAACATTACGAAAGGCACTGTGTTAAACGATGTTGAGGACTTTAAGAAAGAAGGGCAAAATGAACGTTTTGCAAAATTAACTGTAAAAAGTCATGAGCCGATTGCAATAATTGGCGCTGCCTGCAGGTTTCCTGGTGGCGCCAATAATCTACACGAGTACTGGCAATTGTTAATTGCTGGTCAAGATTTGATATCCGAAGTACCTACCGAACGCTGGGATTTGCAAAAATATTACGATCCAGACCCTGATGCGCCGGGTAAAATGTATTGTAAATGGGGTGGATTTTTAAACACAAATATCTCGGAATTTGATGCCAAGTTTTTTGACATAGTGCCGTTAGAGGCACAATTCATGGATCCACAGCAACGTTTGTCATTAGAAGTGAGCTGGGAAGCCCTAGAAAACGCCAATATAGTCGCGAAAGATTTAGTAGGTACGCAAACCGGGGTATTCTTTGGAATATCAACAGCAGATTATGCCGATATTGTGCAAAAACACCCAGACACTGAAATCACAGCATATACCAACTCAGGTATTAATCGTAGCGTGTTGGCTGGAAGAATATCTTACGAGCTAGGACTGCATGGTCCAAGCTTAGTCTTAGATACGGCATGCTCGTCATCATTAGTTGCTATCCATCAAGCCTGCCGAAGTCTGCGGGAAGGTGAATCGAATCTGGCTATTACAGGTGGAGTGAACTTAATTTTAACACCATTTACGACGATTGGATTTTGCAAGGGGAAATTTTTAGCCATTGATGGCAGGTGTAAAACTTTTGATGATTCAGCTAATGGTTATGTCAGAGGTGAAGGCTGTGGGGTTATAATACTCAAACGGTTATCTGACGCTAAGCGTGATGGTGACAAAATTCTAGCCGTAATCAAAGGTTCCGCCGTTAATCAAGATGGTGCAAGTGGTGGCTTGACTGTTCCAAACGGACCTGCGCAAGAGGCTGTAATATCCCAGGCGCTAATGGATGCGAATGTTAAGCCAAGTGAGATTGGTTATGTTGAAGCGCATGGTACTGGGACATCATTAGGCGATCCAATAGAAGTAAATGCGCTAGAACATGTATTACAAGATGGTAGAAGCAAAGAACAAGAATTAATCATAGCTTCAGTTAAAACAAACATAGGGCATTTAGAGGCTGCGGCTGGTATGGCTAGTATCATTAAAGTAATTTTGTCTTTGCAAAATGAAGAAATCCCTAAGCATCTACATTTTAATAAATTAAATCACAATATAGATGTCAATGAAAATATAAAACTTATAATACCAACGGTAAATACTAAATGGCAGCGTGGCGAACGTAAGCGTATTGCCGGCATTAGCGGGTTCGCATTCCAGGGAACTAATGCGCATATTATTATTGAAGAAGCACCGTTGACAATTGAGCCAGTCACACAAAATCAATTATATATTCCCTTTCATATATTATCTATATCTGCCAAAAATATTAAGGCATTGCAAGAGTTGTGCAAATCTTATATCAATCTTTTGGGGCAAGATAATGTCAAAAAAGATTACTTGGCAAATTTAAGTTTCAGTGCTAATAATTTTAGATCTAAATATAACGAAAAGCTTGCTATGGTGGCTAGCGATTCACAGGATGCAAAAAATAAATTACAAACATGGATAGATACAGGAGAATCAATTGGAGTTATAAGCGCTAATTCTCAAAATAAAGAACAGCATATAGCTTTTATATTTACTGGCCAAGGTTCGCAATATGTTGGTATGGGTAAAGAGTTATATGAGACTAGTCTGACCTTCAAAAAATATCTTAATGAATGTGCGCAAATTTTAGAAAAAAATAATTATTTAGATAAACCATTATTTTCTATTCTATGGGGGACTGATTCTAGTTTAATTAATGAAACTAAATATACACAAGCAGCTTTGTTTGCATTTGAGTATGCACTATACCAGCTTTGGTTATCGTGGGGTATAACTCCAACCGCGGTAATTGGCCATAGTGTTGGAGAATATGTTGCAGCTACAGTAGCCGGTATATTTAGCCTAGAAGATGGTTTAAAATTAATCTCCAAACGAGCTGCTTTAATGCAAGCATTGCCACAGAAGGGTATTATGACTGCTATTGCAGCAAGTGAGCAAGTGATACTTGAAGCGATTAAGCCATATGAAGCCCAAGTATCTATTGCTGCAGTTAACGGTCCTGAAAGTGTTGTTATATCAGGCAATACAGAAGCTGTTAAAAAATTAACAGCTGAATTTGTGGCTAAAAATATACAAACTAAAGAATTACAAGTGTCACACGCTTTTCATTCACATTTATTAGAGCCAATGCTATCTGATTTTGAAACTGTGTTACGAGAAATTAAATTTACAAAACCTGCGCTTACTTTAATTTCTAACCTAACAGGAGCAGCTTCTTATGGTAATGAAATAACCACCCCGGAGTATTGGATCAAACATACTCGCAACACCGTAAGGTTTAGTGATGGTGTTAAATATTTAATAGGTTCAGGTATTTCTAATTTTATAGAAATAGGACCACAACCAGTTTTATTGGGTGTGGTGCAAGAATATATAAACGATACGACAGATAAATTATTGCTAGCAAGCTTACGTAAAGATAAAAATAATTGGGCACAAATTCTCGAAAGTTTAGGTGCTTTGTATGTGTCTGGTGCAGTAATTAATTGGAAAAATTTTTATAAGGATTATGATCTCCAAAAAGTACAGTTACCTACATATCCGTTCCAAAAACAGCGATATTGGGTAGAATCAGAAGAACCACTAACGACGACATCAAATCCCCTTGATAGATATTATTACGAGTGCGTATGGGAGCCTAAAGCATTATCTAGTTTTCAAAATGTACAAACATTGCCCAAAACTGTGTGGATAATATTTGCAAATAACTCGCCAGTCCAGAAGAGTTTGAACACTATAATAGAAACGCATCATGATTTGTTGTTTAATATAACACCTACTATCAATCAAGGCTCTCTCAATCCATATGATGATTTGCTAGTAGGTATAAATGAACAACTATTAAATAAAGATGTAGTAGATCTGAAGGTTGTATATTTGTGCGATAAGTCTGATCCTGGAGCTGAAGATGATGCATTGGAGGTTCAACATCAAATATATGCACCAGTCTTGTGGTTAATGCAAAGTTTAATAAGAGTACATTTTAATAAACCTGTTAGATTATATATTGTAACCCAAGGCGCGCAATTTGTAGCTGCGCAGACATACCATCTGTCTGTAGAACAAGCCACATTATGGGGCTTAGGGAGAACTCTATCTTTAGAAAATGAACAGCTAGGTTGCACCAATATAGATCTTGATTCTCAAAACGATGCTGTCACAGATATTCAAGCGGAGCTGTTATGGCAAGAAATTAAGTTGGGGGAATTAGAAGATCAAGTCTCTTTTAGAGGCGACATTAGATTTGTACGGCGTTTACGTAAAACTAAGATCGAAAATTTTGCACAACCCTTTAACGTGAAACCTGAAGGAATGTATCTGATAACTGGTGGGATTGGCGGCCTTGGTTTAACGATGGCCAAATGGCTTATTGATTCAGGAGCAACCGAATTAACTCTAATAGGCAGACGAGCACCTTCCACCGATGCAAATCTGCAAATTGAAAAGTGGCGACAGGCTAATATTACAGTTAGAACAATGCAAATAAATGTAGCTGATTTTGCAGCTGTTACAGGCTTATTTAAAGATTTGCTGAGTGAAAATAGGTCTATAAAAGGTATTATCCACGCAGCCGGAGTAGTTGAGCAATCCAGGGTTGTGGATCAGACCTGGGATTCTTACTTAGAAGTTATTAATCCCAAAATTGCAGGAGTGTTAAATTTAAATCAGGCGATGCAGGACTTGCATATTACTCCAGATTTCTTTGTAAGTTTCTCTTCTACTAGCTCTATATTTGGAAATGCAGGTCAAGGGAGCTATGCGGCAGCGAACGCATTCTTAGATACATTTACACAATATCAAAGAATGCATGGCATAAATGCTTACACAATTAACTGGGGGGCATGGGCTAAGGTTGGAATGGCCGTGGGTAACCTATCTAAAAATCAAGATGTTTCCGCCATTGGTATTATGGCTATAACACCAGAGATTGGTATTAAAGCTATATCACAGGTAATATCAAGTTATAACAATGCACAGATTGTCATTACAAATATTGACTGGGATAAGTATATAGATAGTTTTTCTAATCGATACAATATAGCTTTCTATACTTATATGATCCAACCGCCAAAAATAAAAGATGATGTGTTGCCAACAAAAATAGTATTAGTTGAAAATTTATTGTTGGCAAAGGCAAATGATAGAATAAAAATTATAAATTCATTTCTACTCGATGAGTTTAGAAAAATCACAGGGTTGCCGACAGATGCATTTGTGGATATAAATGCTCCATTTATGTCAATGGGATTGGATTCTTTGCTGTCTGTTGAGTTTGCCAAAAGGTTGCGACGGACTTTTGGAATAACATCAAACGCAGAATTATCTACTAATCAACTTTTCAGTTACCCTTCTATAAAGGAGCTAGGCGATTATCTATTAGAAAAATTTGTAACTAGCACGAATATATCAAATCAAAATACTGAAGAAGTTAATTTTGAAAATCAAGCACAATTAAATGAGCCAATAGCAATAATAGGTATGTCGTGTCGTTTCCCTGGTGGCTCTAATGATTTAGATTCTTACTGGCAGATGCTGTCTAAGGGTACAGATGCGATAACTAAAATACCAGTAAGCAGGTTCAATGTTGATAAGTATTACAATATTAATCCCGATGAGCCGTTCACCATGTACGCAACTGGTGGCGGCTTTATAGATGAAGTTGATAAATTCGATGCAAGCTTTTTTAATATATCTCCACGAGAAGCAATCGCTTTAGATCCGCAACAAAGACTACTGCTTGAAGTAAGTTGGGAGGCATTAGAGCAGGCTGGGATTATTGGCGATAGGCTAACTGGCTCAAATACTGGTGTATTTTTAGGTATGGCAGCGGGTGATTACCAAAATATTTTATTGGATGCTGCGGATAGAAGCGAAATCGAATCACACATGATAACCGGTATGTCAGCCAATGCAGCGGCAGGCAGACTGTCATACTCATTTGGGTTGCAAGGGCCCACGATGACAGTGGATACTGCTTGCTCATCATCATTGGTTTCCATTCATCTGGCATGCGATAATTTGCGCAATGGCTCATGTGATATGGCATTAGCAGCTGGTGTTAATGTGCTGTTATCACCGGAACCCTATATTCTTCTTAGCCGCATTAGAGCTTTGGCTGCGGATAGTCATTGTAAGACTTTTGATAAGAGTGCCGATGGTTATGCGAGGGGTGAAGGTTGCGGTGTCTTGGTGTTAAAGAGATTATCTGATGCATTGCTAGATGGTGATAATATTTTGGCAGTTATCAAAGGTTCCGCAGTTAATCAAGACGGCCGCAGCAATAGTTTTACAGCGCCAAATGGCTTGGCGCAAGAGAAACTCATTCGGAAGGCATTAGCAAATGCTGGTGTTATACCCGCAGACGTAAGCTACATCGAGGCACATGGTACAGGAACTCCATTAGGTGATCCTATCGAGGTACAAGCACTTGGTAGTGTATTTAAAAAGGGTAGAGATAAGGCGCATCGATTACTAATTGGCACTGTAAAAACTAATATCGGCCATACCGAGTCGGCAGCAGGGGTTGCCGGTGTGATTAAAACAGTATTAAGTATGCAGCATAAACAAATACCAGCACATTTAAATTTTAAAGAATTAAACCCGACTATTAATTTAGAAGAAATTCCAGCTGAACTACCAACTAAGACAATCAACTGGGATAATTATACTGGGACAAGAATTGCTGGGGTTAGTTCATTTGGAATATCTGGTACCAATGCGCATGTGGTGTTGGAAGAATATATAGAGCCGCAAGATAAAAATGTGCAAGATACCAATAAACCAGAAAGACCACAAAATATTCTATGTATATCTGCCAGATCGCAGGACGCGTTATTAGCGTTGGCGGATAGATATACAAATACCGTGTTGCGAGATGAGAAAGATTCATTGCAAGATATTTGTTACAGTGCCAATTGTCACAGAAATCATTTTGAATATCGTCTAGCAATAGTTGGGGAATCATTAACGCAAATGCGTGAGATGTTAAAAAGTTATATGGATACTGGATTTGCTATCGGAGTTCTAGCTGGTAAAATATCATCGCAGACGATTGAAATAGCCTTTCTATTTACTGGTCAAGGTTCGCAATATATCGGTATGGGTAAAGAGCTGTATGATACATCCCCGTTATTCAATAATGCTTTAAACAATTGTGCCGATATTTTAGCAAAGAACGATTACTTAGATAAACCGTTAGTTTCAATTCTATGGGGGGCTGATTCTAAATTATTAGATGAGACTAAATATACCCAACCAGCATTGTTTGCGCTTGAATATGCCATAGCTCAATTTTGGATGAGTTGTGGGATTACTCCAAATGCAGTGATTGGGCATAGTGTTGGTGAATATGTGGCAGCCTGTATTGCAGGTGTTATGAGTTTAGAAGATGGATTGAAACTAATATCTAAGCGTGCAGAGCTTATGCAGAGTTTGCCGCAAAATGGGGCAATGGCTGCTATTAATGTAAGTGAGGCAGATATTGCAGTTTTATTACAAGATAAAAAATACAAAAACATAATTTCAATTGCTGCGGTAAATGGTCCTATGAGTGTTGTCATCTCTGGCGCTAAAGACGAGGTATTAGAGATTGCAGCAACCTTTGACAAACAAAAAATAAAAACAAATATTCTTAAAGTATCACATGCTTTTCACTCACCCTTGTTAGAGCCAATGTTATCTGATTTTGAGGCGGTATTGCATGATATAAAACTATCTAATCCTACCATCACTTTAATATCTAACCTAACGGGCAAGGCAATTGCTGAGAATGAGATAACCAGCGCCAAATACTGGGTTTCTCATACTCGGCAAGCAGTAAGGTTTGCAGCTGGAATTGAGACGTTATTAGCCTCAGGCTATCAAAACTTTATAGAAATAGGGCCGCATCCTGTGTTGCTAGCAATGGCACAAGAAATTACGTTAGATAATGTTGCTACAAAATATTTATTCCTGTCATCAATGCGGCGTAATACTGATACTTGGCAAGAGCTTCTTGCAAGTCTTGGGAGCTTATTTGTGTCTGGGGTTACAGTTGACTGGAAAAATTTTGATAAGAATTATATTCGTCATAGAGTGCAACTACCAACCTATCCGTTCCAGAAACAGAGATATTGGGTTGAGGCTGGGGAACATAAACAAAATCGCAGCGAAGATTATGATGTCTTGCTTGGACATAAAATAAATAGCCCTCTTAATCAGGATATAACTTATGAGGCACATTATAATACCAGCATTCTGCCGCTTATTGCCGACCATAGGGTCTATCATGCGATAGTAATACCGGCAGCTCTGCATATATCCAGGCTTTTAAATTGGGTTGTGAATATGGTTGGCAAAGAAAGCTGCGTGATGCGTGATTTTGCTTTTGACCAGGCAATAGTGCTGCAAGAAGATCAGTCTCAGCTCGTACAGATGATCATTATCCCATCCAATGATAGTGAATATCAAGTTAATTTCTATAGCGTTATTGAGAAAGAAGAACCGGTCTTACAGCAACCGAGCTGGTCTTTAAATGCAACGGGAAAAATAGATTTAGCGGCTGGTTCACAAAATAGTGGCATTGTTGCAAGTTTAAAGAGTGCCAAGATTAAATGTAATAATCAAATTCCAATTGCTGACTATAACAGGAAGCTCCTTAAGGATCGGTATCAATATGGGCCTGGTTTTGTTTGGGTAGAGGAGGTATGGAATAACTCTGAAGGTAATATGGCACTGGGACATATGCGCTTACCTACTAGCCAGGAAGAAAAAGATTATATCCTGCCGCCAGGATTCATAGATTGTTGTTTTCAGTTATTATCGGCTTGTGTTTCACCTTTGGCGCAAGGTGTGCAAGAGTTAGACGTGGCTTACATTCCAATTGGTATCGGCGAATTTATAGTACATGCTGTGCCAAATGGCAGGTTATGGGTATGCGTTGAGTTGGATACCACGATTGACATAACCAGCAGAATAACCGCTGGTAATTTAATTATTTATTCTGAATCCGGACAACCGGTAGTATCAATATCTCAATTTACGGCGATACAAGCACCTAAAGAGGCCTTGTTAAGGTTTATTAAAGAGCAAGGGCAGCAACAAGAGTTATTATATCAAAAGATTTGGCAGAAGCTGCAGCTCCAAGAAAGTGACTTGAATACTTGCGCGCAGCAAACATGGATGATTTTCAGTCCTACTGAAGAAGATGGCATCGGCACGACACTTGTAAGAGAATTTGTTAATAACGGTGGCTGCGCAATTGTAGTAAGTAGAGATGATGATATTAAAACTGTTTTTACCAGATTACAAAATAATAGTGAAACGATACACAAGATTATATATTTATGGCCACTTGATGCTGCATTTAACAAGAACTCAACTGTTGAACAGCTAGCTTTAGATCAGTCTCAAATTTATGCCCCAGCATTAGATATTGTGCAAAATATTCAGAAATTGGTTAGTAACAACAAATTAGAGCTTTATATTGTAACCAAGGGTGCGCAAACTTTTCTAGTAGATGATATAGAGCATCATGCTTCATTATCTCAGGCACCACTGTTAGGTTTCGGTAGAGTGGTAGCTTTGGAAATGCCTGAAATTAAATGTATACGCATAGATTTAGATCCGAGCATAGATGTTGCATCCGGCACTGCTAAGGCGTTAATTAATTATATTACGTCAACCTTCCATTTTGAAGATGAACTGGTGATACGCAATTGCGAATATTTTGTACCAAGATTAAGTCACTATGGCATGACTAATGCAAGCGCCGAAATTTTTATCTCTGTTGATGCAAGTTATTTAATAACAGGAGGTTTAGGTGGGTTAGGGTTACGAGTTGCACAATGGCTAGTTAGCAAAGGCGCCAAACATCTATTTTTAACCAGCAGAAGTAAACCAAATCTAGATGCACAAAAAATAATTGATGATATAAAGGCTAATGGAACTAATATATCTATAATAAGCGCAGATATCTCTAAAGCAAATGATGTAGAAAGTATATTTAATAGCATATCAAATTCTAAGCATCCGGTTAAAGGTATTATTCATGCGGCAGGAATTTTAGACGATGCGTTACTAGTTAATCAAAATTTTGATAAATACTTAAAGGTTATGGCACCTAAAGTGCTTGGAGCTTGGAATTTACAAACCAATATTATAAAAAATAACTTACAGTTGGATTTTTTCGTATCATTTTCGGCGGCAGCTTCATTAATTGGCAATCCCGGGCAGAGTAACTATGCCGCTGCAAATGCATTTTTAGATTGTTTGGCATTTTATCAAACTGAAATTAACATTCCAGGTTTAAGTATTAACTGGGGGCCATGGTCCACTATAGGCATGGTTGCTAGCATGAATCAAGCAAGTCAGCAACAGTTGACATTAAGTGGGATTAATTCAATCGCTCCAGATAATGGCATTGCTATACTAGAACAGTTACTTGCAGGCAAAGTTGGTAATTCTGAGCTTGCAGTATTAGATATGAACTGGCAGTTGTTTTTGGAAAGATTCGGTAAACAATCTCTGCCGCTATTACAAGATTTGCTGCATGGCGAACAAAAAGCATACTCCAGGAAAGCTAATTTAGTATCTGGAAACGAGATATTGGAAAAACTAGCTAGTGCCACAGCTACTGACAGATCTCAAATATTAAGCACATATCTTGAAACAGCGATTAAAAAATTGCTCAAGCTAGATACAACTGTGCAAATAGATAGGGATGCAGGTTTAGCGTCTTTTGGTCTAGATTCTTTAATGGCTGTTGAGTTTAGAAATAATTTAAGCAAAACTTTAGGTGACTCATTTTCCAAAGCCCTACCGGCAACTTTAATGTTTAATTACCCTAATATAAATAGTTTAACTAACTATCTATTGCAAGAAGTCTTGTTGTTGGAAGGCAAGAAGAAAGCTAATGTTATTAAACCAAAAATAGTTTCAATTAATGAGCCAATCGCCATCATAGGGGCTAGTTGCAGGTTTCCAGGTGGCGCTAATAATCTTGATGAATATTGGCGCGTTCTCTCGCAAGGGGTGGATACGATAACAGAGATCCCAAAATCAAGATTTAATATTGATGACTATTATGATGCCAATCCAGATACAGCAGAGAAAATGTATCCGCGCGGTGGTGCTTTTTTGGATAATATTGATCAATTTTCTCCTGATTTTTTCGGAATAACTCCTGATGAGGCCCTGGCAGTTGATCCCCAACAACGATTACTGTTAGAGGTAAGTTGGGAAGCATTAGAAAATGCGGGGATAATACCAGCCACGTTGGCAGAAACTAAAACTGGTGTTTTTGTAGGGGTTATGAGTGATGATTATATACAATTATTACTAAATTCGCCGCAGCGTGACGATTTGGAACTATATTTTATTCCTGGAAACGGCAAAAGCATTTTAGCCGGCAGAATATCATATTCTTTTGGTTTTCGCGGCCCAACTATGAGTGTAGATACCGCTTGCTCATCATCATTAGTATCGATTCACTTAGCATGCCAAAGTTTAAGAGATGGTTCATCTGATTTAGCCTTAGCATCTGGGGTTAATGTGATTTTAACACCAGATATTTACATAATGTTAAGTAGGGTTCGTGCTTTTGCTGTAGACTCACATTGCAAAACTTTTGATAAGCGTGCTGATGGATATGCTAGAGGTGAAGGCTGTGGTGTTTTAGTGTTGAAACGACTTGCAGATGCCCAACGGGATAATGACAATATCCTTGCCATTATTCGTGGATCAGCCGTTAATCATGATGGTAGAAGTAGCAGTTTAACTGCTCCCAATGGTATGGCGCAAGAGGAATTGCTCTTAGAAGCTTTAAATGCTGCCAATATAAAACCAAGTGAAATTAGTTATATTGAAGCTCATGGTACCGGGACACCACTAGGTGATCCAATTGAAATGAATAGCTTGGGACACGTATATTCAGAAGCTAGAAGTGCAGATAAGCCGTTAATAGTTGGTTCTGTGAAAACAAATATAGGTCATACAGAATCTGCTGCTGGTGTAGCTGGTGTTATTAAAGTTTTACTCGCTATGCAACACAAACAAATACCCGAACATTTGAACTTTAAAGATCTGAACCCGGAAATTAATTTAGCAGATCTACATGTCACAATACCTACTAAATTAACAAGTTGGGAACCGATTAATGGTAAACGTATTGCGGGCGTTAGCTCATTTGCTATATCCGGCACCAATGCGCACATAATATTAGAGGCGCCGCCTTTAGTTGATGAAGTAATTATTCAAACGGAAGACCAGCTCGAAAGACCATTACATGCATTAACGATTTCCGCCAAGAATGTCGGCGCATTACAAGGTATGGCCAATTCTTACATAAATCTTTTAAATCAAAACCAAGCATCGCATGATTATTTGGCAAATCTAAGTTTCAGTGCAAATAATTTTAGATCGCAATTTAATCAAAAGTTGGTTGTAATAGCTATAGATGCATTAGATGCTAGTAATAAATTACAAAAATGGTTGAACGCAGATGCGACCATAGGCATTATAAAAAGCGAAGCCAAACATCAAGAAAATCCTAAAACAGTTTTTTTATTTACTGGCCAAGGATCGCAATTTGCTGGGATGGGTAAGGAGTTATATGCTACGAGCCCAATTTTTAAGAAATCATTGGACAGTTGTGCTGAAATTATAGAAAAAAATAATTATATAGATAAACCATTACTCTCTATCCTATGGGGCGAGGCCTCTAGTTTAATAGATGAAACTAAATATACGCAACCTGCATTATTTGCTTTTGAATATTCGTTATGTCAACTATGGATGTCTTGGGGAATCATTCCAGATGCCCTAATAGGCCATAGTGTTGGTGAGTACGTTGCAGCTTGTGTTGCCGGAGTTTTTAGCTTAGAAGATGGCTTAAAGCTAATCTCCAAACGTGCGGCTTTAATGCAAACCTTACCGCAAAATGGTTCCATGTTTGCTATTGCAGTTAGCGAACACTTAATGCTTGATACGATAAAATCTTATGAAGAGCATGTTAATATAGCAGCTGTTAATGGACCAGAGAGTATAGTTATCTCTGGTAACACAGATGCAGTAAATGAGCTTGTATCTAAATTTGCAGCAGATGGTATAAAAACTAAAGAGTTACATGTGTCACACGCTTTCCATTCGCATCTAATAGATCCGATGCTATTTGACTTTAAATCTGTACTAGATGATATTAAATTTTCTAAACCTTTCATTACCTTAATTTCAAATTTAACTGGGGCTATCGTTTCAGATGACGAGATAACCACCTCTGAATATTGGGTTAAACATTCGCGCAGCCAAGTTCGCTTTGCCGATGGATTGCGGACGCTATTTGGAATGGGGTATGAAACTTTTATAGAAATAGGCCCGCAGCCAGTATTACTTGGTATGGCTCAAGACTGTGTAATGTCCGATGCCTCTAACGCTACAATAACGAACCCAAAATGGCTGCCATCGATGATCAAAGATGGTGACGCATGGCAAGAATTGCTTGCTAGTCTTGGTAGATTATATACTATCGGCAGTAATGTGGATTGGAAAGCATTTGATGCTCCTTATTTACGTCGTAAGGTAAAATTACCTACGTATGCATTTCAACGAAAAAGATATTGGATAGATTCCAGATATAGTAATTCTAGCAAAATGGAATCAACTGAGACAAGTGGTTTAAATATAGAGAAAGATCACAAAAATGAATTCGTAGGGAATATTCTTGTTAGTAAATTATTGAATTTAGTAGTGATAGAAAGGGTTCATTATTTGGCTCAATACATTGTACAAATTGTTCAGCACATTCTTGGCAATGATGAGGATGAAACTGAAGCAAAGATAGATCAAAGCTACTCAATAATTGGTCTCAATTCTATACAGCTATTTCAACTTAGGAATGAATTGAAGAAGAGTTTTATTGACGTGGAAATTGAAATGCCAGCTAGGATATTTTTAGAATATGATACTCCTAAATTGACAGCGGAATATTTGTTATCTCAAATTACTGCTGTGGAATCAAAAAAGCCTGTAGTGGTTCATCGGTCGACCAATAATAAAAAATACAATAAGATAAATGAAAAATCAAAGTTTAGGCTGTTTTGCTTCACATATGCTGGTGGAAGTGCTAATGCATTTTTACCCTGGTTTAAGGACACCCCAGACTGGTTAGATATAATACCTATAGAATTGCCAGGAAAAGGATATCGTCATGCTGAAGCAGCAATAACTGATTTTCAACTGCTCATTGATGAACTATATAATGAATATTCACCGATGTTTGACAAACCATTCGCCTTGTTTGGTCATAGTATGGGGGCACTTGTGGCATTTGAGATGGGTAGAAAAATTGAGTTAGAAGGCAATAAACTGCTTTGCAATGTATTTGTATCTTCGTTTTTATCGCCAATTTTTGCATTTGAATTTATAGTTAAAGCTATGAGTAAACGTTCGCAATGGACTATCGATGATATAATTGTTGATTTTTTTTATAATGAATTATTGCCTTTGACCGAACAGGAAATGATCTCCTTGTTGCAAGATAATATTTTAAAAGACAATTTACACAAAGGATTAAAAGCAGATATTCTACTGCTTGAAAATTATAAATATGATGAAAGTAAAAATGGACTTTTATGCAATCTGGTAATAATTCATGGCATAGATGATAAATACATGAAATTCGGTAATATTTCGGAGTGGGCTCGTATGTCATCGAGAGAGGTTGAATTTCATGTATTCCCAGGAAAACACTTCTACTATATGAAGGATCCAAGGCCACTAATTAATTTGATCACTGGTATATTAAGCAAAATAATCGATAGCGAGGGCAATTTTATATGTTAAATAAAACCGATGTTCAATTTGTTGGTGTTTGGGATTTAGAAAGTTTTGAAATGCGAAGCTCTAATAATTCTATTTTTTTTCCCTATGGGAGCAACCCCATTGGAAGACTAATTTATACTGCTTCAAAATATATGTCTGCTAATCTAACTTGTTCGGATTATAGTAAGTTTAATTATGATAATCCACTTTTGGCAGCCCCTTATGAATGGGCTAATGTAGGAAAGAATAATATATGCTATAGCGGAAAGTATAGTACGGATGATAAATATATTTATCACGAAGTCGATTATAGTTTATTTCCAAATTGGATTGGAACCATTTTGCAGAGAGAGTATGCATTTAAAGATGATAAGTTGGTTCTAATTGCTGACGTTGACACGCTGGAATCTGGGCTTTTTTATAAAGCTTATTTAGTTTGGAAAAAAACTGGATGAATTACTCTTAAGCGGCATCATAGCATAATTATTCAAATGCAGGAACTAGAATGAGCTAACCGAGCTTTGTGAGCGGCCGCATGGTTCCGCCCACACAATAGGAGCCACATAATTACTCTTCAGTTTTTTCTTCGGTCTTAGCAGCTGTTGGAGCGTTATCTTTGTTTCTAAATATAATACGACCCTTGGTTAGATCATATGGAGTTAATTGCACGGTTACGCGGTCCCCTAAAAGGATCCTAATATAATGCTTACGCATACGTCCGGAAATATGGGCATTCACTACGTGACCATTATCCAACTTAACTTTGAAATTAGTATTCGGCAGGCTATCTATAACCACGCCTTCCATTTCTATCGCTTCTTCTTTTGCCATACTTACTCATACCTATACTAAAACCAAGGCAGAATTATAGCAGATGAAAATTTCCAAAGCTATACTTAAAGATTATAGGGGTATGTTGGAGAAGGTGATATGTCAAGCGACTGGATAAATAAGGCTAAAGAAGAAGCCAAGAAGTTAGCAGAAACAGCAAAAAACGCCAATTATGGGGAAATGTTCGACAAGACTAAGAATATGGCGGTAAATGCAGCAGGAGAGGCTAAGAAAGCGGCAACTACGCTTATGAATAAAGAGACTGCGCCGGCAAGCACTGCTACCACGGAAGAGCTGGATGCTATGATTATCGATAAGTTATCGAAAGTAGAATCTTTATTAAATGACATTAAAACGGCGGTTGATTTAAAAAATACGAAGCAACAATAGTTCGTAATTTGGGTAGTGCCACAATATGTATGCGAGTGCTACCCCAGATATTATACCAGCCAAATGGCTTTCCCAAGATACTAATGCTGAACTTGGGAATACACCTAGTATAATCGAACCAAAATAATATAACGTTACAAAACCTAATATTAATGAAATCATGGTTGGATAAAAGTATGCTAGTCCCAATACAAAACCAAAATACCCAGCAATTACACCGCTTGCGCCAATATGTATAGCTTTGCGGCCAAAAATCCAAACCAGCAATCCTTCTGTAATGGCAAGCATCACCGTTACGCCAATAAACAACTTTTGTCCAAGCATTAGTATAAACATACCTAACACAAATAATGGTATGCTATTAAAAAATAAATGGTTAAAATTACTATGTAAAATTGGTGCAAAAATAATACCCATAAGCCCCCAAAGTGAGCGCGGGTAAATTCCTAAAATATTTAAAGGCGATCCTAACACCCAATTAAAAATATTAACTGCCCATAGCCCTGCCATTAAATATCCCATAAATGGCAATTGGCTTTTGGCTGCATTAAATAAATCTATATAATTGTTACTAATATCTGCTAACATTATTGCATTCCAATTTTGTGTTTGATGGTGTTATTTTCAAGTAACCGCGTGTGACAGAGTTGTATTCTTTTGGATGTAAGATTTAAGCTGTTATGTGCAGCGCATTGCAATGCTTTATATGCTGATTTTATATCTAATGTAGTGTACAACGTTAACAAAGCACAAATATCATCACGCCCACTTATGACAATTTTATAATATGCGCCAAGAGATCCTGGAGAAGTCATAGCTATGTCTAATGCGGTTTTTTCGTCATGATTTTTTAACGATGCGTCTGCTCCACAATTTAATAGATATCTAATTATAAATTCATGCCCATATCGTGCTGCAACCATCAACGCCGTGGTGTCTAGCCCCCATAGGCTCTCGCAGTTTGATCTAAGTATTAAAGAAGTCGGATTTGTACCCCACGAGTCATGATATGCTCTTAAAGTGCTGTCTACGTATAAGTCATTTGGTCCGGGGTGCTTGGATACTGGAATTTCATCGTAAGCACGGTTTTTAGATATGAGACAGAACAGTTTTAAAATTAGAAACGGTGGTGACATTGAGTAAACTTCCTTATTCTAAAATTACTAACAAATTTATCGATATACCCATTACAAACTGTAACTTAAACTGAGTGCCAATATCAAGTCATTATGGCGGCATGTCGTATGTATACTCACGTATTTGTTTGCAGCGGATGATTTTTTAGTATATACTTAAAAATATATACTATTTTGGGGTTGCGGCGTTAAAAATTGTAAATTTGACGCAATCTTAGTATTTTGGAAACATATGTTTAAAACAAATAAACTAGCAATGCAACGCGCTGTGTGCGATATTAATACTGTTGTCAGGTCTACACGTAATAGAATATCATCGAAAATATACTGAGAAATGGATGCGTTTTGCGTTACGCAAGGAACATGTAATAATTGCATTGTCTACCACTCCATATCGAATTAAGAATATTCAACATTTTTTTGACAATTCGATATACGATATAATTAATGCGCCTAAGGAATGTATTAATAGCGATGATTTATACATATCTTTTTACTTGGCCAGAAAAAATATTGCACGATATACGTTTAAAAGTAAATATCTGCGGGTTAGGGATATTACTGTTATAGATTTGGGCACAAAATCTGACGCGCTACATCGTCTATTTCCGAATGAGGCAGAAAGGCATCGCAGTTGCGTAGCCTTTTTGCATCGCAAATATCCTGGGGTGGAGTTTTAATTAGTCTGGTTAGGACTTGGGTCGGTTATTAATGATATTATTTATCTGTGTCTCCAATGACTCAATTAGTTCAGGGGCTTCATTTTCAGATGTGTTTTTTTGCACTTCACGGTTGAAAGGGCGGTCTAATTCAACACTACCATTTTTAAGACTCAAAATAATGTTTTTATATTTTTTCTCAATATTATCAACATATTTTGTAGGTTGAACTTGATACTTATCAGGGGCAAAATCTCTAAGGAACTGATTAAAATCATATTCAAGTAACTCTAACTTTTTATTGACTATATTAAAAGTTCTACTATTTACTTCAGTAAGTCGTGAATATCTCATATCGTCTATGGTGCGCTCGATTTCATTTTTTCTAATTTCAAAAAGGCGTTTAAAATTATCGTATATTTTGCGTATTTGTTCTTGTTCTGGTGTTAGTGTTGGCTTTGATTCATTGAGTTTTGTACTTAGTTTTTCAGATTTGCGAAGTTCATGGAAGCTAGAGTCGTAATAGTATCTCAAATAATTATCGATAAAATCGTCGAAACCATTTTCCTCTCTGGTGCTGTTTAACTTTTGTTCAAGGAGATCAATATTGTACATCAGTTCCGTTTTTAGTGCGTAATTTGGGTTTGCGATGCGCTTAATTTTATGACTTGCAGCTACCATAAGATTTATCATTCCAATAACAGCACCTATTGCCATTACAATAGGAATAATAGGAAGTAAAAGTATACCTACATCATGTCGGTTTGTAGGTTCTGATGTTTTTGAATCAAAATTCGCTATCATGCGTATACCATTGGCTAACGCTGCAACCGGAAGAGCCATAACACTACATACAATAGTAATAAACATGCCTGCAACAATGAATGTTTTTGATTTGGGATCTATTTTTGCATTAATAGTGGATAATACTTTATCCATATGTTCCAATGCTAACAGCCCTTGAGCCAGCGCCTCATTATATTTTTCTTGTGATGCATGCAAATGTTCAAGTTGCTCAAGTTTTACTCTCTGTATATCAATATTAAGATTGCTATAATTTTCATTTAATTTTTTACGCTCATTTGAGAGTTCTTCTGATAATTTATTTAATATTTTTTCTGAAGAATCAAGAAGCTCTGTAGATTTATCTTTCATGGTATTTACGTCCATGTCTTTTAGATTGTCTAAATTAGATAGCCATGATATATCACTAGTTAGTTTTATAAAAACACTCAATTCATTGGATAACTTTTGCAGGTCACGATTTACTTTCGTGTTTGCATGAATCTTTGCCGATTCAGCTGCTGCCAATTTTTCTAAAAATTCTTGGTTTGCAACAATGGATGCGTTCGGCATAGGCGAAACTGCATTATTAATATTATTTTTTGTTTCCATTAAATCATCAAAAGTAGTTTTTTTTTCGTCTCGGGATTTTTTTTCACGATCGAGTATTATATCAAAATTTTCTTTAATATCTTGTAAATTAGTAGGAACCTTACAATTTTTTCGTAATTCAGCTGCAACCAACGAGGCATTCTTATGATAATTTAAATCATATGTATTTTCAAAAGCTATTAGGCAAGAGTTTGCAATTTGATTTTCAATGAATTTAGACCATAGCTCTTGGCCAAGTGTGTTAATGGTTTCACGCGTCTCATCAGGCGTTTCAACATCGGTCCCAATTTTTGATACAGCTATTCGAAGTTTATTAATTGTTTCGTTTTTCATTTTCATGTCCCCCATATCATTCAACTTATTTATAATACCTGAAGTATATTCTAAAATGGGCTGTTTTTGTTGACAAGCGTAACGAAGAGGTTGCTCAGGGGGTATTAAGTGGATTATTCGCCTAACTGCTCGCTGAATAGCCCTGGTCATTATGGCGGCATGTCGTATGTATACTCACGTATTTGTTTGCAGCGGATGATTGTTTAGTATATACTTAAAAATATATACTATTTTGGAGCCGTGCATGAAAACTGCAAAAATATTTCAAAATGGCCAAAGCCAGGCTGTAAGGATACCTAAGGAGTTTAGGCTCACAGGGTCTGAAGTTTTTATTAAAAAACAGGGTGATTCAATTCTTCTAATCCCTATAGGTGATAACCCATGGCAGCAACTGTTTGATAGTTTGCAGCAGTTTTCTGATGATTTTATGCTTGCTCGTAATCAGCCAGCGCTACAAGACAGGGAGGATTTGTTTTGAAAAGTGTAATCTATGTATTAGATACAGATATCTGTATTTATCTTATAAAAAAATCTCCACCTGAGGTAATAAAAAAATTTAAAACTTTGTTACCTGGCGAGGTGGGTATATCCTCTGTTACAATGGCTGAACTTTGTTACGGGGCGAATAAAAGTCAATATCCAGCTAAAAATCTTGCGGCGCTACAAAATTTTGTATTGCCTTTAGAAGTGTTACCATTTGACGATCGTGCTGCTAATATTTACGGAGAGGTGCGGTGTTTGCTTGAGAAGCAAGGCACTCCTATAGATGCGTTAGATTTAATGATTGCGGCGCATGCTAAAAGTTTAGGGGTAACACTAGTGACAAATAATACAAGGGAGTTTTCTAGGGTTGCAGCATTAAAAATTGTAAATTGGGCGCAATCTTAGTATTTTGGAAATATATGTTTAAAACTAATAAACTAGCTATGCGAGCAGCCGTAGTGTGTTGTGCACTACTAATACTTTTATCAGGCCTGCACGTAATAGAGTATCATCGAAAATATACAGAGAAATGGATGCGTTTTGCGTTACGCAAAGAACATGTGGTAATTGCATTGTCTACCACTCCATATAGAATTAATAACATTCAACACAGCCTAGAGTTGTTACATCAGCAAAACCTGCCAATTAAAACTATATACCTGAGCGTTCCTTACGTTTTTAAGAGGGATAATATTGAATATAAAATACCAGACTGGCTGGAAGAAGATAAACGCATAACTATTCTGCGCACTGAAGATTATGGTCCAGCTACTAAAATATTAGGAGTATTGTCTGCTGTAATATTGCCTCCAAAAACAATTATGATTTCTGTAGATGATGATGTAGATTATCCATCTAATTTGGCATTACACTTAGCTTATCGTGCTAAACGCAATCCACAAGCGGCGATAGGGTTGTCAGGCGTAAATATTGATTATGACGCGACTGGGGTAATTGCAGCAAACTCAAAGGATGGATTAGTTAATATAAATTCTGCAAATACTGCTGTTGCTGCATTACAAGGCGTAGCTGGAATTGCATATCGACCGTATTTTTTTGACAATTCTATATACGATATAATTAATGCGCCTAAGGAATGTATTAATAGCGATGATTTATATATATCTTTTTACTTGGCCAGAAAAAATATTGCACGATATACGTTTAAAAGTAAATATCTGCGGGTTAGGGATATTACTGTTATAGATTTGGGCACAAAATCTGACGCGCTACATCGTCTATTTCCGAATGAGGCAGAAAGGCATCGCAGTTGCGTAGCCTTTTTGCATCGCAAATATCCTGGGGTGGAGTTTTAATTAGTCTGGT